>Ga0316577_10000153_pt1 | contig 21302 bp, 13 predicted proteins | sample S5NA_FD_203073 | JGI IMG/M metagenome (GOLD analysis project Ga0316577, IMG submission 203073) | Rhizosphere microbial communities from salt marsh grasses in Alabama, United States - S5-7_050615r2r1 | ecosystem: Host-associated > Plants > Roots > Rhizosphere | place: USA: Alabama | collected... | reverse complement strand
ACGGCTGACCAGCTCCTGCTCGATGCAACCGCCGGACACGGATCCGACGCAGCGACCGGCATCGCTGATCGCCAGCAGCGAGCCGGGTGGGCGCGGCGAGGAGCCCCAGGTGCGCAGCACGGTCGCCAGCGCCACCCGCTGCCCGGCCTGCAGCCAGTCCGTTGCTGCCGCCAGCACCTCGAGATCGTCGGCCTGGCTGATGCCGAAATCCGGGCGAGCGGTCATGGCCAACGCCGGCCCAACGTCAGGCGCCCGTCAGGTCGACGTGCTTCAGTGGCAGGCGCCGCACCGGCCGGCCGGTCGCGGCGCGGATCCCGTTCAGGACGGCCGGCGCGGCCACCGCGATGGTCGGCTCCCCGACCCCGCCCCAAAAGCCGCCCGAGGGCATCAGGATGGTCTCCACCCGGGGCATCTCGGCGATCCGCATCGAGGGATAGGTGTCGAAGTTTCGCTGCTCGACCCGACCGCCGGCGATGCTGCATTCACCGTACAACAGCGCCGACAGCCCGAACACGAACGAACCCTCCACCTGCGCCTCGATCTGTTGTGGATTGACCGCGTGACCGGGGTCGGTTGCCGCAACGATGCGATGGATCTTGACCTGGCCCTGCGGATCGACCGAGACCTCGGCACAGGCGGCGACATAGCTGGCGAAGGCCTTGCAGACCGCCAGGCCGCGATGCACGCCCCGCGCGGCGGGGCTGCCCCAGCCGGCCTTCTCGGCGACGGCATTGAGCACCGCCAACGCCTCCGGATGCTCCGCCATCAGGCCGCGCCGGAAATCGAGCGGGTCGCGGCCAGCGGCATCCGCGAGCTCGTCGATGAAGCACTCCAGGTAGATCGCGTTCTGGTTGATGTTGACTCCGCGCCAGAAGCCCGGCCGGACCGGCGGGTTGCGCATGGAATGATCGACCAGCAGGTGGGGGATCCGGTAGCTGATCGCGTGGTCGCCCTCCGGCAGCAAGCCCTGGAAGACCAGCATGTCTGCGCCGTCCTTGAGCGCATCCGGACGCACCGAGCTCAGGATCGACTGGCCCGAGATGCGCACGTGCAGACCAACCAGCTCGCCCCTGCCATCGATCCCGCCGACCAGGCGAGCCTGGGTGATCGGGTGGTAGGCGCCATGCTGCATGTCTTCCTCGCGCGTCCAGAGCAGTTTCACCGGCGTACCCGCAAGCTGCCTGGCGATCGCTACTGCCTGCCTGACCTCATCGTGAAACGCGCCGCGCCGACCGAAACCGCCGCCGAGGTGGATCTTGTACACCTCACACTGGCTCATCGGCAGACCCGCCGCCTCGGCAGTTGCCTCGAGCGCGGCCTCGCCGTTCTGGGTCGGGCACCAGACCTCGCAGCGCTGCGCGGTCCAGCGTGCGGTCGCGTTCATCGGCTCCATCGTGGCGTGGTTCTGGTATGGATAGCCGTAGACCGCCTCGACGATCTTCGCGGCACCATCGAGTGCGGACTTCGCGTCCCCGACGCGGTTGCCGACGAAGGCGTCCTCGGAGGTCAGGCCCTCGGTCAGCCACTGTGCGATCGAGGCGCTGCTGACACCGGCGTTCGGGCCCTCGTCCCAGTCGACCGGGAGGGCATCGAGCGCGTTCTTGGCCTGCCACCAGGTGTCAGCCACGATGGCGACCGCAGTGTCGTCGACCCGCACGACGGCCCGCACGCCGGCCATGTCGCGCACGCTGGCCGCGTCGAAACTGGCGAGCCGGCCGCCGAAGACCGGACAGGCCCGGATCGCGGCATTCAGCATGCCGGGTAGCCTGAGATCGGCAGCGAACACCTGGGCGCCGGTGACCTTGTCCGCCGTGTCGAGCCGTTTCACCGGTTGACCGGCGATCTTCCAGTCCCTGGGGTCCTTGAGCTCGACCTCAAGCGGCGGCACGCGCCCGGCCGCCGCCCCGGCGACCTTGCCATACGTGGTCGTGCGCCCGGTCGGGCCGTGGGTGATCAGGCTGTTGGCGACCCGGCATTCCGCGAGCGGCACGCCCCAGGCCTCAGCCGCGGCCTCGATCAGCATGGTCCGGGCGACCGCCCCGCCCTCGCGCACGTAGCGGTGGCTCCCGCGGATGCCCTGGCTGCCTCCGGTCGCGAAGCTGCCCCACACCCGGTCGCGGGCCAGGCTCTCACCGGGTGTCGGGTACTCGGTCGTGACCTTGCCCCAGTCGCATTCCAATTCCTCGGCAACCAGCTGCGCCAGACCGGTCAGGGTGCCCTGACCCATCTCGGAACGTGCGATCCGGATGACCACGGTATCGTCCGGCTCGATCACCACCCAGGCGTTGACCTCGGGCGCATGCTCGGCCGCCAGGGCCTTGTGTCCGCCCAGCGGCAAATACAGACCGAGCGAGAGTCCGGCGCCTGATGCCGCCGAGCCGATCAGGAAGTTGCGGCGCGAGATGTTTATGGTCTGCCTTGCCATCAGGTCCTCCCGCGTTGACGGATCTCGACCGCCCGATGGATGCCGCGGCGCACTCGGTTGAAGGTCCCGCAGCGACAGATGTTGGTGATCTTCGTATCGATGTCGGCCTCACTCGGCGCGGGGTGGGCGTCGAGCAGGGCCGCCACAGCCATGATGATACCGGGTTGGCAGTAACCGCATTGCGGCACGTCGAGCTCGGTCCAAGCCTGCTGCACCGGATGGCTGCCGTCGGGCGACAGGCCCTCGATGGTGACCACGTCCTGTTCCGCACCGATCGAAGACAGTGGCACCACGCAGGAGCGGACGGCCTGGCCGTCGATGTGCACTGTGCAGGCGCCACACAGGCCGATCCCGCAGCTGTACTTGGCCCCGGTCAGACCCAATGCTTCGCGCAGCACCCACAGCAGCGGCGTCGCGCCGTCCGCATCGATCTCGACCGCCTCGCCGTTCACCTTCAGTCTGCTCATAGGCACCGTACCTCCTGCCGTGTCGGACGTGACCCAAGGAAAACCCGAACGAACGCCGGGTCAGCGGAAGGGACCCGGACCGGAGTGGGCACATGGGGCGAGCGCGCGGGTTTGCTCGCCACCGACGTCGTTACGATTCGCCGCCCGGTGCCCTGTTTCGCCGGCTCGTCAGGCATCGGGCTTGACCGCATCCAGTGCGGCCTGGAGTGTCGCCTCTTCCCCGCGGGTCAACGAGGTCTGCAGTCCTTTTCCGCCGCAGCCCGCGAGGCTCGGCCAGCACCCTGTCCGGGGTCGCCTTGCCCACCACCACGGACAGGGCCGAGCTGCCATTGCCGAACCCGGCGGCCAGGTCCTTCATGGAAGTTGTCATCGGCCCCGATATCCGCCAGGGCGCCACTGACTACGCCGGCCCCGCCGCAAGGCTCAACCAGCCAAACCTTAGCACAAGGCCAGAGACCAAGAGCACGGGCCCATAGGCGCATGCAGCTGACGCTGTTATCTGCGCTCCACATGCATTTTCCCAGGTCCACCCCAGCTTCCTTTGAATAAGCTATTGAGTCAGATGAAAAGCGACCGATCCGGGTCACGATATCTGGCAAGGTTGGGTGGACCTCTGGTCGGACAGCAGCTGGCGGGCCGTGGCGAGGCCGGGGGTTCGTTTTGTCGCTGGGCCGCGCCAGCGGCCAGGCAGACAGAGAAACACACGCCGCCTGGTCGGCTGCCACCAGCCCCGGGACAGAGTCGCGCGCCAGGTCCGCGCGCCGGCCGGGCGGCCCCATCCTGACTCGCGCTCACTCCGACGTCACCGCGGCGGTATGGACCCCTGCGGCATCCCCTTCCGCCTGGCGGAGGTGCCACGTGAAGCCCGCCAGGCTGAAGCGCAGCGGCCTTTCCTCGCCATCCACCGAGACCCGGACGGTCACCTCGGTGGGGGTGTGAATGGACCGGCCTTCCACCGCCAGCTCGGCGTTCGGAAAGCGCTGCTCCAGTCCCCGGCAGACCAGCTCGGAATCAGGACCGATATCCCCGATCTCCGGGGGATCGGCGCGGCAAGCGGCCTGGGCGGCCGATGCCGTGGCGAGCCCCGCGGCCAGGCACAATCCGATCGACAGTCGCTGTTTGGTCATGGTAGAGCCCTCTCGCAACTTCCGACGCGGCCGCAAAGTCGGTTTGAAGTGACAGGTTCGCGCGGCCTTGCTTAACCCTTAGCCGGAAGTTGGGGAAAATGCCCGACCGAAAGCCTGCGAAAATCCGTCGTCGCTTTTTGGTTGCATCTTTTCCGCTGCCTTGCGCCGGATCAGTATCCGTTCGGCAGCGTCTATTCCCGTCTAAACTGGGTCTTGCGGTGAGCCAGGTAGGTCGATCGTGCGCGAGAGCAAGACGCGACGACGAGGAAGAGGAAGATGGGGGCTCTATTGCAAGGAGTCGTAACGCAGCGATCGGGTGCGAGAGGCCTGCATTGCGGCGGAATATCCAATTGTGACGGTCATATGGTTTGGATGAGGGTCCTCCGCCACCCTGAATGAGAGGTGCAGCCATGCAGCGCGCCGAGGCGTTTCGTCCCCCCGAGCCGGGCGAGACTTTTCGGGTTGCCGACTGGGTCGCCGATCCGGCCGCCAACCGCCTCCTGCGCGACGGCGAGGAAGTGCACCTCGAGCCCAAGGCCATGGGTGTCTTGGTGTGCCTGGCGGGTCATCCCGGGCAGGTGGTCTCGCGCAGGGAGCTGGAAGCGACCGTTTGGCCGCGGACGGAGGTGAGCTACGACGCGATCACCAACGCGGTCATCAAGCTGCGGCGCGCGTTCGGGGACGATCCTCATGCGCCGCGGGTGATCGAGACCATCTCCAAGCAGGGCTATCGCCTGATTGCCGAGGTCGGACCCGCCGACAGGCCGAGACCGCCTGAGCAAGCAGGTGTATCCCCCCGGTCCACCGTTCTCGGCGGCGTTCTGCGCGCGGGCGCCGGGGGACGCCGTTGGCTTCTGGCTGGCGGCGGCGCGCTCACTGCGGTCGTGCTCGTCGCAGTCGGATTGATCGGCATGCAGCTCGGGCAACGGCCGTCGCCAACTCCCGATGGGCACGCGCCCGGGGTGGAGCCTCCCTCCATCGCCGTCCTGCCCTTTCGGAATCTGAGCACCGATCCGGGGCAAGAGTATTTCTCCGACGGGATCGCAGAGGACCTCATCACCGAGCTGGCCAAGGTCTCGGGTCTGCGGGTCATCGCCCGCAGCTCCGCATTCGCTTACAAGGGTAACGACACGCCGGAGCGATCGATCGGCCGCGAGCTTGGGGTCCGCTACCTGCTGCGCGGCAGCGTGCGGCGCGACGCTGCTCAGCTGAGGCTCAACGTCCGGCTAGTGGATACGCGCGACGGACACACCATGTGGGCCGAGCGCTACGACCGGCGCCTCACCGAGATCTTCCGCATCCAGGACGCGCTGACCGCCGAGATCGTCGCCGCCCTGGAGGTCGAGCTGGCGCCCCCGGACCTGCCACGCCTGCGGCGCGGCTATGAGGCGAGTGTCGAGGCATACGACGCGCTTCTGCGCGGTCTCGACTACTACGGCCGCCGCACCCGGGAGGACAACCAGCTTGCCAAGGCCCACTACGAGCGGGCCATCACCCTGGACCCTGGGTTTGCCCGCGCCTACGCGGCCTTGGCCCTCGCCTGGGCCCGGGACGCGGTCGATGGGTGGGAGTCCGATCCCGAGCGGTCGATGGCGAAGGCCGAGGGCTTGGTAGCGCAGGCGCTCGAGCTCGACCCCTCGGTCCCCCAGATCTACTTCGCCCGCGGGCTCATTGCGCTGAACCGGGGAGACCATGGAGAGGCCATTCGCCAGGCCGAAGCGGCCATCGCCCGCAAGCCCGGCTACGCCGACGGCTTCGGTCTGCTGGCCTGGGCCCTGCATTTCGCGGGGCGACCCCTGGAGGGTCTGGAGGCCATGGAGCGCGCGGTGCACCTCAACCCGCGGGTGCCGTCCATCTACCGCATGATGCGCGGTGCACTGTATTACGCCCTTGGCGAGCACGGACGGGCCATTGAGGACCTGGAGACGGCCGTCGCTATGAGCCCCACCTTTCAGATGCCGAGGGTCTGGCTGGCGGCCGCCTATGCGGGTGCAGACCGTGTCGAGGAGGCGCGCTGGCAGGCCGAGGAGGTGCTCGCCTTGAACCCCGACTTTACGCCCGTGCGACTGCTGCGTTCTTATCACATTCGGGATCCGGATTACCGGGCGCGCTTTCTTGCCGATCTGGGTGCGGCGGGACTCAAGCAGGCAGAATGACCGTAGGAAACAGCCCGCCGACGAGCTCGATGCGCCGTGGTCTCGCCATGCATGACATCCATCGCCGAATAATGTTGGATTGCAAGACCTGACCCCAGACATGTAGACGCGCGCCGGCTAAACTGGAGTCGGGTCGGCCTGCGCCAGCCGACCACCCAGCACCAGCCGAGGGAGCACCCATGTCCGACCCCACTCGCGAACGGATCAGTGACGACCTGCTCTACTTCAACGGCATCAACGGCGACAGCGGGGACTACGACCTGCCGCCCATGAGCGCGGCGGACCTGTCCCGGTTCATCAAGGGCGAGGCGAGGCCCGAGAACCTGAGCGAGCTGCGCCACCGGCACGAGTCGAAGGGACTCAAGCACCTCGGGGTCAAGGAGGGAGTCGACCCCAAGCGGCTCGACGAGTCCGGCTGGGGCATCGTCTTCGCCCACGACGCGGACCCGGCCATCCGGGAGGCGTTGAGCCCGCTGCTGGAGCTTCGACAGGGTCAGGCCGGGGAGCGCTTCCGGGTCTACGCGGATGGGGAAGGTTATCGGCCGGACGACTCCAAGTCCGCCTGGCTGGCGCGCGCGCCGCGCAAGATGGGTCCGGGTCCGGCGGACCCGGAGCGGGTACCCTACTACCTCCTGATCTGCGGAAGCCCACAGCAGATCCCCTTTCGGTTCCAGTCCCAGCTCGATGTCCAGTACGCGGTCGGCCGGATCCATTTCGACAGCCTCGACGAGTACGCCAATTATGCACGCAGCGTGGTGCAGGCGGAGTCGGGCGCCCTCGCGCTCCCGCGCCGGATGCAGCTCTTCGGGGTCGCGAACCCCATGGATCAGGCCACTCAACTCAGCGCCAGGCACCTGGTGGCGCCGCTTCGCGATCAGCTCGCCGCGCAGTTCACCGACTGGACCTTCGAGGCAGCCATGGCCGAGGAGGCCAGCAAGGCGCGCCTGGCCAGTCTGCTGGGGGGGGAGGACACCCCTTCGCTCCTCTTCACCGCGAGCCACGGCATGGACTTCCCCCTGACCAGCCCGCGCCAGATCCCCCATCAGGGCGCCCTGCTCTGTCAGGACTGGCCAGGGCCAGTCGCGCACCGGGGGCGTATCCCGGAGGACTTCTATTTCGCCGGGGACGATCTCGCTTCGGAGACCAGCCTGCTCGGCCTGGTTGCCTTCTTCTTCGCCTGCTATGGGGCAGGCACGCCGGAGCTCGACGACTTCGCCAGGCAGGCATTCAGGGAGCGCAGCCGGATCGCCCCCAGGCCCTTCCTGGCGGGGCTGCCCACCCGCATGCTCGGGCTTCCGCGCGGCGGAGCGCTTGCCGTGATCGGCCACGTGGAGCGGGCCTGGACCTATTCCTTCCGCTGGGAGAAGGCCGGTACCCAGACCGAGGTCTTCCGCAGCACCCTGCACCGTCTGCTGGACGGCCACCCGGTCGGCTCGGCCCTGGAGTATTTCAACGAGCGTTATGCGGAGCTTTCGACGGTCTTGAGCGACGAGCTGGAGGAGATCGAGTTCGGCAAGCAGGCAGACCCCTACGAGCTGGCCGGTCTGTGGACCTCCAACAACGATGCCCGCGGCTATGCCCTGATCGGCGACCCCGCGGTGCGCCTGCCGGTGACCGCCCCGGGGCCGAGATGACGCGGCCGCTTCTGTGGGGACGCCGAGGCTGAGCGATGGAGCCGGACTTCGTCGATCTGCTGGTCCGCATCGGCGCGGCGCCGTCCGAAGGGGGCGCGCACCCGGTCGAGGCGGTGGTGGACGGCGATGCCCAGTACTTCGGCGGGCTCCTGGCGCTCGACCGGGGCGCGCTGCTGGCCGAGACCCTGGACGTGCACGCCTACGGCACGCGGCTGGGCGAGGCCTTGTTCTCGACGCCCATCCAGCGCGCCTGGGACCGCGCCCGCGCCCGTGCCGAGGAGCGCTGCGAGGGACGCCTGCGCCTGCGCCTGCAGATCGACCCGGACGCCGCCGAGCTGCATGAGCTCCGCTGGGAGCGCCTGAGCCTGCGCCAGCAGGGGTTCGCGTTGCCGGTAGCCGCCACCCTAGAGACCCCCTTCTCGCGCTATGTGGCCCTGGAGGCAGGACCGCCCCCGCCGCTGTCCGGGCGCCCGTTGCGGATGCTGATCGCGGTCGCCAGCCCCAGCGGCCTGGATGCATGGGGCCTGGCGCCGATCGACGTGGACGGCGAGATCCAGGGGCTGTGGGAGGCACTCGGCGAGCTGGCCGACCCGGCCGCGCTGGCGCTGACCGTCCTGCCGGGGCGGGGTGGACTCTCAGCGGCGTTGGGCCAGAGCCTGAAAGAAGGCGGGTGCAGCATCCTGGCCGGGGTGACCTGCGCGGATGCCCTCAGCGAGGCGATGCGCCGATTCCACGTGGTTCACCTGATCGCGCATGGGGCCTTTCGGGCGGGCCAATCGGGTCGGGCGGGCCGGACCCGGCTGTTCCTGGAGGCGCCCGACGGGACGCCCGAGCTCGCGCTCGACGACGACCTGGTCAGCCGCTGGGCCGCGGCCGCCCCTCTGCCCCGTCTGGTCTATCTCGCCGCCTGCGAGACCGCGGTGCGAGGCGACGCCGCGACCCAGCCGGTTGTCGGTCTCGGCCCGAAGCTGGTGGCGGCCGGGGTGCCCGCGGTGGTCGCCATGCAGGATCAGGTGCCCATGAGCTTCTCCAGCGCCCTGACACGCCGCTTCTTCCAGGCCCTGCTGAGCCATGGCGTGGTGGATCGGGCCCTCAACGAGGCGCGCTGGCTGCTCCTCGAGGCACGCTCGCCCGACTGGTCCATTCCGGTCCTCTTCATGCGTCTGGAGGCGGGGCGGCTGCTCGCCCCGGATCCACTGCGTGAGGCGCTCGAGGCCATCGCCGCCGGGAGCCGGGACGACCTGACCGACATGGAGCCGCCCTTCCCGATCGAGGTGGTGCGCGCCCCCGCCAATGCCGATGCGGTGACCTTGAGGCGGCTGGAGCAGACCACGGAGGCGGGCTATGAGCTCGGCCAGGCGGTTCGCGAGCTGCTGCGCTACGGTGCCCCCGAGACCCAGCCGTTCGCCGTCCTGCTGGGGGGGGAAGGGACCGGCAAATCGGTCTATCTCCGGATGCTGGTCGGCCAGCTGGCGGAGGAATCCCTGACCGGCCGGGCCGATCGGCAGCGCGTTCCGCTGCTCCTGGACCCCGCGGCCGACCGCGCCGAGCGCGACGGGCCGGGAGGCAGCCGGGGCGCCGGGGCGGAAGAGCTGCTCTTCGACGCGCTCAGGCGTTTCTGGCCCGACCTCTCACCCCGACGTTTCCGAGAGCTGTGGACGGACCCCGACGGCCCTGTCTTCCTGGTGGTGGTCGACAACGCCGATCGCCTGGACGAGGGCGAGCGCGCCGCCCTCTTCCGGGAGCTTTCCGGGCTGGCCCCCCGCAGCCCCCGGCACTGGTTCATGGTGGTCTGCAGTGCGACCTGGGTGCATCAGGGGCGGCCGGCCGAGCTCCCGGTCACGGACTACCTGGTCGTCAAGCGGATGTCGTTCCAGCGCGTGGAGTCGTGGCTGTTGGCGCTGGCGGAGCCCGCCGGAGAGGAGCTTCACGCCGCGCTGCGGGAGCGCCGGCTCTTCGACCTCGCCGGTCTCCCCTGGCTGCTGGTCCACATGCTGGGCCGGGCCCGGCTCGGCGAGCCGCCGCGCTCGCGCACCGCCGTGCTCGCGGGCTTCGTGGAAAGCGCCGTCGCGTCTCTTCCGTCGCGCGGCGGGACCCGCGGGCGGGCGCTGGAGTCGCTGCGCGCGCTCGCTCTCGATCTGCAGCTCGAGCAGCAACGCGTCCTGCCGCTGGAGCGTGTGCTCGAGACCCTGGACCGGGTCCGGGGGCGACGCGAGTACCGCCTGCTGGACATGCTGAATGCCCTGGTCGATGCCCGGCTGCTGACACGCATCGGGCACGACGAGGTCCAGTTCGCCTATGCCGCGCTCCAGGCCTATTGCAGCGCCGATGCGATCCGTGGCGCATCGGACTGCCGGGACCTGGTCGACGACGTCACCGCCACCCTCGGGCGGCTGTCCAGGCTGCGCTGGTGGGCCGACACCCTGGTGCTGCTCGCCGGCATGATCGATGACGTCGACGCCCTGATCTCACTGATCCTTCAGGGCGCCGGCTCCGGTCAGGAAGAGCGGGTCTTTCTCGCCGCCCGCTGCATCGAGGAGAACACCGCCGGCGTGCTCAGCCCCTTCCTGCGGGAGCAGACCGTCGCCGCGCTGCTGCACCTGACCAACGTCGATTTCGAGCCGCGGATCCGGGTGCGCGTGCGCGCCATTCGCTCCCTGCAGCGGCTGCAGGAGAGCTCCGCCATCCCGCACCTCGTCCGCATCGCCATCGAGCCCGTGCGCAAGGGCTGGCAGGGCGCTCGTTTGCCCGAGTTCAGCTCGGTGCGTCTGGCGGCGGTCGCTGCCCTGCGCACCATGGGGGAGCCGGCGCTGGACTATGTCCGCGACGAGCTGCCGAGCCTCGCGGACCTCTTGAACCTGTGGATCGACGGCGATGTGCCGGCGATCGCCCGCCAGCTGCTGGAGAAGGATGCGCGCGTGGGCTCGATCGCCGCCTTCCTGCTCGGCCTGCTGCGTCGCCCGGAGGCGGAAGACCGCCTGATCGAGCAGTTCGTCCAACCGAATCACGACCGGCTGCTGAGCTGGGCGATCGCCGACGCGCTCACGTTGATCGATCCGGCGCGCGTGGCGCAGGAAGCCATCCTCCCCTTCGTCCGCCCCGGCTCGGGCGCATTCGTGCGGCTCGCCGGTGAGTCCCGCACCGGCCAGCGCGACCGGCGCCGGCAGATCGCTTACCTGATCGGCAAGGTCAAGCCGCAGGCGCCCTGGGCCGGGCGCTACCTGGACCGCTGCATCGCCGAGCTTACGGATGTCGCCCTCAAGGCCTACGCCGTCCGGGCCTTTGGTGACCTCCTGGAGATCGGCCGCAAGGGACTCCTGGAGCGCCTGGCGATCGGCGATTTCAGCGGTGTCGCGACAGGACGGCGCTGGTCTGACGCCGACCGGCTCTGGCTGCGCCTGGCGGCGGTGGAGACCCTGGCGGAGTTGGGCGATACGGAGACCGCTCAGCGCCTGCGCCGCGAGCGCCGGACCGACCAGCCTTGGACACCGGAGCTGGAGTTGGCCCTGTACCGCACCAGCGAGGAGATCGCCGCGCGCGCCTGGGAGGGCGCGGGATGCTGACAGCGCGCAAACCGCACACAAGGCACGTTCAGTTGCAATCGAGCAGACGCCCAACGAGCAGCTCACCGCGCAGATCGCTCGCATCCTCTGCACTGCCACGAAGCAATGCTCGAGTTGATCAGCGCCATGGCTCAGCTGGTCCCCGGTGTGCCCTCCCTGGCACTGGGCCCCGGCAGTCCCAGCCGGGGCGACGAGGCGGTTTGGTCTAGCACGCCGTCATTCCGGCGGGGAGTGCCGAAACCCAGGGCCATGGATGGCAGCCTTTTGACGCCGGCTGAGGTTCGACGTTAATCACCATGCTCGATGGCCTCTTTGATCCAGGCCGTTGGTGATAACCTTCTCATCGGGACAGGTCTCACCGGTTTTGGAAGGCCAACGGTCAGGTGCGGCATTGGGCCGACCAGGGGACCAAACCCACATCGAATCTTCAGCGAGACCGAACGTGACCGACTCCGATGCAGACAAGGTAACGGGTTGCAGGGACGAGCCTGACTGCATGCAAACCAGAGGGGGACGAGCTGAAGGCGGATGGCCCGGTGACGACATGTCTTCGCTCCACAGCTCCATCCTCGACAATGCCGGTTACGCCATTATCGCCACCTCCACCGAAGGCGTCATCACCGTTTTCAACCGCGCTGCGGAGCGCATGCTCGGCTACTCGGCGGACGAGTTGGTGGGTCGCCATACCCCAGAGGTGTTTCATCTGGAAGAGGAAGTGGTCACGCGGGCAGCCGAGTTCGGGGTGGAGTTGGGTCTGGCGCTCGAGCCAGGCTTCGAGGTGTTCGTCGCGCACACCCGGGTGGGCAGCTCCAACCAACACGAGTGGACCTATGTGCGCAAGGACGGCACTCGTTTTCCCGTGCAGCTCGCCGTGACTGCGGTCAAAGGCCTCAAGGGAGATGTGGTGGGATATTTGGGGGTCGCGGTGGATATCTCGGCCCGCAAGGCGAACGAGGCGGCCTTACTGGAAAGCCGCCAGAGACTCAACGAGGCTCAGCGCATCGCCAAGGTCGGAAGCTGGGAGTTGAATCTGGCCACCGATCATCTTGAATGGTCGGATGAGATCTTCCGTATCTTTGAGATCGACCCTACAAACTTCGGGGGTTCCTACGAGGCGTTCTTGAACGCCATCCACCCTGCCGATCGGAAGTCGGTCCACCGAGCGTACACCCGGTCGCTGCAGAACCACCAGCCTTACGAGATCACCCACCGCCTGCTCTTCCCCGATGGCCGGATCAAATGGGTTCACGAGGCATGCGAGACCGTCTATGACGCGTCAGGGCGGCCCCTTGTGTCGCGCGGAACGATACAAGACGTGACCGAGCGCCAACTGGCCGAACAAACCATTCAGCTGTATGCCAACGTCTTTCGATGCAGCGCCGAGGCGATCCTGATCACTGACCGCGACAATCGCATCGTAGCGGTAAACCCAGCCCTGGTGGAGCTCACCGGCTATTCGGAGGCGGAGTTGGTCGGCAGGGACCCCAAGGTACTCTCATCCGGCCACACACCGCGCGAAACCTACGTGACGATGTGGCGGGAGCTCGACGAGATGGGACAGTGGAGGGGCGAGCTGATGGACCGACACAAAGACGGCAAGGTGTACCCCAAATGGGCATCCATCTCGGTGGTCCGGGACGCCGCCGGAGAGGTGGTCAACTACATCGCCTCGTTTACCGATATTACCGAGCGGAAGGTCGTGGAGGAGCACATCCACCATCTGGCCCACCACGACCACCTGACCGGCCTGCACAATCGCTTCAGTCTGGAGGATCGGCTCCACCAGGCACTCGTTCAGGCGCGCCGCGAGGAGCGGAACGTCGCCGTCTTATTCATCGATCTGGACCGATTCAAGCTGATCAACGACACGCTCGGCCACCATCAAGGTGACGAGTTGCTGGTGCGAGTGGCTCACAGGCTGAAAGCAATGGTGCGTGAGAGCGACATCGTCGCCCGCCTCGGGGGCGACGAGTTCGTGGTGGTACTCAGCTCCCTTCACACCGCGATGGCGGCCGCCGATGTCGCTGAAAAGTTGGTGAACCAACTGGCATGCGCCTACCAGCTTGGCGAGACGCAGGTGCATTCGACCCCGAGTGTCGGAATCAGCGTCTTTCCGGAAGACGGTGATGACGTACAAACCCTGATGAAGAATGCCGATACCGCGATGTATCACGCGAAAGAGCAGGGGCGGAACAACTATCAGTTCTATGCCCGCGAGATGAACGCAGAGGCCCACAAGCTCATGCTCATGGAGCGGGACCTCAACGTCGCCTTGGACAAAGGGCAATTCGTACTCTTCTACCAACCCAAGTTCGAGTCGGCGAGCGAGCGGATGTGCGGGGTGGAAGCCTTGATCCGCTGGAACCATCCTGAGCTTGGTCTGGTCTCGCCGGAGCGCTTCATCCCCGTGTGCGAGGAGAGCGGGCAGATCAGGGCGGTGGGCGAGTGGGTGATCAACGAGGCATGCCGCCAGCTTGCTCTCTGGAAGCGGGAGAGGATGACCCTGAAGATGGCGGTCAACCTGTCTGCCCGACAGTTGAGTGACGAAGGCCTGGTTGCCTGCATTGAGGCGGCGATGGCGCGACATGACATTGGGCCGGGAGAGCTGGAGATGGAGGTGACCGAGAGCGCGGCCATGGCCAACCCCGATAAGGCCATCGAGCGGTTGCAGGCGATCCGCGCGGTCGGTGTGAATCTCTCCATCGATGACTTCGGCAAAGGCTACTCCTCCCTAGCCTATCTCAAGCTCTTGCCGATTCAGACGTTGAAGCTCGACCACACCTTCGTGCATGACATCGGGACCGACCCGAACGATGCCGCGATCGCCATCGCCACCATCTCGTTGGCCCACAGCCTCGGCCTCAAGGTGGTCGCGGAAGGTGTCGAGACTGAATCTCAAATGGCGTTCCTCGCCACCCATGGCTGCGACATGTTCCAGGGGTTTCTTTTTAGCACGCCACGCCCCCCGGAGGAGGTTGCAGAGATGCTCAAAAACAGCGTTCACGAATTCTCTGGCGTCTAACCGCCTGAAAATGAGGATCCCCGAGAGTCGCGCCTCTCGGCGGGCGCGCTTCCTGCCCCGCACGGGCGGCGCTGGATTCTTCAGCGCTTCCCTCAGCAGAGTCCGGTCAGCTCCTGCATGTCCCGTCGCCAGGCGGCAAGGTCATTGCGGTTGAATCTGCTCAGGTGATCGTGCCCACAGGCACGGGCCAGCACCTGCATGAGCGCCGTGGAGCTTCTCAGGAAACGCGCCAGGCGTTCCGAGCCAGCGGCCACGTCGAGCCGTTTCCGCAATTCCGGTTTCTGCGTCGCGACCCCCGAGGGGCAGTTGTTGGTGTGGCACATGCGGGCGGCGATGCAGCCCACCGCCTGGATGGCGCTGTTGGCCAGGGCCACCCCGTCGGCCCCCAAGGCCAGGGCCTTGACGAAATCCTCGGGTACGCGGAGCCCGCCCGTGATGATGAGGGTGACGTCATCCCGACCGCGGCCGTCGAGATGACGCCTTGCGCGCACCAGCGCAGGGATGGTGGGGACCGAGATGTGGTCGCGGAACAGGCGCGGAGCAGCCCCGGTGCCGCCGCCGCGACCATCCAGGATGATGTAATCCGCGCTCGCCTCAAGGGCGAAGTCGATGTCGGCCTCGATATGGTTGGCTGACAGCTTGAAGCCGATGGGGATGCCGCCAGTCACCGCGCGCACACGATCGGCGAAGCGGTGAAAGTCGGACGCCGTCTTCAGGTCCGCAAATCGGGAAGGGGACACGGCGTCCTGCCCAACCTCGAGGCCGCGCACCTGTGCGATGCGTTCGGTCACCTTGCTTCCGGGCAGATGGCCGCCCGTACCCGTCTTCGCAGCCTGGCCGCCTTTGAAATGAAAGGCCTGCACCTTTTCCAGGAGGGCCTCGTCATAGCCGAACATGGCCGATGCGAGCTCGTAGAGATAGCGGCCGTTCGCGGCTTGCTCCTCGGGCAGCATGCCGCCTTCGCCGGAGCAGATGCCGGTTCCGGCCATGTCAGCCCCGCGGGCCAATGCGATCTTCGCCTCCTCGGAAAGGGCGCCGAAGCTCATGTCGGATACCAATAGCGGGATGTCGAGTTGCAGAGGTTTGTCGGCATTTGGCCCGATGACCATTCCGGTGCCGACCGCGGCGTCCATCGCCAACGGGCGCGTGGCGAGCTGGGCGGTCACGATCTGGATGTCGTCCCATTGTGGCAGCTGCAGCCGGGGGACCCCCATCGCCACCATCTCGCCCTCGGGGCCGGTGCGCTCCAGGCCATGGCGGGCCAGCTCGTGAATGCGCTTGAGCGTGGGTTCCTCGCGCGTCGGCTCGACGGAGCCGCCGCGGTCGTCGGGGAGGCTGCCAGCGGTCTCGTCAATCCCAGCATCGCCCAGCCTCGCGTGGGTTCCGTCGCAATAGGGCGGGGTCCCAGTGTGTTTGCAGCGACACAGCCAGGCCTCGCCGGATTCCTCGGCGGTGAATGCCAGTGGCATGAGATCGGTGCCGGCATGCGAGCCGTCGCAGAAGGGCTGGTTCTGCGAGCGCCCGCATCTGCACCAGTCGTATTCTTCTCCCTTCTCCAAGTCGACGGCGATCGGTGCACGTGCAGCGACGCGTGGCTCGCTCATGATGGCTCCAGCTTGTCGATGTTGGTTCGTCTTGACACAAGGTCACGGATGACCGGGGTTGATTGCAACACATGGGGTTGCCGGTCATCGCGCGAGGTGGCGGCGAACTGACCCAGTCAGACCCACCGCGTCATCGATCGTCTTCTTGCAAACCGGGGGGAGTCGATACGACGCTGATTAATCGGTTATCCTGGCCGGACAATGAGCACGGAAGGCGCTGAATGCTTCAGCGCTTTCGTATCAGGGTCAATCCCGAAAGCACCGGCACTGCAGCGGCACGATGTGGGCAGGGTGCCCGGACGCGGTGTAGAAGAAGGAGGCCAGGGCGCGATCGCCGCGATAGGTCTCGTGCATCACCAGGGAGCCGCGCAACCCCTCCAGCTCCAGCGCACCCGGCTCGAGCGCGGCGAAGTCGACGACGCGCACCGCACCGTCCCGGCCCCGGAGCGCCTCCACCCGCACCCCGGGACGGTCCGCGAGGTTGGGCGACACATCGCTCGTGCCGGCGTCGAACCGCCGGGTCTCCGGCTGGTCGGGATCGGCCCAGAGAAACTCGGGTGTCACGACATACAGCTCCGAGACCGCGGTGTCGACCGTCATCACGACACGGGTCAGGTCAGGGTCGGAAAGCTCGGCGCAGCTGACGGTGGTCTCCGCGACGGGTCCGCAGCCGACGAGCGCGAGCAGGGCGAGGGCAAGCGCGTGCCCGGAGACCCGCACGAGGCCTCGCCGCCCGATCACTGTATCCATCCCAACTCCCCAAAGATCCGCGGCCCTTCGGCCCTTCGGCGCATTATCGGGGAAACCGCGGCACGCCGCCTCGCCCTCCAGGCGGGCATCACATTTCAAGGATCCCTGTGGGCTCCCAGTCTAACCGCGTCGGGGTTCGGCCCGGCAACCAAGTCCGCGGTCGCCGCGCGGTTGCAAAACCCAGTGTGACGGTCTTAACTCCGGGCTGGGGAGATGCCGAAACACGCGGCCCTGCCCGCGCCCAGCCGTTCGCGGCGCTTCATCCAAGACCGCGCGACCGGGAGATTCAGCCATGCAGATCACCAAGGATGTACTGATCGACCTCGGTGTGAGCCCTGCCAACGCGGACAGACACCTTGAGCCGCTCAACGATGCGATGGGCCGCCACGGCATCGACACGCCGCTGCGCATCGCCCATTTCCTGGCCCAGGTGGTGCACGAGTCGGCCCACCTCAAGGCCGTCTCGGAGAACCTGAACTACTCGGCCGAAGGTCTTCTGAAGATCTTCAAGAAGTATTTCAAGACACCCGCGCAGGCGCAGAGCTACGCCCGCAAGCCCGAGAAGATCGCCAATCGGGTCTACGCCGGCCGCATGGGCAATGGCGACGAGGCGAGCGGGGACGGGTATCGGTATCGTGGACGCGGACTCATCCAGCTCACCGGCAAGAACAACTACCGTGCCTTCTCGACATGGGTCGGGTATGACTGCGTCGCCGACCCCGACCAGGTCGCCGGCGCCTACGCCGCCCTGTCCGGCGTCTTCTACTGGGACGCCAACGGGCTCAATGCCCTCGCCGACACCGACAACCTCGTGGCCATGACCAAGCGGATCAACGGCGGGTTGAACGGCTTCGCCGACCGCAGGGAGCTGCTGCAGAAGGCCAAGCGCGCACTGCGACGCCTGCCGGCAGGCCCCGCGAGTGCGGCGGTCACCCCCCCACCCGAGACCGCCCCGGTCGGGGCGCGGGTCGAGACGGGCTTCGCCCCCACCCACCGGGTGGCGGCCGCGGCGCTGAATCTGCGCAGCAAGCCGGACACACGCCCCTCCAGCCGGATCGCCTCCCTCCCGCAGGACACCCGGGTCGAGCAGCTCGGCGAGGCCGCCGCCCCCGGCTGGGTCAGCGTGCGCACGATGCTCAACGGCGTTCTGCGCGAGGGCCTGGTCTCGGCCCGCTACCTGGCCCCGCTGCCCCAGGGTGGAGCTGCCTTCGCCATCGCGACCGAGGTCCTCATCGACATCGCGCTGCCGCCGGCACGGATGACCGCGGGGGGCCCCGAGATCACCCGCTTACGGGACGGCGGACGGCTCTATCCGCTCGGCGAGGCCGGGCGCCCCGGGGTGAGCGCGTCGAACCCGGCCGCTCAGGTCGAGCAGCTCCTCGCCATCGTCGCCTGGCTGGACTGCGAGAACCCGGGGCACCTGCGTTACCAGGCCAAGGCCGGCGCCAACCATGCGAGCACCTATGTCGGCGACTATTGCGACCTGGCCGGGGTCTATCTGCCACGTGTCTGGTGGACCGGACCGGCGCTGGCGCGGATCGCCCAGGAGCAGCGCGTCGAGCTCGCCTACGACCGCACCGTCCGCGAGCTGTCGACCAACGGCCTCTTCGACTGGCTGAGCGACCACGGGACCGCCTTCGGCTGGCACCGGGAGGTCGATCTGATCATGCTCCAGGAGGCGGCGAATGCCGGCGAGGTGTGCCTGATCGTCGCCAAGAGCAGGGATCTCGACCGGGCCGGTCACATCGTCGCGGTCGTGCCGGAGCACGCCGGCTGCCGGGCCAGACGGGACAAGGACGGCGACGTGCTGCGGCCCGCCGAGTCCCACTGCGCGGCGAGGAACGTGCGCTGCGCCACCGCGCGCACCGCCTGGTGGCTCTCAGCGAAGTACCGGGACCACGCCTTCTGGCGCCACCCGCTCGGCGAGGCCGATTCGGTCTGACGGTCCGGTCGCGCCCCGACCGCGGCGATGCGCCGCGCCGGCTCACGCCCAGCCGGGACATTGCCAGACAGGACGCGCTTTTCCCGCTCGAGCAATCGAGGGTGACGTTCGCCCCGCCTGTCCTATGCTTGGTGTGCGAGCCGTGCGTCCCGCATCGAGCACCGAGGGGGTATCCATGGAAAACTGCTTCGTCTTCGCCGACGAGCTGGGTCCGAGCAAGATCGTGCATGTCTACGAGCCGTCGATCGAGCTGCGCGGGATCCTGGTGGTGGACAACGTCGCCCGCGGACCCTCCATCGGCGGGGTCCGCATGGCGGAGGACGTGAGCGTCGAGGAGTGTTTCCGCCTGGCGCGCGCCATGACCTTCAAGAACGCAGCCGCCGGCCTGCCCCACGGCGGGGGCAAGGCGGTCCTGTTCGGCGATCCCCGGATGGAGAAGGCGCGCAAGCAGACGCTGATCCGCGGCCTGGCCAAGGCCCTGCGGACCGAGGAGGACTACATCTTCGCCCCCGACATGGGGACCGATGAGGAGTGCATGGCCTGGGTCAAGGACGAGATCGGCCGGGTCGTGGCGCTGCCCAGGGAGGTCGGCGGGATCCCGCTCGACGAGATCGGCGCGACCGGCTGGGGCCTGCTCAACGCGACCGAGGTGGCGCTGGAGTCGTGCGGCTTCGCGCTGCAGGGTGCGCGCCTGGTGGTCCAGGGCTTCGGCGCAGTGGGACGGCACGCGGCGCGCTTCCTGACCGAGCGGGGCGCGCTGCTGGTGGGGGCCGCCGACTCGCGCGGTGCGATCCACAATCCCGCCGGGCTCGATGTCCAGGCCCTGCAGCGGATCAAGGACGAGGGCGGCAGCGTCGCCGATTCCCCGGAGGGCGAGCGGCTCGAGCGCGACGCGGTGGTCGGTCTGCCCTGCGACATCTGGATCCCGGCGGCGCGCCCGGACGTGGTGGACGAGTCCAACGTCGACCAGCTCCAGGCGCGTCTGGTGGTCGAGGGCGCCAACATCCCCTTTACCCCCGGCGCCGAGCAGCGCCTTCACGAGCGCGGCGTCCTGGTCGTCCCGGACTTCATCGCCAATGCGGGTGGGGTCATCTGCGCCGCCATGGAGCTGCACGGGTCCACCGAAACCGCCGCGCTCGAGGCGATCGAGGAGCGGGTCCGGCGCAACACCCGCATCGTCCTGGAGGACGCGCGGCGGCGCGCCATCCTGCCGCGCCAGGCGGCAATCGAGATGGCCGAGGCGCGCGTACGCAAGGCGATGGGCTTCCGCCGCTACTCGCTCTTCTCCTCGGCGCCGGGGTACGTCTGACCCATGCTCCGGATCCGCTTCCACGGGCGGGGCGGTCAGGGGATGAAGACCGCGAGCCGTATCCTGGGCAGCGCCTGTTTCCTGAGCGGATTCGAGGTCCAGGATGCGCCCCGGTACGGTGCCGAGCGACGCGGCGCGCCCATCTTCGCCTATGTGCGGTTGGATGATCGGCCGATCCTGGAGCGCGGCGTCATCACCCGGCCGGACCTGGCGGTAGTCGCAGACCCCTCCCTGATCTCCGTCCCGGCCGCGGGGGTGCTGGCCGGCCTGGACGACCACAGCGTGCTCCTGGTCAACAGCCCGGAGCCTCCCGAGGTCTGGCGGGATCGGCTCGCGCTCACGGGGAGCGTCATCGGCTTCGACGCCGGGGCGCTCACCGGGGATCGGACCGACCTGCCCCTGGTGGGGGTCGCCTGTGCCGCGGCCGCCGCACGGCTGCTGGGCCTCGTCACCCCCGAGCGGCTCGAGCGGGCGATCCGGGACGAGATCGCCGGCCTGGGCGAGGCCGTGGTCGGGCGCAACCTGGAGCGGGCGCGGGCCGTCTTCGAGCAGGTGGCGGACTGGTCGGGGTGCGTGAGCTCCAGGCCGGCCGCCACGGCCGACACCGAGGCGCGGCCCGACTGGGTGGAGCTGCCCTTCGAGGAGGCGCGCATCAGCGCCCCGGCGATCCACGCCGCACTGACCAGCGAGGCGGTCCCCACCGGGCTCTGGCGCACCCTGCGTCCGGTCATCGACTATGCGCGCTGCAACCGCTGCTGGTGGGTCTGCTCGGCCTTCTGTCCGGACGGGGCCATCCGCGTCGAGGACGGCACGCCGGTGATCGATTACGACCACTGCAAGGGGTGCCTGGTGTGCGTGGCCCAGTGTCCGCCCCACGCCATCGACACGGTCCCCGAGGCAGACCTGAGGGCCGGCGAACCCGGGGCGCAACCGCAGTGAGCAGCGAGCTCAGGATCGGCCGATGACCAGAATGCTGTTGACCGGCAATGGGGCTGCCGCCTGGGGCGCCCGCCTGGCGCGGGTCGACTATGTGCCGGCCTTCCCCATCACCCCCCAGACCGAGATCATCGAGACGCTGGCCGGCTGGATGGACAGCGGCGCGATGCCCGGGCGGCTGGTCACACTGGAGTCCGAGCACTCCATGCTGACGGCCGCGGGCGCCGCGACCGCCACCGGCGTGCGGGTCTTCACCGCCACCTCCAGCCAGGGGCTGCTCTATGCGATGGAGATGCTCTACACGGTCGCGGGCTGGCGCGCCCCCTTCGCGCTCGTCAACGTCTCGCGCGGCCTCGCAACCCCGATC
>Ga0316577_10000151_pt1 | contig 21358 bp, 18 predicted proteins | sample S5NA_FD_203073 | JGI IMG/M metagenome (GOLD analysis project Ga0316577, IMG submission 203073) | Rhizosphere microbial communities from salt marsh grasses in Alabama, United States - S5-7_050615r2r1 | ecosystem: Host-associated > Plants > Roots > Rhizosphere | place: USA: Alabama | collected... | reverse complement strand
AAGGCCTGCTGCCGGCTGTCGCCCTCGGGCACAAAGCCCCACTCGACCCCCACCGGCAGCCCCTCCACGTCCTCCAGCTCCTCGATCTCGGAGCCTTGGCGCACCACCAGCACCAGCCCGGCGTTGAAATAGGCCACCGAATAGACCACGTCCTGGGTCCGCATCTCCTCGTAGGGCAGCGCCGAGAGCACCACGTCGCAGCGGCCGGCCAGCAGGGCGTCGTACAGGCTGTCAAAGCCCACGCTGACGATGCGTGCCTCCACGCCGGGGGCCAGTCGCCGGGCCAGCCGCCGGGCCAGCTCGACATCGAACCCCTCAATGGCGCCCCTCTCCCGGTCTACGAACTCGAAAGGGGGCCAAGACGGGTCGGTGCACACCGGCAGCACGCCGCTGTCGACGATGCGCCTCCAGGTCGGGTCCTCCGCCTCGGGCAGGCCGCCCAGCAGCAGCCACAGCCCGCCGGCGAGCACGGCCAAACCCACCAGCAAGGCGGCCAGCCGGCGGCCTTGCCGGCTCCGCAGCCAGTTTCTCACCCGCGCCCCCCAGGCCGATAGACGTTGGCCCATCAGCGCTCCCCCCGGGCGTAGCGCTCCACGGCGTAATAGATCGGCTTGGGCGTAAAGTCGGTCGTCACAAAGGTGAAATAGTCCTGGTACGTATTCGCCGGGCGCGGGTAGCGAAAGGCCCACAGGACGACGGCCTCGCACCAGGGCCATTCGTCCAGCGCCTTCTGGTAGGCCGCCAGCGTATAGGCCGCCCGCTGCGAGGGCTGTACGGCCTTGGTCCAGCGCGGATGGTCGTTCCAGCCCCCCTCGGTGATATAGACCGGCATCCCGTCATAGCCCGCTTCCGCCAACAACTGGTGGAGCAGCTCGGTGCGGGCGAAATTCACCTCCGCCGGGTCGGCCGGGGCGCCGGCCGGAGCGCGCCAGCCGTAGGCGTGGGCCGCCAGCCCGTCCATCGCCTCGCCCGCCCCCGCGGCCAACATGCGCGCCAGGTAGTCCAGGTCGTTCATGCCCTCCGGATCGCCCACCGGCGCCAGCGTGGGCGCCAGTGCCCCGCCCAGCACCATCGCCGCCGGATCGACCGCCTTGACCCGGGCATGGACCACCTGTAGCAGCCGCGTATAGCCCTCGGGATCGACGGGCCGGTAGCCCCACTCCAGGCTGATGTTGGGCTCGTTCCAGATGACGAGATGCTCGACGCGGCCCCGAAAGTGCTCCACAAAGGCGGCGGCATAGGCGGCGAATTCGTCATAGTGCGCCTCGTCCAGGTAGGTGAAGGTCGTAGTCTGCTCTTCGGGGTCGGGGCGGGCCCACTCGGGCACGAACCCGAGCCGGGCAATGACCGTCAGCCCCTGCCGCCGGGCGTGATCGACCACCAGGTCGGCGTGGCTCCAATCGTAGCGGCCGGGAGCGGGCTCATAGTAGGCCCAGGGAAAGTACTCCACGATCCAGCTAGCCCCCATCTCGCGCACCATCTCCAGGGTGCGCTTGATCTTCCACGGCTCCACCTCGTCGGTCAGGCGGGTATGGATGCCCATCTTGGGGTTGATGCTGCGCACCTCCTGCTGGGGACCCAGCGCCACCAGCGGCCGGATCGGCGCGCCGGCCAGCAGGGCCAGCAGCAGCAGCATGGCCCGCGCGGCCCACCGTTGCCTCCTCGTCCATCGCCTCATGGCGGCCATTATACCAGGGAACGCCCGCTCTGGCAATGGTTGACACGCCCTGTTCCCGGTGTTATAATGGCCGTCATAGAGGGCTCGCGGCGTGGCAGCCGCCGGCCAATGGAGCGTGCGATTGGATATTTCCGTCGTCGTACCTGTCCTGAACGAAGAAGAAAGCCTGCCCCACCTGCATCAGCAGCTCAGCCAGGTGCTGGTCGCCGGTGGGTACAACTATGAGATCATTGTCGTGGACGATGGCAGCACCGATGGCAGCTTCCAGGTGCTGTGTGACTTGCAGGCCGCCGACCCCCACCTGCGCGTGGTGCGTTTTCGGCGCAACCACGGCCAGACGGCGGCCTTTGCCGCCGGGTTCGACCGGGCCCGCGGCGGCGTGGTCATTACCATCGACGCCGACTTGCAGAACGACCCGGCCGACATCCCGGCCCTCGTGGAAAAGATGGCCGAGGGGTACGACGTGGTCAGCGGCTGGCGCGTCGACCGCCAGGATCGCTTCCTGGACCGCAGGCTGCCATCCCTCATCGCCAACCGCCTCATCGCCTGGATCACGGGCGTGCACATCCACGACTATGGCTGTTCCCTCAAGGCCTACCGCCACGACGTGCTCCAGGATGTGCGGCTCTATGGCGAGATGCATCGCTACCTGCCAGCCCTGGCCCACGCCGTCGGCGCCCGCGTGACCGAGATCCCGGTCCGGCACCACCCGCGCCGCTTTGGCCAGGCCAAGTACGGCCTGTCGCGGACCGCCAAGGTCATGCTCGACATCCTGGCCGTGCGCTTTTTGATGAGCTATTCCACCCGGCCCCTGCACATCTTTGGCCTGTTGGGCCTGTTCTCCTTTGGCGCCGGCACCGCCCTGCTTCTCTACCTGGGCGTGGTGCGCCTACTCCTGCAGCAGGCCATCGCCGACCGGCCCCTGACCCTATTGGCCATTCTGCTGACCATGCTGGGCGTGCAGCTGGTAACCACGGGCCTGCTGGCCGAGCTGGTGGTGCGCACCTATTACGAAAGCCAGGGCAAGCCGATCTATACCGTGCGCCAGGAGCTGGGCAACGAGCCCCCGGCCGCGGAATGCGAGTAGCATGGCTTCCGACCAGGCTCGAACAGGTTCGGGACGAACAAGTTCGGGATTCCATCCCCCTTATCGCGTCCTGATGATCGCCCCCACCCCGTTCTTTGCCGATCGGGGCTGCCACGTGCGCATCTACGAGGAGGCGCGGGCGCTCAAGGCCCAGGGCTGCCAGGTGGAGGTCTGCACCTACCACCTGGGCGACGAGCGCCCCGGCCTGACGACCCACCGCACGCCGCGCATCCCCTGGTACCGCAAGCTCTCGGCCGGGCCGTCGTGGCACAAGCTCTACATCGACCTGCTGCTCCTGGCCAAGGCGTTGGCCGTCGCCCGGCGCTTCCGCCCCGACGTCATCCACGGCCACCTGCATGAGGGCGCGGCCCTGGGCTGGCTCGTGGGCCGGCTGCTGGGCGTGCCCGTGGTGGGCGATTTCCAGGGCAGCCTCTCGGGCGAGATGAAAGCCCACCGCTTCATCCCAGAGCGGGGCTGGCTCTATCGCTTCGTGGCCCACAACGAGGGCTGGATCGATCGCCTGCCCCAGGTGGCCGTCGCTTCCTGCGGCGACGTGGCCGATGAGTTGCGCCAGCGGTTCAACGTGCCCCACGTCATCACCGCCCTCGACGGCGTGGACGTCGACGTCTTTCGCCCCGGCCTGCCGGCGGGCGAGTTGGCCGGCCTGGTGCCGGCCGGGCGGCGCGCCGTCGTCTACCTGGGCGTGCTCAGCGCCTACCAGGGCGTCGACCACCTGCTGGAGGCGGTGCCCCTGGTACGCCGCCGTGTGCCCGAGGCCTATTTTCTGATCATGGGCTATCCCCGCGTCGAGCACTACCAGGCCCGGGCCCGGGAGCTGGGCGTGGCCGGGCACGTGGCCTTTCCGGGACGCATCGACTATGACGCCGCGGCCCGTTACCTGGCCCTGGGCGAAGTGGCCGTCGGCCCCAAGCTGTCCGAGACCGAGTCGAACGGCAAGCTGTACAACTATATGGCCTGTGCCCTGCCCACCGTAGCCTTTGACACGCCGCCCAGCCGCGAGATCCTGGGCGACCTGGGCGTCTATGCCCCGCGGGGCGACGTGCAGGCCCTGGCCGCGGGCATCGCCGGCCTGCTGACCGAGCCGGAGGCGGCCCGCCGGCGGGGCCAGGCGCTGCGCCGCCGCGTCGAGAAGCATTTCTCCTGGCACAACACGGCCTGCCGGCTGCTGGCCGCCTACCGCCTGGCCCGGGCGGAAGCCGGCGCCGCGGTGGGAGCCGGGGTGCCGGCCGAGGGCCGGGAGCCATGGCCATGACGCCAGAGCTCCGCGGCCGTTTGCTCAACATCCTCAAGGTGGGCATCAGCCTGGCCGGCCTGCTGATCATCCTCCTGACCCAGGACGTGCGGCAGGGGCTGTCGCTGCTGCTGGCCATGGACTGGCTGCCCTTCCTGGTTGCCTTGCTCCTCTTTCTCAGCGGCGCCCTGGTGCGTGCTTACCGCTGGGGGTCGCTGGTCTGGGCGCTGGGCGTGGAGGTAAGCTGGTGGCGGCTGGTGGACCTTTATTTCGTGGGCGCCTTTTTTAGCCAGTTTCTGCCCACGGGCGTGGGCGGCGACGCCGTCAAGATGTACGAGCTGTCGCGCGACGATCACAAGGCGGCGCCGGCCATCAGCTCGGTCCTGGTCGACCGCTTCCTGGGGCTCTTTGTCCTCTTTGCCATGGCCCTGGTGGCCCTCATCTGGGGCCGGGACCTGGTCGAGCCACAGGAACGGTTGCTCATCGCCGCCGTCTCTATCGCCAGCCTGCTGGGCGTGGCCCTGCTCCTGCAGCGGACCTGGATCGAGGCCCTGGGCCGGCGGCTGGGCCTGGACCGCCTGTTGGGCCGCTTCAAGATTCTGAGCGAGCTGTACGCCTCGCTGCACCTCTATGGGCCGGCAGCGCTGCTCCGGGCCACGGCCGCCTCGGTGGCCTGGAACCTGATCCTGATCGTGGCCTACTACCTGCTGGCCCGCGCCGTGGGCATCGACCTCCACCTGTGGTACTATTTTCTCTTTGTGCCCATCATCTCGGTCGCCCTGATGATCCCCTCCGTGGGCGGGTTGGGGGTGCGGGAGGGCATCACCGTCATCCTCTTTGCCCAGGCCGGAGTGGAAGAGTCCCAGGCGCTGGCCCTGGGGTTGGCCTACCTCATCACCCTGTGGTTCACGGCCCTCATCGGCGCCATTCTATATTTCACCCAGGGCCTGCGCGGCGTCCACCAGGAGCGTTAGCGCCTCACTCTGTGCAACCGTCCCGCGGATCTTGACGCGCTCCGCCTGGATTTGGGACGGCACAGTCTTGACGAGCAGCCGCTTTTGCCGTATGATGGAGGATATCTTCTCGATAATAGGGGGGTGGGGAGTGTGCGGGCTCCGCACTCTCCCCAGCTTTCTCCCTTTGTTGAGAGGATACGAAACGTGAGGAGCAAAAACCTGTGCTGGACAAAGTCAAACTGGTCGAAGACCGTTACGAAGAACTGAACCGGCTGATGGCCGACCCGGCGGTGGCCACCGACCACGTCAAGCTGGCCGAATACGCCCAGGAGCAATCCGAGATCGCCGACCTGGTGGCGGCCTACCGCCGCTACCAGGGCCTGGAGACCGAGCTGAGCGACACCCGGACCCTGATGGAGCTGGAAGAGGCCGCCGAGATGCAGGCCATGGCCGAGGACGAGATTGCCCGCATCGAGGGCGAGATGGAGCGCCTCTATGGCCGCATGCGCCAGCTGCTCCTGCCCCGCGATCCCAACGACAACAAAGACGTCATCATGGAGATCCGGGCCGGGGCGGGCGGCGACGAGGCCGGCCTCTTTGCCGCCGACCTGTACCGCATGTACACCCGCTACGCCGAGGCGCAGCGCTGGAAGACCGAGATCCTGAGCGCCCACGATACCGGCGTGGGCGGCTTCAAAGAGATCATTTTTGAAATCTCGGGCCGGGGCGCCTACTCGCGCCTCAAGTACGAGAGCGGCGTGCACCGCGTGCAGCGGGTGCCACTGACCGAGTCGCAGGGCCGCATCCACACCTCGACGGCCACGGTAGCCGTGCTGCCCGAGATCGACGACGTCGAGATCCAGATCGACCCCTCAGACCTGGAGATCGATGTGTACATTTCTTCCGGTCCCGGCGGGCAGCACATGCAAAAGAACGCAACGGCGGTGCGCATCGTGCACAAGCCCACGGGCACGGTGGTCTCGTGCGAGAGCGAGCGCAGCCAGACCCAGAACCGCGAGCGGGCCATGGCCATCCTGCGCGCCCGCCTCTACGAGGCCGAGCAGGAGCGGCAAATGGAGGAGCGCGGCGACGCCCGGCGCCTGCAGGTGGGCTCGGGCGAGCGCAGCGAAAAGATCCGCACCTACAACTATCCCCAGAACCGGATCACGGACCACCGCATCGGGCTGACGATCTATCGCCTGGAGAGCATCGTCGACGGCGACCTGGACGAGGTCATCGACGAGCTGGCGACGACGGACGAGGCCGAGCGGCTGCAGGCCCTGGGGGCCTGAGGTCCGGCCGGCGGCGGGGGGTGGCAGGAGCATGATCGAAGCGCGCCTGGCCCTGTCCCAGGCTGCCGCCACCCTGAAGGGCGCCGGGGTCGACTCCCCCCGCCTGGACGCAGAGCTGCTGCTGGCCCACACCCTGGAGGTCAACCGCGCGGCGGTGCTGGCCCGGCCCGACCGCCGCCTGACGCCCAAGCAGCTGACCCGCTTCCGGAACCTGCTGGCGCGGCGCGCCGCCCGCGAGCCCCTGGCCTACATCCTGGGCCAGCGCGAGTTCTTTGGCCTGGCTTTCGCCGTCGACCCCCGGGTGCTGATCCCGCGGCCCGAGACCGAGCTGCTGGTGGAAGAGGCCCTGCGCCTGGCCCGCGCCCGGCCCGCCCCCCTGCTGGCCGACGTGGGCGCCGGCAGCGGGGCCATCGCCGTCAGCCTGGCCGTGCACCTGCCCCGGGCCACGGTCTATGCTCTGGACGATTCGGCCGGGGCGCTGGCTGTAACGGCCGAAAACGCCCGCCGGCACGGCGTGGCCGAGCGCGTGCACGGCTTGCCGGGCAACCTGCTGGCACCGTTGCCCGAGCCGGTGGACCTCATCACGGCCAACCTGCCCTACGTGGCGGCGCCCGAGTGGGACGAGCTGGCCCCCGAGATCCGCGCCTATGAGCCGCGCTCCGCGCTGGATGGCGGGGCCGATGGCCTGGGTCTGATCCGCGGCCTGCTGGCCTCGGCGGCGCCCCACCTGCGACCCGGCGGCGCGCTCTTGGTCGAGATCGGGGCCGCCCAGGGGCCGGCGGTGGTGGCGCTGGCGCGACAGCATTTTCCCGAGGCCGGCGTGGAACTCAAGAAGGATTACGCCGGGCTGGACCGCCTGGTGATCATTCAGACATAGCCTTGGGTCGCGTGGCGTGGGCTGGCTCTTGGGCGCGGATGGCAGGCTGACGGGTGAGCAGACCGCGCCCGGGACGGGCGCTCTGAGCACGGAGGGAAGAGGCCCTGGGCGGCAACAAGGGCTCTAGCGCCCGTCTCGGGCGCGGCTTGGTCGAGCGGCACAGGCTATCCTGACAGCGCGATTGTGATCCGGCGCGAGCAAAGATAGAGGTCTTTATTCCTGGTGGTGCGCCAAGGTTGGCGGGCGGCGCCTACTTGTAGGCCACGACGCCAAAGGCGCGGGGCCGGGGCTGCACCCGGCGAAAACCGGCCTCTTGCAGGCGGCGCATGACGCCACGGGTGATGTTCCGCCCCGATTTGCTCTCGGGATCGCCCACGTAATGATACAGGCGGCCGCGACGGGCCAGGAGGCGGTAGAGGTCACCGTAGAACGCGCCCGAGTAGAGATCGCCGGCCCGGGCCAGCATGGGCGGATCGTGGATGATGCGCGAGAACGAGCCCTCCTCGAAAGCCTGCACCTCCTCCAGGCTATCGCCCATGATCTGGCGGATGCGGGGATGGCCAAAGAGGGCGCGCGACCACGGGTTCAGCCGTGCCATCTCGATCATGTTGGGGTCCAGCTCAACCGTCACCACCTCGTCGGCGTTCTCGGCGGCGGCGATGGCCGTATAGCCCAGGCCGGTGCAGGTATCCAGTACACGCCCCTCCACGGGTGAGACGGCGCGCACCTTGCTAAGGGTGTCCTGCCAGGGGTCGACGCCCTTGACGCGGTGCATCTGGATGCCCGAGATCAACACCGTGGGCGCTCGTTGGGTGGGCATCAGGACGTAGGTCAGGTTCCGCACCTCGGAAAAGCGATGGGCTTTGCTCACTTGGCCATCCTGGAGGGCATAACACACCGACTCGTCGCCCGCGATCTCTTCGACGGCATCCCAGGGCAGCCGCTGGCCATCGGGCAGGACGACGCCCCCGGCCGCCAGCGTCACCTCGTCCGTCGTCAGCCCCAGGTCCAGCGAGGTCCGCGTCGTGGCCTCGCCGGCCTCGCGGGCGGCCAGCAAGGGCGCGGCGTGCAAGAAGGAGAGGACATAGAGATCACTCATCGCGCCAGCCCTCCAGTTCCGCCGCGCCCCGTGCGATCTCGGGTGGCAGCACGTGCGGCCCGTCCGGCGAGCCTTCCGACGCCCAGGCGTCGTGCTCTGCTGTGCCCCGCCCGATCTCGCCGGCGCGGCTGATGGCCAGCTTGACGCCGATGGGGCCCACGATCTGGACCACAAAGGTCGTGGCCGTGATGACGTTGATGATCAGCGCCCCCAGGGCCTGGCCCTCGTCGCCATAGCCCGAAAAGCGACCGGCCGAGCTCAGGGCCAGGCCAATGGCCACCCCGGCCTGCGAGAGCAGGCCCAGGCCCAGGTTGTTGCGCACGGCGGGCGCGGCCCCGCCCACGGTGCCGCCCAGCCAGGCGCCGCCGAACTTGCCGGCGCTGCGCAGCAGGACGTAGGCGATGCCCAGCAGGCCCATGCTGGGCAGCAGGCTGACCTGGAAGCGGGCACCCACCAGGGTAAAGAACAGGACATAGATGACGGGCCCCGCCTGCTCGATGGTAAACCGGATGTGCCGCCCATGCTCTGGGCAGCGGTTGACGACGACCATGCCCAGGATCATAGTCGTCAGGATCAGCGAAAAGCTCAGCGCCTCCGAGAGGCCCACGCACAAAAACACAAACCCGATGGAGACGGCCATGGCGTCGTGCTGTACCTTCATGCGGCACATGATCCGGTCCAGCAGCAGGCCCATCCCCACCCCCAGCAGGAGCGAGCCCCCGATCTCGACCAGGGGCAGCTCCAGCACATGGAGCAGCGAGGGTGCCCCCGAGCGGGCCAGCAGCGACTCGGCAAAGGCCGCCGCCAGGCTGTACAGCACCAGGGCCAGGGCGTCGTCCATGCCCACCACCGCCAGCAGGCTGGTGGTCAGCGGCCCCTTGGCGTCGTACTCGGCCAGCACGTCGACCGTAGCCGCCGGGGCGGTGGCCGACGCCAGGGCGCCAAAAATCAGGCCCGTGTACATCGACCGGGTGATGACCCAGATGCCGGCCGTCACCAGCACAAAGGTGCCCACGGCCTCAAAGATCAGGATAAAGAGGAGCGAGCGGCCCAGCTGGCGCAGTTCGCCGAACAGCAGGTGGCTGCCGATGTCAAAGCCGATGAGCCCCAGGGCGATCTCGCTGATAAAGTACAGATCCTCCGACAGCGACAGGGGCACCAGGCGCAGGAACGACGGCCCCAACAGCACGCCGACGACGATAAAGCCCACGACCTGGGGGATACCCACGCGCTGGAAGAGCTTGCTGCCCAGGAACGAGACGGCGATCAGCAAACCGATGACGGTCAGGATGTTCGGTTCGTACGAAATGCCCAGGATTTCGGTCATGAAAGGCTGGCGGCTTTGCCGGCGACGGCGCGCCTAGCGGAGCCCCTCGAACAGGTCATGCCCGTCCTGGTCGTCCTGCCCCGCGTAGCTCCTGGCCAGCTGGAAGCACTCCCAGCGCTGCAGCTCGCGCATGACGTCGATAGGCAGCATGGAAAAGACGCTGTCGGCATGAAGCTGGGTGGCGTGGCACTCGACCGCTGCCTGCTTGTCGTCCCAGTGATCGCCCACGCACACATCGGTGGTGCAAGCGCCGTCGGGCAGGCCAAACGGCCCTTCCAGCCGTTGCAGATAGCGCTCGGGGACATCGATCCCCAGCTCTTGCATTTTCTCTGCCGCCTGCACGAAAAAGCGGTGGGGGATGGCTGTATAGTACAGCTTCTGGGCCTGGTGGGGCAGCAGCCCGGCGGCGATCTGCTCCGGGAAGCGGGCCGGATCGGCCGCGGCGCTGAACGCCGCCTTGGTATGATAGTGCATGGCCACGTGGTCGGGGTGGCCATAGCCCCCCGTCTGGTCAAAGGTGACGATCACGTCGGGGCGCTCGCGCCGGATCTTGGCCACGATCTTGCCCACGACCTCATCCAGGTCGGCGTTGGCCAGTGCCCTCGCGTCGAGGTTTTCGGGCGTGCCGGCCATGCCCGAGTCGCGGTAGCCCAGCAGGCACAGCTCGTCCACGCCCAGCGCCCGGCAGGCGCAGCGCAGCTCCTTCTCGCGTACCTCGCCCAGCCGTTCCGGCGTGGCCAGATCCGGGTTGGCGATCTTGCCCGCCTCACCCAGGGTAGCACACACCAGCACGACACGGACGTCGGGATCGGCCCCATAGCGGGCCAGGGTGCCCCCTGTCCCGAACGACTCGTCGTCAGGATGGGCAAAAACGGCCATCAGGGTCAAGGGTGGTTTGTCAGCCATATCCATAACTCCTTCCTAAACTGAGGGATGCAGGGCAAATTGCCGATTTGCCCTACATCCCGCCGCAGATTTCCGTGCCCTCTGTGCCAAGGCGGCCAGCCCCGGCGGGCTGCCACTCTAACCGGCCTGGAAGCGCGGGTCGCGCTCCAGGGTCAGGCGCAGCCCGTCTTCCAGGCTGGTGTGGGGTGCCCAGCCCAGCAGATCGCGGGCCAGGCGCACGTCGGCCACCAGGCGCGACACGCCCCCCGACACACTGGGATTGTACAGGATGCTGACCTGCTTGTCGGTGACGCGCACCACATGGGCGGCCAACTCGCGGATGCTTACTTCCTGCCCGGAGCCGATGTTGATCACGGTCCGGTTGGCGCTGCTGGCCGTGGCCGCCGACACCAGGGCCTCGACCACGTCGTCGACGAATACAAAGTCACGGGTCTGGCTGCCGTCGCCAAAGATGACGATGGAGCCGCCGGTTTGGGCCTGGCGCAGCGCCTGGGGGATGACGGGCGGGTAGCTGGGGGGCAGGTCCTGGCCAGGGCCATAGGCGTTAAAGATGCGCAGCGACACCGTCTCGATGTCATACAACATACCCAGGGTCGAGGTGTAATATTCGGCCGCGATCTTGCTTACGCCATAGGGCGAGTTGGGCCGGGGTGTCTGGGCTTCGTCCACGGGTTGTTGCTCCTGCTCGCCATAGATGGCGCCCGACGAGGCCAGCACCACGCGCCGCACGCCCGTGTCGCGCATGGCCTGCATCAATGCCACGGTGCCGCCGACATTCACCTCGTTATACTCGGCAGGATAGTGCACCGACTCGGGGACACGAACCCGGGCAGCCAGGTGATAGACACAGTCCACGCCTTGCAGCAACGTCCACAGCTTGGGCACGTCGCGCACGTCCCCCCGGGTCAGGAGCACCTGGCGCGACAGCCGCCGCGGATCCCCCGCCGTCAGGTCGTCGAGGGCCAGTACCGTGTGCCCTTCCTCCACCAGGCGATTGGCCAGCGACGCGCCCAGGAATCCGGCACCGCCGGTGATTAACATTCTCATCTTGACTCCTCCTTTTCAACAACGGGGGCAGAATGGAGGGCAAGTAGCCCGCCATCGCCCAGGCTATTGAAAAGACGCCTCCTCGAACGGCTCGGGCCAGACCGGGACAAACATCATCCACTGATCGCTCCAGCGCTGGATCAGCGTTTCCAGTAGATCGAGCACGCGCCGCATGTTTATGTCTACGTCTTCCTCCGGGGACCCCGTGCGGATCATCTCCAGGGGCTCCCCCGCCATCTCCACGGCATAGCGCCCCCGGTCGGCGTGGTACACACAGCCGCACACCACGACAGCAGCCCCGGTCTTGAGGGCCAGGCGCACATGGCCCGAGGGCATGTGCGCCGGCCGGCCAAAGAAAGGCACCGGCTTGTCCAGGTGGCTCACCGGGCGGTCTCCACCGGTGGCCAGCACCCCGCCGGCGCGCAGGGTCTTGAGCGCCTGGCGCAACGCCGCGGGTCCCAGCGGGGTTACCCGCACGCCCGTCTGGCGTCTCAGCTCGTTCAGCGCCTGAAAGCCTCGGTGGGGATCGGGCAGCGAGATAACCTGTACGTCGGGCGCATAGAGCGTCATGATGCGACCCGCCAGATCAAAGTTCCCGGTGTGGGACACGATCAGGACCAGGCCCCGTTCCGCCACCGCCTCCGAGCTCAGTTCGGTTCGAAGGGCCTCCGGCACATGGATAAGCTGCCGAATCTCTTCCTGGGACAGCCGCAGCGAGCGGAAAAAATCGATGTAGCCCAGGACAAAGTGATAGAACACCTGCCCGGCCCTTTGGCGCACCTCGTCGGCGCCGACCTCAAGACCCAATGCCTGGGCCAGGTTGGTCTGCACGATGCGAACCACCTGGGGCTGCGCGCGGATGAGAGTTGCGGCCGTCCAGCGAGCCACCGTCCGGGCGACCCCGGCCGGCGCGTGCCGGCTCAGGAGGGAAGCCAGACGAATCGCAGCAGGGCGGCTAAAGATGCCCTGGAGCCTCATTTCTGCGTGGCTTGCTCTGCTACCTGGCTGTCCAGGTCCCGCAGCAGGCTGCGTGCCTCCCACAGGACCGGCACCCCGCGGACGATGCAGATGGTGGTGGCGATCCAGCTGGCCACCACGGCTACGACCCACACCCCCTCGGCCCAGTCCGAGCGGGCCGTGCCGGCCCACAGGCCGCGCAGGCCCAGGGTCAGGGCCAGCAGGCAAAAGGCCACCGCTTTGGCCAGCCCATAGATAGAGCGCATAAAGCCCGAGGCCACCAGCCGCCGGCCCCACTTGGTGCGCATGATGCCAAAGGGCGTCTCGCCCCACACCAGGCTAAAGCTGCGCACCGTGTCGACCAGGCCGCCGCGGATGACGACGATGATGGGAATGGCGACCGAGATCAGGTCCAGTTGGGCATAGACCACCCACAGCACCATCTCTACGATGCGGTCGACGGCAATGTCCAGCTTGCTGCCCAACATGCCCACCTCCTGGCGGCGCCGGGCCACCAGGCCGTCGAGGGTGTCCATAAAGATGAGCAACAGCACCAGGCCGGCGGTGACGATCTGAAGCTGGGGGGAACCCAGGTACAACAAGAGAACGATACCTATCAGGAACGGAATCCGTGCCAACGTGATCGTGTTTGCCATGCTCCTCACCCCAAGCTTCTTTCTGCCTGCAAGTATAGCATCCCTGGCCCGTTTTGCCAAGCCCTGGCCGGCCGGGGGGCAGCCTACTCGCGCCCCCCATCGCTCAGATGCCCGATCAGACGCAACATCGCCTGCTGAAGCTCCTCCCCCTTGCGCCAGACGAGCAACGCGGCCAACGCCAGGGCTACGAACAACACCGCCCACCACACCAACCCGATATTCCCCAGGCTGGCCCCCACCCAGACCGAAAAGACGATGCCGGGCAGCCGGCCGATCACCATCAACAGCAAGAAGCGACCGGTGGACATGGGGGTCAGCCCTGCCGCCAGGCAGGCCAGGTCGTCGGGGACGAAGGGCAAGAGCCAGATCAGGAAAAAAAAGAGGCTGCCCCCCCGCCCGGCCAACTCGTCCAGCCGGGCGACCGCGCCCTCCCCGGCCAGGCGCACGGCCAGGGGACGGCCAAAGCGGCGGGACAGCCAGAAGGACAGCAGCGAGCCCAGGGCCAGCCCGGCAAAGGCATACAGGACACCCAGCCAGGGGCCGAACAGGTAGCCGCTGACCGCCTCGATGGCCTGCCCCGGTACCGGGGCCAGCAGCACCTGGCCCAGCTCCAGGGCAAAGACGATGGCCGGCGCCCACGCGCCAAAGCCCTCGACCCAGCCCCGCACCTGCTCCTGATCGCCGACAAAGGCATAGACCTGCGGCCCCCACAGCACCAGGACCAGGATGGCAGCGGTCAGGAGCAGCCCGGCCACCAACCACGGCCACCAGGCAATGCACCTGTCATCCTTCATGGCGGCACACAGAGACCGGAGCGCTCAGGCAGGCTCCCCGGTCGGCGGCGGAGTCGCCAGGCCGGGCAGGGGCAGATCGGCCACCAGCCAGCGAAACTCGCCCAGCGAGCGCAGGCCGGCGGCCCGCAGGGTATCCTTAAAGGCCCGCCGGCCGGCCGGCACCATGGCCCCGATCTCGTCCACGCCGGCCGCGGCGGCGCGCGCCACCGCGGCGCGCACCAGCGCGCCCCGGGCGGCCGCTGTCGACACCGCCAGCGACTCGATCCAGACGCCGCGGTAGAGCAGGGTCTGCACCCAGATCAGCTCGGCATAGCCCTCGCCCCGCTGCCCGGACGAGCCGCCGGACCCCTCGGCCACCAGGAGCGAGACACCGCCCGGTGCCGGAGCGGCGTCCAGGGCTTCTCTGGACGGCGAATCCGGCGGCTGTGGCAGGTCCGGCCGCCAGGGCCGGATTTCGGCAGGATCGGGCGCTCCGCGCACCGTCACCCCCACCGTCACCGAGGGAACCGGGTCCAGTTCCTCAAAGCGGCCGATGAACAGCTCCTGCACCTCGGGCTGGGCCCGGAAGCCGGCTCGCAGGAAAGCCCCGGCCGAGCCCTCGTTTTCCAGGGCCACCACGGCCCGCGCCCGGGGCGCGGCCCCCTTGCCATCGTCGGAAGCGGCCCGGATGAGGCGCGTGGCGATGCCCCGGCGGCCCCAGTCGGGGTGCACGGCCAGCAGGTCGATCTCCCAGCACCCGCCTCCGAGCCCGCGCGTGAGAAAGGCGGCGACAAAGCCCACCACCTCGTCGCCGGCCAAGGCCAGCCAGGCCTGCTGGCCCTGGCCGCCGAGCATGGCCTGCACTTCGGCGGGCGAATAGGGCGATTCGTCAAAGGTGGCGCGCTCCACCAGCAGCAGCCCCTCGGCATCCTCCGGCGAGCCGTCAAAGGGGCGGATTGTTACCATCTGGTGTCTGTGAACCATGAACACCCCTATCGCATCATTGATTGGGGAATAGAGTTACACTCTATTCCCCAATCGAAATAGAACTATACCAGCAAACCGTCGCGGCGTCAAGGTCGCTTGCCAGCCCGCGCCAAAACGAGTATAATGTTGCGCGTCGATCATCATCTATCGCCGGGGCCGGCCCCGGCTTTGCCGGCGATAGGTCGAGGGGAAGAATCTGTGAACGCAAAACGCGCCTTGTTGTTATTGACCGTATTCGTCGGGGGGATGACCAGCCTGGGCGTCGAGCTGACAGCCTCGCGGCTGCTGGACCCCTTCTTTGGCAATTCGCTCATCATCTGGGCCGTGCTCATCGGAATGGTGCTGCTCTACCTGACCGTCGGCTATTACGTCGGCGGCAAGTGGGCCGACCGCAAGCCCTACTACCGGGTGCTGTACCAGATCACGGCCTGGTCGGCCCTGCTCATCGGCGTCGTGCCCTTTGTCGCGCGCCCCGTGCTCATGTGGTCGGTGCAGGGCTTTGCCGAATACAGCGCCGGCATCCTGGCCGGCTCGCTGCTGGGCGTGGTCCTGCTCTTTTCCATCCCCATCACCCTGCTGGGCTGCGTCTCGCCCTTTGCCATCCGGCTGTCGATGGAGGAGGAAGGGATAGAATCGTCAGGCAACGTGGCCGGCGGCCTCTATGCCCTGTCGACCATGGGCAGCCTGGTGGGCACCTTCCTGCCGGTGCTGGTGCTGATCCCCAACATCGGCACGCGGAACACCTTCCTGCTGCTGGCCTTCATCCTGCTGGCCGTCTCGCTGGTGGGCCTGTTCGTCGAGCTGCGGGGCCGGGCCGTGGCCTACCTGCTCATGATCCTCGTGCTGGTGGCACTGATCCTGCTCTCGCCCGGCGGTCTGATCAAGCCCGCCGAGTACGGCGAGGTCCTGTACGAGACCGAGTCGGCCTACAACTATATCCAGGTGGTGCAGTGGGGCGACGAAGTGTGGCTCAAGCTCAACGAGGGGCAGGGCGTGCACTCGATCTATGACCCCAATTCGGTGCTGGTGGGCGGCATCTGGGACTATTTTCTCATCGCCCCCTTTTTTAACAACGCGCCTCACACGGCCGACCAGGTGGACAGCCTGGCCCTCATCGGCTCGGCGGCCGGCACCGTGGCCAAAGAGTACACGGCCGTCTATGGCCCCATCCCCATCGACGGCGCCGAGCTCGACCCCGAGATCATTCGCGTGGGCCGCGAGTATTTCGACATGACCGAGCCGAACTTGAACGCCGTCGCCCAGGACGGCCGCTACTTCCTCGCCAACAGCGACAAGACCTACGACGTCGTCGCCGTCGACGCCTACCGCCCGCCCTACATCCCCTTTCACCTGACCACGCGCGAGTTCTTTGGCCAGGTCCGCGAGCACCTGACCGACAACGGCGTGGTGGCCATCAACGTGGGCCGCACACAGCACGACTGGAGCCTGGTGGAGGTGCTGGCCAGCACCCTCAAGGCCGAGTTCCCCAACGTCTATACCGTCGACCTGGGCCACGCGGGCCAGGACCTGATCAACGTCCTGGTGGTGGCCACCAAGCAGCCGACGCGCCTGGAGAACCTGGCCGAAAACGCGGCGCTAATGGACAACCCCCTGCTGTCGCGGGTGGCCGAGGCGTCGATCCCCCGCGCCCAGGAGTTCACCGATCCGACGGTGGTCTTTACCGACGACAAGGCGCCGGTGGAGCAGGTGGTCCACGGGCTGATCCTCAGTTTCGTCACAGGGCAATAGCGCCGGCGCGACCGGCTTGCCCCGGCGTTGGCGCGAGCCCCAAGGAGGGGGTCGATGGAGCCCAACCTTCTGATCGATGTCACCGGCTGGCTGGGCGCCGTGGCGCTGTTGAGCGCCTACGCCCTGGTCTCGGCCAAAAAACTGGCGGGGGACTCGCTCCGCTACCAGGCGCTCAACCTGCTGGGCGGCGGCCTGCTGATCGTCAACTCGTTCTATTACGGCGCCTTTCCCTCCGTGGGCGTCAACGTCGTCTGGATCGCCATCGCCATCGTCACCCTCGTGGCCGGCCGGCGCGCCCGCGGCTGAGAAAGCACAGGGCAGGCGCCGCCGCCAGGCCGCCCATAATATATCCAAAGATATACCCCTTTTCTATATCCTGATACATGGACACTGTCCACGATCCATGCTATCCTAGCCTATGCTCGCTGTCGGGAGATCACCCCGTGGGAGCATTCACCTATCTTGAAAGACAGAGGCTGAACCGTGCGCGGATCGCGATCCCCACACTGGCAGGCCTCAAGAGGAGGAACCATGAAACATCTACGAATCGTAGCCCTTGTGCTGCTCTCGACTCTGCTCCTGGCCCTGGTCGTGACGGCCGCGCCGTCCCCCTTGCTGGCCCAGGAAAGCGTGGACGACGGCGCCAACCAGCCGCAGCGCACCCTGAGCGTCTCGGGCAGCGGCACGGTCAGCGGCCGGCCCGACGTGGCCGTCGTGACCTTGGGCGTCCAGACCGACGCCGAGGAAGCCGCCGCGGCGCTGTCGCAGAACAGTGACCAGATGCAGGCCCTCGTCGACGCCCTGACCGGGGCCGGCATCGCCGAGAAGAACATCCAGACCCAGGTCGTGCGCTTGCAGCCCCAGTACCGGCAGACCGATTCCCAGACCGGGGGCACGTCCGAGCTGATCGGCTATCGCGCCACCAACCTGGTCCAGGTCCGCGTCGAAGCGCTTGATTCCCTGGGCCAGATCCTGGACGCCGCCGTACAGGCGGGCGGCAACACCATCGAAAACATCAGCTTCGAGATCAGTGATTCCACCGACCTGGTGAGCCAGGCCCGCGAGGCGGCCTGGAACGATGCCCTGGGCAAGGCCCAACAACTGGCCGAGCTGGCCGGCGCCGAATTGGGGCCGGTGATGACCATCAGCGAGACCAGCCGCACCCCTTCGCCCATCATCGAACGGGCCGTTGCCGCCCAGGCCGCGGCCCCCGTGCCCATCCAGGCCGGAACCCAGGACGTCGAGGTCGACATCAGCGTCACCTGGAGCCTACAATAACACCGGAGGTTGGGCGGGTGGGCCGTGTCCACCCGCCCAACGGAGGCAGTCCCCTGCTGCTGGCGGCCGCGCTGCTCCTGTCGGCCTGCGGCGCCACGCCCACCCCCATGCCCCTCGTCCCGCCATAGGCGGCATGGCTGAGCTCGAACCCCCTGATTTGTGCCCCAAATCCCCTTGTGCTATAATCAGGTATAAGAAACGCCCTGATGACGGCCCGCCGGCCGTTCGTGAGGACCGACACGGTACTTACTTCCCCTTCCGGCTGGGGAGCGGCACACATCGAGACACTACAACGAATTTAGAAACAAATGAATTCCGCGCGCTTCATTCGTTGTTTTCTTCATTCGCTGTAGTGTCACACGACGGCGCGGGCCGGGACCTGGGGGTGAGCAGGACCGCGCCCGGGACGGGTGCTCCGAGCATGGGGGCAGGGGCTCTGAGCATGAAGGCCAGGGCGCCGAGCATGAGCAGACTACCCCGCGATCGGCCGAGGCCCAATTTCCAATCTACCAATCTACCAATCTACCGATCATTGACAAAACCCCCATTCCCGTGTAAGATCCACCTACCGGCAGCGGGAGGGGCGCGTGCCCCGGGGGAAACCATGAGCAGTTCGAACATCGTCCAGCGTCTACAGAACTTTTGGATCTTTCGCGGCCTGCCTGAGGACGAGCTGGCCCAGGTCCGGAGCTTTTTTCAGCCGCGCCAGTACGGCGCCGGCGAGCGGCTCTGGCGCCAGGGCGACACACCCGACGCCTTCTACCTGGTCGAAAATGGCACCATCCTCCAGACGGGCCAGGACGCCGGCGGCCAAGAGATGCTGCACCGCAAGGTCGGCCCCGGCGAATTCCTGGGCCACCGCGCCCTGCTGGCCGAGGAGGTCCACGCCACCGCCGCCACCGTGCCCCGCCGCGCCGAGGTGCTTCAGGTCGACGGCCAGGACTTTCGCACCCTGCTGGCCCGCTTTCCCGAGATGCGCCGCCGCCTGGAGGGCCGCCACGTGGTCAACCGCCTGCTGGCCATCCCCCTCTTTCGATCCTTCGACGAGGAGGGCCTGGCCCGCATTGCCGACATGGTGCGCGAGATCGAGTTCCCCAAGGGCCAGACCATCTTTCGCCAGGGCGACCTGCCCGATGCCTTTTACGTCGTCGACACCGGCCAGGTGGTCGAGCACCCCCAGGGCGGCGCCTCCGGCGATGGATCGTGGCCCCGGTACCTCACCGCCGGCAACGTTTTCGGAGGCCATGGCCTGTTGAACAATACCGTGCGCCGGGCCACGGCCACGGCCAGGACCGACGCCAGGCTCTTTCGCCTCGACGGCGAGGCCTTTACATGGCTGGCGGACCAGTATCCCGGCTTCCGCCAGGCGGTCACCAATCCTCCCGACCTGCTGGACCTCCTGCGGCGGAGCCACGTCTTTGCCAAGCTGACCGATACCGAGCTCAAGGAGCTGGCCGGCTACGTGGGCCTGGCCCGCCTGCGCCCCGGCGACGTGCTCTACCGCCAGGGCGAGATCGATCCCACCTTCTACATCCTCTACCGCGGCGAGGCCATCGTCCGCACCCGCGACGAGGGAAGCAACGAGCGGCCCGTGGCCTACCTCAAGGCCGTCAACGTCGCCGGCGAGGCATCCCTCTTCCTGAAGGAGCCCCGCGACGTCACCGTCGAGGCCACCACCGACACCGCCTGGCTGTACCTGACCCGCCAGGATCTCGACCTCTTCCTGGACAAGAACCCCAAGGCGGCCGAGCACGTGACACCCAAGGAAGAGGTCCGCGCCCGGCGCCGGCTGCCCCACCTGGCCTGGATGGAGCCCGGCGAGCAGATGGTCCTCCAGCGCCGGCGTCACTGGTTCGTCCTGCTGTACAGACTGATTCCGCCCCTCCTCCTGCTGGCGGTGGCCGTGATCGTCGAGCTCTTTTCGCTGGGCTTCAACCCCGGCCTGTTCCAGGGCTTCAGCCTCCTGTTCCTCATCGCCGCCGGCCTGTGGACCCTCTGGCGCGTCATCGACTGGCTCAACGATTTCTATTACGTCACCACCCAGCGGGTGGCCCACCTCGAAAAGACGCTGGGCCTCATGGAGACGCGCACCGAGGCGCCGCTGGACAAGGTGCAGAACGTAGCCATCGACCAGGGGCCCATCGGCAACATGTTGGGCTATGGCAACCTGGTCGTCGAGACGGCCTCTGCCGCTCGGGTCTCGCGCGTCGTCTTTGACCACGTCGGCGATCCCGAAGACGTCCAGCAAAGAATCTTTGAGCAGATGCGCCGCCTGGGCGCTCGCGAGGTGCTGGAGAGCCGGCGCATGATCCGCAGCCGCCTGGAGACGCACCTGGACATGGGCATCAGCCCCCAGATCCCGCGCCCGGCCATCCCCTCCGAGGCGCCGACGGGCGAGGCGCTGCCGTCGCCGCCGCCCTGGTGGCGCCGCCTGCTGGGGGCCACCATCGGCCAGATGTTCTGGATCGAGCAGCGCACCGATGGGCAGGTCACCTGGCGCAAGCACTGGCTCAAGCTGCTGCAGGTCATCTGGCTGCCGCTTCTGCTCTCGGTGGTGGCCATCGTGCTGTTCGTCGTCGCCCTGCCGCTGGCCGCCGGCGCACCGCTGGTCATCGTGTTGCTCCTGGTCCTCGTCGCGGCCCCCGTGGGCTGGCTGTGGTGGAACTGGAACAACTGGGGCAACGACCTGTACATCGTCACCGACGACCGCATCATCGACACCGAGCGGCTGCCCCTCGGCTTTCGCTCCAGCCGCACCGAGACGACGTTCGACAAGGTGCAGAACGTCAATTTTGTCATCCCCGGCGTCATGGCCAATTTCTTCAAATTCGGCACGGTGACCGTCTATACCGCCGGTGTGGAGGGCAAGCTCGACTTTGAGTGGATCAAGGACCCGGCCCGCGTGCAGCGCGAGATCTTTACCCGGCTGGGCGCCTACGAAGATCGGCAGGCCCGCCGCCGCCGCGAGGAGCATTGGGAGATGATGCCCGAGTGGTTTGCCATCTATGAAGAGACCCGCCGCCACTGACGCCCCCCGCGGCCCCGCGCTTGGTCTGCTGCCCCCTTTTGTGATATAATTAACTGCTATCGACCGGAATATGAGGTACAATGAGGCTGGTCCCCCCGTTGGGGATACACAGCTTGTGGAGAAATAGATGTCTGATCCGTTAACGATCGTGATGTATTTGCTGGCGTTGGTAGTTTCGTTGAGCGTTCACGAGTTCGCCCACGCCTGGTCGGCTTACGAGCTGGGCGACATGGGGCCCCGCGACGACGGCCGGCTGACCCTGAACCCCATCGCCCACCTGGACCCCATGGGCACGGTCATGCTCCTGTTCATGGTCCTGGCCGGCTGGGGCATCGGCTGGGGCAAGCCGGTGCGGGTCAACCCCTACAACCTGCGTCCCAACCCGCGCCTGGGCATGGGCCTCACCTCG
>Ga0316577_10000150_pt1 | contig 21398 bp, 19 predicted proteins | sample S5NA_FD_203073 | JGI IMG/M metagenome (GOLD analysis project Ga0316577, IMG submission 203073) | Rhizosphere microbial communities from salt marsh grasses in Alabama, United States - S5-7_050615r2r1 | ecosystem: Host-associated > Plants > Roots > Rhizosphere | place: USA: Alabama | collected... | reverse complement strand
GCAACAGCGAGGTGGGCCACAACGCCCTCGGAGGAGGGCGGGTGTTCGACCAGGGGGCGAAGCTCGTGAACAAAGCGATCGAGAGCGGCGCGCTCTTCGAGGGCCGCGTCTGGCGGGAGATCGTGGCGCGTACCAGTGCCCGCGGCTCGGTGCTCCACCTGATCGGGCTCCTCTCGGACGGCAACGTCCACAGCCACATCGACCAGCTTCTGGCCCTGATCGAGGGAGCGGCCCAAGATGGCATCACGCGGGTCCGGGTCCACACGCTGACTGACGGGCGCGACGTCGGAGAGCGCACCGCCCTGACCTACATCGATCGCCTCGAGGAGAGGCTGGCCCGGCACCGTGACGAGGGCCGCGACTATCTCATCGCCTCCGGCGGCGGGCGCATGATCGTCACGATGGACCGCTACGAAGCGGACTGGCGCATTGTGAAGCGCGGCTGGAAGGCCCACGTGCAGGGCGAGGCCCGCCCCTTCCCCTCCGCCCGGCAGGCGGTGGAGACGCTCTACGCCGAGGACGAGGACGTCAACGACCAGTTCCTGCCGGCCTTCGTCATCACCGGCGAGGATGGACAGCCGGTCGGCCGGATGGCGGATGGCGACTGCGTCGTCTTCTTCAACTTCCGAGGCGACCGGGCCATCGAGATCACCCGCGCCTTCGAGGACGAGGGCTTCGACAAGTTCGACCGCGGCGAGGTGCCGGATCTCTACTACGCCGGCATGATGCAATACGATGGCGACCTGCTGCTCCCAAGCAAGTACCTCGTGGCGCCCCCCGCCATCAGCGAGTCCCTGGGCGAGTACCTCGCGAAAGCCGGGGTCACCCAGTTCGCCTGCGCCGAGACCCAGAAGTACGGGCATGTGACCTACTTCTGGAACGGCAACCGGAGCGGGAAGTTCTCGGACGAGCTCGAGACCTACGTCGAGGTCCCGTCGGACCGGGTGCCGTTCGAGCAGCGGCCCTGGATGAAGGCGGGAGAGGTGACGGACGAGGTCGTGGCCGCCATAGCCGGCGGGACGCACCGGTTCATCCGGGTCAACTACGCCAACGGCGACATGGTGGGCCACACCGGGCATTACGAGGCCACCATCTCCGCGGTGCAGGCGGTCGACCTCGCTCTCGAGCGCATCGTGCGCGCGGTTCAGGATGCGGAGGGCGTGCTGGTGGTCACCGCCGACCACGGCAACAGCGACGACATGTACATGACGAAGAAGGGCGAGATCCTCCGCGACGACGAGGGGCAGCCCGTTCCGAAGACCTCCCACTCGCTCAACCCGGTGATCTTCGTCGTGTACGACCCGAAGGGCCGCTATCTCATCGACGACAGCGTCGAGCGGCCCGGGCTCGGCAACAACGCGGCCACCCTGCTCAACCTGCTGGGCTACGAGGCCCCGAAGAGCTATCTGCCCTCGCTCGTCCGGCCGGCGAAGGGCTAGAGGCTTGTGGAGAGGGTCTTCCGGAGCCCCTTCGGGATCACGACGCGGTCGACGAGCTCGAACAGCCCGTGGATGACGAGCGCCATCAGGGCGGCGGGGACGGCGCCGGAGAGGATCAACGAGAGGTCGTCGAGAGCGAGGCCGCGGACGATCAGGTCTCCATAACCTCCCCCTCCAATGAAGGCGGCCAGTGTGGCGGTGCCCACCGTCCACACCGCGGACGTCTTGATGCCGGCCATGATGTGAAGCGAGGACAGGGGCAGCTCGATCCGGGTGAGCCGCTGCCATCGGCTCAGCCCGAGCACCCCGGCGATCTCCAGAAGCTGACGGTCGATGCCGATCAAGCCCGTGTACGTATTCCGGACAATGGGCAGGAGCGCGTACAAAGACAGCGCCACCAGCGCCGGGAGCTTGCCGATCCCGAAGAGTGGAATCATGAAGCACAGCAGGGCCAGGGAGGGGATCGTCTGGAGAATGCCCACCGCGACGAGCTCCGCCTGCCCGAGGCCCTCGTGGCGCGCGGCCAGGATGCCGAGCGGCACACCCAGCAACACCGCCGCCCCGAGCGACACCAGGACCAGGTAGATGTGATCCACCGTCAGGTCGAGGACGTCCCGGACAAGCCGGCGCTCCCTGAGATCATCGGGACCGTCTGAACCCAGGAACGTTGCCGCGACCTGCGCGATGCCCTGCCCGTCGAGATCGGCGAGGGCGTTCAGACGGGACATCTGACGGTCGTCGATCCCACCGGCCAGCTGGCCCTCGAGGGCTCTCCAGCTCCGGGGAAACCGTGAGATGAAGTCCTCCCTCACCAGCAGGACGGCGTGGTAGGCAGGAAAGAACTGACGGTCGTCGTCCAGGATGGCCAGATCCAGGCGCTCCAGCTTGCCGTCGGTCGAGTAGATGTCGATGACGTCCACCTCGCCCTGGGCCAACGCCTCGTACGTGAGCGCGTGCTCCATCACCCGGACGTCGGCGAGGTCGAGCCCATAGTGGCGCCGCAGACCCGGCCAGCCATCCTCCCGATCCGTGAAGCCCGAGCTGAAGGCCGCGGTCAGCTCCGGATGCCGGGTCAGGTCGCTGATCGAGCTCAGGCGGAGCCGCTTCGCCATCTCCTGCCGGACGGCCAGGGCGTAGGTGTTGTTGAAGCCGACCGGGCTGCCGAGGGTCAGGCCGGTCCCCGCAAGCTCGCGCCGAATCTCGGCCACGGTGCGGGCGGACGGGTCCTTGAGGATCGCCTGGCTCAGGGTGCCTGTGTACTCCGGGTAGAGGTCGATGTCGCCGTGAGCGACCGCCCGATAGGCGATTCCGGTGTCCCCGAGGCCGAGCTTCCTCTCCACCCGGGCCTCACCGGTCCGCTCGATCACCTCGGCGACGATCTCCCCCAGGATGTAGCTCTCGGTGAACGTTTTCGAGCCCACACGGACGGTCGGCCGCGCCTCGGTGCAGGCGGCCTGACCCCAGGCGAGCGGGAGAATGACCGCGGCCAGGGCCGTGATCGCCTGTGCCCGGCCAGAGGACCTCCGGGTGCCGGGAGTCGAGACGTGGGGCGGCGTCGTCCGCATCATCTTCTAGTGGAGGAGCTCCCGCATCTCCGGGGTCGGCGCCTGGGCGCTGAGAAACGCGGTGACGAACTCGGAAGCCGGCCGCCTCACCAGGTCGGCGAACGACCCTCGCTGGACGATGCGTCCCCCGGTCATGAGGGTGATCGTGGAGCCGAAGAAGGCCGCCTCCCGGATGTCGTGGGTGACCAGGACGACGGTCTTGCCCATCGGGGTGAAGATCTCCTTCAGCTGCTGCTGGAGATCGGCCCGGACCAGGGGATCCAGGGAGCCGAGCGGCTCATCGAGGAGAAGGATCGGCGGATCGAGCATCAGGGCGCGCATCAGGCTGACCCTTTGCCGCTGCCCGCCGCTGAGCTCGGCCGGATATGACCGGAGGATCCCGTCGCCGAAGCCGACCAGCCTCGCCAGCTCCCCGATCCGGGCGCGAATCCGCTCTCCGCCCCACCTCCGGGCCTCGGCGGCGAGGCTGACGTTCCGATACGCGGTCAGGTGCGGGTAGAGGCCGCCCTCCTGCACCACGTACCCCATCCGCCCGGACAACCCTGGACGCCCCGAGGCGTCCACCGCCTGTCCGCCGACGCGGACCGTCCCGCCGTCCGGCGGGAGGAGCCCGAGGATCAGACGCAGGATGGTCGACTTCCCGCAGCCGCTCGAGCCCAGCAGGACGTGGGTGCGGCCGCTCTCGAAGAGCACCGTGAGGCGGTCGACCGCGACCACGCCGTCGAAGACCTTGGTCACGTCCTCGAGCTGGATCGCCGATCCGGGGTGGAGTGGCTCCATCGGGAAGGCTGTCGCTTTCGGTCGCGAATGTTACTGCGTCGCTTCGGCCCGGACGATCGTCGCGTCCATCAGGACGAAGGTGCGCGGATCCAGGACGACGGACCGCGGCGCGCGCTCCAGCGGGAAGGAGAAGCTCTGCCGCCGGCGGCTCACCTCGATCCTCTCCAGACGCCGGTCTTCCTCCCCGGCGATCTCCAGGCCCACCTCGATGGGCAGGCGGAAGGGTGGACCGGGCTGGGCCTGCTCGAGATCGAGACGGAGCATCCGGGAATCGGCATCGTGGGCCCACCGGCCCCGCACCGTCGGCATGCCCCCCCGCCGCAGCCACTGGTCGAAGAACCACCCCATCTCGCGTCCCGAGGCCTGCTCCATCGCTCGCCGGAGGTCGGCGGTCGAAGCGTTACCGTCGCGGTGGCGGCGGTAGAACTCACGGATCCCGTCCCAGAAGGCCTCGTCCCCGATCACGCCTCGCAGCATGTGAAGCGTCCAGCTTCCCTTCTTGTAGGTGCCGGGGCCCGTTATCACCTGCCGCATGTCGGCCAGGTTGTCGTGGACGATGCGGTAGCTCGGGTGCTCGTCGTCGAAGGCCCGGATCGCCTCCCGGTCCGCCCGAAGCCCGGCCAGGAACGCGTCGCGTCCCTTGGCGTGCTCGATGAAGAGATGGGTGAAGTAGGTCGCGAAGCCCTCGCTCAGCCAGACGTCGTCCCAGTCGCTCTCGGTCACCGCGTTTCCCCACCACTGGTGGGCGATCTCGTGGATGATGATGCCGCGCCAGCGTTCCCGGCGCTCACCCGTCGCCGACTCGTCACCGTAGAAGATGGCGGTCGCCGACTCCATCCCCCCGTTGACGCTGTTGGATTGGACGTGGGCGAGCCTCTCGTAGGGGTAGGGACCGACCCGGCTCGAGAAGAAGTCGAGGGCGGCAACCGTGGGCTCGGCGAACACCTGGAATCCCTTGTCCCGGTCCTGGGGATAGACCCAGGTCTCAAGGGCCACGCCGCCCCAGGGCGGGCGGTGATCCACCGCGAAGCGCGCCACCCCGAGGGTGTAGAGCCAGGCTGCGATCGGAACCGACTGCCTCCAGTGTGTCCGCCGCCGGTCCTGGCCGACGTCGGTCTCCTCGACCAGAAGCCCGTTCGAGACCACCTGGTAGTGGGCGGGTGCGGTCACCACGAACTCGCACGTGGCCTTGTCGTGGGGGTGGTCCACGACGGGCAGCCACTGCCGAGCCCGGTCTGGCCAGTTGTTGCTGAAGAAGGTGCGGTCGCCGTGCCGGTTGGGGCCGATGACGAGCCCGCTCGCCGGGACACCGTGGTAGCGCACGGTCACCCGCCGGCGCTCGTCGCGGCGGCCCGGGGGGTCCAGCACGATCCGGAGCCGGTCTCCCGAGTGCTCGAACCGGAGCGGCACGCCGCCCTCGCTCACCTCGACGACCGTCATGCCGTGTCCGTTCGTCTCCGACGAGGCCCGGGCGAGATCGAGGACGAGTGCGGTGACCCCGTCGGTGAGGACGCGCACGTCGACGGCAGCCTCGCCTTCGATGCCATCGGACTCGTCGCTGAGAGCCAGCCGAAAGACGTAGTGGGAGACGTCGATTCCAGGCTGCCGCGGGTAGGTGTCCGCGCCTGCGGGAACTGCCGCTGCGCCCCACACGAGGGCGAAGACGGCCACCAGAGCGAGCGTGGCTCCGCGACGGCTGGGTGGCATCATGAGTCCCTCCCGGCAACGACCATCTCGCCGGCTTGATCCGCCGCACCACCTCTTCCTGAGAGGGATGGGGTCGCGCTAGTCCTCTTCCGGCTTCTTCAACCGCGCTTCCAGCTCGAGGCGGAGCTCCGAGGCGACGGCGTGGGCCCACCGGTCGATGTCCGGCCACACCGTGTTGAAGTTCGCCGGCCGGTTGAAAGCGCTGTCAACGTGGTCGGGCGGGCGGATATTGCTGCGCTCTCCGACGCGGGCCTGCATCAGCCCGGTCTCGGGATCGATCAGCTCGAAGAGGACAACTCCCTCGCCCACCTCCGCAAGGTAGACGTCAACGCGAGCCGTGCTAGGTGGCACCCAGGACGTAATGTCCATGACGGCGCCGCGCACGACCAGCGTGCCCGGGACCACTTCGTCGACCATCTGGAAGCTCTCGCTGCGCTTCAGCTCCTCGCCGAATGCATCGCCGACGATGTGCATGAACCTCTTCTTCTCCACCTTGGGAACGGGATAGGCCTCGCCTCCGGTTGTGGCCAGGATCGAGGAGGTCGTTCCACGCGTCTTCTTCTTTCCGACATCACGAAACTGAAACGCCACATTCCACAAGAAGACCTTGTCGAATCGCCTGAGAGACTCATCGGGGTGCACCCAGGTCTGCTCGAACCGACCCTTCTCTTCCACCAGCGCATGGCCGCCGGTGATCCGAGCAATGGGGGGCCTCTCCTGAACACCCGCCATCCCCGGTTGGGCGAGGAGAAGACCCGCCACCAGAGTCGTCACGACAGAGGTCAGTCGTACCCGATTCATGCCGAACCCCTCTGATTCTCAGCTCAGGGCGTATCAGGCATCCTGCTCCGCCCGAGGGCATCGCGTCAAGCAAGTAGGAGCGGAGTCCGACTGGCGCGTGGTTGGCGGCAGGTGTCGGCGAGGACTCAACAATGCCCTTACACCGTCGGGTGATTCGATCGATGGTACTGTGAGCCAGGCCGCACGACAGGATGAAGTGTGCGCCTTTCGATCAAGCCAGGTGCCAAAAGGATACGCATGATGAAGAAGGGATTGGCGGCTCTCGTGCTTCTGTCTTCGTCCTCCCTCTGTACCGAGATCTTCGCTCAGGCGCTCGCGCCAAACCCGTTCAAGGCACGAAGCGAGCCGAACGCAGAGGTGACGTACCACAATCCGGTGATTCCCGGCTTCTATTCCGACCCGAGCGTTGCCCGAGTGGGGGAGGACTACTACCTCGTGACCAGCACCTTCGAGTACTTCCCGGGGATTCCCGTGTTCCATAGCCGGGACCTGGTCAACTGGGAGCAGATCGGTCACGCCATCCATCGCCCCGATCAGCTGCCGCAGGGGCTGAACATCTTCGCCTGCACCATCCGACACCATGACGGGACGTTCTATGTGATGACGACCAATACCGGACGCGGGGGCAACTTCTTCGTCACGGCCACGAACCCTGCCGGTCCGTGGTCCGATCCCGTCTGGGTGGACGTTGGCGGCATCGATCCCGACCTCTTCTTTGACGATGACGGCAAGGTGTACACGATAGGCTCGACGTTCACTCTCTACGAGATCGACCCGAGATCGGGTCAGCTGCTCTCGGAGGGGAGGAAGGTCTGGGCCAGCACGGGAGGCCGGTACGCCGAAGGGCCGCACATCTACAAGAAGGACGGCTGGTATTACCTGATGGCGGCCGAGGGGGGCACGGAAGAGGCCCACTCAGAGACGATTGCCCGCAGCAACGACATCTGGGGACCCTACTACAGCTATCCGGCCAACCCCATCCTGGCGCACGCCAACGCTGCGGGCCAGCAGAATCCCATCCAGGGCGTCGGTCACGCGGACATGGTGCAGGCCCACGACGGCTCCTGGTGGATGGTCTTCCACGGGTATCGGACGGTGATCCGCGGAGGCTTTCACCACACACTGGGGAGGGAAACGTGTCTGGCACCCGTTTCCTGGCCGAAGAACGGATGGCCCCAGGTGAACGGCAACGGTACGGTGACGGTGGATATGACCACCCCTACCCTTCCTCTGCAGCCATTCCCTCAGGCGCTCTCTCGGGTGAGCTTCGATCAGGAGCTGGGACTCGAGTGGAACTACGTCCAGAGCCTCGAGCTGGACCGGTACTCGCTGGATGCACGCCCCGGATTCCTCAGGCTGAGGGGATCCGCCTCGGAACTGGGTGCCGGTGAGGCGTCACCGACTTTTGTCGGGCGCAGGCTCCAGCACATGGACTTCACCTCGACGACCCGGCTCGACTTCGAACCCGCCAGCGAGAATGAAGAGGCGGGAATGGTCCTCCTCAACAACGGGACCCACTTCGATCTCTCGATCAAACGCTCCAACGGGAACAGGGTCTTGACCGCGCGTCTGCAGTTCGGTTCAGTCTCCTACGAGTCGGATGAGGTCGTCCTTGCATCGGGCCCCGTCAACCTGCGAATCGAGGGAGCAGGTTCCGCCTTCAGATTCTCCTATGCGCAAGGGGACAACGAGTACAGGGAGATCCAGGAGGTGAGTGCCCGGTATCTGAGCTCGGAGACAATCGGCGGTTTCACCGGCACCTATGTCGGGCTGTACGCAACGGGCCATGGTCGGCCCTCGGTGGCCAATGCAGACTACGACTGGCTCGAGTACGTGGTGAATAGCTCTCCCCAGCCAACCGGGGATGGAGACCGATGAGCGGGCGCTGCGGTCTGGAAGCTCCCCGCACCTACCAGGTCAGCGTGTGCGTGTACTTCACCAGCAGCGCCCGCCCCTGTGACAGGGGCGGGACGGGCGTCAGGGAGTACCGGTCGGTGTTGACCGCCTCGTTGTAGACGATCCAGAGGTCCGTCCCGTCGCGGAACTCGTATCGGAGGCGTGCGTTCACGCTCGCCACGTTCGCCACGCTGTCGTACTGCAAGAACGCGTTGACCGAGAGATGGGTGTCGAAGGCGACACCCACACGCACGCGTACGAGGTGCAGGTCGACCGAGAGGTCCCGATCGGGGAACCGAATCGCGTCGAAGCTGTACTCCCCCCGGAGCTGCAGGTGGGGGGGCGCCGCATTCCACAGAGCGTTCGCCCTGATCCCGAGACGATGGCCGTCGTAGAACTGCCCTGCGATCATCGTGAGGCTCGGCTGGAAGAGGCCCGCCGTGCCCCCACTGTATTCCAGCTCTCCATCGTGAAACCGGTAGTCGCCCGGGGGCACATCGACGCCGGGGGCGAGGGAGAAGCTTTCCCGCACACTCTCGTAGTTGGCGCGATAGTCGAGGTCAAGTGTGCTGCCGTTCTTGAACTCAGCGCTCAGCCCGGGATTGTAGACGCTGGATTCCAGCGAGCGGTCGGCGTTGCGGCGAAAGGCCCGCCCCGAGCCCCGCACGGACAGCGTGCGCAACGGTGTCGTCGGCCCGGTGAACCAGAGGTACTGGAGCCGGCCCACCAGCGAGTGGTAGTCCCGTCGGTCAACGAAGCCGACGCCGGGATTGAACGCCTTTCCCGCAAGGTTGATGTCCGCTGAGTAGGAGAGCCCGCCCACGGTGCGCCGCTCCCAGAGGAAGAGCAGGCGTCCCGCGTCGAGCGTCCCCGCATCGGCGGCAGCGTCCTCAAAGGTGCGCGCGGCCGTCAGAGTGGCGTAGTCGTTGCCGAAGACTCGAACCACGGCATCCAGCCCGGCCGCGACGTTGTAACTGCCGTCGGCACCGAGCCGGGTGGTCACCATGGCGCCCACCGTGGAGTTCTCGTTGAACACCCTCTGCTTCACACGGGCCACACCGAAGTTCTCGCTCGGTCCGCCGAAGGCGGCCTCCGTCTGCATGTTCAGGACACCGAAGTCCGCCCCCCGCGCGCGGCCCACGAATCGCGCCCCGCCGTAGATCCGGATCGGTTGTCCCGCCACGAGACCGATGCGACGCGAATGGAACAGGCGACTGTGGGGTCCCCCCAGGGGAAAGTAGAAGATCTCCGCGCGCTCCTGGAAGAACTGGCGCTTCTCCGGAAAGAACAGGGGGAATCGGGTGAGGTTGATCTGGAGATCGTCGGCCTCCACCTGGGCGAAGTCGGTGTTGGCCGTGAGGTCGAGGGAGAGGTTCGCAGCGGGACTGTAGCGCACGTCGAGTCCGGCTTCGGCCGTGTAGTCGTGCGCGATGTCGAAGCCGGTCCCCGCGTCGTTGAGGAGGGCATTCTGTTCCCAGCCGCCCAGCCCGTACGGAGTGACGTACACCGGCTGGCGGCGGTGGACGCCTTCGAGCACGACGGTCTGCATGAGCGACGGCTTGACGATGTAGCCGGCCGAGGGCGGAATGTCGGGGAACATGTGCCGCTCGGCCTTGCGCCCGATGTAGCGATACACCTCCAGCCCCATCACCGCTCGTCCGTCCACGTCCTGAAAGCCGAGGCTCGTGAACGGGATGCGCAGCTCGGCGGACCAGCCGTTCTCGTCCCGGACAGCTTTGGCATCCCAGTAGGTGTTCCAGTCGAGGTTCAGAGGTGGGCCGGCCGTGGACTCGCCGTCGTTGCGGAGGGTCTGGTCGATCCTGCTGCCAGCCGGGTTCACACAGAACCACGCGGCGGTCTGGCGATCGTAGTACGTGTCCAGCGCGATGCACAGGAGGTCGTCGCCGGCGGAGGCGTCGCGATACAGGGAGTTGGCGCGCACGCCGGCCGGGTCGGAGTCGTACAGCCGCCCCGACATGTAGACGTACTCATCGTCGTACGCGACCCGGATCTCCGTCCGCTCGGTGGGCTCGGCCCGGTACTGGGGGGTGGTCACGATGATGGGGAGGACAGGAACGGCTTCCCAGGCGGGCTCGTCGACCCGGCCGTCCACCACGACGGGGCCGGGGAGGCGCGGCAGGGGAAGCGAATCCTGGCTCCACGCGGGGGACGCCACGACCGTGAGGAGGATGAGGGGCGAGACCGCAGCGAGAAGGAGGGCTTTCCCCCGCCCATGTGTAGACATCCGAAGGTCTCCTCCTTGCGAAGTCCGTCGCACGAGTGCGTTTCTCGAAGACCTGGCCAGGACCAGCGCCCTCGACCATCCCGGGCAAGCTGGTGGCGAAGCCGGCAGAACAATACAGCATTCCTCTGTCAGAAGGGCTGCGGTCCGGCTCGGGCCCAACGGGACCCTGAGGCCCTGGAGGGGGCGGTGCGGCTCAGCGCGCCCGGTTTCGCTCGTTCACGAAGCGACGGAAGTCGGGGCCGAAGGAGTGCACGAAGAGCCCCACGAACTGCTTGACGATCTCTTCGTTGATCCCGGCATTAGCGAGCAGGTCCGAAGTCATCACCGGGTCCTGCTCGGCGTCGATGTAGGCGGTGTTCAGGCGTGTCTTCCGGTTCCACTCGTTGATGTCCTCGTAGGCGAGCCGGGCCCCGGAGAATCCGCAGAACATCTGGAGGTCACCGTCGTCCATGAGGAGAAGCAGATAGGGGCGGCCCTCGACCTTGAACATGATCCGACCCTGGTCCAAGACCTCGATCGAGCCGTAGCCTTCGCTCTGGAGAATCGACGCCAGGTCGTTGATGTCGTATTCCTTGAAGAGGCAGTTCGACTGCGGGGTCGCGACGGACGCCAGGGCCAGTGCCACCACGACTCCCAAGATCCTCCTGGTCATTCACCCACCTCCAAGCTCACAGGGCCCTGACGTCGGCCACGCCCGCTGCGGATCTCCCAACAGCCGACGGTGAACGAAACATGCACGCCCCGTGCCGTCGGTATCCGGGCCCGGGTGACCGCAGCCATCGCCCGAACACAGCTCCGAGGGGGCGACCCACCCCTGGCTCCTGAAGCGTTCATCCCTCTTCTTCTGGAGCATTCGATCCAGGCGGTCTCACCGCGAGCCCTCGGGATCGGCACGATCGCTGCAGCTCCCACCGGTGCCCGGCGCCTGATGACCGGACATCGGACAGCCGATTCGTCCGGGGCGCCTCTGACGCGGGTTGAGAGCAGGGAGGGTTGGCGATGGCTCGACGCGACATCTGGGTGGCCGTCTTTGCGGTGTTCCTCGTGCCGGCGGCGGTCGACGCGGGCAAGGATCAGAAGGAGGAGAAGGTCGAGGGATACGCCGAGTGGCGGCGGGGAGAGTGCCTGATCGTCGATGGTCAGCGCGTCTGCCCGGGGCCAGACATGGAGTTCAAGGGAAAGGACGCCGCCGTCGACTACGACTCGATCCCTCTCGGTTACGAGGTGAAGGCCAAGGGGGTTCGGAACGCCGACGGGGCCCTGCTCGCCAAGAAGCTCGAGGCCAAGCCCAACGGGATGGCGATGTTCGAGGACGACGTCAAGAAGGGAACCAACGCCGCCGAGGCCGCCTACCGCCAGGTCGGCCACATGTTCGAACGGGTCGACGAGGACAAGGCCATCGACTACGGCGTGCTTCACGAGTCCGGGCCGAAGGTCGACCGCGTGCGACGCATCACCAACCGGCTCCTGCCCCCGCACGTCGATCCACGCGACGTGCGGGTGTACGTCGTCGACAACCCCGAGTGGAACGCCATGGCCATGGGCAACTACTCGATCTACGTCTTCAGCGGCCTTCTGGACGACATGAACGACGACGAGGTGGCGATCGTCCTGGGCCACGAGATCGCCCACGCCACCCACGAGCACAGCCGCAAGCAGTTCAAGAAGCAGATGTGGATCCAGCTCGCCGCGCTCGGGCTCGGCCTCGTGAACGAGCAGGTCAAGGACGAGAACGCCAACGCGATCATCGAGCTGGTCGGGCAGTTCGGTTCGCTGGCCTGGCAGAACGGCTACGGCCGCAGCCACGAGGACCAGGCGGACCGCGTGGGGCTGCGATACGCCTACGAGGCGGGCTTCGACATCGATCAGGGGCCGGAGCTCTGGCGCCGGTTCGCCCAGAAGTACGGCCAGGAAGACGCGGTCCACAACTTTTTCTTCTCCGACCACTCCCTGGCGACGAAGCGGGCGGCGCACCTCGAGCGCGAGATCGCCCTCAACTACCCGAACGGGCCGAAGCGGGCGGCTGGTTCCGCTCCCCAGTCCACGCCGGCCCGCCGGGCTGCGGTGAAGGCGAAGACGAGCCCGCCGCCTCCGGCGAGGGGCCCCCGCGAGGTCACCCCAGGGATGACCACGGACGAGGTGCTGGCCCTCCTTGGCCAGCCGAGTGACCAGATCACCTTCGGCCGCAAGGCGCGCTGGGTGTACCAGGACAGGACGGTCGTCTTCGAGGGCGGTCGCGTGACGACCGTCCGGTTCTGACTGGGCCGCAGTTGTCCTCAACGGTGCGCGGGCCTATTGTGATCCTTGCGTCTCGGCGGTGATGATGTGAGAGCCTCAAGGTGAGCGTAACGGTGCAAAGCGTTGCGCCTGGCCGACCCCCACGGAAGTGGGGTTCACTCTCTCTGCGAGAGCGTGGGTGGACCCTGCTGCTCGCTTTCGCCGGCGTGCTGGCCCTCCCCGGCTGTTCCAGTCCGACAGAGCCAACGAGGACCCTTCACCCGAGGGAGACGTTGCTGGTGGATTTGGTCCAGTGCTACGCCCAGGCCCTGGGCGTTGTCGGCGAGATCACCGTCCGGTTCGAGGAGGACCTCGGAGTCACCCTCTGTCCCGCCGACCTCGGCTCAGGGGTGAACTGCCCGGTTGTCGGCAAGACATGGCCCCACACCGACGTCGTCACCTTCTTGGGGCCGTGGGCGAGGGGTGAGACGGAACACCCCGCATCCCTGGACCACCTGGCGCTCGGTGCGGCCCATGAGGCGTGCCATCTTTCCGGCGTGGTCGCGGAGCGCGACGCCGAGACGTGCTCCGAGCTCCTCGTCGAGTCGACCGACTGCTTGACGAGATACGGAGACGACGCCTCTTGAGTCGCCGCGGCGACGCATAGAGGGGTTGCGCGGTAGTAGAAGCAGGTTGAAACGCGGCGGGGACGCGTCGAGACTGGAGCCGGCGCTCGGACTTGAACCGAGGACCTGCTGATTACGAATCAGCTGCTCTACCACTGAGCTACGCCGGCATCGGCAGGGGCCGGCTTCCGCGAAACCGGCGACCGACGATCGTAGCAGAAGCGCAGGGGGGGTCACAACGACGGCGAGCGGCCGCGCCGGTGTGGAGGGCGGCCCGGGTGACGGAGCGACGTCAGGGTGTCGCACGCGCCACGGCCACTACATATAGGTGATTGGGCACCGGGTCCGCCCGGTCCATCCCACGTGCCTACCACATATTGTGGTATGGAAGCCAGTAACCTACCACATATGGCCCCCCCAGAGAGGCTGCGAGAAATTCTCTTGCAATGGTCGTGAGTTAGCCTCATTATCCTCAAGTATCGTCGGAGATCCGAGCAGGAGGGCCAATGGCACGGAGCCGGACGTCGTGGGTCATGATCGCAGCTGCCGTGGTGCTTCTCGTGGGATGTCACACGATCACGGAGGAGGCGCCAACGGAGCCGACAGAGGTCACGGAAGAGCCGACCCTGGCCGCCATCACCATCCCCGTGATTCTTCCCGCGTCCAATCCGACGCCCGCGCCGGGGCCGGCTCCGGCGGACCCGACCCCGACCCCCGGAAGCACGCCGTCGCCCGGAACGATCCCCATCCCCGGGCCCACCCCCACGCCGACCCCGGAGCCTCCTGCCCCGCCGAGCGGGGGAAGCTGCAACCTGCCCCCGGGCGATCCCAATGCCAGCTGCTCGCGGTCGAGCGAGACCTTCCTCGGTGACGTCGAGGATGCGATCGACCGCGTCGTCGAGCGGAACCCCGACCTCTTCGACCTGGACGACAAGATCTGCAACAACTGCTACCGGATCCTCGACCACTCGGCCTACGTCGACGCGGTGGCGGCCCAGATGCGGAACATGGGGTACTGCGTCTACTACGACGGCGAGGAGCTGGCGGTCAAGAACACCAACTCGTTCAACGACCAGTACGACATCTCCACGTCGAGGGGCTTTATCCGCCGGGGCGTCGGGGCGTATCGGACCACCTGCTGGCCCGCCTGGTTCTAGGGGTTTTTGCTCCCCCCGCCGGTTTTTGATATCGTCCCGCCGGCCTGAGGCTTTGGCCCGTCCGGGCGACGGTCGTCAGGCAACTTGCGGGAGTCCTGGGTGCCCACCGTCCCTCCCACCAGTGATTTTCTGACCGCCTACGCGAGCATCCTCGTCTTTCTCGGGGCCATCGTCGGCATCCTCCTGTTCACGCTCCTCTTGTGGAAGGTCATCCGCCCCTCCCGGTTCAGCGAGGAGAAGCTGACCACCTACGAGTGCGGCGAGGACCCGACGGGCAACGCCTGGATCCAGTTCAACATCCGCTTCTACGTGTTTGCCCTCATCTTCATCGTCTTCGACGTGGAGGCAGTGTTTCTGCTGCCGTGGGCCACGGTATTCCGGGAGCTGGGGGTCCTCGCCTACGTCGAGGGACTCGTCTTCATCGGCATCCTCGTCGTCGCCCTCGCCTACGTGTGGCGCAAGGGCGATCTCGCCTGGGTCCGCAGCGAGGATCGGAGCTGAGAGGGGGCATGTCCCAGGTCAAGGGTCTCATCCAGAGCCGCTTCCCGGACGGTCTCGTCTTCTCCACCGCCGACCAGGTCATCAACTGGGGTCGGAAGAACAGCTTGTGGTCGATGACGTTCGGGCTCGCCTGCTGCGCGATCGAGATGATGGCGGCCGGCGGCACCCGCTACGACTGGGACCGGTTCGGCGTCATCCCGCGCGCGACCCCGCGCCAGAGCGACCTGATGATCGTGGCGGGTACGGTGACGCTGAAGATGGCCACCCGGGTGAAGCGGCTCTACGAGCAGATGGCCGAGCCGAAGTACGTGATCTCGATGGGCTCCTGCGCCAACAACGGTGGTCCCTACTGGCGGCAGGGCTACCACGTCCTCAAGGGGGTCGACGAGGTGATCCCGGTGGACGTCTACGTCCCCGGCTGCCCCCCGCGGCCCGAGGCGTTGCTCTACGGGATCATGAAGCTGCAGGAGCGGATCCAGGAGGACCGCGTGCTCCGCAAGCGCGGGGCCACGGTGGGGAGCCTGGCCGGGGCCACCCTCGACGGCACCACGGACGAGGAGGCGGCAGGGTAGTCCATGGAGCCAAAGGCCATCCACGAGAAGCTGATCGGAGAGTTCGGGGACAAGGTCCTCTCCGTCGACCTGGAGGCAGCCTCGCCCTTCGCGGTGGTCGCGACCGAAGCCATCGCCGATGTGGCCTCCTTCTGCAAGGACGATCCCGACCTCGCCTTCGACAACCTCATGTGTCTTTCAGGAGTCGACTACCCGGGCGAGGATCCCCCACGGATGGAGGTCGTCTACCACCTCCTCTCGTACACGCACCACCACACGTTTGCGCTCAAGGTGCACACGCCGCGCGAGAACCCGGCGGTGCCGACGGTGGAGGGCATCTGGGGAGTCGCCAACTTCCACGAGCGCGAGTGCTGGGACATGTTCGGGATCGCCTTCACCGGGCACAGCGACCTGCGCCGGATCCTGCTGCCCGACGACTGGGAGGGCTTCCCGCTGCGCAAGGACTGGGAGGACCCCGAGTACTACAACGGCATGCACGTGAAGCCGACCGAGCAGATGGCGGAGCGGGCCCTCGCCGGCGAGCAGATCGGGGTGGGGCCCTTCGACTTCGATCCCCCCAACGCCCACGTGGAGAAGGAATGAGCGCCAGCGAGCTCACGCCCCCCGCGGCCAACGACTGGGACCCCGAGGCGCTCGACACCGACGAGATGATCCTCCAGATGGGGCCGCAGCACCCGGCGACCCACGGGGTGCTGAGGGTGGAGCTCCGCACCGACGGCGAGGTGGTCAACGCGGCGCGTCCCCACATCGGGTACCTGCACCGCTGCTTCGAGAAGCACTGCGAGAACGTCGACTACCCCGGGGTCATGCCCTATGCCGACCGCATGGACTACGTGGCGGCGATGGGCAACACCCTGGGCTTCGCCCTCGCGGTGGAGAAGCTCGCCGGGATCGAGGTGAGCCCCTACGTCAATACGGTCCGCGTGATCATGGCCGAGCTGCAGCGGATCGCCTCCCACTGCGTCGCGGTCGGCACCTACACGATGGACATCGGGGCCTTCACCCCGTTCCTCCATCTCCTGCGCGATCGGGAGAAGGTGCTGGACCTGTTCGAGTGGACGTGCGGGGCCCGGCTTCTCTACAACTACAACTGGGTGGGCGGGGTGAGCCACGACCTGCCCGATGGGTTCGGCCGCGCCGCCCGCGATCTGCTGCGCGAGTTCGACGCCATCACCATTCCCGAGCTGATCGACCTCATCATCGGCAACAAGATCTTCATCAAGCGGCTGGCCGGTGTCGGTGTCTGCTCGCCGGAGCTCGGTATCTCCTACGATCTGACCGGCCCCAACCTCCGCGGCAGCGGGATCCCACGCGACCTGCGCAAGGATGCTCCGTACTGCGGCTACGAGAGCTACGACTTCGAGGTCGCGCTGGGCGAGGGGAGGTTCGGCCCTCTCGGCTCCTGCTTCGACCGGAACTGGGTGCGTGTCGTCGAGATGCGGGAGAGCTCGAGGATCCTCCACCAGGCCCTCGACCGCCTGGAGAAGATGGAGAGGACGGATGTCCACGAGAAGGTCCCGAAGCGGGTCAAGGTCCCGAAGGGGGAGGTCTACTTCCGGAGCGAGGCCCCGCGGGGCCAGCTCGGGTATTACGTCGTCTCCGACGGAAAGGCCAACCCCTACCGGGTGAAGGTCAAGAGCCCCTGCTTCACCGCCATGAGCGTCTTCCACCACCTGGCGAGGGGGATGATGATCGCCGACATCGTCGCCCTCATCGGCAGCCTCGACATCGTCCTCGGAGAGATCGACCGGTGAGGGGCGGAGTTCCCTGATGGACATCACCTACGACCTGCTCCTCCGGATCTTCCCCGCCCTCGCCGATGCCCCGTCCTGGGTGCTGGTGGCGATCGTGGCCGGGCTCCCCGCCCTCGCCTGCTTCGCGTTCATGGGGGTCGGCCCGGTCATCTACGTCTACGCCGAGCGGAAGATCTCGGGCTTCATGCAGGACCGCCTCGGCCCGATGCGGGTCGGAAAGTGGGGCCTGCTGCAGACGATCGCGGACACGGTGAAGCTCCTCTTCAAGGAGGCCATCTTCCCGCGGGACGTCGACCGGACGCTGTTCCTCCTCGCCCCGATCATCGTCTGCGTCGGCGCGTTCCTGCCCCTCGTGGTGATCCCCTGGGGGGCCCGGCTCCAGACCGCCGACCTCAACGTCGGCGTCTTCTTCGTGGCCGCGATCTCGAGCCTGTCCGTGATCGGGCTGATCATGGCGGGCTGGGCCTCGAACAACAAGTACGCCCTCTTCGGCGGCATGCGCTCCGCCGCCCAGATCGTCTCTTACGAGATCCCGGCGATCATGCTCCTCCTCGTCCCGGTCATGATCGCGGGCAGCCTAAGCCTGCAGGACCTCGTAGCGGTCCAGGCCGGGGGCCTGCAGAACTGGCTGCTCTTCCGCTACTTCCCCATCATGCCGATCGCCTTCGTGATGTTCTTCGTGGCCGGGATGGCCGAGTGCAACCGCACTCCGTTCGACATCCCGGAGGCGGAGAGCGAGCTCGTGGCCGGGTTTCACACCGAGTACAGCGGCTTTTTCTTCGCCATGTTCATGATGGCCGAGTACACGGAGATGTTCGTGATCTCGGCGGTCAGCAGCGTCCTCTTCCTCGGCGGCTACCTGTCCCCGTTCCCGGGCGGTGTCCTCCAGACCCTGGGCCCGCTGCCTCTCGGGTGGTTCTGGCTCATCTTCAAGGCCTGGTTCCTGATCTTCGTGATGATGTGGCTGCGTTGGACGCTGCCTCGCCTGCGGGTGGACCAGCTGATGCACGTGGCGTGGAAGGTGCTTCTCCCCGTCGCCTTCGTGCTGGTGGTCGTGACCGGCTTCTTTGTCCTCCTGCCGGAGACGGCGAATGGCTTCCTGTGGGATCGCTGGGTGGCCTGGCCGCTCACCTTGGCCTTCGTCGCCTTCCTCTTCGTCGTGATGGTCCGCGCGCTGCGCTGGAACCGACGGCGGGCCCAGGAGCTGGCGGCATGACCCAGTGGTTCAAGGACGTCTGGGAGGGCTTCTGGACGGTGCTCGTCGGGATGAAGGTCACCTGGCGGCACCTGTTCACCCAGCCGGCCACGCTCCAGTACCCCTCGGTCAAGTGGCCGCTGCCGCCGAAGAGCCGCATGCGCCTCTTCATGAAGTACGAGGACTGCATCGGCTGCGGCCAGTGCGCGCGGGCCTGCCCCGTGCACTGCATCTCCATCAAGACCGAGAAGAGGCCGAAGGACGCGCCGCCGGCCTTCGCCGCGACCGGCAACCCCATCAAGCTCGACGTGACGGTGTTCGACATCGACATGTCGTTGTGCTGCTACTGCAACCTGTGCACGTACCCCTGCCCCACCTTCTGCATCTACATGACGCCGGAGTACGAGTTCGCGAGCACCGACCTCACGCATCACCTCTACCGCTTCGCCAAGAGGGACGCGAAGTTCCTCACCGAGAAGCCGGAGAAGAAGGAGGCGCCGGCGACGCCGGCCGCGGAGGGGTCGGCCCCGGCCCCGCCTCCGAAGCCCTCGGAAGCCTGATGCCATGACCGCCGCCGACTACGTCTTCTGGGTGTTCGCGACCGCGACCGTCGTCTCCGGTGCGGTCGTCGTCTTTGCCCGCAGCCTCATCTACAGCGCCTTCGCGCTGCTGTTCACGTTCTTCGGCGTGGCCGGCCTCTACGTGCTGCTGGGGGCCGACTTCCTGGCCGCGACCCAGCTGCTCATCTACGTGGGCGGCATCCTCGTCCTGCTGCTCTTCGGCGTGATGCTCACGCACCGGATCTACGACCTCAAACTGAGGACGGAGAAGACCCAGCTCGGCCCCGGGCTGATCGTGGCCGCGGGAATCTTCATCATCTTCGCCAATGCCGCCCTCATCACCGAGTGGCCGACGGTGGGCCGCGAGCCCGCACCGACGACGAAGGAGATCGGGCGTCTCTTCCTCGGTGAATACCTGCTGGCCTTCGAGGCCGCCTCGGTGCTCCTCCTCGTCGCCCTCATCGGGGCGGCGATGATCGTGCGCCGGAAGAAGGACGCGTGACATGATCGGCCTGAGCCACTACCTGATCGTCTCCGCGGCGCTGCTCTCGCTCGGGATCCTCGGCCTGCTCACCCGCCGCAACGCGGTGAACGTGCTCATGAGCATCGAGCTGATCCTCAACTCCGCCAACGTCAACCTGGTCGCCTTCTCGCGCTTCGGGGCCGGGAACCTCGACGGGCAGGTCTTCGCGGTCTTCGTGATCGTGGTCGCGGCGGCGGAGGTGGCGGTGGCCCTGGCCATCGTCCTCACGATGTACCGCCTGCGGCGCACCCCGAACCTCGACGACGCGGACATCCTGAGGGGCTAGCCAAGATGGAAGAAGTCCTCCGCAGCCTCGGCCTCTTCAAGCCCGAGATCGCCCTCACCGCGGGGCTGCTCCTGGTGGTGATCGTCGACTCGATCGGTGGCGCCTGGCGCAACGGGGCCGTCCGCATCCTGAGCATCGCGACCCTCGCCGTCGCCCTGGGATACGCCGTCGAGCTGCAGGTGGCGGGGGCGCAGGGGGCGATCTTCTCGGGGATGCTGACCGTCGACCCCCTGGGGAGCTTCTTCAAGATCATCCTGGTTCTCGCGTCGCTGCTGATCATCACCGCCTTCACGTTCCGGGCCGCCCGTGAGCTCCACGGCCTCGGCCAGGGGGAGTTCCACGCCCTCATCCTCGCCCTCACCCTGTCGAACCTGCTGCTGGCCGGGGCGAACGACATCGTGATGCTCTACCTCGCCCTCGAGATGGTCTCCATCACCTCCTACGTGATGGTGGCCTACCTCAAGGGCGACCGGATGTCGAACGAGGCGTCGTTGAAGTACCTGCTGTTCGGGGCGGTCTCGACGGGCGGCATGCTCTACGGGCTCTCGCTGCTCTACGGGCTCACCGGCACCACCTCGCTCCCCGGGATCCGCGAGGTCCTGGCCACAGGCGTCCCCGGGCCCCAGCTGGCGCTCTACCTCGCCACCCTGCTGATCGTGGTCGGCTTCGGCTTCAAGATCGCCGCGGTGCCCTTCCACTTCTGGTGCCCCGACGTGTACCAGGGCGCGGCCACCCCGGTCACCGCGCTCCTCTCGGTGGCCCCCAAGGCCGCCGGCTTCGGGATCGCGGTGCGCTTCTTCTTCGGCACCTTCGCGGTGCCGGTCACCGGCACCTGGGACCTGAGCGGCGTGATCGACTGGCAGCTCCTGCTGGTCGTGATCTCCGTCGCCACGATGACGCTGGGCAACGTGGCCGCCCTCACCCAGAACAACATGAAGCGGCTGCTGGCCTACTCCTCGATCGCCCACGCCGGGTACATCCTGATGGGCATCGTCGCCCTCTCCGACGTCGGGGCCCGGAGCCTCCTCATCTACCTCTTCGCCTATCTCTTCATGAACCTCGGGGCCTTCCTCGTGGTGACGCTCGTCCACCTGCACGACGGCACGTTCGACCTGCGCGACTACCCGGGCCTCTATCGACGGGCGCCGCTGCTGACCCTGGCGATGGGTCTCTTCATGCTCTCGCTGATCGGGATCCCGCCTCTCGTGGGCTTCCTCGGGAAGCTCTACGTCTTCGGGGCGGTGATCAACATGGGGTCCGGGTACTACTGGTACGCCGCGGTGGGTGCGGTGAACGCGGCGATCGCCGGCTTCTACTACCTGCGGGTCCTCAAGGTGATGTTCATCGACGCCGGGAACGAGGACAAGCCGCCCTTGAAGCTGGCGTTCGTGGACCGGGCCTGGCTGCTCTTCTTCGCCGCCGCGAACCTGCTGCCCGTGCTGTTCTGGAGCCGCATCGACGAGTGGGCCCGGGGCGCCGTCGTGTTGTACACCGGACGCTAGCCGGTAGACCCCACGTCACGCACACCCACCGGCGGAGCCCGGGAGCGGTCCGGTCTCGAGGCAGTGGCGCGG
>Ga0316577_10000149_pt1 | contig 21429 bp, 23 predicted proteins | sample S5NA_FD_203073 | JGI IMG/M metagenome (GOLD analysis project Ga0316577, IMG submission 203073) | Rhizosphere microbial communities from salt marsh grasses in Alabama, United States - S5-7_050615r2r1 | ecosystem: Host-associated > Plants > Roots > Rhizosphere | place: USA: Alabama | collected... | reverse complement strand
CTTTGATCTACCGAAAGAAGCGCTCCCCGGCGATTCCCGCTGTGTAGCGGCTTTGGATGGGAATATTACCCCGCCAGGCTCTCGCTTCATGTAGCTTGTCCACTTTATCAAGTATGGCCATATTTGCCTCCTAACAATCGATAGTTGGCCGCCGCGGGTGCCTGGGGACGGCTCGAGGTTCTACCTGCAGCCCAGTCCCCCGCCCCTCCGGCCCCGTGGCTACACCGGCTTGAAGTACTTGATATCCAGGATAGACCCCTGACGCTCTTCGACCGGCTTCCACACGGCCTGGACCTTCATCCCGATCTTGACCTCGTCAGGATCCACTTCCGAGAGCATGTGCATGATGCCCACGGCAGGCTGGGTCCCGTCGATGTCGATCACCGCCGGGATCTCGGGCTCGTCAAGGTATTGCATGTCCCATGTGACGTAGCATAGAGAGAAGGTATTCACGGTGCCCGTGTCGGGCAGGATGACCCACTCATCCATGGGCCGGAAGCACCACTCGCAGAAGTTGCGCGGCGGGATAACGGTTCGCCGGCATTCACGGCAGTGCACTCCAACCAGGCGGCCCTCCTTCAGCTCAGCCAGGTAGCGGCCGATGGCCACGCCCGTATCCCAGGCATATTCAGCGTTCGGATCCCACTCGTTAAAGAGGACATTACCCTCCTGAAAGTCCGCCTCTCGCAGATAGACGCCGGGGAATTTCTCGATCTTTGCAGTCATTGTCCTCGCTCCTCCCTGCTATACACCCATGACGATGACGGTGCCCACCTGCATGAGGTCGCCCCAGGCCTGGGCCACGCCCCGCTTCGGTTGGCCAGGCACCTGCCGGGCACCTGCCTCGCCGCGCAACTGCCAGAAGAGCTCAGCCACCTTCATGAGACCAGCAGCAGCAATGGGGTTTCCAACGCCGAGCAGGCCGCCGCTGGGACAGACCGGCAGATCGCCGTCGCGCTGGGTGATGCCCAGCGCTGTCGCCTCGGGCGCTTTGCCCCGGTCAAAGAGCAACAGGCCCTCCAAGTGGTGTAACTCCTTGTAGTCAAAGGGATCATAGGGTTCGGCGATGTGGATCTGCTTGCGCGGCTCCGTGATGCCCGCCATGTCGTAGGCCATGCGTGCCGCATTTTCCACGTAGCGCGGATAACATAGATCACGGTTGGTCCAGTAGCTCGTATCCAGGTTCCAGCCCACGCCCTCGATCCAAACCGGATTGTCGCTGATCCGCCGTGCCACGTGCTCCGCTGCCAGGACCAGCGCCACTGCACCATCTGTCACCGGGCTGACGTCCAGACGCTGCACCGGCCAGGCCAGGACGGGTGAGTTCATGACATCTTCGAGGGTGATGTCCGCATCGCCTAGCAAGCTGCAGGGATGGTCTGCTGCATTGCGCTTGTTCTTGACCGACACCCGGGCGATATCCTCTTTCTTCAGCCCATAGGTGTGCATGTAGCGGTTCATCTCCATGGCAAAGATCCAGAGCAGGTTCGGTCCCAGCGGCCGCTCGGTGGTATGGTCAAAGATGGTCAAGAAGGCGCCCTGCGGATGGGGCTGGCAGGAGGACATCTTTTCTTCGCAGACCACCAGACACAGGTCAAAGAGCCCCGACGCGACGTGGTACCAGCCATGAATGGGGGCAAAAACCCCTGTACCACCGCCAACGTAACAGCGGGTATAGGGTTTGCGCCATCCCCCCGAGCCATCGGCCAGGTACTCGCCTTTCATGTGTACACCGTCAAACGAGTCAGGTGCGGTGCCATGGACGACGCAGTCTATCTGGTCCAGGCTCAGGTCACAATAGTCCAGAGCCATCTTGCTTGCTTCGTAGGACAGCTCCTTCCCCGTTTCCTGCGCCCGGCGCACAAACTTGGTCATACCGGCGCCAACCACCGCAACTTTGCGCATACTCATGATTCGCCTCCCTCGTTACTCAGCACGACGGCAGCGCCGCTGGTGGTCGGTACCCCTCGCCAACCGAAAGCCAGGCCCGTCTCCACCTCAGGAAGTTGCCGGGGTCCTGCCTCGCCGCGCAACTGCATCACCACAGAAGCCACGGCGCGCAGCCCAGATGCGTCGAGGAGATGCCCGCAGCCCAGGTTCCCGCCCGACACATTGACCGGCAGGATGCCACCGACGTCGGTTACCCCCTCTTGGGTGAGGAAGCCAGCCTCGCCAAACAGGCAAAAGCCTAGCGCTTCTAGGTGCTGGAGCTCTTTGTAGGAATAGCAGTCATCGATCTCGGCAAAATCAATCTCTTGCATCGGATTGCGAATGCCTGCCATGCGATAGGCCATCTTGCCTGCCTCTTCGGCATAGATCGCCCGTCCCCAAGCCCGTGTCTCCAGGCTGGACGCGTCATTGCACCAGCCGACGCCACGGATCCAGATGGGTCGTTCCGAGAGGCGCCGGGCTACATCCTCAGCGGCCAATACCGCTACAATGGCTCCATCCGTGTGGGCGCTGATGTCGTTTTGGGTCAATGGGTAGGCGATCATCTCGGCGTTCAGGACATCCTCTGCCTCGATATTCTCACCGTAAGCTGCTGCGGGGTTGTAGAGGGCGTTCCTCTTGTTCTTGGCCACCACCTCAGCGCACTGTTCGCGGGTCGCCCCGCTGGCCCAGAGGTAGCGCGTCATCTCCATGCCGGCGATAAAGACCGGGTTGGCCGCCAGGGGCCGGTTGAGGACCGGGTCCATGGCATAGGCGGTCACATGAGGCATGGTCAGCACGTTCGATGCTTTGCTGTGGGCCTCCACAGCCACCACGTCCGCGATCCCACTGGCGATCTGCATATAGGCCGTCGCCAGACCGTGGATGGCCTCCCCGGGGATCGTGACGTTGGGCTTTAGCAACCCGCCCACTTGGTCGGGCACATACTCGTCGAAAATACTCGTCCCCTCGATAAAATCCTCGGCCACTGTGACAAAGCTATCCACGTCGCGGCGGGGATTCACACCTGCATCGTGATAGGCTTTGACAGCTGCCTCGTACATGATTTCCTTGTACGAGACCTCGGCACTCAGGGGTCGGAAGCTGGTGTAGCCGATGCCAACAATCGCTACATCTCGCGACATATCGTGCCTCCTTGTGTTTGGCCAGTGTCCGCTGGAACTGATCACTGGCACCGACCTCATTGTCATTTGATGCAAAACGCCGTTGTTTTACCTCAAAATGATAGGCATCACCTCCTTGTGTCTAGCGACACTGCCACAATCAGAAGTCTGGAAGCCACACATGGGTCCAGTGTTTTCCTCGCCCGGCAATCGCCAGCGGCTGCCCGCCCCGGATCGACCCGTCGGCGGATGGTGACAGCCGCTGGTCGGTCAAGCCACGGCTATTGTACACCAAAAGCATGCCCTTGTAAACCTGGCCCAGATCGCAAAGGCGGGATGCCAGCTCCAAGACGGCCGGCACCCCGCCCCACTCCCATTCCCCAAACCTAGATCTTAATCGCCTAGCCGATCCTGAAGGATCCCCGCCAGCGTCGGCCGTCCGATCACCTGCAACTCGTAGCGGACGCGGTCGGCCGGAGGCTTGATATTGATGATCCGCCGCAGGTCGATGGGTGTGCCGATGATGACCAGATCGCAGGGCGTGGCGTTGATGGTCTCCTCCAGTTCTCGGATCTGCTCTTCTCCGTATCCCATGGCCGGCAGGACCGGGCCTGTGGTCGGGTACTTGGCAAAGGTCTCAGCGATCGAGCCGACGGCATAAGGCCGCGGATCGATGATGGCTGCTGCACCATAGCGCCGGGCGGCCACCGCGCCCGCACCGTAGGCCATCTCCCCATGCGTCAGGGTGGGTCCATCCTCCACGACCAACACGCGCTTGCCCCGGATCGCAGCGGGATCGTCGACAAAGATCGGGGAGGCGGCCTCGACAATCAACGCATCAGGGTTGACCTTCCGCACATTTTCGCGTACCAGGGCAATGTTTGAGAGGTCCGCGGTGTCAATCTTGTTGATAACGACCACATCGGCCGCGCGAAGGTTGCTCTCACCGGGGTAGTACCGCAGCTCGTGTCCCGCCCGATGCGGATCGGCAACCACAATATGCAGATCGGGCTTGTAGAAGGGCAGATCATTGTTGCCGCCGTCCCATACGATGACATCTGCTTCCTGTTCGGCTTGGCGCAGGATGGCCTCATAGTCTACCCCAGCATAGACGACAATGCCCCGGTCAATGTGCGGTTCGTACTCCTCCCGCTCCTCGATGGTGCAATCATGCTCGTCTAAGTCCGAGTACTGGGCGAACCGCTGCACCTTCTGCGCGACCAGGTCCCCATAGGGCATGGGGTGCCGGATGGCGACCACCTTATGGCCCATCTCCTGAAGGACATCACAGACGTGGCGGGTAGTCTGGCTCTTGCCCGCGCCGGTCCGAACCGCGCACACAGCCACCACCGGCTTCTCGCTTTCGAGCATCGTGTTCCGGCCGCCCATGAGCCGGAAGTCCGCTCCGGCGACCAACACCTCCGAAGCCTTGTGCATTACATACTCGTGGGAGACATCCGAATAGGCAAAGATGACCTGGTCGATGGCCTGCTCCTGAATAAGGTCTACAAGTTCCGCCTCTGGGTAGATGGGTACTCCCTCCGGATAGAGCTTGCCCGCCAATTCGGATGGGTACACCCGCCCTTCGATGTTGGGTATCTGCGTCGCGGTGAAAGCCACAACTTGATAGCGCTCGTTGTCGCGAAAGAACGTATTAAAGTTGTGAAAATCACGCCCAGCGGCCCCCATGATCAAGACACGGATACGCGCCATGGTGCTACTTCCTCCTTGGAAATGTATTTGATTGGAACAGAATATGATTCGGGCGCGCCCGGGGACGTACGGCACCCTCTTTTGCAATCGCTGGAACCGGGGTCAGGCGATTCTCGCCAGGATGACGCCCAGTTCGTAGAGAATGATGAGTGGCCCCATTACGAGGGCCATGTTCAGTGGATCCACCGTCGGCGTGATCACCGCGGACAACACGGCAATGGCGATCACTGCGTACTTGCGGTTACGGCTTAGCATCTCAGCGTTCACCAGGCCGATCTTGGCCAGGAAATAGACGAAAAGAGGAAGCTCAAAGGCCACTCCAATCCAGAACAAGAGAGAAGTGACAAAGGATAGATACTCGCCGATGGCCCACCGTTGCTCGACCACGTCGGACAGAAATCCCAGCAAGAACGGAATCGCCGCGGGCATCATCACAAAGTAGGCAAAGGCAACGCCCCCCAGGAAACTGATCGTGGCGCCTGGTACCAGGATGAAGAGGTAGCGTTTCTCCCGTTTGGTCAGACCCGGAGCGACGAAACGGGCAACCTGGTAGACGATCACCGGCATGGCGATGGCAACACCGCAGATGAGGGCCACCTTCATATAGTTGCCCAAGACCTCTGTTGGTTTCAGCGCCTGAGGCAGCGTGTCCCCCATCGGGGCAATCAGGAACTCCAGTACCTGCTTGGCAAAGATGAAACTAATGCCCGTGGCCACGAACAGCGCGATGAACGCCCGGATCAACCGGTCCCGGAGCTCCTTGAGGTGCTCCATTAGCGGCATGACCGCCACTTCACCTTCTGGCGGTTGCTCTGACTCACTCACTCGCGTGCTCATCCTCTGGCCCCCCTGGTGACGTTGCTTCGCCCGGCTCTTTAGCTGAGACAGGCTGCGACTCGTTGTCACCAGGGTCTGTCTGCTGTTCTGCGCCGTCTGGCATCCTTACATCCGTCGGCTGGTCCTGTTCCGCCTTCCCCGCCTCGACAGGTTCTTGGGATTCGGAGGTTGGCTCCAGTACAACGTCTGTCCCGGCGGCTGTTGTCTCTCCCTCAGGCTGGACCGCGCTCTTGCTTGGATCGAGCGCCCTCCGGGCCTCTTTGAGAGTTTCGTCCAGGGGTTCCTGAATTGCCCGGCCCACCTGGCTGACGCTCCGGCCCGTCTCCTCCACACTCTTCTGTACGTCCTTCAGATCGGCAATGGTTTCATCAAGATCCGCCGCCTTGACCACCGACCCAACCATATCCTTGGGGATAGAGCGCACCGAGTTGACCGAGTCGCGAATCTCACGCGTCGTCTTTTCAATGGACATCAGCTCCGGTCCGAGGTCCTTGGTGAGATTCTCATAGGCCGTTCGGGCATCTCGCAGGATCTTGGCCAGCTGGCGCGCCAGTTCCGGCAGGCGCTCCGGGCCCACCACCAGCAGCGCCAGTATCAGGATCACGATCAATTCTGTAATGCCAACATTACTGAAAATGTTCATTGCGCGTCAGCCGGCGATTCCTTGGCAACCAACGAACCCAGTACCCCGTTGACAAAACGGCCGGAGCTGTCACTGCCGTATTCCTTGGCCAGCTCCACAGCCTCGTTGATGGCCACCTTGGTGGGCGTGTCATCGCCCACGAGAATCTCATAGATGGCAATGCGCAGGATGTTCCGGTCGATAATGGCGATCTGGTCCACCGGCCACTCGGGCGCATACTCACCGATGAGACGGTCCAGCTCCTCTTTATGCTCGCCCACTCCCTGCACCAACCGCCGCGCAAATTCCGCGCCAGAATCGGGCAAGCCCGAGTGTTCCAGTCGCCCATCAATGACTGCCACCGGATGGTGCCCCGTGCAATCAATTTCAAAGAGGGCCTGCAAAGCAGCTATGCGCGCTTTGTGGCGAACTTTCATGAGGCCTTTTCTTTCTGGTCCGGGCGGTCATGGGCGAGTTCTGTGGCAATATCCTCGATGTGGACGTTCACCTCCTGTACCTCCATGCCCACAATGTCCTCGATGGCTCGCGTCACCTCCTTTTGTAGTTTCTGGCCCATCAGGAACAGATCGAAGCCCCGTCTGGCGATCAAATAGACATCCACGGACACCAGGTTCTCAGACACCGTGACGTGCACCCCTTCGGCCTCTGTGTGCAGGCCCAACAACCGCTGCACCCCCGGCGTATTCTCGCTGAGCCGGGCCACCCCAGGGACTGAGCCTGCCGTCTTTTGCACGATCGTCACGAGCACATTCGGAGCAATCGTGACCTTGCCATGAGTCTCTTCCACCTGTTCCTCCCTACGAAATGGACAGGCCCCCGTCAACGGCCAGCACCTGGCCAGTGACATAGCCGGCATCGTCCGATGCCAAGAAACAGACCGCTGCCGCCATATCCTCAGCAGAACCCGTCCTGCCCAAGGGCGTCCGGTCCACAGCCATCTGGACCAGATCCTTGGGCAACGATGCAGTCAGATCGGTGGGCACAAAGCCCGGGGCCACAGCATTGCAGGTAATCCCTCGCGAGCCGAGCTCCTTGGCCACCGTTTTGGTCAGGCCGATCAGGCCCGCCTTGGCCGAAGCGTAGTTCGCCTGCCCGGCATTGCCGGACAGGCCAGCCACCGAGCTGACATTGACGATCCGGCCGTAGCGTTGGCGCATCATCTGGCGGCTCGCAGCCTTGATGCAGTTGAAAGCCCCCTTCAGATTGGTGTCGATGACCACATCCCATTCTTCTTCGCTCATGCGCATGATGAGCGTATCGCGGGTCGTGCCGGCGTTGTTTACCAGGATATCCAGCCGGCCAAAAGTCCCTTTGGCTGCGTCGATCAGAGCCTGGGCCTGGGACGGATCCTTGACATCCGCTTGCACCGCGATGGCCTCACCTCCACCCGACTGGATCTGCTGCACCACCTCCTGAGCAGCCGCCTCGTTACCCTGATAGTTAACTACCACCTTTGCGCCACCCGCTGCCAGCCGCAGGGCAGTGGCCCGCCCAATGCCCCTCGAACTCCCGGTGACTACTGCAACTTTGTCGCGAAAGATCATGGTCCCCCCAAACTGAGAAAAACCTACGCTTCGGCTACCAGCGCCCTCACCGACGCCACATCCCCAACGCTGTCCACCTGGACGTCGGGCTCAATGCGCGCCACCAGTTTGCCCAGCACATCACCCGGACCGACCTCGACAAACCGCTCAACGCCTTGCTCGACCATCCACTCCACGGACGAGGTCCAGCGCACCGGCCAGGTAAGCTGCCCTGCCAGCTCCGCGCGGATATCATCCACACCCAAGAGCGGGCGGGCGCTGATATTCCCCACAACCGGCGTTTCGGGAGCCCGCATCGGCGTGGCGTCGACGGCTGCCCGGAACTCCTGGACCACCGTTGCCATGAGAGGCGAGTGGGCTGCAATACTGACCGCCAAGGTGATGATCCGCCGCGCCCCCTGCCCGCGCAGCATCTCGATCGCCTTCGACAAGGCATCCTGATCACCGGAGATGACCACCTGGCCTGGTGAGTTGTAGTTTGCGATCTGCACCGGCTTGCCGGTCTCTTCGCTCGCCTTACGGCAAGCTTTCTCGACCTCTGTGTCTTCCATCTTGAGCACGGCCGCCATGCCACCTGGGTTCTGCTCCCCGGCCAGCTTCATCAGCCTGCCGCGCGCCCGGACCAAGCCCAGGCCGTCTTCGAAACTCATCACGCCTGCTGCCGCCAACGCCGTCAACTCGCCCAGGCTATGCCCGGCGACCATTCCCACCGGAGCCATCTCTGCCTCAGCGCGGAGCACCTCAAGGACTGCCAGACTGGTGACGTACAGCGCAGGTTGCGTATTGACCGTGTCATTGAGCGCCGCCTCCGGTCCTTCGAAGCACAGATCAGAGAGGGAGTAGCCCAAAGCATCGTTGGCCCGCGAATAAAGCTCGCGGGCGATGGGGTAGGCCTCAGCCAGGTCCCGGCCCATCCCAACCCTCTGGGAGCCCTGACCTGGAAATACCAGCGCTGTCTTGACCATGCGACCCATCCCCAGCCTGCCCCTCACCGCTTCGCCAGCTGCCGGGCAATCACCATGCGCTGGATCTGGTTCGTACCCTCGTAGATCTGCAGCAGCTTGGCGTCGCGCATCAGCTTTTCCACGGGCTGGTCCTTCATATAGCCAACCCCGCCAAAGATCTGCACCGCATCGGTCGTCACCTCCATCGCCACATCGGAGGCAAAGCACTTGGCCATGGCGGACTGGGCCGTAGCCTTGATGCCCTGGTCCGCCATCCATGCCGCCTGCCAGGTCAACAGCCGTGCCGCCTCGACCTTCATGCCCATGTCCGCCAGCATAAAGGAGACACCCTGATTCGTAATGATGGGTGCGCCAAACTGCTGTCGTTCCTTGGCATAGGCGATTGCCAGTTCCAACGCCGCACGGGCCACGCCTACGCTAAGCGCTGCCACCCCGGAGCGGCCAAAGTCCAGGGTCTGCAAGGCAATGGGGAACCCGCGTCCCGGCTTGCCCAACAGATTAGCCTGGGGCACGCGGACATCCTCAAAGGTCAGCTCCGCCGTATTGGATGCGCGCTGGCCCATCTTGTCCTCGATCTTGGTGACCCGGATGCCCGGCGTATCGGCTGGCACGACGATGGTCGACGCACCCCTTGCCCCGCGATCGGGATCGGTCAGGGCGAATACAGTCAGGATGTCGGCCAGGGCACCGCTGGTAGCGAAACACTTGATGCCGTTGATGACATAGTCATTGCCGTCGGGCATGGCCGTCGTCTGGATCGAGCCCGCATCACTTCCGGCCTCGCGTTCTGTCAGACAGAACGCGGCCAACTTGGCTCCCTCGGCCACCGGGCGAAGGAACTTTTCCTTCTGCTCCTCGTTGCCAAAGAGCTGGATGGGTGTCAGAGCCAGCCCATTCACCAGGATGGTGATGCTGATGCCCGAACATGCCGCGCCCAACTCCTCGGCGATGATGGCACTCTGCAGCGCACCGTAGCCCATGCCCCCGTACTCCCGGGGGATGGTCACGTTCAACAAGCCAGCCCTCTTGGCCTTCTCGACAATGCCCGGTGGTACTGTGGCCTTGCGGTCGTACTCTGCCGCGATGGGCAGGATCTCTTGCTGGGCGAACTTGCGCGCTCGAGCCTGGATCTCGAGCATTTCTTCCGACAGAGAGAAATCGATCAAGACCGCCTCCTCATCGACCGAGCCCTCCGCCGCGGGGAGGGGCAAAAGAAGGCCGTGCACCTGGGAACATATCCCATCGGGGAATGCCGCCCGGACACGGCCTCTGCTTGTATGCGTCCACGAAGCACCGCTTTTCGGTGCATACGCTTCTATTCGGACTTGATTTCGACGATTTCCATGCCCTTATAGTGACCACACCAGGGACAAACCTGGTGGGGCAGGCGCAGTTCGTGACAATTGGGGCATGGCACGAGATTCCGGGCCTTCAGCGCATGATGGCTGCGCCGCTGCCCCTTGCGGGACTTGCCCAATTTTCGTTTTGGTAGTGCTCCCACGGGCTATTCGCTCCTTTCGTCAGGCTCTGATTTGCTTTCCAACAATGTCTCCAACACAGCCCAGCGCGGATCAATGACCGGATCCACGCACTGGCACTCTCCCAGATTTCGATTCCCACCACACTGGGGGCAGAGTCCAGCACAGTCAACACGGCAAAGGGCCTCCATTGGAGCTGCAAGCCACAAAGCCTGGCGGATCACCTCGGTCAGATCCAGCTCATGATGCTCATCGATGGTCAGCACCTCGTCGCGCTCCTCTTCCGGCGTCGGGTCTATCGGTACGTCGTGGATCATGACCGTGGGACGGAATTCTTCCTCCAGCTCGAACTCCACCTCCACGTCACATGGTTCAAGACACCGATCGCATTCGAGCTGGAGCACGGTCTTCAGCGCACCGCTCACCAAAACTCCCTGGCTGGTGCGCATCAGTGTCACCGTTCCCTCAAGGGGCTGGACCGGATGCAGATCTGGATCCAGATGTCGTATCTCTTCACTCAAGTGGTACCGTCGCTGGGCGCCGGTTGGCCCCTTGAGCAATTGTGCAACGTTAAAACGCATTGGTAGACTACATACCTTCTAGCAACGCCACGCGCTGAGTCGCCCAATTATAGGCGAGACTCAGTCCCGTGTCAAAACGACGACACAGTCATACAAGCCGTCCCATGCGCAGGGCGGCCTTTGGCAGCGTTGGAGGCGCGTCCCTTTAATCCGGCTCTGCCGGCTCAGGCTCCTGGATGCCAGACAGGGTCTCTAGACCGTTGCGAACCGTGCCCAGAAGCGCCGCGATCTGGTCGTCCAGTCCATCGAGCTGGTCCTCCAAGGTCAGCAGCACACCCCGAGCATACTCGTCAGCCTCCAGCTTCATGGCTTCAGCCTCGCGTTGAGCACGTTCGATGACGGTGTTCGCCCGTTGCTGCGCCATCTGGATGACCTCGTGATCCTGGATCAGTTTGGCCGCTTCCTCCTGAGACATGTGCACGATCCGGTCAGCTTCTTCCTCAGCCTGGGCTACGATCCGCTCCCGCTCCCGCTGGACCTTTTCGCTTTCCTTGATCTCCCGAGGAATTGCGGTCCGCATCTGGTCGATGACGTCCAGAAAATCATCCTCGTTGATCACAAGGTAGGCGCTCAGCGGCATCCGCCAGCTCTCATTCAGCAGGCGCTCCAGTCGATCGATCAGGTGGTAGATGTCGCTCAACTGTGATCTCCTCCTTCCGTGTCCGCCCAGCATATGCTGGACCAGCCGGTGTCTGGCAGGGCTGATCCTGTTCCCAGCCCTGGTTCCGACGCAAAGGGTTTGGGCATCTAGTCGCGCAGGGAGACCAACTTGACCGAGCGCTGACCCCCTGGATCTGGCTCTCTGAGTTTGGCCTCCATCGCCTCGGCCACCAAAGGTGGCACCATTCCATCTACACAGCCACCCAGCATGGCGATCTCTTTGACCGTGCTGGCGCTGATGAAAGCATATTCTTGACTTGTCATCAAGGATACGAATTCGATGTCCGGGGCAAGCTTCTTGTTGGTCAGTGCCATCTGGAACTCTAATTCAAAGTCCGAGATGACCCTCAGACCCCGGACGATGACCCGCGCGCCCACCTGGCGGGCGAAATCGACCGTCAGTATATTGTAGGTCGCGACGCTGACGTTGGGCACGTCAGCCATTGCTTTTTCGATCATCGCCTTGCGCTCGTCGGTGCTGAAGAGAAGGTTCTTCATCGGCCGGGCATAGATGGCAACGGTCAGATGGTCAAAGATGCCCGCAGCCCGCGCTGCAATATCGATATGACCGTTGTGAACCGGGTCAAATGTGCCAGGATAGATGGCTCTTGGCATCGTCCCCTCTCCGATCCATCAGTCAAGCCCACCCTCTTCTCCCCAGAAGCGCGCCACTTGCTCTGCCAGCAGCCGGTGCTTGGGCTCGCTCAGACTCGGATCTTGTTCAAAGATCCTCAGCGCCTCGCCCCTGGCCTGCTCCAAGATGCGCACATTGCTCAAGCTGGCCAGCCGCAGCGCCGGCAGGCCGCTCTGCCGCACCCCAATAAAGTCACCCGGGCCACGCAACTCCAGGTCCTTCTCTGCGAGCACGAACCCGTCTTGAGTCTCCTCGATGGCTTTTAGCCTTTCCCAGGTGGTCCTCGTGTTGGGATCGTCAGGCGAGGCGCTGTCTGAAAGGAGCAGACAGTAGGAGCGGTGCGCACCCCTGCCCACCCGTCCGCGAAACTGGTGCAGTTGGGCCAGTCCAAAGCGGTCGGCCCCCTCGATAAGCATGACCGTTGCATTGGGCACATCGATCCCCACCTCGACGACCGAGGTCGAGATCAGGATATCAATCTCGCCCGCATGGAATCGCTGCATGACGCTGTCCTTTTCCTTGGCCTTCATCCGGCCATGCAGCAGTCCGAGGCTCAGATCCGGAAAGACCTCTTTCTGTAGCCTCTCGTATTCGTCGACGGCGGCCCGTGCCTCGACCTTGTCAGACTCCTCGATCAGAGGGTAGAGGACAAAAGCCTGACGCCCCTTCTCAACCTGGCTCCGCAGAAATGCATAGGCCCGTTCCCGTTCCCTTGGAAGCAGCCAGCGGGTCTCGATGGGCTCTCGCCCCGGCGGGAGTTCATCGATGGCTGATATCTCCAGGTCACCATATACCGTCAAGGCTAGGCTTCGCGGGATGGGCGTGGCGCTCATCACCAGCATGTGCGGCGCACTTCCCTTGCTGCGCAGCGCGCCTCGCTGGAGCACGCCAAACCGATGTTGCTCATCTACCACGACCAGTGCGAGATCGTCAAACGTGACGTGCCGCTGGATGAGCGCGTGGGTGCCCACGACGATTCCGGCCTCTCCAGAGGCCAGCGCCGTGTATACCTTGCGCCGATCTACCCTGCCCAGGCTGCCCGTCAGCAGCTCGACCGACACTGGTGATTCCAAGCCAAAGCGCTCAGCGTTTGCCAGCAACTCAGTGATGGTGCGATAATGCTGCTCAGCCAGGATCTCGGTCGGAGCCATCAGGGCCGCCTGTTTGCCGGCCGCCACGGCCATCAGCATGGCCGCCGCAGCCACCACCGTCTTGCCCGAGCCGACGTCTCCCTGCAGAAGGCGGCTCATTGGTACTGGCTGCGACACATCCTCGAGGATCATGTCCAGGCTGCGCCTCTGCGCCTCCGTCAGCTCAAAGGGCAGCGACTCAGAGAAGGCCGACAGCAGGCCCTGGTCCGTCTCCAGTGGCGTCGACTGCTGGCTCTGCCACTCTAGCCGGTGGTGTAGCATGCCCAGCTGGATGAAAAAGAACTCGTCGAAGGATAGACGCCGCCGCGCCTCGTCCCTCTCTCGTTTGCTGTCTGGGTAGTGGATCTGCTGGATGGCCGTCGATAGCCCCATGAGCTGCTCTCGCTCGAGAACCGGTTGGGGCAGATACTCCATGAGCAGCGGTGCCCAGTGATCAATTACGCGTTTCATGAGGCGCCGCATCCACCGCGATGTGATGCCCCGCGTCAGGGGATAGACGGGCACAACGCGACCGGTGTGGATCAGATCCTTCTCTAGCGGTTCCCATTCTGGCGACTGCAGTCGCAACCGTCCCAGGTACTCGTCGACCTTGCCGCTAAGGACAATCCGCCGCCCAGCGCGCAGCTGCCGCGTCAGGTAGGGCTGATTGAACCACACGGCTTCGATCGTGCCTGAGGCGTCGGCAATGATGCTGGTCACGATGGCGCTGCCGCTACGTGTCTTGCGACTGCTGGTCTCCCAAATGGTCCCAATAACAGTCGTCTCGTCCCCATATTCCAGCCGGTTGATGGGCTTGAGCTGACTATAATCATCGTAGCGATGCGGAAAGTGGTAGATCAGGTCTCGCACCGTTTGGATCCCAAGCCTCTCCAAGCGGGCTGCATAGGCGGTACTCACCCCGTGCAGCGTAGTGACAGGCGCATCCAAACCGCTGCTCGCACGCTCCGCCGTGGGCATGGGCAGTGGCCGAGCCGGAGCAAGTGCCGGCTTGATCGAGCTGCCAGGCTTGTCGAGCGATGGCGGGGTTGGCTCCACGGGCTTGGCGGCTATGGTTCCCGGTTTTTGTGGCGGCGGGCGCCGAGGAGCTGTCTTGGAATCACCCTCGGACGACAGGCGGCTAAGGATGTCGTCTATGATCTCAACCCTACGCCTGTGATCGGCGTCCCCATAGCCAGACAACAGGTCGACAATCTCGTCTATCTGCCGGCGTTCTGCTTCATCAGGGCTCTGCTCCAGTGCCTCCTGCTGCCAAACACCGGCAAAGCTCGCAAACCCGCCGATCACCGCCCGATCGCGGTGACCATGGGCCTCTTCGTGTTTCAGAATCTTCTCCAGCTTTTCAAAAGCTGTGAGCATCACACCTCCAACTCACTTCCAATGCCACTACCTACGCTTCCCAATCGGATCATCAATCCTCGGTCCGACCCAGGGCGGCAACCATATACGCAGAATCTGCTGGCCCTACACAGAACCAGGCGGCTCAGGCCCCAGGCTCCAGAAGGGCACAGACACCAACCGCCCCCAGCCCCAGATGCGTCGTCAATGCTGAGCCAGCCGGCAGGGTCAACATCTCCCGGCCCGGAAAAACGATCTGCAGCCGGCTGACCAGAGTCTCAAGCAGGTCCTCGGCGCCCGCGTGCAGCGCCGCCATCTCGGCGATCCCATCCCATTCTCGAACGCGGTCCACCAAAGCATCGAGAGCCCTCGACCGCGTGCGCACCCTGGCCCAGACGGAGAGCTCACCTGCCTGAAGGCTCACCAAGGGCTTGATCTGCAGCGCCGAGCCAATCGTCGCGGAGAACTGGCTGATCCTCCCGCCCTTGTACAGGTTCTCGAGCGTGTCGATCATCGCCACGGTGCGGAGCCGTGGCAGGCTGGACCGAACCGACTCGGCCACCTCCTTGCCGCTGTCCCCACTCTGTGCTCGCCGAGCCGCCTGAATGACGGCCCAGCCCAGGCCCATCGACACTTGGCCTGAATCCAACACCTCGATCCGACGAGGGTCTGGCATGGCCTGCGCCGCTGCCCACGCTGAGTTCAGCGTGCCACTTAGGTTTCCAGCCACGTGAATCGAGACCACAGCCTCATAGTTGTCCTGCTCCAGCAGGCGGCGGTAGACCTCCACAAAGGAACTCACCGCCGGCTGGGAGGTACGCGGCAGTTCTGAACTCTGGGCCAGCTTCTCATAGAACAGCTCTGGCGTCAGGTCCAGACCATCCCGATATTGTCTTTCTCCAAAGAACAACTGGCAGGGAACAACCTCGATCCCCAGATCCAGGGCCAGTTGCTCTGGGATGTCTGACGTGCTATCCGTGACAACGCCAACCCGCCTCATGCCAGCTTTGTTCTCGACCATCGATCGCATGCGGCCTGGAAAGGCAACCGACTCGCTTATACGCCCTCGTAAACAATGATGCCCAGGGCCTCTGGACCCAAGTGAGTAGCAAGAATGGGATCGTAGTCCATTGTCTCAAATCTTTGGCGAGGCAGCGCCTGCTTCAACTGCTCCTTCAATTCCGGAATCAGAGTATTAAGCTCATTATCCAGGGGGCTTTTGAGAATCATGACCTCCTCTATGCTGGCAAACTCGGTCACAAAGTCCACCAACTTTTCGATCGCAGCAGCTCGCGTCCGCACCTTCTCCAGCGAGACGATCTCGCCATCCTCCATGAGCAACAGGGGCTTGATGCGAAGCATGGTGCCCAAGAGCGCCTGCGCGGCTCCCAACCGCCCGCCGCGCTCCAGATAATCCAAGCGCTCGACCATGAAGACCAAATAGATGTGGGGCAGGATACCCCGCACCATGCGGACAATGTCGTCAAGGGGCAGACCGCGACTCGCTGCCCTGGCCGCCGCTTTGACCATCAGCCCCAGCCCCCACGACGCCGACATGGAGTCAAGCACAATAATGCGACACCGCCCCAAGAACGCTCGTGAGGCGAGCCGGGCCTGCTCGTAGGCCCCACTCAACTGGCTCGAGGTGACAATGACCAGAATCTGCTCCGTTTGCTTGCAGAGTTCGGCAAAGGCTTCGGAGAAAACGCCGGCAGGAATCGTGACAGACGACGACTGCGCCAGACCCTCTGCCATCTGAGCAATGAGCTCCTCGGCCTCCCCCTCCGCGCCGACGACATGCACCATGTCCCCAAACCGGATCTCGACGGGCAAGACTTTGATCTTGTGCTCCTCGATGACGTCCGGCTCCAGGTGAGCGGTGATGTCTGTGATAATACGCACCTTTGCCATTCCCTGTTCCGCCTCCAGGCCTATTCCACCGAAATAATATAGTTGTAGTGGGGTTGACCGCCGTCGATGACCTCGACCTCCTGGCCAGGATAGCGCTCGGCAATCTCGCTCGACAGCTGCTCGGCCTGATCGCCGGTCACCACTTCGCCATAATACATAGTAATGATCTCATAGTCTTCGGCCCGAACCTCTTGCAGCGCGCCCATGGCCACTTCACCTGCGGCCGCCCCCTTGAGCTTTAGGGTTCCATTGACCAAGCCGATCACTTCACCCCGCTTCACGCTCATGCCATTGACCCGCGCCGAGCGCACAGCGGTTGTGATCTCGATCGTCTCGATATGCTCGGACGCCTCCGTCATGATCCGAGCATTGGTCGTGAGATCCGCCTGGTAGTTGAGGGCCAAGAGGGCTGCGATGCCCTGGGGAACGGTAATGGTGGGCACCACTTCAACATTCTTGTCCGAGAGCTCCTTGGCTTGCCGTGCAGCCAGGATGATGTTCTTGTTGTTGGGCATGAGAATCACGTCGTCACTGGAAACGCTTTCCACAGCATGGAGCAGCTCTTCCGTACTGGGATTCATGGTCTGGCCACCCGAAACGACCGCGCTGGCCCCCAGGCTCTCAAAGACATTGGACAAACCCGGGCCTGGCACGACAACGACAGTGCCGATGCGCGTGGAGACCTCGGGTCGCGCTGCAGGCCTCTGGGCTTTGCTTAGGATGAACTCTTGGTATTGCTCCTGCATGTTTTCGATGATGACCCGGCTCAGGGAGCCCTGCTGGGCGCCATAGTTGATGGGAGTGCCGGGCTCTGGCGTGTGGACGTGAACCTTCACGGCGCGAGAATCGCCCACGACCAGGGCCGAGTCCCCCATCGCGGAGATGGTCTCCCGAATCTCCTCAACGTTCAGCTGTTCGCCCTGTATAATGAACTGCACATCATACCCGTAGCCTTCTTCCCCCTCGGCGTGCAGATCCTGCAGGTGCATGGCCGCCGCCAGGTCATTGTCAACACTCAATTGCTCTCCCCGAGTATAGCGCAACATGCCCTCCAGGATGATATGCAGGCCCTGACCTCCGGCGTCCACGACCCCGGCCTCGGCCAACACCGGAAGCAAAGACGGGGTGCGCGTCACAGACTCCCTGGCCTCATGGACCACCTGAGCGAGGACATAGGTCAGGTCATCGCTGCTAGCCGCTGCCCCCATGGCTGCCTCGGCGGCCTCGCGAGCCACGGTCAGGATCGTGCCCTCGACGGGCTTGATCACGCCCTTGTATGCCGTCGCAGCGGCCTCACGGAGAGCCGCGGCAAAACCCACCGTGTCAAAAGCCTCAACCCCCTCCAGGGCCCGGGCAAAGCCACGAAAGATCTGCGACAGGATCACGCCCGAGTTCCCCCGAGCCCCCATCAGCGCCCCGTGTGCCACCTTCTGGGCAATGATGCCCACCTGGTCTTCGGGGGACTCTTGGATCTCTTGATAGGCCGATTGCATGGTCAGAAGCATATTGGTCCCCGTATCGCCGTCGGGCACGGGGTAAACATTCAAGGCATTGATCATTTGCTGGTGCCGTTCCAGCCAGGCGAGGCCTGCTCCGATCAGCCGCTTCAGACCACGCCCATCACAATACTGAGCAGGAGCTCTTCGCTGCTCGGAAGGGATCTTTTGCTCCCCCAAAGCAGCTGCTTCATATTCCGTCAATGCTTCTGCCTCCTGGCAATCTGCACCCTAGGGTCACCTGCACTGGTGGACGCCGTCTGCGCAACCCTGCCTGCAGGTGCGTCTAATCTACCCCGTACTCACCCGCAGGTCCTGCACGTGGACATTGACCGACGCTACCGGCACGCCCAGCGCCCTTTCGACCGTATACTTGACCACGCTCTGGATATTGCGGGCGACGATGGCGATCCGTGTGCCGTACTCAATGACCACGTAGAGATCGATGACGATATCGTTACCATCAATGCGGACATCAACTCCACGCCGGTGACTGGACGGCTGCAGGATCTGGACGAGGCCACTGGCCAGATCTTTGACCGCCATCCCCACGACACCATAGCATTCCAGCACCACCTGGCTGGCAAGGCTCGCAATCGCCGTCGGCGTTACTTCGATCTTTCCCAATTTGCTTTCTTCCATGAGACAGTCTACCTCGTTAGTAACTCTTTGCACTCACCCCGGCCCGGTTTGCGCAAAAGCCACGCATATGGTATCATAACCCCCGAAACCAGACTGTATGGGGCCAGCGCTGGGCCGGGCTGGCTCTATTTGTGTAAGAGAGGTGCACTCATGGCAAAGTGTGATATCTGCGGCAAGACCCCTTCCTTTGGGCATAACGTCAGCCATTCCAATGTCAAGACCAAGCGACAGTGGAAGCCAAACATCCAAAAAGTGACCATCTTCAAAGAGGGCAATCCTCAACGTCTTCACGTCTGCACGCGCTGCTTGCGCACGCTGAACAAGAACTAGCGCACGGCCAGCTTCCCTCGCCGTGGGCCGTCGTGGCCCAGCGCGAACCCGTGTTCGGGGCGATCCGGTCCCGGAGACGGGTTCTTTTTCTAGACCGCATCCCGGATCCGTCTGATTGCGTCCTTAACGCTCCCGCCCGTGCGAAAGACGGCGGACCCGGCCACCAGCACTGTCGCGCCTGCCTCGACCACCTGGCGTGCTGTCTCTGGGCCGATGCCTCCGTCCACTTCCAGGTCAGCACCAGGGTTCTGGGCGTCCAGCATGGCCCGCACACGCCGTATCTTGGCTACCATGCTTTCTATAAAGCTCTGGCCCCCAAAGCCTGGGTTCACTGTCATCACCAGCACTTGATCCACGTCAGAGATGATCTCCTCAAGGCTGACCACCGGCGTTGCAGGGTTTAACGTGACCCCTGCCCGGCAGCCCACTTCCTTGATCTGCTGGACGGTCCGATGCAGGTGCGGACAGGTCTCCACGTGGACGGTCAGGATGTCGGCGCCTGCTTCACAGAAGCGACCCAGATACTTCTCTGGCGACTCGATCATCAGATGTACATCCAAAGGCAAACTGGTGACACCCCGCACGGCACGCACCACAGGCAGGCCAATGGTAATATTCGGTACAAAATGGCCATCCATCACGTCGACGTGGATATAGTCAGCACCCGCTTCTTCCGCCTCGGCCACCTGGGCCCCCAGCCGGGCAAAGTCAGATGCCAGGATCGACGGCGCAATCTTGTACCGATAGCCCATCAAGACCTCCAGACGCAGGGCCGAAAAAAAACCTGGTACTGCCGGCAACTAGGCCGCCTTGGCTCGTAGGAGTCGCCCGCAGCCAGTCACTTCCGCCCTCGGGCCATGCCAGGCAGACCAGGGTTTTCCGCAAGATTCCTTTGATATGATACCCGTTTTTAAGCAAAAATGCAAGTAATCAGCCAAGTTCGATGTTTGTCTGACGCTGACGCAGCTGTCCACAGCCTGCCTCGATGTCGATCCCCCGTCGCATCCGCACCGTGACCGGGACACCGGCCCACTGCAACTCCTGGCGGAACACATCCACCCGCTCGCGCGGCGAGGGCTGCAGTGGCGACCCCGGCGTCGGATTGAGCGGGATCAGGTTGACGTGGCAAAGCATGCCCGAGAGCAGGTCCACCAGATCCCGTGCCTGTTCTAGGCTGTCGTTGACACCGTCGATCAGGGCATATTCGAATGTCACACGACGGCCCGTTTGGGCGACATACTCGCGGACGGCTGCCATCAAGTCCTCCAAGGGATAACGACGGTTGACCGGCACGATCCGATCTCTCAGCTCATCTGTCGCCGCGTGCAGGGAAACGGCCAAGTTGATCGGCATGCCCTCCGCAGCCAGGCGGCGTATCCCAGGCACCAGGCCTACTGTGGAAAGCGTGATGCGCCGCGCTCCCAGATTATAACCCCGGTCGTCAGTCAGGGTTTCGAGGGCTTGCTGGGTTGCTGCATAGTTGGCCAGTGGTTCTCCCATACCCATCAACACCACGTTGGAGATGGGATGCTCTGGGATCTCGGCCTGATATCCCAAGGCATTGGCCCGCTCGATCTCCTGGGTGCGGATCTCCCGCGCGAAATAGAGGACTTGGGCCAGGATCTCACCTGCGGAGAGATTCCGCGCCAGCCCACCCTGGCCGGTTGCGCAGAAGACGCATCCCATGCCACAGCCCGCCTGCGTGGAAATGCAGGTTGTACGGCGATCATGGTAGTCCATCCGCACGCTCTCGACTGTGTTGCCGTCCTGCAGTCGGAAGAGCACCTTGCGCGTTAGACCGCTGGCGGACACCTCCTCAGCCAGCGGTTCGAGCAAGGTGAGTACCGTCTCGTCTGCCAGGCGTTCGCGCAGGGAGAGGGGAAGATTGCCCATGGCCTCGAAATCGTCAGCCAGTGAACGATAGAGCCAGTTCCAGACCTGATCGGCCCGAAAGCCCGGCTCGCCCCAGACCCGGAGCAACTCGGCCAGCTCGCCATAGCTCAAGTCATACAAGGCGATTGCATCAGCCATCGAGAACTTCTTTCCAATGGGCATGGAGATCCTTTACGTCGTCATAGATCAGGTCCGGCTGGTATTCTGATCCGGACAGGGTGTCCCGGTCCGTGATTCCACTGAGCACCAATACGGTCAACAGCCCGGCTCGCCGGCCGGCGAGAATATCGGTCTCCAACCGATCCCCCAGGACGGCCGTGTCTCCAGGCCGGGCGTCCATCAGCGCCATCGCCTGTTCCATCATGGCCGTCTCCGGCTTGCCGACGATGATCGGCTCAACCCCACTGGCAGCCTCCAGGAATGCCAGCAGGGACCCCGCCCCAGGCAAGATCCCGCGTTCCGAAGGGAACGTCTTGTCTGGATTGGTGCCGATGAATCGGGCACCCGCTCGGATTTGCAGGCTCGCTTGCGCCAAGTCCTCATAGCAGATCGTAAAGTCCATA
>Ga0316577_10000148_pt1 | contig 21440 bp, 17 predicted proteins | sample S5NA_FD_203073 | JGI IMG/M metagenome (GOLD analysis project Ga0316577, IMG submission 203073) | Rhizosphere microbial communities from salt marsh grasses in Alabama, United States - S5-7_050615r2r1 | ecosystem: Host-associated > Plants > Roots > Rhizosphere | place: USA: Alabama | collected... | reverse complement strand
CTTCGAGCCAGGGAATCTGCTCCTCCTCCACGATCCGGTCAGGCGATGTGCCGGTGATAAAGTCGTGATGATTCGTCGTAGCGGCCGTCCACCATACAGGTTCCAGCTCTTCGTTCAGGTTTTGGGCAACCCTCGAGTTCTCGGGCAGAAAGGACAGCTCTTCGACCAGGCGCAGTTCCCTGATAAGCCGGCGGCAACGCATCTTGAGCGCCGGGCGCGAGGTGTAGAAGCCTGTCCAGTAGGGATTTGGATCGAGTTCAATCACCGGCAGTTGATCTCGGTAGAAATTCACTAGATCCAGATAGTCGTCTAGGCCCGCATTCACCGCCCAGATCCCTGTGGTTGGGAACCGCCGTTCATTGTACCGATCTAGCAGGGAGACAAGATCGGGCAGGGGTGTGATAAAGTCAAAACCAATCGGGCAAAACATGTAGGGTGTGGGACTGTAGGGCCCAAGCTGACTCACGTATTGCCTGATCCGCCGCGCGACATTGTGCTCGGAACGATCCGGAATGGCCAAGGGGAAGAGATAAATGCGACTGACACCCCGATGGGCAAGCAGATCTCCCTGCCCATAACTGAACGCGTTCCAATGGCACAATACCTGCGCACCTGCGCGGTCACGCCAGACGAAATCGAGTGTGCGCTCCTTTTTCAACAGGTATTCGGCAGTCGAGCCGGCCGCTGGATACTTTCGGGGATGATTGCGCTCAAAGCCGGGGAAGTACATCCCGTCGACCCGTGTGATTGCCGTTTGCTGGAACCCACCAGCTTGCAGAAGCGAAGGAAGCCCAGGTGAACAACCAAAGCTGTCGGAGAAATACGCGAGCTGGGGCTCCTGGTCCATGCCATTGCGGCGAAGCCACTCCTGGCCCAGCAGAAAGTCGCGGAGAATGGCCTCGGAATCAGGGATCAGCGTATCCGCAGTTGTCACCCCCGAACTTGTCAGGCGCAGGCGCCGCTCATTGACAAGCTCTCGAATCGTGTCCTGCTGCTGCGGGTTCCGCTCCCAATACATCCGCAGGAAGAACATGCACTCGACCGAGTAGATGCGCCTCGGCTCGCGAAGCAGTGCGGCTATCGCCAGGTCCAGTTGCTTCTGGATGAAGCGATCGTAGTATTCCTGCGAGGTGTACAGCCAGTTCGGGTCCCAGTGGCTGGTCTCGGCAAAGATGATGACTTTCTGGGCATCGGCAGGAATGCCCAGCCGATCGCGTAGGGCACTTTCATTGCTCATGTACATTCCCTTTTCCCATCGTTCTCAGCCATCAGTTTCTTGGCACCTCTGTGATATCAGGAGACAGCAGCTCAAGCAAAGTTCAATTCGTCTACCTTTCAGCCGCGGTCACGACTCTCTCCTGGCCCATCCGGCCTACTCAGGTCTAGAGCCTGCGCGTAGAACCGAGCCACGTACTCTTTTGCCATCCGCCGGGCACTGAACTGGGGAGACACGCTCTTGATGGCAGCCTTCATCACATGCACAAACTCGTGGGGCACGCCGTCGTCGGAGCGTTGATAGAAAAGAGGGATGATCTCTTGCTCCAACAATCTATAGAGGGCCTCGGCATCGGCCTGCGTACGGTCGCCCTCGACCTGTCCGCCAAAGGCCCAGCCGTTGGACCCGTTGTAGCCCTCGATCCACCAGCCGTCCAAGATGGACAGGTTGGGAACGCCGTTCACGCTGGCCTTCATTCCGCTGGTCCCGCTGGCCTCGAGAGGTGGAACGGGGTTGTTCAGCCAGACGTCCACCCCGCGTACCAGGTACTCGGCCAATTGCTGGTCATAGTTCTCTACAAAGGCGATCCGGCCGCCAAAGTCGGGATCTTGGGCCAGGCGAAAGACCTTCTGAATCAGGCGCTTGCCATCGACATCTGCGGGGTGCGCTTTCCCGGCAAAGATGATCTGCACCGGGTGCCAGGGATTGGCGAGCAATCTTTTCAGCCGCTCCAGGTCAGAGAGGATGAGATCTGGGCGTTTGTAGCCGGTGAACCGCCGGGCAAAGCCCAGGGTCAGGACCTCAGGATCGAGCAAGGCACCGAGAGCGACGACGTTGGCGGCAGCAATTCTGTCGTTTTGCCAGCGCGCTCGCACCCGTTCGTCAATCTGTGCGATCAAGTCGGCTTTGAGATCTTGATGTAGGTGCCACAGCTCGTCGTCGGGGATCTGATCTACCGCTTCCCAGGTCTCGGATCGATCCTCCTCGGAGAGCCAATTGGAACCAATAGCACGGTCCCACAACGGCTGCAAACGCAATGGTTCGATCCAGCCGGCCAGATGGACGCCGTTGGTGATGGAGGCAATTGGCACTTTGCCCCCTTCGCGATCCGGCCAAAGACTGGCCCACATCTCGCGCGCCACCTCGCCGTGCCTCTGACTGACCGCATTGCGGAACTCGGCCATCTGTAGGGCGAAAACAGTCATGTTAAACCCGGCACCGGCATCCTCGGGGTTGATCCCCAGATGCACGAAGGTATCCCAATCCGCGCCCAGTTGATCCAAGTGATCGGCAAAGTACTTTTCGACCAACTGAAATGGGAAGACGTCCGTGCCAGCCGCTACCGGCGTGTGTGTGGTAAAGATGGAGGTATGCCGCACCTGCTCGGCCGCCTTCTCGAACCCCATGCCCTCCTGAACCAATACGCGAATGCGCTCCAACACAGCGAGGGCGGGATGGCCCTCATTCAGGTGGATGGCTGAGGGCTGAATGTCAAGGGCCTCCAGCACGCGCATGCCACCGATGCCCAACACAACTTCCTGCCGTAGGCGTTGCTCGGGGTTGCTGGCGTACAACCGATGGGCGATGGCTCGATCCCAGGGTTGGTTGGCCTCGATGTCGGTGTCGAGCAGGTACAGCGGCACTCGTCCTATGGACACCTTCCACACGGCCACGTAGACGGCTGGATCGAAGAGAGGCACCTGCACCAGCAATTGTTTGCCGTCGTCGTCCAACACCGGGCTGATGGGGTCGTAGGTGCGGTCCAGGGTCTTTTCCACGTCTTCCTGCCAGCCATCCTCCCGGATCTGCTGCCAGACATAGCCCTCTGAATAGATAAGACCAACTCCCACGACCGGGATGCCCAGATCGCTGCACTCTTTGAGATAATCCCCAGCCAGGATGCCAAGTCCACCCGCGTAGACCGGCAGCGACACGTGAAGCCCATACTCTGCCGAAAAGTAGGCCAGCGGCGCCGCGACACTGCCATACTTTGCAGCAAACCACCCTCCGGACGCACTCGTCGCGGCTTCGAATTGGTCCATCACCGCGTCATACTGCGCCACGAAACCCTGGTCCCGTACGGCGTTTTCCATCACGCTTGAGGAAAGCACAGACAGCATCCGCACTGGATTGTGTCCGCTCTCGCGCCAGGCCTGCCGGTCCAAGGCGCGAAAGAGCCCCCGCGCCGATGGATGCCAGCTCCACCACAGATTGTAGGCCAACCTGCCCAAACCGCTGATGCGCTCCGGGAGATTGGGGAATTGGGACCTTGTACTCATACCTTCACCTCATCTCATCGTCATTCGCGGCTCTGCGCTTGCAGGGCCAGCAGGAGTTCATGCATCTGGGCCAGTGCCTGGTCTTGCGCCGCGAGATGATCCAGGATGGCTCTGACCTCTTCTTCAGCCTTCTCGTTGATCAGATAGTCGTTGTGAGCGTCGAGCCGGTCGCGCATGGCCTGGCGATTCTGACTCATCATGATGATGGGTGCCGTGTAGGCTGCCTGCAACGACAAGACCAGATTCATCAGGATAAAGGGATAGGGATCCCAATGCCTGGTCCAAGCAACGGCGTTCACAATCACCCACAAGACCAATATAAGGGATTGCACGATGATGAATCGCCACGATCCCATGATCTTGGTGGTCCAATCGGCGGCCCGCTGGCCAAAGGTCAGCTCTTCTTCCAGGATTTCGTTGACGTTTCGCACCGGCGCATGATGGTGCGCGAACGGCTGCGGAAAACTAGGCGTCTTCAAGTGTGCATCCTCCTCAAACCCCACCGGCTCACGACCGGGTAGCGATGTCGTGTATCTTTGACAGCAGCCCCGGCTGCTCGCGGTCGACGATCTGCTCCGCTACTACCTTGACCCCGTCGCCCATCAGGAACCAGACCAGGGCATAGCCCCACACGAACAGGGCCAGCTTCCAGCCAATGGGCGCCATGAACAGGCCGAACGTGGCAATCAAAGTGGCCACTGCCTGGGTTCCCAGCACCGCTCCGACCAAGATGGGGGCTGGCCGGACCGACCAGAAGTGGCCTTTGGTACGGGTGAGGAATATGGTCAGGTGACCGGCCACCGACAGTTTCAGGTACATCAGCGTCTGGACGGTCTGCCGGTCCAAGTGGAGCACGCGCTCCCCGATGTAAAACATGCCAAAGGAGGCCATCACGCCGAACACACCCAAGATGGTGGCGATGCCCAGCACCCGGCGCATGTCCCACGCTTCCGGATCGTCTGAATAGTAGACACGGTCGTAGGCGATGGACAAGATCGCGCCGTCATTGAGCAAGGCCAGCAGCACGATCATCACCGCGGTGACCGGGTAAAAGTTGAATACCAAGATCGAGAGAGTCATGAACAGCAGCACGCGTACCGTCTCGGCAATGCGGTAGATACTGTAGCTGGTCATGCGCTGAAAGATCCTACGGCTCTCCTTGACAGCATCGATGATCACCGACAGCCCCGGTGTCAGCAGTACGATATCGGCGGCGCTGCGGGCGGCGTCAGTCGCGCCCGAGACAGCGATGCCTGCATCGGCCTCCTTCAGAGCCGGGGCATCGTTCACGCCGTCGCCCGTCATGCCCACGATGTGCCCGTGCTTTTTCAGAACCTCGACGATGTGATACTTGTGCTCAGGAAAGACCTGGGCAAAGCCATCGCTGTCTTCAATGGCATCGTCGAGCTGTGCCCTTTGGTGACGCTCGCCCTCGGAAAAGAGGGCAGCATCCAGGATGTCGGTGCCCAGATCCAACTGCCGGGCGATCTCCTTGGCAATGGCCACCTGGTCGCCGGTGACCATCTTGACGTGGATGCCCATTTGCTCAGCCGTCTCCAGGGTGGCTTTTGAATCCTCGCGGGGCGGGTCGTACAGCGGAATCACGCCCAGGAGCTGCCATGGGCCGTCTGCGTCGCTGCGGGCAACGCCCAGAGAGCGAAAGCCCCGCGCGGCAAAATCCTGCACCGCCTTGTCCACCTGGGATTGCACCTTTTCGGCATCGGCTGCCAATGCCAGAATAACCTGGGGCGCCCCTTTGCTGACCTTGAATACCTTCCCGTCTGGTGACCGGACCGAGGCTTCTGTGCGCTTGCTCACCGGGTCGAAGGGTTGAAAGTGGGAAACGCGATAGCCTGCCGTTTGCTCGTCATCCTTGAGCCCGCCAAGCACCGCCAGATCGATGGGGTCCTGGTCCTCGGCTCGCGAGGCCAGCGCCGCTCCAAGGAACACCTGCTCGGCATCTACACCCTCTACGGTGAACGGCTCGCCCAGCGTAAGCTTGTTCTGGGTTAGCGTGCCGGTCTTGTCGGAACAAAGCATGTCCATGCCGGCCAGTTCCTCGATGCTGGCCAGCCTGCTGACGATGGCCTGTTTCGTGGCGAGGAGCTTTGCGCCGACGGCCATCGTCACCGACAAAACGGTGGGCATGGCTACTGGGATGGCGGCCACGGTCAGGATCAGGGCGAATTGGAGCGTCGTCAACATGTCGTCGCCCCGGAACAGGGCCACGCCCAGGATCAGGATTACGAGCGCCACAGCCAGAACAATGAGATAGTCTCCGATCTTGAGCACAGCCCGCTGAAAGTGGCTAGCCGTGGGAGGCTTCTCCACCAGGTGAGCGGTGTGGCCAAAGTAGGTATTCTCGCCGGTGGCATAGACCAGGGCATCGATCTCACCCTGTTTCAGGATCGAGCCGGAGTAGACCACGTCGCCGCTTTCGTGCGTCACCGGCAGCGATTCGCCGGTCAAAGCCGACTGGTCTACCTGCACCGGATCCCCTTCCAGTAAACGGGCATCAGCCGGGATGATGTCGCCGATGCGCACCCGGATGACGTCACCCGGCACCAGCTCGCGAGCCGGGATTGTGGACCACTGGCCATCCCGCCTCACTCGCGCGTTTGGAGCCAGCTTGGCCTTGAGGGCATCGATCGTATTACCGGCCTGGTACTCCTCCCAGAAGCCGACGATGGCGTTCACGATCAACAGCGCCAAAATGATACCCAGGTCAGCCCAGTGCTTGACCACGGCGGAGAGGATAGCCGCCACCTCGATCATCCACGGGATCGGCCCCCAGAAGTAGGATAGAAGCTTGAGCAGAGGATTGGCTTTCTCCTCGGCCAGCTCATTGTAGCCGTAGGTTCCCAGGCGGTGTTGCGCCTCGGCCTGGCTCAGACCCTGTGGCGATGTGCCCAGCTGTTGCATCAGATCGGCTACGGGCAAGGTTGCCCATTTCGGTTTGTCAATCGTCGCGCTCTTGTCTGTCGCCAAGTCGGTCTCCTCTAGCACTCCGCGTCCGGAAGTATTGCTCCTGAGATATGCCGCCACTCTGGTACAAAATACGACATAGCGGCTTCAGGACTGCTATCGCCCCACCGGGACGGCGGGCAGCGCCTCGATCGCCTGCTTGTCCAGCTTCAAGTGGACCGTATCGTCTCCAATGCGCTCTATCTCCGAGACGGGAATGGTGACATCCCTCTTGCCCCAAAGATGCCCCTCGCGCAGGATCAGGTGGGTTACTTGCCCAGTCACCGGATCTACAAGGAACTCGTCGATTCGTCCGATGCGTCCATCCGTAGCTTCCACATGGGCGCGCTGGCGCACCGCAATTTCGCCCGGCGAAATGGCCTCGCGCCTCACAGCATCCCACTTGGTCTCCGAGACTGTGGCGGGCATGACAAATGGAACGTAGCGCGGGATCTTTTCTTCGATGGCCTCGACTCTCAGGAAAGGTTGTAGTTCTGCCAGTTCGCCCTTGGTACAGCGCAGCTGGATCCTGCGGGGCGTCGTCTCCAGTACCAGATCGATCGGCACCAGCAGTTCGGTGTGTGGTGCGTTCTTCTCCTTGACTACCAGGTGCGTCACAGCCTCGGTGTTGCGGTCAACAATCACATCTTTTGATTGGCCGCAAAGGCCATCAGCACAGTGTACTTTAGCGTTCAGAGGCATGTCCATCTTGCGTTCCTCACAAATTCGAGACCGGGATAGCTTCCCACCCCTTCATTGTACAGCATACGAGCACTACTCGTCCTTATGCGCCTCTAAAGTGCCTCTTAAGCATGGATTAAGATGGCTGCCCTGGAGAGGCCTACTCAGACAGAATCTTCACGTGGTAGTATAGCACGCTAGGAGCGCGACCGCCTTCAAGCTGGGTTGTGGTTCACTTCAAGTCGGCCTTAGGTCATGCCAAGCAGGGGATAGAGCATGACGCAGGGCATGCGAGATTCGCGCCTAGAGTTCTCGATCGTTAAGGGGAAGCCACACCGTGAACTGGCTGCCCAGACCCGGTGAGCTCTCCAGGTCCAACCTGCCGCCGTGGGCAGCCACGAGAGCATAGGCAATGCTCAAGCCCAATCCCATGCCCTGGGGAAAGCGGCGGCCTGGCTGGCTGCGATAAAAGGGGGCAAAGATGCGCTCCTGCTCCTCTGCCGAAATGCCTGGCCCCGTATCGCTGACCCGGATCCAGACTTCTTCCTTCTCGACACCCGCGCTGACCGTCACGGTGCCTCTTGGGAGAGTGTACTTGATGGCATTGCTGAGCAAGTTGCCCAGAACTTGGGCCAGCCGATCCGTGTCCACATTGGCCGTCGGCAAGGATGCAGGGATGGAAGCCTTCCACGTTAGCCCTTTGGCCTGAGCAGCCTCTCGCCAGGGGGGCAGGGTATGAGTCAGCCACTCACTCAGAGGAACGGGGCGCCTATGTAGTTCCAGCGTGCCCAGGACTTGATCGTGAAGCCCGGACAGGTCGTCGAGAAGGTGAGAAAGCCGATCCACCTCTTCGTCCATGCCAACCAGCAATTCCCGGCGCAGAGCCGCATCCTCTCCCGAGCGTCCTAGCAACGCCTGCGTTGCCGAGCGAAAAGCGCCCAAAGGCCGTCCCAACTCGTGCACCAGATTGGCCAGCAATTGCCGGCGGGCCTGCTCGAGTGTCTGAAGTCTCTCGACAAAAACATTCACCGAATGCAGTAAATGCTGGATCTCCAGCGGGCCTCTTTCCGGAATCGGAGCCAGCTGCCCGCCGCTAGCTGCCTGATCAACTGCCCGGGTTACCTCGCGCAGCGGGCGCTCTAGGCTCAACGCAAGTACCAGGCCAGCTCCTGTGCCCAGCAACAGCCCTATTATCAGGATCCCGCCTACGAGAAATCGCTGGCGCATGAATTGATCATAGATATTGGTCATCCGGTGGCTCAGACGAACAACGCCAACAACCTGCTGATCCTGATCCAAGACCGGCGCCAGCGCGTCGACTACCTCTTGCTCCATCTGCCGGCTATAGACAGCGCGCACACTGGTCTCCCCAGCCAGGGCGGTGGTCCAGCCATCCAGCTGCATACTATCGCCCAGGCGCTCTGCGTCGGTGGGGTCGCTGGAAGCAAGCAGAGTGCCCTGGGTATCCAGCAGGATCACCCGCGTGCCCACGTCTGTTTCCACCTCAACTGCATAGGTCTGAGCCTGCTCGGGATCGTGCCAAATCTCCGGCCGATCAGCGGCAATCTTGGCTGCCAGCCGGGCCTCTGCCTCCAATTCCTGGGAGAGGACACCCAGCAATACTCGGGTCTCCAGCACGTAGATGAGGGCAATGCCCATCACCGGGATGATGATGGCCAGCGGCAGCACGTGGCTGAGGACAAAGCGCGCCCGCAGAGTACGCAGCATCAAGCCTCCACAGATTCCAACTTGTAGCCCACGCCCCGGACGGTGACGATGTGCTGCGGATTCTGAGGATCCTTCTCCAGCCTTTCCCGCAGCCCGTGGATATGCACATAGACAACCTGGGGCTGTCCCACATATTCCGCTCCCCATACGCGATCCAGGAGGTCGTCCACAGAAAGGACGTGACCAGCACTTTCGGCCAGAACGTGCAGGAGATCGAACTCGAGAGGAGTCAACTCCAGAGGTTGGCCAGCGACAGTGACGCTGTGCGCGGCAGAATCGATTGCCAAGTCACCGACCACCAGCGGCCCCTTTTCGCTTTCAAGCGGGATGGGGCGCTCGCTTTGCGCGAGCCGTCGCAGGACGGTCCTGACACGCGCCAGGAGCACGTCCTTATCGAAGGGCTTGGTGATATAGTCATCGGCCCCCAGTTCCAGTCCGAGCACCTCGTCCAGCTCCCGGCGGCGCGCGGTGAGAAAGATGACCGGCACCCCTAGCCGGGATTGAAAGTGGCGCAGGGCGTCGAGGCCGTCCATGCCGGGCAGGCCGATGTCCAGGAGGATCAAATCGGGTCGATCTCGTGCGGCCAGGGCTAGGGCCTCCTCAGCGCTGCCGGATGCGCTGGCCCGGTAGCCTGCTTCCTCCAGGTTGAGGGCCAAGCTGCGACGCAGCAATGCGTCGTCGTCCACCAGTAGGATGTGAGCTGAAGGCATGTTTCCCTCTCCTGTGCGATGATTGTCACAACACCGATCAGAGGCTACCGGGATCCCTGTTAAATTCTACCCGATCAGGCCGCCGATGACAAGCGCAACACCCACCTTTGGCCCTGCACCGGCGTTGCAGGCAAGGTCCTACCCATCCGGCGGGCCCTGATGCCAGCGTCGGACTGGGATGGCAGGCAAGTGAGCCACCTCTTCTTTGCTTAGTTTCAGATAGACACGGCCCTCGTCGATCTGCCCGATCTCCGAAACAGGGATGAGCAGATCCTTCTGCTCCCACAGGTGTCCCTCGCGCAGCACCAGGTGTGTGATCTGTTCGGTGTCCCGGTCAACGAGGAATTCGTCTACCCGCCCGACATCACCATCCGTAGCCCGCACGTGGTTGCCACGGCGCACCGCAAGCTCGCCGGGAGGCACCCGCTCGTGCTCGATTGAGACCGATTCGTCCTCGGGGAAGACATAGGGCCAGACATGGTACTGGCCCAAGTCGTAGGCCTCGTAGGGATATTGCGCAGGCACGAATTCTGTTTCGACAAAGGACTCGAGACTGTGTAGTTCTTCTCCTGTGCAATTCAGGCGGATCTGATCCGGAGTGGTTTCGGCCACCATCTCGACGGGGACCAAGCGCTCCAGCCAGGGAAAGCCGCTTTCTTTGACAACGACATGGGTCACTCGACGGATCACCGGACTGAGGATGACGTAGGTGGAGCGGCCCGCAGCGCCATCTGTGCACCGCACCTGCGCGTCTATAGGAATGTCCATCATTCTCCATCCTTTCGATCTGAGCTTCCAGCCGGTCGGTACAGCATCCGGCGGGTATGGACAAGCCTTTCGACCCGGTCGAAATCAGAATCCGGGGCCAGCGTCGCGACCTCGTCCGGCTTCTCCTAGTCGAACAGCTTGCCGCCCCTCCCGCTATCTATCCCTCCATGTCACCCAGATGCACGCTCCAGGCGATCAGGGCGGCGATGTACCGCCCTTGAGCGATTCCGCTTCGATAAAGATGCGCTTGATACTGGGACGCTCCTTACGAATGCCTGCCTCCAGACGGTCAACAGCCGCGGTGATTTCTGAGGCAGATAGGTCGGGCCGGAATTCGATGTCAAGGTTGAGCAGCACCTGTTCGGGTCCGAAATGCATGGTCAGCGGGCGCGACACACCAACTACGGCTGGATCGGCTTCGGCCAGTCTACGAATCGCCTGCAAGACTTCGGCGTCGGCACTCTCGCCCACCAACAAGTCCCGGCTCTCGTAGGACAGGAACCCTGCAACCGTCGCCAGGATCAATCCGATGATGATAGAGGCCGCCCCATCCAGGTAAGGATTGCGAAAGGTGTGACCCAGCAACACGCCCAGGAAGGCAACCAAGATGCCCAGCAGTGCGGCCGAGTCCTCGGCCAGTACGACAAAAACCGCCGGATTCTTGCTAGCCCGCACCGCGTCCCAGATGCCCTGACCTGCCTTCTTCTTTTTCAGGAGCTTGTTCAGGGCTATCGCCCACGACGTGCCTTCGGCGATGAATGCGATACCCAACACCACATAGTTCCAGGTTGGATCCTTGATCACAGCGGGATGCCGCAGATGCGAGATTCCCTCATAGATTGACATGCCGCCCCCCAACCCAAAGAGCAGGATGGCGACAATCAAGCTCCAGAAGTACAGTTCCTTCCCGTGGCCAAAGGGATGCAGTTCATCGGCGGGTTTTCTGCTGCGATGGATCCCGAGCAATAGCAGCAGTTCATTGCCAGTGTCCACAACGGAGTGGATTGCTTCGGAGAGCATGGCCGAACTGCCGGAGATGATGCCCGCTGCAAACTTGGATACGCCGATCACCGCGTTGGCAGCCATCGCGCCATACACGGTGATCGGACGTTCAGACGCTCCCGACGACACGGGCATCTCGCGGCTCTGTCCAGCTGCTAGTCTAGCTGCCGGGCAAGATAGTTCTCGATGCCCATCTGGGCGATTTGGTCCTGCTGCGCTTCGATCCAGTCGATGTGCTCTTCTTCTTCGGCCAGGATCGCCTCCAAAAGATCGTGCGTCCCATAGTCGCCAGCCTCAGCGGCAAGAGCGGTACCTTCATTATAGGCTTTGATCGCGTCCCGCTCGGCCTGCCAGTCGTTCTTGAGCTGGGCCGCCACCTCGGCGCCGATGTGCATCGGATTCAAGTTGCTGACAATGGGTCTGCCCTCAAGAAACAGGATGCGCGCGATCAGCTTCTCCGCGTGTTTCATCTCCGTGATGGCCCGGGCCTCGATCACCGCTTCGAGCTTGCCGTAGCCCCAGTTGTCGCACATCTCCGCGTGAACCATGTACTGATTGATGGCCGTCAGCTCATCCGCCAGCAGATCGTTCAACGTTGCCAACACTCGTTCGTTGCCTTGCATGTTTGCTATCTCCTTTTAGGGTTCTCAGACGTGGTGCGGACCTAGGTAAGGCCAATCTCTTTGCTGCTCTCCCACAGCCCGTGGATGTTGCACAGGGCCAGGGCATAGAGCGTGCCGGGCTTGTTGATCTTGAGCGACGTGGTGGCTTCGTGATGCGTGTAGACCGCTCCCTGGTTGGGGCCGGCGACCGATTCGCCGTGGGCCGAGAACTCGAAATGGCCCACTTGGTGGGTGAACTTGATCCCCTCCGGCTGAAAGTAGAGTGTGATCCAACTGATGTGGTGCTCGGTAGTGTTAGGATGGGCGATCTCTTTTCCCAGGGTGACCTTGACCTCAAAAAGCTCATCGGCCACAACCTGGTCAGGCGCCTCGATGACCGGCACATGCTTTTCTTTCTTCCAATCGGCTCTCTGAATGCGCTCACTCAACTCTGTCATGCTAATGACCTCCTTTTGGTTTCTGATTGTACCAACTATTCCACTGCTTTGCGCAAGTCTGGCCCCGTGAACGGCAGGCCAAACAGAGGTGCAAAGACGCACCTGTCGAACAGACCGGCTGCCAGGGGCACCAGGCCGATGATGGCCAGGATCCAGCCGACAACCCCGCCGATAGCCCAGATTCCGACCACGATCAGAATCAGCCCCGCGACGGCGCGGACCAACCGCCCTGCCGAACTAGCGAGAAACCGAAACAACGCTTTCATCACACACTTCCTTTCTGTCAATAGACTTGGTTTTCTTCTTATTTTCTATCCCCATACAACTACTGCGCCTCGCCCCACTACCGGCGCAGGCGCAGCGAATTGCCCACGACCAAGAGGCTGCTGGTGGCCATCGCCGCAGCGGCGATCACCGGGCTGATGATGCCCAACGCCGCCAGCGGTACAGCCACCAGGTTGTAGGCAAAGGCCCAGCCCAGGTTCTCGCGGATGATGCGCCGTGCGCGCCGCGAGAGACCGATAAACCACGGGATCAGGGTCAGATCGTGGCGGGTCAGTACCACGTCGGAGGTTTCCCCCGCCACATCGGTGCCGCCCGCGGCAGTGATGCTCAAATCGGCCTGGGCCAACGCTGGAGCATCGTTGACACCGTCACCAGCCATCGCCACCTTTTCACCAGCTTCCTGCCAGGCTTTGATCCGTTCCGCTTTTGCCTGGGGTGAGGTCTCGCCCGCAAATTCCTCCAGCCCGAGTTCGGCGGCAATGGCTTCTGTCGTGTGCGGGCTGTCGCCCGAGAGCATGACGGCGCGCACACCCCCTTCCGCCAGTTGTCGCAGCGCCTCAGTAGCCGTCGGATCGGGCTCGTCGCGCAGGGCGACGAATCCTGCCAGGGCGTTCTCTGTGCCAACCCAAACAACCGTTTCGCCCTCTCTCTCCCTCGCCATAGCCTGGTCGCTCAGAGACGAATCTCCATCCACAGCCAGGAAGCGGCTCGAGCCGACCTTGAGCCGTCCATTGTCGCTGCCCACAAGCTGCGCACTCGCCCCCAGACCGCGAGAGACCTTGAACCCTTCAGCTTCGGCCGGGGACTGCGGGCAGGCGCGGACGATGGCCTTTGCCACCGGATGTTCGGAGTACTGCTCCACAGCAGCAGCCGTGCAGAGTAGGTCGTCAATGCTTATGTCGACCCCGTCGGCGACGGCCGCTGCCGTCACCGATAGCTTACCTTGCGTCAGCGTCCCCGTCTTGTCCAGAACGATGCGCCCCACCGTGGCTGCCGTCTCCAGTGCCACGGGGTTACGGACCAGGATGCCCTCGCGGCTGGTGCGTCCCAGCGTAATGGCCAGCGCCAGAGGAGTAGCCAGTCCCAGGGCACAGGGGCAGGCTACCACCAGCACAGCCACCGCCGTAAGCAGCGCCTGAGACGCAGGCTGGCCAGTCAGCAGCCACCAGCCGGCGAAGGTGAGCACGGCCGCGCCGAGGATGCCGAAGGCAAAGATTGCCGAGGCCCTGTCAGCCAGACGCTGGATGGGCGGCTTGGTATTCAGGGTCTCTTCTACCAGTTGGGTGACCTGCGCGAGGCGGCCCTCGGCTGCCGGGCGCGTCACCGCGGCCACCAATGCTTCGTCAGTGACGACCGTACCGGCGAACAGATCGTCGCCCGGATGCTTGTTCACCGGCGCCGATTCGCCGGTGAGCAGCGACTCATCCACAGCCGCCTCACCATCGGCCACCGTGGCATCAGCCGGTACCCGCCCTCCCGGCTTGACAAGGATCGTATCGCCCTCAGCCAGGACGTTGGCTTGAACCTCCTGCCACTTGTCGCCCTCGCGACGCCAAGCCTTGTCGGGCTGGAGCTGGAGCAGGTGGCGGATGTCCTTACGCGCCTGGCGCCCGCCGATCTTTTCGAGGTAGCGGCCCAACAGGATGAAGGTGGTGATCATCGCGACGGAGTCAAAGTACACCTCACCGCCGCCGGTGAGGGTGATATAGACGCTGTAGCTGTAGGCTGACAGCGTACCCAGGGCCACCAGCGTGTCCATGCTGGCGGTGCGAGCCATCAGCGCCCGCCACGCACCCTGCAGGAACGACCAACCACCGACAAAGAGGATGGGTGTGGCCAACGCCCAGACCAGATATTGCAGATTGCGCACGTCGGGCTGGTCGAACTCGCCGGCAGCATAGCGGGGATAGAGCTGGACCAGATAGAGCAACATGACCTGCATGCCAAAGGCAACCGACACGATTAGTTGGATCAAAAGACGTTCCTGCTGTCTCTCGACCTTTTGCTCGCGGGGATCGCTCAGCAGCCGGGCTTGATAGCCCAGGCGATCCAGCTTGTGCAGCACGGAAGGCAGGTCAACCTGCTTGGGATCGTACTCGATGCGTCCCTGTTCGGAAGCAAAGTTGACGTCGGCGCTCCTGATCCCTTCCTGGCGGCGGAGGACCTCTTGAGCTGCAGCGGCGCAACCGGCGCAGTACATTCCCTTGACCGCAAAGTGGGCTGTTTCGCTACGGTTGAGAATGAGATCGGTCAAGCCCACCTTCTTCCCGCTGGATTCGGGGCTTTCCTCGCTGGCTGCGCTATGCTGGTGCATGTCGCGGTAGGCCCGGGCGCAGCCCTCGCTGCAAAAGATCCTTTCCCCGCCGTCGAAGGACTCCCGGACGCCAGGTCCCTTGATTTCTTGACCGCAGAGGTCGCAGGTTTGCGGTTTGCTCTTTGCCATCCTTATGCTTCCCTGAGGAGTCAGGCTACTTCCTCATAGATGCGAACCCGCAGATCTTCCAGCTCGACGTGAGGCTTGAATTCGCGCAGGATCTTGTCCTCCGCCAGCGAAGACGTTCTGTGCGTTTCCAGGTCTTCCCAGCGATCCCACACACTCTGAAAGATCAGATCGATCTCACCATTGTCGTCCGCTTCAAGGGCATACATGGCCCGGGCAGTGACAAACCCCATCCCGCTGGGCAACAGCGTCCGAAGATAGCCCAGAGTGCGCTCGAGCGAAGCACCGATCCGCAGTTCATCCATTTTGTCCGGCCCGATGTCAAAGCTGATGGAATAGATATAGGCCATGGTATCCCCCTATCTCGGCGTCCAGTTCAGGATCAGGTAGATCAGCCACCAGATGATGATCCCTGGTATCGCCAATCTGACAATCCACGGCAGAGCTCCACCTGCCTCTTCGATGGTGTTGTTAAAGCTGTCGATGTAGCCGTCAGCCCGGATCTCCTCATTGATCCCCTCCTCCCCTTCCTCGCGATGCCCGCTGCTCCCAGGCAGCGACTTGGGCTTGTAAGGCAGGGCTACCGTCAGGGCAAACAGGAAAAGGATCAACGCCCCTACCACAACGGCGAGGATTTCGGGCCATATCTGCAGCACATTCTGGGTCATGCTCGATCTCCTCCTCCCGTATTCTCGGGCTTCTCAGGCCAGGGCGCCGGCTCTCGATCTTCCAACATGCGGTACTTGGCCTCTTCGATATTCTTGAACTGGCCGGTCTTCCAGCCCCAGATCAGCAGCGCCAGGCCTGTGCCAACCACAAAGACCATCCATCCCAAAAAGACCCACAATCCGAGTGCCATTAGCCACCTCCCCCAGAGCCGGTCAGACCTTTGAGATAGATCGTGATATCCCACACGTCATTGCCTGATAGATACCACTGGAACGGCGGCATGGTGCTCTCAGGCACGCCATCCCAGATGCGCCAGTAGATGTAGCCCTCGCCCATGCCGGTCGGGAAGGCAGCCGGACCGCCGCTGGCGCTGCCTTGCGTGCCGGGGCCATCACCCTGGCCCTGGTCTCCGTGGCAGGTTGCGCAGTACTGGCTGTACAGGTCGGCGCCGTGGGTCTCCGAGATGGTGTGCCCCTCCGAGATATACACATCGCTGCTCACCGTGACAAAGTTGGCCGGAACTTGGCCATTGTCATACACGCTGCTGGTCGACGGCACGCCGGTCATCCACGAGTCCATCAGGAACTTGATGGCATCCCAGCGGTCTTGCCACGGCAGGAACTCCCCCCAGGTCGGCATGGCCGTATCCTGGATACCAAAGGTTACCATTGCCATGTGTTCGCCCTGGGCCTCTGGGGTCATTTGCATCCCCCCCATCTCGCGAAAGTCGGCGGGCTGAGGATTCAGATACTGTCCATCCCACCCCTGACCATCACCCGCGAGGCCGTGGCAATGGGCGCAGTGAACAAGGAAGGTCACCCTGCCTCGTTCAAACGAGGTCTCTTCCGGGAACCGCATCGACTCCTTGTAGAAGTCTGGATAGTCAAAGTCTTGTCCTTCAGGTGGCGCAGGCGGCGCCTGTTCCGTCTGGGTAAACATCGTCCGGATGTAGTGGACCAGTTTCCAGCGGTCCTCTTCACCATAGTGGATCTTCCAGGCCGGCATCGCCGTCCAGGGCACACCCTCGCTGATGCGCCAGAAGTAGTCAGAATCGGTATAGTCACCGTAGCTACCGTCGCCGAAGTCGGGCGGGCCGGGCTGCAACAGATCGCGGTAGGGGCCGCTTCCCCGACCAGCACCGCCGTGGCAGACCATACACTCGCGGATGAATATCTGCTTGCCCTCGTCCAGGATCTCGATGCTGTTCTCCAAGGGATTGGTCAGATTAGCGTAATCGCCGCTGGGGTCGCCCTCATCCGGATCGTGCATGACAGGCCGGGCAAAGACCTGCTGCACGTAGCGGATGATCTTCCAGCGCTGGTCTTCGGTCAGGCTCTCCTTCCAAGGCGGCATGACGCTACCCTGGATGCCTTCGGAGACGTGCCAGAGCCACTGGTCGTCCGACATGTTGCGGAATGGCGCCTGCTTAAAGTCAGCCGGCGTGATGGTCAGCGTCCCGGCGTAGCTGCCCAGGCCGTTGCCGGCACAGCCGTGGCAGGTCAGGCAGCGCTCAACATACAGCTCCTTGCCCTCCTGCAAGCCAGACGCGGTCCAGGTGGGCCAGCCCTGTGGCTGGTCCGAACCAGTTGACTCCAGAGGCCAGGTGATGGGATCGGTCGTGTGGGCGTAGGTATCCGGCGGCCGGATCATGCGCATGGCCGCCACGCGATCCCCCAGATTGAAGAGATAGGCGGCCATGGCCTCCAACTCGGTGTCCGATAGAAACTCAAAGCTGGCCATGATCGACAGAGGCGACAGCTTGCGAGGGTCCTTCCAGTGTTCGATCTCCCACGCTTCGGACCGCTTGCGACCGATGTACGATAGATCCGGCCCGGTGCGCTCCGAGCCCAAGATCATGGGGTTGTCAAATACATAGTTCCCGCCATCAGATACCGGCCCCATGGCGGTGTCCTCTTCGCGCACGTACTGCGTGTGGCAGTAGTTGCAGCCGTTGGAGTAAAAGACCTCGCGGCCCTGCGCCTCCAGATCGTCATACTCATAGGCGATGACCGTCTGTGGCGGATTCCAGATCAGGCCGGGGATAAATACCACAGCCACCACCACGGCAAAAAAGACGATCAGCGCGCCGATGATGATAACGCGAAAGGTCATCTTCATGGTACTATCCCCCTAGCTTCCCGCAGCCGGTGCCGGGGCGGCCGACACTTTGGGCTGGGCCTGTTCTGTCAGTGCGGGCATCGCTGTAGGTCGCCGGGCGATAGCCGTGGCCATGATGTTGACACTAAATACCACGAAACCAAGGACAACCAGCGCCCCACCCGAGGCCCGGAGCGCCATGTAGGGGCGCAAGCCGGGCAGCACGCTCCAGATCGGCAGACCCTGGTGCAGCCAGTTGGTGCCTTGCACCAGCCCGGTCAGCAGGAACCCGCCAAAGAAAAAGATGAACCCCACCACGTAGAGGCCATAGCCGATGTTAGCCAGCTTGCGGCTGTAGATGCGGCAGCTCAGGACACGAGGCACAATGTAGTAGAGGGCCCCCATCAGTGTTGAAGCGGCAAAAAAGAGCAGCGAAAGGTGGGCATGGCCCGGCACATACTGGCTAAAGTGGGTAACCAGATTAATGCTGCGCATGGCCTGGTGCGAGCCCTGATACGAGACCAGCACGTAGGCTGCCCACCCGGTAATCACCAGGCGGAGCGGGATGCTGGTCATGAAACGATTCCAATTGCCGCGCATGGTCAAAAATATGTTCATCATAAAGGCCACCACCGGCAGGATCATGCCGAAACTGTCGGCTACGGCGATGGTCTTGAGCCAATAGGGGATGGGCGCCCAAAGCAAGTGATGCCCGCCCACACCGGTGTAAAAAAAGGCGATACCCCAGAAGGCGATGAGCGATAGGAAGTGGCTATAGAGTGGCGTCTTGGTCTCCCGAGGCACAATGTAATAGATCACCGGCAGCAACCCGGTGGTGAACCACAAGCCCAGGACATTGTGGCCGTAGAACCAGTTAAAGATGGCGTCGTCGATGCCGGTCAGTGCCCCGGTGGGTGGATTCCACATGACGTTGCCGATGAAGTAGAGCATGGGGAACCACATCACAGTGCCGATAATGTACCATAGCGAAACATAGAGCTTTGGCTCTGTGCGGTGGCGGATCGTCATGAGGACATTGGCCATGTTGAGAAGCAGTACAATGACCACGGCGACGTCGACGAACCAGATCATCTCGGCGTATTCGCGGGATTGGGTCTGGGCCAACAGAAGCCCAACGATGCCTACCAGCACGGCAAGATTCCATAGGATAGCTGTGAGGTTACCCAGGCGCTCACTCCACAGCTTGCGACCGGTGAGCTGCGGCACGATGTAGAGCCAGGTGCCCATCATCGCGCCCGATAGCCAGGCAAACAACACCGTGTTAACGTGAGCCTGGCGCAAGCGGCCGAAGACCAGCCACGGTACCCCCCGGAACAGATCGGGGAAGACGAACTGCAGCGCCAGGGTCAGCCCCATCAGCACGCCGAGGATAACCCAAACGGCGGCAGACAGCATAAAGCTGATGCTAGCGCTGTACTCCTTCCTGAACATGTGTCACCTCCTTGGGTCCAAGCATCGTCGCGGGTGCACAGACAACGGCCTGCGGCAAGCCATCAAGTTTACATCGGCACCTCCCTGTACTATTCCCGACCGGACTCCTCCCATCCAACCCGATGTGGCAGTAGGGCAGAGGGCACACCCAATTTGCCCTCTTATTATAGCCCGGAATTGGGTCCTCTCATGGCGGTTTGGGATTGCGAAAGGTTGGATTCGGTTGGCGTTGGTCGGACATGGTTGTCACCCATTCGCCAACACGAACCCCCTTGATGCGCCACTATGCGGGTTCCATTGCCGACTGCCCGGTCAGCCGCGTCCGAACTTCGGACAGACATTCGTCTGATGCAAACACCGTCGCCAGGTCCCCAGGCTGCAACTGGGTGTTGCCATGGGCAATGTACAGCTTGCGGCCCCGCCGCACCGAGACGATCAGGCAATCGTCGGGCAGATTCACCTCACTGACCCGCCGCCCCGCTGCCGGCGCGCCGGGCGGGATGCTGATGTGTGTGAAGCCGGCGCCGTCCAGCTTGCCAAGGCGCAAGGTCTCGGCCTGATGTTGGTGCTGCGCTCGCTTCACGATAGCGTGATTGTACGCACGCACAATATCCTGCCGGCGGATCATGCCAACCAGTTGTCGCGATCCCTCCGACTGGACGACAGGCAATCGCCCCACGTCGCGGGTCCCCAATCGCTTCAGGGCCTTCCACATCGGCTCATCAGGATATGCGACCAGCAATCCCTCCGTCGTGGCAATGTCCATCACGGTTTTGCCCTCGAGGGCGCCGGAAGATAGAGCCTGCTCCAGATCCCGGATGCTCACCACGCCGGCCAAATCTCCGCCTTTGTCTACCACAGGGAAGCCATGATGGTGAGTGCGGGCGAATTCCTCCGCCAGATCCACTAGAGACAGGTCGGGTGGGACGATGTCCACTTTGGTGGTCATGGCCTCTCCGACGTCTACACCTTGCATCACGTCCACATCCTGGCCCTGCTCCAGATGGATGCCGCGCCGCGTGAGCTTGAGGGTGTAAATCGATTCACGGCTGAGCAAGCGCGAGATCAGTGTGCTGACCACCGTTGCCAGCATCAGGGGCAAGATGATGTTATAGTCGCCGGTCATCTCAAACAGGATCAGAATGGCCGTTACCGGTGCATGGGCTGCACCGCCAAAGAACGCAGCCATGCCCACCATCGCATAGGCGCCGGCCGGTGCAGTGACAGAAGGAAAGACGTAGTGAGCTGCCTCACCGAACAGAAAGCCCAGCATGGCGCCCATAAACAGCGAGGGCGCAAAGATGCCGCCCGATCCTCCAGAGCCTAGGGTCATCACCGTCGCCAGCAGCTTGAGCAGGAAAAGCCCGAGAACAACCTGGATCGCCAGCTGTCCGGAGAGCACGTCAGTGATGCTCTGATAGCCCACGCCAAAGACGCGGGGAAAACCATCAATCTTGAATGACAGGATACCAATCACACCCAATAGCAGGCCACCGAGCACCGGCTTGAGGTATTCGGGAAAGCGCAGCCCATCCCACCGATCCTCCGTGAAATAGAGCAGCCGTGTGAATCCCACCGCCCCTATCGCAGCCACGATGCCCAGCAGGGTGTAGAGGGCCAGTTCCCACGGGCTGACCAGCGCGTATTGGGGTACGGCGAAGGCCCTCACGTCCTTAGCGAAGAAGTGGGTAACGACATCGGCAGTAACAGCTGAGATGACGACTGCACCAAAGTAGGTGACGTGTAGTTGACCCAGGATGACCTCAAGCGCAAACACGGCCCCAGCGATCGGGGCGTTGAAGGTGGCAGCGATGCCGCCTGCCGCGCCGCAGGCCACCAAGTTACGGATGCGTTCGTCGGACAGCTTGAGCCACTGGCCAATGGTAGAACCTAAGGCCGATCCAATCTGAGCGATCGGCCCTTCGCGGCCTACCGAACCGCCCGTTCCAATGCAGATGGCCGAGGCCACTGACTTGATAACGGCCACGCGGGGCCGGATGCGGCCACCGCGCAGTGCCACAGCCTCCATTACCTCTGGCACGCCGTGCCCCTTGGCCTCACGGGCAAAGCGATAGATAAGCGGCCCAAA
>Ga0316577_10000147_pt1 | contig 21496 bp, 18 predicted proteins | sample S5NA_FD_203073 | JGI IMG/M metagenome (GOLD analysis project Ga0316577, IMG submission 203073) | Rhizosphere microbial communities from salt marsh grasses in Alabama, United States - S5-7_050615r2r1 | ecosystem: Host-associated > Plants > Roots > Rhizosphere | place: USA: Alabama | collected... | reverse complement strand
TAGATTCTGCGAGTAGATATGTCTGACGCGTACTATCAGGAACGTGCCCGCCGCCGGACGCGGCGGCTTATCGTGGTTTTCGTCCTCGTGTCCCTGGTGGGATGCCTGGTGGCTGGTGTGTTGGCCCTGTTCTACGATGCCTGCACGCGCAGTTTTGATCGGTCGCCGCAGGCCGTCGTCCAGGCCTATGCTGAGGCCGTGCGGGATGGTGACGCGGCGCAGGCCCAGGAGTGCTGGGAACACGAGGCCTACTACGATCTGGCAGCTGGCTGCTCCGAGGTCTGCCTATCCCGGTTCTACGGCACCCCGTTTGAGGTCCGAGACCTGGCTGTGGGCACACCATACACGACGCCCGCCGGCCGGGCCAATCTCGAGGGCAGCCTCACCATCGCCTGTACTGGGAGCGACGAGGCCCACACCGCCGAGGTCGTGCTCGACGGCGTCGACAGTGGGCTTCCCTGGCGTCATTGGGCCATCATCCGCAGCGATTTGGGTGGTACAGCGGCCAGTGCCTGGTGCCAATGAGCCAGACTAGCCAACTGCTGCGCCAGAGAGCCATCGAGGGCGGCACACCGGTCTTGGATGGGACCGACGCTACCTTCCTCTGGCGGGGGGATCCGCCGCCGCAGCTCATCGGCGATTTCACGGGCTGGGAAGATGGCGATCCCCTTGACCTGCAAGCCGTCGGTGCTGGGCTGTGGGCGTTGACCCTCGCCTTCCCGCGGGATGCCTACCTCGAGTATGCCTTCTGGCAGGACGACGAGCGGCTGGCCGACCCCCTGAACCCGCATAAGACCCCGGACGGTTTTGGCCACGATAACCACTACTTCTACATGCCTGGTGCCAGCCCTACGTCCCTGGCCCGCCGCCGGCGGGTGCCCCACGGCGAGCTCAGCCGCTACGTCATCGAGGATCCGTTCCTGCTGGCGGGGTCGTCGCGGCCCCTGTACCTCTATCGTCCGCCTGCACCGGGCCCCTGTCCCCTGCTCGTGGTACTCGACGGTCAGGACTATCGCCGCCGGGCCAAGTTGATCAACATGGTCGATAACTTGATTGCCCAGGGACGGATCTACCCTCTGGCCCTGGCCTTGCTCCATCACGGCGGCCCAGCCCGCGGCGTCGAGTATGCTTGCAGCGAGGCCACCCTGGGGGTCCTGATCGAGCACGTGCTGCCCCTGGTCCGCAGCGAGCTCGGCCTAGTCGACGTCGAGGCCCAGCCCGGCGCCTACGGCGTGCTCGGCGCATCCATGGGCGGCCTCATGGCCCTCTACGCCGGCCTGCGACTGCCGCATCTCTTTGGCCACGTGCTCAGCCAATCCGGTGCGTTCACCCTTGGCGACTATCACACCGTGGTCTGGGACCTGGTACGGCACGGCCCTGTCCGTCCCCTGCGGCTCTGGATGGATGTCGGTCGCTACGAGTGGCTGTTGGACTGTAACCGGGGCATGCATGAGCTGCTGGTGGAACGGGGTTACGAGGTCCATTACCAGGAGCACAACACCGGCCACAACTACCCCGCCTGGAGAGATAGGCTGCCTGAAGCGTTGACCTGGTTGTGGGCTCGTGAAGGGGCTGAAAGCCGTGGACGTAGGAAGAGTGTGCCCCTTCATCCGCGGCAGCGCCCTGCCCCGTAGAGAGGTGGGCGCTGAAGCTCTCTTCCCAATACTGTGCCGCTGAGTGCAGCGAGCGAAGGGTCTCGGCGAGTTCAGGGCAGGATCCGCCGGTGGTCCAAGGATCGTCTCGCCCCTGGCCTCCCTACTCGCCTCCCAACCGGTGGAAGGCCGGCCGTAGCGCCGGGTAGAGCTGCCGGTAGATGCCATAGGCCTCATCGTAGCGGGCCAATGCCGCCTCGCCGGGATCGGTCACGCCAGTCTGCCGGATGGTGGCCCGGCAAGCGGTATCCACGTCGGGCCAGGCCCCCGCGCCGACTCCGGCCAAGAGTGCCGCGCCATAGGCTGCCCCCTCGCTGGTATTGACGGTCACTAGCGCCACGCCCAGGACGTCGGCCAGGATCTGGCGCCACAGCGGGCTCTGGGCTCCGCCGCCAGAGACGCGCACCTGGTCGATGGACTCCAGGCCCGTCGAGCGCATGAGGACCAGGCTGTCGCGCAGGCCAAAGGCCACACCTTCGAGCACCGCGCGGGTCAGGTGGGCCTGTCCGTGGCGTACGGTCAGCCCGACAAAGGCCCCCCGGGCCAGCGGGTCGGGGTGAGGCGTGCGCTCGCCGGTCAGGTAGGGCAGAAAGAGCAGGCCCTCGCTGCCAGGCGGCACCGCCGCGGCTGGGGCCAGCAGGGCCTCATAGCCCGTACCTGGGGCCAGGGTGTCGCGGTACCAGCGCAGGCTGCCGGCGGCGGAGAGCATGACGCCCATCAGGTGCCAGCGGCCGGGCACGGCATGGCAGAATGCGTGCAGGCAGCCCTCCGGCTCGAAGAAAGGTTCTGGGGTCGTGGCAAAGACGACGCCTGACGTGCCCAGCGTCAGGGCGACAATGCCGGGCTGTACCGCGCCCACGCCTACGGCCTGGGCGGCCTGATCGCCCCCACCCCCGACGACGGGGGTGCCGGCGCACAGGCCGGTGGCATTGGCCGCGGCAGCCGAGACATGGCCCGTGATCTCGGGTCCCTCGTGGGTCGGCGGCAACCACTCGGCCGGGATCTCGAGGGCATCCAACACCTCCGCCGACCAGTCCCGGGCCCTGACGTCGAGGAGCAGCGTGCCGGACGCCCCGGCCCGATCGGTGGCGTAGGCAGCGGTCAGCCGGAAGCGGATATAGTCCTTGGGCAAAAGGATCTGCCTGGCCTGAGCATAGACGTCGGGCTCGTGCTGGCGCACCCACAGGATCTTGGGTGCGGTAAACCCGGTCAGGGCGTCGTTTCCCGTCAGCTCGATCAGCCGACGCTTGCCGATGCGGGCCCGGATCTGGTCACACTGCGGGCCCGTTCGTTGATCGTTCCACAGGATGGCTGGGCGCAAGACCTGTCCCGCACCGTCCAGCAGGGTCAGGCCGTGCATCTGGCCCGTCAGGCCCAGGGCCGCGATGGCCCCGGCCGGCACAGCCGTCTCCTCCAGCAACTCGCGGATGCTCTCGACCGTGGCTGACCACCAATCGGCTGGGTGCTGCTCGCTCCACAAGGGTTGGGGCGTGGAGAGGGGCAGCGCCGTCGTCGCCGTGCCGGCAACCCGGCCGTCCTCGTCGACGAGCAACGCCTTGACCCCTGTCGTCGAGACGTCGATGCCCATAAGATAGGCCATGGTGACCTCCTCGCTGCCGGATCAGTAGCGGCTCAGGCCTGTGTAGGCCTTGGTCGCCTCGTCCATCGCCGCCAGATTGCGGACCTGTTCGGGTGCGCCATCCTTGAGGACCATGATGTCCGGGCCACCCCAAAGGGTGACCTCTGGTCCCAGTTGCTGACGGAGCCCGCCGAAATCGACGGGGAAGCCAGTATCGAACTCGTAGGCGCCGATCTCGTCATGCCGCGTTTTGAAGTGTCGCGTGCCATCCCCGCAGATGTGGACCTTGACCCGTAACGCTGACAGGGAGATGATAGCACACGGCCATTCGCCTGTCAAACGCGAGTTGCCATTCTCAGGGGTTGTTAACTGACAGTGAACGATCTCAATGCTCATGGTCCCAAGGGCCTGGATATTCCAGCAGGCACCTGCTTCATCCTCACCGTTCCTGTTCAGTACAGGAGATTTGCTTGAGCAGCTGGCTGCCAGGAATGCCCAGCCCCTACACTGATCTTCCAGCAGCCGCAACCAATAGGTCTGTCCGTCTGGACCCAGGGCGGGGAACAGGGTATAATGGAGTTAAGGCGCTTTGGGAATGCACACGGCTTGAGGTATGTGACCGGCAGAGCCGTCTGGCAGGACCAGCGGGTGCCGGTCAGCTCGCTTCGCGGTGGATGGAGGGAGTTCCGGAGATCCCAGTGTAGAAGTCTGCCCATGGAGTGATCACGCCCAAATGAACCCTTTCTCCCCTGACGACGCAGCGGCGCTCCTTCAGGATCGCTGCCGGGCCTTGGAGGCCCAGATCGCCGAGCTCGAGGCGGTCAACCGCAGCTACCTCGATATGCTGGGCTTTGTCGCCCATGAGCTAAAGAGCCCTCTGGCTTCGGCGATGATGAGTGTCTACACCGTCAAAGATGGCTACCTGGGGGCCGTCAATCCGGCTCAGGCGCGCAGCCTAGCTTCGGCGGCGATCAGCCTCGAGCACCTCCAGGACATGATTCGCAATTACCTCGACCTCTCCCGCATCGACAAGGGGGAGCTGGCCCTTGCCCAGACCTACTTTCCCCTGCACAGCCGCGTGATCGAGCCGGTGCTCCGCGATCTCGAGCCAGCGCTGTCCAGAAAGCAGATGGTGGTCGAGAACCGCATCCCTGGGGGCAGGGTAGTCTATGCCGACGCTGATCTGTTGCGCATCATCTATGAGAATCTGCTGTCCAACGCCATCAAATATGGGGAACACGCAGGCACGATCCTGCTCGACTGCCAGGAGGAAGCCACGGAGCTGGTCCTCAACGTGCAGAACACCGGCCCCGGCATCCCTGAAGATGAGATCCCGTTGTTGTTCCGTCGTTTCAGTCGCCTGAAGAGCTCGGGAGCCACAGGGCAGCGGGGTACGGGCCTGGGGCTGTATATCTGCCGCGAAATCGTCGAAAAGCATGGGGGGCGGATCTGGGCTTCGTCCCAGCCCGGGGCTTGGGTCCGGTTCAGTTTCACCCTTCCGCAGCAGGCCGCAGCCGAAGTTTGACCGGAAAGGATGGGCCGATGGGGGACAAGATACAGATCCTTGTCGTCGATGAGAACGTCGACCTGGTGGACAGCATCCGCACCCTGCTGGAGAGCCAGGGCTACCAGGTCTCTTGTGCCTATGGCGCCGACCAGGCTCGCGACCAGCTCCTCGAGAGGCGACCGGCCCTGGTTGTCTTGGACAGTTCCCTGGCCGCCCCCCTGGCGCCTGAAGAGGAGGACGTGCTGCGCGAGTGGCAGCGGCCCGCGCTGCGGAGCACACCGGTGCTCATCCTGGTCGGCGCAGAGGGGGCTCTGAGTAAGGTCGTGCGGCGCGGTCCGAAGGAGCCCTACGGGCCGCCGCGTGCGTACCTGGAAAAGCCGTTTCGGCCCCAGGAGCTGCTGGCCGAGGTCCAAGATCTGCTGGTTCTGCGGGGCGAGGCCTCGGAAGAGGCCTCGGAAGAGGCCTCGAACGAGGTGCTGGCTACGGTGCTCGTCGTCGACGATGACCCTGACTTTGTGGAGATCACGAGCTGTATCCTGAGAGCGCACGGCTACGGCGTGCTCACCGCGGCCAACGGCAGGGAGGCCCTCGACCTCCTGCACCAGCGCAAGCCAGACCTGGTTCTCTTGGATATCATGATGAGCACCGTCCTCGATGGTTTGAGCGTCAGCGAATCGATGCGCGCCGACGCTGAAATGAGGCGTATCCCGATCATCATCATCTCGTCTATCCCAAACACTGAGTACGCTGCGACCTTCCCAGCGGGCGAGGACATCCACATGCACGATTGGCTCACCAAGCCGGTGAAACCGGAGGAGCTCCTGAAGAAGGTCCGCCGCCAACTAAAGTGAGGATGCTGTGAAACCCGAGTTCACCGAGTTCTCCTACGGCTTTGCACTTACCTACGAGGTAGCCCACGCCTTACAGCCCGGCCTCGTGGCTGAACCCCTCTTTCCTACGCTACTGGCGGGCCAGGGTGGACAGGCCGGGTTCCCTGCCCGGGGATATCCGATCTATCTGCAGTTCCGGCTGGCCGAGTATATGAAGACGGCCCATGCCCGGGAGTGGTCGACCTATGGCAGCTCTTACTTCCGCCTGACCATTCCATCCCGCCTGCGCTCCAACCGGCATAACCTCCTGCGCGCCCTGTCCGCGGAGGAGGCAGAGGTTTACTATGCGGGCCCGGCCTTCTACCGGCAGCTTGAATTCAACCAGGCCTTTGTCTCCAACCAACTTCTGGCCGAATCGCGCCTGATCCCGCTTAGGCAGCTACCGGACCTGGCGGACGATCAGCCCCACTACCTCACCTACTGCCGGGGCATCCCCGGCTTACATTGGCATTCAGCCGGCGGGCGCCATATCCGCGCGGCCATCTCTGGAGATGGGTGGTTGGAGCAGCTACGGAAGGATGCCGGGGAACCCCGGTCGCTGGGTTCAGACTACTTCCTGCGGCTGCGCCGGCGCCTGGTGCAATTGCTCAAGGAGCACACGCTCCAGCCCGACCTGTTTCTGGCCGATCTTGAAGTAGCCGAGGAAGGGGAGGACACTGCGACGCTGTTGCGCGATCTGCGCTACCTTCTTGTCACCTACTTTGGCGTGGAGACTCTTATCTTGCGTCCAGCTGGCCGCTAGCGGGGCGCGCTTGCCTGGACCCGGCCGGCCGATCCCGTCTCTACCGGTCCCCGGTCGCCTGGCTACATCCGCGCTCGTACCTTGTGCCACGATCCCGTGATCAAGAAGCTCTCGTCCATGTCGTCTACCATGACGGCGAATTTGGACCAGGGCACCGCGAAGGTGAGCACCTCGGCCGGCACGCACGGCCGGGCCGACACATCAAACATGCCAAGCACCGCTCGGGGGTGCGCCGAGGCCAGCTCAAGATAGGGATGATAAACCACGGAGGCACAGCCCGAGCCGAAGGGCGCCGTCACTGCATCCATCCCGGGTTCGGCGTAGCCTGCCAGAGTAAAGAGCCCGGACAGGACGTCGGGTGGGGCAAGAAAGACCACAACTTCGGGCTCGTCCTCTGTCGCCAGCCGATCCCATCGCTTGGCCACCAGGTACCTGGCCGGTGCCTCGAAGTCGGGCATCCGCGCCAGCAGCTCACGGACCAACTCTGGCGATTTCTTGTAGCGCTCGCCTTCCATCTCGCCAGGGATGCCGCATGACAGGAAATGCTCAAAGCCCGGTCGCAGCTCCGGCACAAAGCCCAGGTAACGCTGTCCGCCACCGCAGGTCACGCTCTCTGCGTCGAAACAGAGCGATGCTCCCTCTCGGACCCGTGCCAGTTCACAGATGACACAACGCCAGCCCTTTGGCTGCACCCTCTCCGCGCTGCCGGGCGCATCTTCATAAGACAGCACCAACGGCAGTTCCGCGCCCGGGAAATATTGCGCCCAGCGTTCCAAGAACTGCTGCTTCTTTTCTGGCCTCATTGTGCTTGAAAGACCTCCCGGGGAGCCAGCAACGCATCGCTGGCGTCAAAACTGGTGCGCTTGGCCCCCATTTGCTCGACCCTCAACCTACAGCCGGCCGGATCGGGCTTTCCGCCCTTGGCTACACCCCCTTGTTCCTTTCAGGAACTCGCTTGGCCTGCCGCGTTCGGTGAGAACCGGGATCCATGGCCGGCCACCCCCATTATACAAGACAATCGGCTTTTCCACCAGAGTGCTGCCCCCATCCATTTGCCAGAAGATCGAGGCTGAATGGCAGCGTCCTGCTTGCCGTGCGCTCTCTTTTCGAGTACAATGTTTTCTACCGTCTCCACAATGCTGATCGTCGCCGATGCTGGATCCGATCGTCCATGACCCGCTCTAGAGTTCTGCGGCAGTCTGGCCAACTGGCTGCCGTTTCGTCCGCACAGGACCAAAGGCGAATGGCCCAGCCTCGAGCCACGTGGAGCGTGTCTGCTAGGAGGACTGAGATGAGATTGAGCCTGCGCCTCGCGACCCTGCTGGCCGTCGTGGCCCTGCTCCTTGCTGCCTGCGACCTGAACCCGCAGCCCGCCCCCTCGCCAACCAGCGCGCCCTCGCAGCCCTCGCCTGCCGAGCCCACCGCTCCGGAAACGGCTCTGCCCAGCACGCCAGGCACACCCCGAGCTACGGACACGCCGGACGTCCGGTCCGAGGATCCGCTCTACCTGGCCATCATCTGGCACCAGCACCAGCCAGTGTACTTCAAAGACCCAGAGACCGGTGTCTATGCCAAGCCCTGGGTCCGGGTCCACGCAGCCAAGGACTATGTCGATATGGCGGCCATGGTCGAGCAGTATCCCGGGATCCACGTCACCTTTAACCTCACGCCCAGCCTGTTGCGCCAGATCGAGGACCTGGCGGCCGGCGCTCGCGATCTATATTGGTTGATGACCGAGATCCCCGCCGACCAACTCTCAGATGAGGACAAGGCCTTCCTCCGCGACCGTTTCTTTGACACCAACCCCAAGGTCATCGCTCGCTTCCCCCGCTATCAAGAGCTTGCCGATGATCGCGAGAACAGCGAGGCGTGGGAGCCCCAGACCTGGCGGGACCTTCAGGTCCTGTTCAACCTGGCCTGGACCGATCCTGACTGGTTGGCCGGGGACCCGCTGCAAAGCCTGGTGCTCCAGGGACGCGATTTCAGTGAGGAGGATAAAGCACTGGTCCTGGAGGCTCACCAACGCCTGACCGAGGAGGTCATTCCTATCCACCGCCGCCTCCAGGAGGCGGGCCAGATCGAGGTCACCATGACGCCCTATGCCCACCCGATCTTGCCCCTCCTGATCGACACCTCCCTGGCCCGGGTGGCGCTGCCAAAAGTGGACCTGCCGACCCGCTTCAGCTTCCCGCGGGATGCGGTCGAACAGGTGGAGCGGGGCGTGGCGCTGTACCGTGACCTGTTTGGGCGCGACCCCCGCGGCATGTGGCCGGCTGAGGGTGCGGTGGCCCAGGAGATGGTGGGCATCGCTGGCCGCAACGGCATGGCCTGGATGGCCTCCGACGAGGGGGTACTGGCCAAGAGCCTAGACATGGCCGGCTTTTCCCGCGACAGCACCGAGACGGTCCAGGAGGCGGACGTCCTGTACCGGCCCTACTATGTGACCGACCTCAACTCGCCACCGGTGGCCATCGTCTTTCGCGATCGCGTCATCTCGGACAAGGTCGGTTTCACTTACTCGGGCATGCCTGGCGAGCAGGCGGCCGCCGATTTCCTGCAGCGCCTGCACCTCATCCAGGATCGGCTGGATACTGCCGGAGCTGAGGGGCCCCACCTGGTCAGCGTCATCCTCGATGGCGAGAACGCGTGGGAGCACTATGACAATGACGGCAAGGCCTTTCTCCATGGCCTGTACCAGGGCCTGAGCGACGATCCTGAGATCAAGACGGTGACGCCCACCGAATTCCTGGGCCTCGCCCCAGAACAGCCCGAGATCGAGACCCTGTGGGCCGGCTCCTGGATCAGCCACGATTTCAGCACCTGGATCGGTGAGGAGGAGGAGAACACGGCCTGGAACTACCTGGGCACGACCCGCGAGCTGCTGGAGCTGTACCTCCGTGGGAAGCGCCAGGCCAGCGAGGAAGCCATCGCCGCGGCCAAGGACGCAGCCATGATCGCCGAGGGTTCTGACTGGTTCTGGTGGTACGGGGCCGACCAGGATTCAGGCAGTGACGAGGATTTTGACCGCCAGTTCCGCGAGACCCTCAGACAGGTCTATGTAGCCCTGGGAGAGGCTGTGCCCGATTACCTCGACGTGCCGGTCATCCCTCAGCGGCCCCAGACGCCGAATCAGGCCGCTACCGGCCTGATCAGCCCGACCATCGACGGCCTGATCCAGGAGGCCGAGTGGGCTGCGGCCGGCTACTACCAGGCCTCGGGCGGGGTGATGGCTGCCGGGCAGCCCTTCTTTGACCGGCTGCTGTACGGCTTTGACCAGCAAAACCTGTACCTGGGCGTGCACGCCGCCGAGGCGTTCGCCCTGCCTTCGGGCGACAGCTACGTCGAGGTCTATCTGCGTGTGCCGGGGGGTGGCGAGGTGAGCAGCTTCAGCCGGGGCGGCAGCCTGCTCGGCTTCCCGGCCAATGCCATGGTGGCGGCCCAATTCGATGATGGGAAACTCGCCGGCGCTGCCTTCTATCGGGCCGAGGGCAACAGGGCCTGGTCCGCCGTGTCCACCTCCGAGCTCCTGTCCCCGGGGCGGGTGACCCTGACCAACCCCGATGTTGCCACCGAGTGGCGGCAGCCCGTGGCGTGGCGCGATGGCGACCTGGAATTGGCGCTGCCACTGGCCCTGCTGGGCCCCGCCGACACGGGCGATCGCTTCACCCTGCGAGCCGTGCACGGACAGTCGTCCCTGGACCAACCCGTCGACCTGGAGCAGGTGCCGGGCTCTGGACCGGCTGTCGTCGCCGTGCCCGACCTGGGCCTGACGACGACGGTCCTGGAGGTGATCGACCCCGAGGGCGACGACGATGGCCCAGGCACCTACCTCTATCCCACCGACGGTGTCTTTGGTGCGGGCGCCTTTGACCTGACCTCCTTCTCTGTCGGTTACAGCGAAGAGGATATTGTCTTCAAGTTCACCGTCGGCGGTCCGGTCGAGAACGTGTGGAATTCGCCCAATGGCCTGAGCGTCCAGACGTTCGACATCTATATCGATCAGGATGGCTCGCAGAACGGGGCCCGCCTGCTGCTGCCCGGCCGCAACGCCGCGCTGGGCGAAGACTATGGCTGGGATTATGCCATCTGGGTCGAGGGCTGGTACCCCGGCATCTACGTACCCGGCCCGGATGGCCCGGAGCAGGTCGACGTCCAGTGGACCGTACTGGTCGACCCCGGCCAGAGCAAGATCACCGTCCAGGTGCCCAAGGCGCTGCTCGGCGACGATCCTGGCAACTGGTCCTATGCTGCCGTCGTCCTGGGCCAGGAGGGCTATCCGGCCACCGGCGTGTGGCGCGTGCGCGACGTGGAGGCGACAGCCAAGCAGTGGCGCTTTGGCGGGGCGCCGGACGGCACGAACCATACCCGCATCCTCGACCTGGCCTGGCCCGCTGAGGCGACGCCCGACCAGGCTGCGATCTTGGGCAGCTATGTGCCGTCGCAGGAGACCAACACGGACGCCCTGGGGCCCGACGACTTTGCCCAGGTGCCCATGCTGCCTGTGCAATAGAGGCAGGGGACAGCGCCCCTCCCTGAGAAGGAGAATGCTTAGCGATATGTCCACCCAAACCATCACTTCATCTCAAACCAAGCCCATACCGGGACCCCAGGGTGTGCCCCTCCTGGGCCACATCCCCGATCTGCGCAGCAAGGGCGTCCTCCAGTTCTATCTCGATGCCTGGCACCAGTTCGGCGACGTGGCCCGCTTCAAGATGGGGCCCATTGACATGTTCCAGTTCGTGCGTCCCGAGCACGTCCAGCACATCCTGGTCAAGAACGCCGACAACTATATCAAGGCCCTCAGCCACGAGAAGCTGCGGGTTCCCCTGGGTGAGGGCATCCTCACCAGTGAGGGCGAGCACTGGCGCAGGCAGCGCCGGCTCATGGCGCCGACCTTTACGCCGCGGGCCGTCACCCAGTTCGCCGACATTATGCTGGCCGAAACGCAGAAACTGATGCGGCGTTGGGAGGCCCAGCCCCAGGGCCAGCCGATCGCCATCAACCAGGAAATGATGCGTTTTGCCATGAGTGTCATCTCCCGCTCGATGTTCACGCTCGATATTGGCGAAGAGTTCTCCGAGGCCGGAGAGGCGCTGTCCTTCATCCTCGAGTTTGCCAACAAGCGCACCATATCGCTGGTCGATCCACCCCTGTTTTTGCCCACGCCGATGAACCTGGCGCTGAAACGGTCGCTCCGGCAGCTTGACGGATTTTTGTACGGGATCATCGCCGAGCGCCGGCGGCAGCCGCCCGGCGACGACTTGCTTTCGATCCTGATGCAGGCCAAAGATGAGCAGACTGGGACGGTGATGACCGACGAGCAACTGCGCGATGAGGTCCTGATCACCTTCTTTGCCGGGCACGAGACGACGGCAACGTTGCTCAGTTGGGCTTGGATCCTGCTGGCCCAACATCCCGAGCCAGAGCAAAGGCTCCATGCCGAGCTGGACCGGGTGTTGGGCGGGCGGAGCCCGGCGGTCGAGGACCGCGACGACCTGGTGTACACGGGCATGGTGTTGGGTGAGACGCTGCGCCTTTACTCGCCGGTGGCCGTGATGGCCCGCGACACGGTGGCAGATGACCAGATCGACGGCTACGCCATCCCGGCTGGGTCGATGGTCACCATCACGCCGTACATCACCCACCGTCACCCCGAGTTCTGGGAGCGGCCTGATGCCTTCTATCCCGAGCACTTTGTGCCCGAGGCCGTCGACGCCCGCCACCGCTACGCCTACTATCCCTTTGGCGCTGGGCCGCGGGTCTGCCTGGGCAAACACTTCGCCCTGCTGGAGGCCACCTTGGCCTTGGCCGAGCTGGCCCAGCGCTATCACCTGCGCCTGGTGCCCGGCCAGAAGGTCGAGGCCCGCTGGTCCGGCACACTGCGGCCAGCCGGCGATGTGTTGGTGACCCTCGAACCACGATAACCTGGGTTGGCCTCGGGGTCCATACGCTGGGCGAAGCTCTGACGCATCGGCTTGGCGGTGGGGGCAGAGCATGCTATAATCGGTGGCTGGTCAGTGCTAGAGAAAGAGTAATCTTGGCCGTTCGGCCGGCAGCCGGCGGCCTCTATCTTCAAGCTCGCTGCGTGTGGGTAGCGGGTCAAAAAACAGGGAGGAACTGTGGGAGAAACCAAGGCTGAACGGGTGGTCGTCGTCACCGATAGCACCTCGGATGTTCCAAAGGAGGTGGCGAAGCGTTTGGGCATCTATGTCGTGCCCCAGATCCTAATCATGGGCGATCAGACGTGGTTGGACGGCGTCGACATCGACCCGCCGACCTTCTACGAACTGCTCGGTACTTCAGCACACTTCCCATCCTCGTCCCAGCCCAGCGTCGGCTACTTTGAGGAGCTTTTCTCCCGGCTCTCGGAGCAGTATACTGGCATCGCCGCGATCCACGTCTCCGATGAGCTAAGCGGCACGGTTAACGCCGCGACGACAGCTGCCGCCAACCTGCCCCACCTGGCCATCGAGGTCGTCGACTCTCGCTCTGCCTCGATGCAGTTGGGCCTCATCGCCATGGAAGCGGCCCGGGTTGCGGCCGGGGGAGCCAGCCTGGAGGAGGTTGTGGCTACTGCCCGGAGCCTCGTCGACCGGGTACAGGTCTATTTCGTCGTCGACACCCTGGAGTACCTGCACCGCGGCGGCCGGATCGGTGGCGCTGCCCGGCTTTTCGGCACAGCCCTGAACCTCAAGCCGGTGCTCCAGGTCTGCGAGGGCACCGTTCAGCCGCTAGCCAAGATCCGTTCCCGGCGCAAGGCCCTGGCACGCGTCTTTGACCTCGTCGAGGCCGAGGTCGCGGGCGCAGAGCGCGTGCACATGGCCGTGCTTCACGTCGCGGCGCCCGAGGAGGCTACCCGGCTGGCGGAGCAGCTGGAGGAGCGCTTTGCGCCGGTGGAGTTGGTCCGGGCCGAGTGCGGTCCAGTGATCGGAACGCACGTTGGCCCCGGTACCGTGGGCGTGGCATTTTACCGCGAGGAGGCCGGATAGTCCCGCAGGTGAAGTCCATCGGCCCGCTCCTGGTCGTGGTGCGCCACGAATGTGGCCTGGCTTGCATACCTACCTCAGGGTCGATGATATGATGAGGATGCTGAGCCCCGTTTGGAGACCGGTCCGATTGCAGCCGGCGCGGGGCTCGTAGAACCTAGACTGAGGGGGCAAGATGCCAGAGAAGATCCAAAAGAGCGAAAAAGAATGGCGCGAGATCCTTACGCCGGAGCAGTACGAAATCACCCGGCAGAAGGGGACCGAGCGTCCATTTACGGGCAAGTACTACCGCCACAAGGAAGAGGGGACCTACCTCTGCGTGGCGTGTGGCAACGAGTTGTTCAATTCCAAGACCAAGTATGAATCGGGTTCGGGCTGGCCCAGCTTCTATGAGCCGGTCTCAAACGAGAAGGTCGACGAGGCCAGGGACACCAGCCACGGCATGGTCCGTACCGAGGTCATGTGTAGCCGGTGTGGCGCCCACCTGGGCCACCTGTTCGAAGACGGCCCCGAGCCGACCGGCCTGCGTTACTGCATCAATTCTGCTGCACTGCAGTTCAAACCCAAAGACGGGGAGGAAGGAGCCTAGAAAGGCCAGAGACCCGTATGTTGAACATCGCCAAAGTGGCCCTGCCATTGCTAGGTGTGGTCGTCGTGGCCGGGATCCTCGTCCTTGCCCTGGGATCCGGGGCGGGGAAGGGATCGGATCGTGAAGCGGTGCTGAAGAACCCAGCCGCACCTGAGGCCGGTATCCCGCCCATCGATGCCAATGCGCCGGCTGAGACCCGCACCGCGACCTTTGCCCTGGGCTGATTCTGGGGACCTGACTCCCGGTTCGGGAGTCTTCCAGGGGTGATCCGCACCCGCGTCGGGTATGCCGGCGGCGAGAAGGAGAACCCTACCTACGAGCGCATCGGTGACCACAGCGAGACGATCCAGGTCGACTACGATCCGGACCAGATCAGCTATGAGGAACTGCTCGACGTATTTTGGGCCAGCCACAGCCCGACATCCAGGCCTTACTCGCGCCAGTACGCATCGCTGATCTTTTATCACGACGAGGAACAGCGCCGACTGGCCGAGGAGAGTCGCGACCGCCAGGAAACGGAATTCGGCAAGCCCGTCTATACCGAGATCGTGCCGTATACCGAGTTCTATCTGGCGGAAGGCTATCACCAGAAATACCAACTGCGCCACGATCGGGATCTGATGGCCGAATTCCGGGCCATCTATCCTGACGAGGCCGATTTCATCGACTCGACCGCAGCGGCGCGGGTGAACGGCTATGTGGCCGGGAACGGGACACTGGCGGAGCTGGAGGCCATCGTCGCGGACCTGGGACTCTCACCCCAGGCGCAGCAGAAGTTGCTCAACAGGTTGTCTGCCAGAAGCCGCTAGGGCCTGACAGGCCAGCACTGCTGCTGGCGAGTCGCGCGCGGCAGCCTCGACGCCTGAGCAACATTCAACGGAGAATTCTGCTAGTCCGAACAAGGAGGAATGGGTGTGCTGAATAACCCTGTCCTGCAGGCGATGCTGCAGCGCAGGTCGATCCGGGCCTACACGGAGCAGATGCCGCCCGATGAGGTGATCGCCACTGTTGTCCGCGCCGGACAGCAAGCGCCCTTTGCCTACCAGCTGTGTAGCGTGCTCCTCTCCTGCGAACGGGAAGTTCACCCCTTTGCGGCGCCGCTCCTGTTTACCATCTGCGTCGATGCCCATCGTCTGGAGCAGGTGATGGCCCGGCGTAATTGGCAGATGGTCACCAATGACCTGTCGCTGCTCTTCTTTGGCATCCAGGATGCGGCGCTGCTGGCCGAAAACATGGTCATCGCCGCCGAGAGCCTGGGCCTGGGCAGCTGTTTCTTGGGCTCAGCACCATACCGCGCCGAGGAGATCGCCGAGCAGTACAATCTTCCGTTGCGGGTCTTTCGCCTCGTCCAGTTGGCCATGGGCTATCCTGCGGAGGACCCGCCGGTGAGGCCCCGCTACCCACTCGAATTCATCCTCTTCAAGGACACTTATCCAGAGCTCACCGACGATATGGTCGAGCGCGCGATGCAGGCCATGGACGAGGGCTACCTGGCCCAGGACTACTATCGCAACGCAGGCTACAAGATACCCCTGGAGGATGGGCGGTCCGAGACCTTCACCTTTGAGGACTATGGCTGGACGGAGCACATCTCGCGCAAGGCGGGACAGTGGTTGTCCTCTCTGGATGACCTCATCGAACCCCTGGAGAGCCGGGGCTTTCGCGTCACGCCCGACTCGTGAGCAGTTCTTGACACCTACGTATCAAATCCAACACGGAGGAACCCATGGCAGCATCAGAATACCCCATGTCCGGGGCTGTGCGCACCGCCTACCGCAGCGACCAGGAAGACGAGACCCTGGAACCCCTGGTCCGCGTGGATGCCAAGGGGCGGCCGGTGGGCAGTATCCAGGACGGCGATTACGTGATCTTTTACGATATCCGTGGTGAGCGCGAGGTCGAACTGACGGCTGCCTTTGTCGATGGCGAGTTTCCGCATTTCCCCCGGCCGCCGATGACGGTGGGCTTTGCCACCATGATCGAGTATCATCCTGACCTGGACGTGCATGTGGCCTTTCCCCCTCTGGGTGCTGCGGAGGATACCCTGTCGGAAGTCGTGGCCCGGGCGGGTCTGCGCCAAGCGAAGGTCGTCGAGTCGGAGAAAGCCATCCACGTCAGTTTCTTCCTCAATGGCAAGGCCCAGGATGCCTTCCCTGGTGAAGAGCGGATCGTGGTGCCTTCGCCACACGGTGTCGCCTTCACCGAGATGCCGCCAGAGATGACTGCCTCGGCAGTGGCCGATGCGGCCATCGAGGCCCTGCGGGACCCGGACAACGCGCTGATCACCGTCAACCTGTGCAATGTGGACGTAATCGGCCACATCGAGAATCCCGATGCCATCCAGGTCGCAGTCCAGACCGTCGATGCCCAGGCCGGGCGCATCGTCGAGGCGGCGACCGCGGCCGGCGTGACCGCCGTCGTGACGGCCGATCACGGCACGGTCGAGCGTTGGTACTATCCCGATGGCACTATTGACACCGGGCACACCGACAGCCCGGTCCCCTTTGTCCTGGTCGACCCTGGGCTAGCCCGTGACGTCTCGCTGCGCGAGGGCGGAGCCCTGACCGACGTGGCTCCGACGGTGCTGGAGCTCCTCGGCCTGCCCCGGCCGGCGGCGATGACCGGCCAGAGCCTCTTGGCTTCCCGCCCACCGGCAGCGCCGCGCAGGGTGCTGCTGCTGATCCTCGACGGCTGGGGCAGCGGCGATGGTGGGCCGGGGGACCTCATTGCCCGGGCGAACACGCCGTTCATGGACGGCCTGCGTGCCACCTGGCCCAGTACCGAGCTCGCTGCTGCGGGACCCGCCGTGGGCATGCCGCCCGGCACGGTGGGCAACTCGGAGGCGGGACATCTGCACATCGGCGCCGGACGGGTCATCCCTGCCGATCGGGTGCGCATCAACCAGGCCCTGGAGGATGGCTCCTTCTTTGAGAACGAGGCTTTCCTGTGGGCCATGCACGGCGTGCGACGCGCCGGTACGCGGCTACACCTGCTGGGCATCGTCTCCTTCTACAGCTCTCACGGTTCGGTAGATCACCTGCTGGCCCTCATGGAGATGGCCCGCCGCGAGGGCGTGCCGGAGGTGTACGTCCATTCGATGCTGGGCCGGCGCGGGGAGCGGCCCGAGAGTGGCGCGATCTATATCGAGCAGGTCGAGCGCGAAGCCCAGAGGTTAGGCGTGGGCCAGGTGGCCACCGTCATCGGCCGTTTCTGGTCCCTGGATCGGGAGGAGCACTGGGATCGCATCGAAAAGACCTACCGTATGTTGGTCGAGGGCCAGGGCGAGCCTGTCACCTAGTGCGCCGTGATCCGGTCGCTCAAGGCTGGACCTGGATTGCTCCTAGCGAGAGGTAGGTGCCGGTCTGGCGGCCTGGGGCGTCGAGGGCGGGGAGCTGCTCCCCGGTGGTCAGGTCGTACATGCCGGTGATGACCTCGTAAGAGCCAGCCGCAGCGTCCGGGGCAATGGCGAGATGGTAATGCTGACCGACGATGTCGCCGGGCCGCCAGGTGGTCGTCAGGCAGCCGCCGTCGCACGGCAGGCGGTCCACTTGGCCGGCCTTGGTGCCGTTACGGTCCACAGCCTGTAGAAAGACCGTGTAGGACGTATCCATGGGGGCCAGCGCCCGCCAGTAGAGGATAACGTCCAGATCCTTCCCCGCAGAAATCGTCTCCCTGCCAACCTGGAGGCCGACGAGCTCCACGACTTGGCCCAGCTGCAGGCCGGTTGCCAAGACCGGCACGGGCAGCCGCTGGGCATCGAAATGCCCCGTTTCGGAGGGGTAAAAGGCCACGCGGACCGCACCCACCTGCAAGCGGAGCGCAGCCGGCACGGCTGCCTCCGTGCCGATGGTCCACAGCCCCTCGCCGGCATCTGGTACCTCTTCCCGAGACGGCACACCCCATACCGGCAGGCTGCCGTCGTACGCATTCTGGAACGATTCGGTGAGCAGGGGCGCTGTGAGGGCCGCGGTCTCGCCCTGGCGTTCCATTGCCGCCAGGGCATGGCTGGCCTCGGCGGTGTCGCCCTCGGGTGCGCAGAGGAGGAGGGACCCTAGGCTGGCCAGGCCCAGCAGGGCTACAAGGCCACCTCCCATCCAGGCTTTTGCCCGTTCGCGCCAGGCGGCCCACAGCGCGAGGCTCGCTATCCCCTCGACCAGCAGGCCCAGGCCAAAGGCCAGCCAATTCAGCGTCTCCCCTCGCGCCCAGGCGATGTCCAGGTTGCCGGAGCGCAGATAGCGCCACTGCTGCAGCAGCGGGCTATAGCCCAGCTCAAAGAGCGTCGCCGGTTGGTAGAGGCCTAGCTCAGCATAGACATCTTCCAGATAGAGATTAAAGTCGACGGCTACGCCGAGGACCTGGACCGCCAGGCTGGCCAGCGCCAGGGCGGCGAGCCCAGCCCATAGCCAGCGGCGCCTGGTCGCCGCCTGGAAGGCTCCTGCCAGAGGCAGCGCGGCGAAGGGCAGCACGGTGACCAGGAAACGCGGTCCCCAGGCATGGCCGGCCCACCACAGGAACCAGGATGCATAGAAGGCCACATTGCTCAGCACCACGGCCGCGACCAGGAGTGCTTCGGTGCGATGCTTACGGAAGAAGGGGATCCAACCCAGGATCGCCGCGAAGAGGAGGGGGTTGTACCAGAACAAACCCCGGCCCGGGCTGAGCAGCAGGCCGTACAGACCCTCCAAGAAGGGGGTCGAAAAGGTTTCTTCGGGCAGGTAGCCGGTCGTCAGCGGGCTGCCGAAGCGCGCCCAGTTGTACCAGCCAACGACAATGAGCGCGGCAAGGACGGGCAAGCCGAAGAGGATCACCGGGCGGAGGTACCGGCGCCATTGTCGCCCCTGCTGCCGGTAGAGATAAGCCAGAAGCACAAGCCCGAGAAAGGGTGCGACGATGGCGTTGTTCAGCCGGGCCAGTAGGGCCACGCCCAGCCCTGTACCGGTCAGTAGCAGGCTTGTCGTCCCAGGCTCATCACGATATCGCAGCAGGAAATAGGCGCTGGCTATCAGACCCAGGCCGGCCAGCGACTCGCTGAAGAGGTAGCGGGCGTAGGGCCAGGCCATGGTTCCCAGGCCAAAGGCCAGACCCGCCGCCAGGGCCACCCCTCGGCCGTAGTTCAGGCGTCGCAGCATGAGGAAGAGGAGCAAGGCGCTGAGGGCGGTGGTCGCGGCGTTGGTCAGCATCGCCATCTGGACGTTGCCCAGCCGGCTCGACTGGAGGGCTAGCCAATAGTGGGGCAGGGCGGCTAGCGTGGTGCCGATGCCTTTCCGCGAATAGAGGTGGCCGTCCGGGCCGAAAGAGCCCTGCTGCTCCCCCATCCAGCCACGTACCAGCTCAATGTCCAGCGCACCCCGCCGGGCGAGGCTGTCCGTCGCCACCAGCATCGAGATTTCGTCGCTGGAGTGGTAGACGCCGCTGAAGGTGAAGAGGTAGACGCTGAACAGCAGGCCGGCGAGGCACAGGCCCAACAGGCCGTCGTGCTGGTCCTTCATCGGGTATCCCATGCCGAAAGCCGCCAGCCGTCCAGGTCGTGACTGGCCAGCGGCGGGAATCGGGCCGCGAGCCAGTCATGCAAGGGTGAGCCTGCGTGGGCGTAGAGCCACAGCTCGCCCTCAGCCCGACCTGCCGCCTCCTCGGCGACCTCGGCCAGTCGTGCCTCCCAGGAGGGCAGGTAGTCAAAGGGCTCGACGTTCATCACCTGGAAGCGGCGGTGGAGGAAGGGGTAGAGCTGCTCGAACACTTCCTGGTCGTCGGTCAGCACAACGGCCCCCGGCGCCGCCGATGTCCGCAGTACCTCTATGGCCGCCCGGTGGGGGCTGGCCGCCAAGCGGCTCTCCCAGTAGGCTTGGAAGCCGAACGCGCCGCCCACGAGGCCGAGTATGACGGCAAGGACTACAGCGGCACTCGCCACTCGGCCCCACCAGTGCTCGGGAATCCGCCAATCATAGACCTGCGCTGCATACTCCAAGCCGCTCAAGACGAGGACCAGTGTTCGTAGCAGAACGGTCCCGGTGAGCAGCCATGGCTGGTCGGGCAGTACGACAAAATACAGCGGGTGTTCGACCAGATTGATGGCGCTCAATAACAAGGCGTAGGCCACGCCCCGCCAGCTAGGCAGGAGCATGATCAGAAAGGGCAGCAGCATGACCAGGAACTGAGGACTGTATCCCTTGGCGTAGATGAGCAGCAGCGACTGTGTGAGTGCAGTGAAGGCTACGACTTTGCGCTTGTCCCCCCAGTCCACTGGGCGCGTGTATAGCGCCAAGTAGAGCAGACCGAAGCCGATGGTCAGCAAGGTTGAGGGCAGCTGTGACGGGTGTTGGGCCGCCCCCGCCTGTGAGGGATCGAAGCGATCCCACCCCCCGGCCACCCCAAAGGAATAGTAGCCGTCGATCAGGGCCCACACGGTCTCCCAACTGGACCGGCTCATGGGGCTCTTGAGCGCTTGTAGCAAGAAATCTGGCCCTGTGATCAAGAAAGGCGCGGCGATCAGCAGGATCACGAACGCGGCGGCTAGAAGGAATTTGATCCGCCGAGACCAACCCTTCATATGCTGCAGAGCAGCGGGGGCAGCCACTACTGGGACCAGTTTGGTCATGAAGCCCAGACCGGTGGCGATACCTGCGGCGACGGGTCGGCGATCCAGGGCCAGTAGGACGGTCCACAGCAGGAAGAAGAGGGCCAAGCTATCGAAGGCAGTGAACAACGTCAGCACCGGGATCAGGAGCATGGCATAGATCCAGGACAATCTCACTGCCTTCTGCTGTCCAAAGAGACGCCGTGCGATGCCATAGAGAAGGACGATGTTGCCGGCCTCGACCAGAGCCAGAAAGCCACTGAGCAGTGTGAAGAACCAGGCTCCTGGCTCAGTCCAGGCAGGGATCAGCAAGGTGAGACGATAGATGCCAAGCATCAGCCACGGGAATAGGGGTGGATACTCCACCCAGAAATCGACCAGTGGATGGAGACCTTGGTTGGTGAAGCTCAGCAGGAGGCGATAATAACCAAAGGTCGAAATGTCGCCCAGATAGCCGCCCGGCCGGAAGACCAGCACGGCCATGAGCCGGAACATGGTGGCCAACATCAGGATCAGCACAAACTCCCTATGGCGTTCGAGGGTGTTGCGGAACCTGGCGGCGGTGCGGGTCAATGATCTGTCCATGTTCAAATCCGACCTGATCTGCACGAGCACATCTCGGTGTTTGATGGGCCATATTGTACTTCAAAAGGGAGGCGGCGGCAAGTAGGCTACAGAGATGGAAGCTGCCGGAGCGAACAACTTCCGCGTTAGGTTCAGATAAGCGTTTGTTGCAGTGGCAGTCCACATCCTGCGGAGCTGTGGGCACCCCAAGACGGTCTTTTCTGCGTAGCTGGAATCGATTCTTTATCCGATGACAGCAGGTCCCCCTTCTGCTATACTTGGTTCAAACATTGTCTCTCCTTCCCGAGGGCGTCCAGGGGCAAGGTGCCTGGACGCTCTCAACCTTTCTGAGCCTGGTGGTCCGGGCCTGCCATCGCCAATGTTGCTGGAGGTGCTGGGTGAATCACCCTATC
>Ga0316577_10000146_pt1 | contig 21517 bp, 14 predicted proteins | sample S5NA_FD_203073 | JGI IMG/M metagenome (GOLD analysis project Ga0316577, IMG submission 203073) | Rhizosphere microbial communities from salt marsh grasses in Alabama, United States - S5-7_050615r2r1 | ecosystem: Host-associated > Plants > Roots > Rhizosphere | place: USA: Alabama | collected... | reverse complement strand
GCCCCAATCACTGCCACAGATGCCCCCGTACTTGGTCCGGATCTTGACCCAGCCGGGTCCCGGAAGCGCTGGCTCGGGCAAGTCCAGGTACCGTAGACACGACAAACCGCTCCAGAAGAGCGGCTTGTAGACAGCACCCAAAATCCTGCCGGCAACGTAGCGCGGCACGGTGACGTCAAATTGGAGCGCCTTCATCGATAGATGTATGTTGCAAGCGTCACGGGGGGCAGTCTACCACATGGCTGGTGTTTTGTCAATCAAACGCGGGCCCCTTCGACAAGGCACGGGCGTTGACAAAAGGGCGGGGCGCTGTTATGATTTTGGGGTGGCATTGAAACAGCGGCAGAGGAGTGTTGGGATGAAGAGAGAATACCCGCAGTCGCCCATCGTGGCCGTGGGTGCTGTCATCCTCGACGGCGATCGCATCGTGCTGGTACAGCGGGGCCACGAACCGTCGCGGGGACTGTGGACCTTTCCAGGGGGTGCTGTCGAGCTGGGCGAGTCGATCCAGGATGCGGTACGGCGCGAAGTTCTGGAGGAGACGGGCCTGGTCGTCGAGGTGGGCGAGGTGGCGACGGCCATCGACCACATTGCCCGCGACGAGGATGGCGCGGTCGTGTACCACTATGTCATCGTCGACTACCTGGCCCGGCCCATAGGCGGCGCGCTGCATGCCGGCAGCGACGTTCGCGACGCCCGCTGGGCGACGCTGGACGATGTCGAGGCCCTGGAGATGACGGCCAAGGCTCAGGAGTACGCCCGCCAGCTTCTATCCCGCCGCAGCTAGAAATGATTCGACCTGGGCGAGATCCGGCAAGCCGCGGCGCCCGCCCAGGGTCTGGCAGTTGAGGGCAGCGAGGGCGTTGGCAAAGCGGGCCACCCGCGCCAGCGGCCAAGCCTGCAACATGCCATAGATGAAGGCGCCGTGGAAGGCGTCGCCCGCCCCGGTGGTGTCCACGACCTCGACGGGGAAGCCAGGCGCCTCCAGGTAGTCCACGCGTTTCTGGGAGGAGGCGCCGTCAGGCCGGGCCCACAGCCGGCAGCCTCGCGGGCCAAGGGTCTCGACCAGGATCTCGGGGCCGAGTTGCAGCAGTGCCTCGGCGGCCGCGGCTGGCTCGCTCAGGTTGGTGTAGGCTACCGGGAACCCCTCTGCCACGACCAGCCAATCGACCCGAGGCATCAGCTTGTCCAGGCCGGAGCGGGGGTGGTTGCCGTCAAAGCAGACCTTGACGCCGGCCTGCCGGGCCCAGCCGGCCGCCACGATGGCGGCGGGCAGGAACTGGCCGTCGAGATGCAACACGCGGGCGGAACTGATGTAAGCTCGGTCCATGCCGTCGAGATTGAGGGTCCCGGTCCCGACGCGTGGGTGACAAAAGATGGCCCGCTGGCCGGTGCTCTGCTGGACGAGGATGATGCAGATATTGGTGCCGGCGTTGCCGTCGACCCGCAGATGCGAGAGATCAACACCGTCCTGGATGAACCGCTGGCGCAGGAAGCGGCCCTCGCGGTCATCGCCCAGCACGCCGACGTAGCCGGCCACGGCGCCGAGCCGGGCCAGGGTAGCCAGAGCCGTGCCCACCGGGCCCCCGCCGTCCTCGATCAGGTCCGCCAGGTGGACGCCCACGACGCTGTCAAAGTCGGGCATCTGGCCCACGCCGGCCAGGCCGAGCAGGTCGTAGGTGCAGTAGCCGAGGCCGACGACATCCAAAGACTTGGCGATTTTGCCCTCCCTGCACTTGGTGCGGCTGAGGACGGGTTTCCCCACCCCGCCCTAGTCTGGCTACTGGTGCGACGCGGCTAGCCTTGCCCTCCGCTGGCTAGGCGCGCCAGGGCGGCCTCGTCGATGACGGGCACGCCCAGTTTCTCGGCCTTGGCCAGCTTGGAGCCCGCCCTCTCGCCTGCTAGCAGGTAGTCGGTCCTACCACTCACCGATCCGGTCACCTTGCCGCCATGGGCCTCGATGTAGGCCTTGGCCTGGTCGCGGCTCATCGTCGGTAGCGTGCCGGTGACGACAAAGGTTAGGCCGGTCAGGGGTTGGGGGCCCTCCACCTCGGCCACCTCGGCTTCGATGCGAACGCCGGCCTGCTCCAGCTTTTCCAGGACCCGGCGGTTGGTCTCGCGCGCGAACCAATCGACGACGCTCTCGGCCAGCTTGGGGCCGATGCCGGGGATCCCTTCCAGCTGCTCGCGGGGTGCCGCGGCCAGGGTAGACAGGGAGCTGAAATGATCGACGAGGGTTTGGGCGACTGTCACGCCGATGCCCTGGATGCCCAGGGCGGTCAGGAGCCGGGCCGGACCCCGCCCTTTGCTGTCGCGGATGGCGGACAAGAGGTTGTCCACCTTCTTTTCACCGAACCCCTCCAGCGGCAGGAGCTGGTCCTCGCGGAGATAGTAGATACCGGCCACGTCGTGGAGCAGGCCCAGGTCGACGAACAGCTCCGCCTGGCGGATGCCAAAGCCCTCGATATCCATGGCCCCGCGGCTGACGAAATGCTCGACGCTGCGCACCAGCTGGGCTGGGCAGGCGGCATTGACGCAGTAATAGGCGACCTCGCCCTCGGGACGTTCGACCGGCTCGCCGCAGGAGGGACAGCGGTCGGGCATCTGCCACGGCTGGGTGCCCTCTGGCCGGAGCTCCAGGACCGGGCGCAGGACCTGGGGGATGACCTCGCCAGCGCGTTTGATGACGACCATGTCGCCCTCACGGATGTCGCGCTCGGCCACATAGTCGGCGTTGTGCAGCGTGGCGTTGCTGACGGTCACGCCGCCGATGCGCACCGGTTCCAGCTCGGCCGCGGGGTTGAGGGTTCCCGTCCGCCCGACGTTGACGACGATGCAGTTGAGGCGTGTCACCGCCTCGGGGGCCGGGTATTTGTACGCCGTCGCCCAGCGCGGCGCGTTGCCCACGGCGCCCAGGCGCTCCTGGAGGGCAAAGTCGTCGATCTTGATGACCAGCCCGTCGGCCTCAAAGTTGAGCGAGTCGCGGACGGCCTCCCACTCGAGGCAGTAGGTCACCATCTCCTCGAAATCGGTGAACCGCCGGTTGAGGCCGCTGATGGGGAAGCCCAATTGGCGCAGGTAGTCCAGGGCCTGCCACTGTGTTGCCAGTTCGGGACCGCCTTCCACCTCGATGACTTGATAGCAGAACAGCTTCAGGGGTCGGGAGGCTGTGATCGAGGAGTCAAGGACGCGCAGGCTGCCGGCCGCCGTGTTGCGGGGATTGGCATACATCCGCTTGCCGGCGGCGGCCTGTTGGCGGTTGAACGCCTCGAAGGCGTCGATGGGCATGTAGGCCTCGCCGCGCACGACCAGGCGGCTTGGAGCGGCGGGGCTGCCGTCGGTGACCGGGATGGACAGGGGCAGCGCCTTGACGGTGCGCAGGTTGGGTGTGATGTCCTCGCCGCGGATGCCGTCGCCGCGCGTGGCGCCCAGGCTGAACACGCCATCGAGATAGTGGAGGACGACGGTCAGGCCATCGAACTTGGGCTCCACTACGTAGGCCGGTTCCAGCTGGTCGGCAGGGAGGAGGCGCATGAACCGGTCGCGCCAGGCGCGCAATTCCTCGGGGTTGAAGGCGTTGCTGAGACTGAGCATCGGCTGAGGATGCTGGACGGCCGTGAACTCTTCCCGGACCTCGCCGCCGATGCGCTGGGTCGGCGAGTCCTGTGTGACCAGCTCAGGGTGGGTGGCCTCCAACTCTTGCAGCTCGCGGTAGAGGGCGTCGTAGGCGTCGTCGCTGATGACCGGCTCATCGAGCACGTGGTAGCGGTAGATGTGGTAACGCAGCTGCTCCCGCAACTCCTGGATACGCTGGGCAATGTCCATGGTGCCTGCCTCCTGGGTCGTTCGTTCGCTCTCGGCTATTGTATCATGGATCGGCCGCAGAAGAAAAACCTCCTCGAGGGGTTCATCTCCTCGGGGAGGTGGCGAACCAGTGCCCGCTATTGGCCGGATTCAGAGGGGAAAGATGTGGTGCTTGCGCAGGGAGAGGTAGCGCTCGGCAATGAAGGTCAGGGGTTTCTCGGCCAGGATGAACTTCTCTGATAGCTGGCCCAGAGGCTCTGCCAGTCCGGCGACCTCGGCCTGTGGATGTTTGCCGGCCAGGCGGTAGAACGTCCTGCCGTAGGTCTCGTAATCCTCGAGGCTATGCAGCAGGGAGCTCCTGACGCGGAGCTGGGGGCCGCTGCGGCGTGTATAGAGTCGGCGGGCACCTATGTGCTCGGGAAAGATGCTGGTGAGAAAGAGACAGGCGTCGCCGATGCGCTGGTAGGCCCGGAAGCGGTGCTCCTCCTCCAGCACCTGGGCATAGCGGACCAGGCTGTCGATGTCGAGGTCGTTCACCCGCAGGCGGTACCAGATGCCCTGCCGGACGCGGATGGGGATGGTCGTGCTCTCGAGCCGGGTGAAGGAGGCCATCATGTTGGCCAGATAGTCGCGCACCTCCTCCTGCTGGAGGAGATCGACCACCCGCTGGGCGTCAAAGAGGACAACCTTTTGCAGATTCCGGCGCTCAATGGTGTACATCTCCTGCTGGAGATCTTGGCGCGCCCTCAAGATCAGGACCTTGAAGAAGAAACGGGGCGACACAGATAGCAGGACTTCGTCGTTGTGCATCAGCTCGTGGAAGAGCCGATCGTCCTGGAGCATGGCATCGAGGAGCTGGGTGTCGTCCTGGAGCACCTCGACCACGTGCTGCGGGTCGCGACGCTCAGGCACCAAGGTACTGACCAGAAACTGCAGATCTCGAGGTGTCCACACTGCGTGTGACTTGTGCATCGTCTCACCTTTCCGGGAGCAAGCCAGGGGCTTGCTCCTGGTATATGTTGCCGATAGTCTCTCCACCTCTATTGTAAACGAAAAACGGACTTGGGACAAGGATCGGAAGGTCCAGGCAGCCTTCACCGGCCTCAGCCGGACCACTCCAGAGCTAGTAAATATGGAATTAATCTATTCTTAATTATGAAAATATTGACAATGTCTGCGTTTTGTGGGATAATGGATTGTCGTAGATGTGATCTTTGTGATTTCGTCCCTGAAGCCTGCGCTCAGAACCGAACGCTACGCCAGCTGTTGTCGACCTCAGGGCTGATCTGAATCGAGGTTTTGGGGAGATCCACGCCATGTACGAGCCCTGTTGTCCCAAACTGATTCTTGAAGCGAATGCCGTCATCCGCCAGCCACAGGAGATTCTGTTAGCCGGCCAGGAGGTCGTCATTGGCCGCGACCCTGAGGCCGGTCTGCAGATCTCCTCTCCTCTGGTGTCACGCCGCCACGCGCGCATCTTCCCTTCGAACGGGCAGTACCTGGTCGAAGATCTGGGGAGCAGCAACAACACCTATCTCAACGGCGAGCCGTTGAATGAGCCGGGGATCCTGAACGACGGCGACCGGGTGCGCCTCGGCAAGGCCGTAGAGCTGGTCTTTGCCGGAGCCCCGCAACCGAATCTCACCCTGCTTGAGGGGTCGGACGAGACCAGGGTGGAGCGTGACCTGGGAGGCGGATCGGGTACGCTCCTGGTGGAGGACCGACCTCCGGCCGAGCTGGGCCAGCCGCCTGTGCTGGTCATCTCGCTGGCTGGAAGCGAACCTCAGGCTGTCTCCCTGGTCAAGGGACGCATCACCCTGGGCCGGGCCGAGGACAACGACGTGGTCATTGCCTCACCTATTGTCTCGAGGCACCACGCCGTCCTGGAAAGGGTGCCGGAAGGCTACCGCTTCAGCCCACTCGAGGGCGTCACCAATCCGATCTATTACGAGGGTGTGCGTTTGCGCGGCGATCGCCTGTTACACGATGGCGACCTGCTCCGCATCGGCAGCTTGGATCCGGGGGTCATGGTCACCCTCATCTATCAGTGGCCGGTCGAGGCGGCGCACAAAGGGCTGACCCGCTCCATGGTCTTCGGCATACAGGAGCAGCTCCACATCGGCCGCGACCCGGAAAATGACGAGATCCTCGAGTCTCCGATCGTGTCACGCTTTCATGCCGTGGTGGAAAAGATCGGGCAGCGCTACCGCGTGCGCGATCTGCACAGTGCCAATGGGACCTTTGTCAATGACCAGCGTGTCGAGGGTGACGCCTGGCTCAAGCCGGGGGATACGATCCGCATCGGCCCCTACCGGTTTGTGCTGGGCGAGGACCAGCTCGACCGCTACGACGAGACGGGCGGCCTGCGCGTCGAGGTTTTGGGTCTGAACAAGTGGGTGCGCAAGGACCTGAATCTGCTGCAGAATATCTCGTTGATCTTTCAGCCTCGCGAGTTCGTCGTCGTAGTGGGCCAGAGTGGCGGGGGCAAGTCTACCCTCGTGGATGCCATCGCCGGCTACCGGCCGGCCACCCACGGCCGGGTCCTGGTCAACGGCATCGACATCTACCGCCACTTTGACGCCGTGCGGAACGAGATCGGTTTTGTGCCCCAGCGGGACATAATCCACGCCGAGTTGACGGTGTATCAGGCGCTGGACTACGCCGCCCGGCTGCGCATGCCGACTGACACGTCGCGTGAGGAACGCCACCAGCGGGTGGTGGAGGTGCTCAACGATCTGGATCTGGTGCACCGCAAGGATGTGCAGATAAGCGGCCTGAGCGGCGGCCAGCGGAAACGCGTCTCCATCGGCGTGGAGCTGCTCACCAAGCCGGGTCTTTTCTTCCTCGACGAGCCTACCTCGGGGCTCGATCCAGGCACGGAGACGGCGCTGATGCACCTGATGCGCCGCCTGGCCGACCAGGGTCGCACCATCGTGTTGATCACGCACGCCACCAAGAATGTCATGCTGGCTGACAAGGTGCTCTTTCTGGCGCGCGGCGGCCACCTGGCTTGGTTCGGGCCGCCCGATGAAGCGCTGCGCTACTTCGACCAGTACCGTTCGGAGCGCGACCGGCGGACCCAGCCCATGGAATTCGACGAGATCTATGCCGTACTGGAGGATCCGGCCCGCGGCAAGCCTGAGGAATGGGCGGCGCGCTACCGGGAAAGCCTGGCCCACCAGCGGTACATCGTGGACCTTCTGGGGATGACCCCTGAATTGGCCAGCGATGCACGGAGTGGGACGGCGACCGCGGCGCCCGTCGCACAGGGCAAAGGGGAAGCCCGCGCGGCGATTTCACCGCGCGGTGGCCAGGTATCGGCCCTGCGCCAGTTCGGCATTCTCTCGTCCCGCAACGTGCGCATCCTGATCCGTGACCGGATCAGTCTGCTGTTGATGCTGATCTCGCCCCCTCTGGTGGCCATGCTAGACGTGGCGCTTTCGCTGATCATGGGGCGCGACCTCTTTTCCTACACTGGCGGCAACATGGGCAACGCGCTCATCACTTTGTTCCAGCCGGGCATGGTGGCCATCATGGTCGGCGCGCTGGCCGTGATGCGCGAATTTGTCAAAGAGACCGAGGTCTACAGACGCGAGCGGCTGGTCAACCTCAAAGCACTGCCCTATGTGCTGTCCAAGCTATGGGTGGCCGGCCTGCTGGCTCTCTACCAGGCGTTGTGCTATACCGTGATCCACTACCTGGCCTTTGACATGCCCGGTGGTGCCACCGAATTCCTCCTCATGTACGTCACTCTACTGCTGGCATCGCTAGCGGGCATGGCGCTGGGCCTGGTGGCCTCGGCGGTGTCGCCCAACGCTAACGCCGTGCCGCTGATCGTCATCCTGCTCATCATTCCCCAGGTGGCCCTGGGCGGGGCGCTGATCCCCGTGCCCAGTGCGGTCAGTACTCCGATCTCGGCGCGCTGGTCTTTCGAGGCACTGGTGGGCATCACCGGGGCGGCCTCTGACCTGGCGGCCGATCCCTGTTGGACGCTGTCCCAGGAAGAGAGGGACGCACTGACCTTGGAGGAAAAAGCGGCCAAGGGCTGCAGCTGTTTGGGCCTGAATGCGCTGAACCCGGCGTCCTGCAGCTTCCCGGGGCTGGGTGCCTATTACGATCCGGCGCTCGACCAGCCGGAGCCACAACCGCCGGATGCCATCGGCGATCCGCCGCAGGAGCCAGCGCTTCCGCAGGAGCCGCAGCCTCCTGCAGACCAGTCCGATGCACAGGCCATGGCTCAGTACGTCCAACAACTCGAAACCTACCAGCACATGGTTGATGGCCTACAGGCCGATTATCAAGGGCAACTGGTGGCCTACCAGGCGCAGGCCACCGCCCTTCAGGCCGATATGCAAGCCTACCAGGCAGCGCTGGCTGACTGGAACATCAAACGCAACACAGCGGTGAGCAAGGCGGAATCACTGCTCGGCCGCTTTCACCAGGATTTTGGTTGGACCTTTGTGAATGGGGATGACAGCCAAGAGTTCTGGGCGCGCCTCCTGCTGGCCTGGGGCGCACAGGTTGTGATGATCGGGGTCTTGTTCTTGATTATCCTGTTTTCGATTGCTCGAAAGGCTTAAGGAGACCTCAGAAGTCTCTCAGACTTCCGAAGTCTGGAGGTGGGTAACGATGGAGGGAGCGAAATTCATAGGGCAGACGCTGGGCGGCCGATACCGGATCGAGGAATTGCTCGGTCAGGGCGGCATGGCGGCGGTATACAAAGCGTACGACCCGAATCTGCAGCGGAAGGTCGCCATCAAAGTCATCAAAGCCGCGCTCGCGGATGATCCCAAATTCCTGAGCAGGTTTGAGACGGAGGCCACTGCGGTGGCTCAACTCCGGCACCCGAATATCGTCCAGGTATTCGACTTTGACCACGACGGTGAGTTGTACTATATGGTCCAGGAATTCGTCCCGGGGGAGACGCTGCAGGAGCACCTGCGACGTTTGAACGATGCCGGGCGGGTGATGCCTCTGGAGCGGGTGGTCGACTACACGATCAACATCTGCGATGCCGCTGCGTACGCCCACCGCCGGGGCATGATCCATCGGGATATCAAGCCGGCCAACATCATGCTGGATGTGCACGACGAGGCGATCCTGATGGACTTTGGTATCGTCAAGATCACGGATAGCGTCGAGCACACGGTCACCGGTGCTGTGATCGGCACGGCGCGTTACATGTCGCCCGAACTGATCCGCGGCGAGGTGCCGGACGCGCGATCGGACGTCTACTCCCTCGGCATCACCCTCTACGAAATGGTCAGTGGCCAGCCGCCGTTCGACGCTCACTCGGCGATGACGCTGTTGATGATGCACCTCCAGGATCCTGTGCCCGATCTACACGCGGTGCGGCCCGAGGTGCCGGCTGCATTGAGCGACATCATTAACAAGGCACTGGCAAAAGACCGTGAGGGGCGCTACGACGCCATGGCCGGCATGGCCCTGGCGCTTAAAAGCCTCCAAGATCGGATGCGCGCCGGGGAGCCTGTGCACCTTCAGGCGACGGCAGTCGACGAGCCGCCGGGAGCAGTGGCGGCGGCTGGCGTGACGGAGATCGAGGCCTCCACAGAGCCCACTGCTCGTCCCTTCGCCGAGCAGCCTGCAGTCGGGGTGAGAGGCTCTGCGATGGGATGGGCCGGGCCCGACGCCCCACCGGGCAGCCCGCCCGCATCCGTACCTATCCCGTCGCCGACTCCCGCGAGCCCTACCCCGCCCGGTGCAGCCGCCGGCTGGCTGAGACGTCTCTGGCCGTCCAGCCGGCGGGCTTGGATGCTAAGCGGGGCTGTGGTCCTTGTGATCCTGGCGGGGCTTGGCTTCCTCGTGTCGACAGGATTCGGAGGTGACAACGCGCCGCAGATGCCTGTGGCGGATGTGCCAGCAGCTAGTCCGACTGCCACCGCGTCGCCCGAGGTATCCCCAACCCTCCCACCGGCGGCCAGCTCCACTGCACTACCAGCGAGCCCTGGCGGCGGGGTGTATGGGTCGGCTTCGGCCGAGGCGACCCATACACCACCCACCCCACTCGCCAACGCATCGGTGACGATCACAGATATCAGCATCGATGCCCAGGGCAACTACGTTGCCGGCTTTGCGGTGGATGGCTACACACCGGCGATCCCGGGCACTCACATCCATTTCTACTTCAACACCTTTGCTCTCGACCAGGTGGGCATCGGAGGGGAGGCGAACCGGCAGGCATGGGGCGCGCCCGCGCCCTTCAGCGGGTATGCCAAGACCGATCGGCCAGCAGGCGCCACGCAGATGTGTGCCGTCGTGGCCAACCCAGACCACTCGGTCAGGCCCGGCACCGGGAATTGTGTCACCCTCCCCGACCTCGTGACGGTCACCAGTAGCCAGGACATCCCGTGCCTTTCTGCTCCTGGCGATGCCGATCCGCCTATCAGCGAGCTCCCGGCCAATATCCCCGCGTTACTCCAGGGCCTAACATCGGACGAGCAATGGTGGAGCGTCGTGAACCCTCGGGATCCGGGGCGGACCTGCTGGCTGCCGGTGGTTGGCACCCAGGTGAGCGGCAACATCAGCCAACTGCCCATTGTTACACCGCCGCCAGAGGAAGCTGTGCCGCCCAACCCCTCGGTACAGATCAATGCCATCAGCCTCGATGCGGATGGGTACTATGCCGTCGAATTTGCCGTGGATGGCTATACGCCGGCCATGCCGGGCATGCACATCCACTTCTACTTCGACACCTTTTCGATCGACCAGGTGGGCATCGGCGGCGACGCGAACCGTTGGGCGTGGGGTGCGCCGTCGCCTTTCGTCGGCTACACTTCGGCCGACCGGCCCGTTGGCGCGACCGAAATGTGCGGCATTGTGGCCAACCCTGACCACTCGGTGATCCCCGGCAGCGGCAACTGCGTCCGGCTGCCCGGCCTGTCGGTTCAGATAACCAACATCACGCTCGATGCGGAAAAGGGATATGTCGTTGACTTTGCTGCACGCGGCTTTGTGCCCAGCATTCCTGGGACCCATATCCATTTCTACTTTGACTCTTTCACCATCGACGAGGTAGGCATCGGCGGAGACGCAAACCGGTGGGCCTGGAATGCGCCCTCACCTTTTGCCGGCTACACAACGGCCGACAGGCCCAACGGAGCTACCGAGATGTGTGGCATCGTGGCCAACCCGAACCACTCGGTGATTCCCGACAGTGGCAACTGCGTCCGGCTGCCCGGCCTACCCTCGGTCGAGATTACCGAGATCACGGTTGACACGCAAGGGGAATATGTCGTCGGATTTGAGGCGAATGGTTTCACCCCGGCCATCCCTGGCAACCACATTCATTTCTACTTTAACTCTTTTACGATCGACCAGGTGGGCATCGGCGGCGACGCGAACCGTTGGGCGTGGGGCGCGCCGCCGCCCTTCATCGGCTACACCGAGGCGGACCGGCCAGGCGGGGCCACCAAGCTGTGCGCCATCGTGGCGGATCCCAACCACTCCGTCCTAGGCGGCAGTGGCAACTGCTACCCGCTGCCCGACCTCATGGCCGTAGAGATCACTGGCATCACAGTCAACAACCAGGGACACTATGTCGTCGACTATGCTACGTGGGGCTTTACCCTGTACGATCCCGGCACTCACGTGCACTTCTACTTCGACACCCAGTCTCCCGACCACCTCGATCAACTGGGCATCGGTCACCACTATTCCAGCGGCAACTTGAAACCCTTCACAGGCCTTACGGCCGCCGATACGCCAGCAGGGGCCACTGAGATGTGTGCTACCGTGGTCCAGCCTGACAATTCGGTGGTCCCGGCTAGCGGCAACTGCTTCCCACTGCCCTGAGTTGTCCGGCAGCGCCTTCCAGGAGAGACGATGGACGAAAACTTTGGCCAATTGGTTCTGGAGCATGGTGGAAAGGCGGAACGGGCTTTCGATCTGAACAGAACCAGCATCAGCCTGGGCCGAGATCTGAGCAACGATGTTGTGCTGGGCGACGTGCGGGTGTCGCGCAGCCATGCACGGCTGGAATGCGGCCCCGCCGGGTGCGAGATTGTGGATCTTGGTTCCTCCAACGGGACGCAGCTGAACGGCATCGCGGTCCAGCGCGCCAGGCTGAGCCCTGGAGACACCATCAGCCTGGGCAGTAGCCAGCTCCGCTACCGGACTGCGACGCCGATGGACGACCCGGGCGCGACGCGTCTCGACACGGCGGGTGACGTGGCGCTGACCCTGGAGCGCGAGGTCCTGCCCATGTCCATCAATGAGACAGGCGTGCCTCGGCTGGTGATCTTCACTCGAAGACGGACCTGGGAGGTGTCGCTGGAGGGGGTCGAAGCGGTGAGCATTGGCCGCACAGGGGAGAACCGGGTCGCCCTCGACCTGGATAGAGTGTCGCGCCGCCACGCCGAGGTCGTGCGCCAGGGTAGTAACTGGGTGCTGCGTGACCTGGGAAGCACCAACGGCACCTGGTTGAGAGGCGAGAGGGTGGACCAGGCGGTGCTGCAGGAAGGGGATGTATTCCGCATCGGGCCGGCGCAGGTAGTATTCAAGGGTGGCGTGAATCTGCAGGCAATGACCATGCTGGACGAGACCTTTGCACGCATGCCAACGCGTCGGCCCGTGATCTTTGTGCCAGGTCTGATGGGTTCCAACCTCTGGCTGGGCGACCAGCAGGTGTGGCCGAGCGTGAAGACAATTCTGACCGGTCCCGAGATCTTTCGCTACCCATCGGAGGTGCCGCTGGAAGCGCGGGGCATCGTCGAAGAGGTGGTCATCGTGCCCAACCTGATCAAACAGGATCAGTACAACCGCCTAGGGGATTACCTGGTCGAGGAGCTAGGCTACGCACGCGGGGCCGACTTTTTCGAGTTTGCCTATGATTGGCGGCAGGACGTGCGCCTGTCGGCTCGGGAGCTGGCGCAGATGGTCGACGGCCTGCCCACCTCCCAGCCGGTGACGATCATCGCTCACAGCCTCGGCACCCTGGTCAGCCGCTACTATGTCGAGCGTCTGGGTGGCAAGGCCCGGGTGGAACGGCTCATGGTGATGGGTGGCCCCCACCAGGGCACGGTGAAGGCCATGACCAGCGTGCTGATCGCCCCCGCGGTATTGCCTTTCGGGCTGATGGGCGAACGGCTTCGCCAGGTGCTGGTAACCTTTCCTTCCAGCTACCAGATCCTGCCCACTTATGCCTGCGCGCAGGACCAGCACCTCGCCAAGATCAACTTCATGGAAGACGAAAGCTGGCTGGCCGAGGAGCACGTGCCTTTGCTGCGTGCCGCCCAGGAGTTTCGTCGTGAGCTAGGCACCCGGTCCAGTGTACCGGCTATCTCGATCTTTGGCTACGGCTACAAGACCCCCAGCGCTGTCACGCTGAAGCGCAGTCCGGACGGGGAGTTGAGCGATGTTGCGTTCGTGAGCACACCCAACGGCGATGGTGGGGTCCTGGAGACGAGCGCCGTCCTGCCCGGCAGCGAGATCCATCCGGTGCAGCAGTACCACGGCTCGCTCTTTGTGGACAACGATGTTAGGATGCGCCTCAAGCTGGAGCTGGCGCGGCAGTTCTCGTTCTAGAGACAATCATCTTGGACCACAAGCTCGGCAAAGAAAGCACGTTCAGGTAGTCTGTCACGACCCATTTCAGTGGCTGGTGCTGCTTGGCATCCTGAACATACCCGTCGTGTGGCGGGTCTAGCTGTTGACGTGCTATGAGGGCAGAACTGGACTCCCTTCCCTCACGGCTCGTAGCGACGGATCACCAGACAGGCGTTCTGTCCACCCAGGCCGAACGAGTTCTTGAGCAGTGTGCGCACCTGTGCCCGGCGGGCCTGGTTAGGGACGTAGTCGAGATCGCACTCGGGGTCAGGCACCTTATAGTTGATCGTGGGGTGCAGGATGCCCTCCTGCATCTGTTTGATCGCGGCCACCGTCTCCACGGCGCCCGATGCACCGTAGAGGTGGCCCACCATCGACTTGGTCGAATTCAGCGCCACTCGGTAGGCGTGCTCCCCAAACGCGGCCTTGACGGCCTTGGTCTCTGCTGCGTCGCCGAGGGGCGTGCCGGGTCCATGGGTATTTACATAGTCGATTTCCTCGGGTGCCACACCGGCGCTGGTTAGGGCAGCGCGGATGGCACGAGCCGCTCCGTAGCCTTCCGGATCGGGTTGAATGGCGTGAAACCCGTCGGTCGTTGCACCATAGCCCAGAATCTCGGCATAGATGCGCGCGCCGCGTGCCAGCGCATGCTCCAGCGATTCGAGGACGAGGAAGGCGCTGCCCTCGCTTGTTACAAAGCCATCACGGCGGGCGTCGAACGGCTTGCAGGCCCGTCCCGGGTGTTCATTGTCGGTAGCCAGGGCGCGCATCGACAGGAACCCCGCCAGCGACATCTCGTTGACGAGCGCCTCTGTTCCACCGGCCAGGATGAGGTCGGCGGCACCACGGCGAATGGCCTCTGTTGCCTCACCAATCGCCTGCGTGCCAGACGCGCAGGCGGTACAGATTGTGGTGCAATAGCCAACGCAGTGGAAAGCGAGAGTGATGTGATGGGCCGGCATGTTGTTTGCCGAGGCCAGGAGGGTGAACGGGCTGAGGCGCTGCTTCGCCTTGACCATGTCGTAGCCGATAAAGGATTGGTCCAGGCCTGCGGAAGCGGTTCCGACGACCACCCCCGAACGCTCCGGCTCCGGGACCGGATCCTCGAGGCCGGCATCGGCCACTGCCTCTTGGGCTGCGGCGATGGCCAGCTGGGAACAGCGCGCCATGCGACGCGCCTCCTTGAAACCCATATATCGGGTGGGATCAAACCCTTTGACCTCGCCAGCAATGCGCACAGGGTAGCGGGAGGCGTCAAAATGGGTGATGAGAGCCACACCTGACTTGCCGGCTACCAGCCCGGCCCACGTGGCGGCGACCGTCAGGCCTAGTGGCGTCACGGCGCCCATCCCAGTCACCACGACACGGCGTCTCGCCATGCTTCCTCCGCTCCTTCCTGGGTGGCCTCTGTTGGTCCAGCCGCAACCGTCTGCCTGATCTTGCACATTGTATCACCTCTGGAGCTGCTTGACAAGGAGGGACCCAGTGAGACGAGACTGCTACGGGGTCACCGACCAAGAGACTTTCGACGTAGCGCTGGCGGAGGGAGATGATCGAGTTGGCCAGAATCCACGTGCAAGAAGGCAGTAACGCCTGGGCAGACCAAGAGCTCGGAGTCTGTGTCAGGGGAGAATTCCGTGGCCCTGTCCCCGTCAGGGTTTGAGCGCGAGGATGAGGAGCGAGACGCCGAAGGGACAGGCTGGAGTGATCGAGCCTAGCCTCGGCCTGAGCTGGGCCGGCGGCCGACCATGAGGCCGGGCTGGCAGTGCCGGCAGAAGTTGGTCGTGCGGCGGGCGCGGGTCACCTTGCTGATGGTGCTGCCACAGCGGGGGCAGGGCTCGCCGGCCTTGCCGTGCACAGCCAGGAAATCCCGGATCTCGACGTCGATGGCCCCTGCGACGCGGGGGCGCAGTGTCTCGACGGCGTCGGCCAGCACCTGGCGCATGGCGGCGTAGAGGCCAGCGATTTCTTCCTCGTCCAGGCTGGGACGACGGCGGAAGGGGTAGAGGCCAGCCTGCCAGCATATCTCGTCGGCATAGGCGTTCCCGATGCCGGCCACAAAGGTCTGGTTGGTCAGGATGCCCTTGATCTCGCCCGGGTGGCGGCGCAACCGCTGGCGAAAGTCGTCGAGGGAGAGATCGGGATCCGTGGCTTCTGGGCCGAGGTCCGCCAGGGTGGGCACCTGGCTGAGGCCGGTTGTCAGGTAGATCTTGCCCATATCCCTGGCGTCATGGTAGCGGAGTTCCTGGCCGCTGCCGAACTGCAGCACGAGGGCGTCGCGGACGCGGTCGCGACCCAGGGGCTCGCCGTAGCGCAGCCGCCCGGCCAGCATGGGGTTGATGACCAGGTACAGGCCCTGATCCCGGGGGAGTATCAGGAACTTGCCCCGGCGCTGCACGTCTACGAAGTGGTGGCCCTCCAGATGGCCGGTGGGATCATCTCCCACGAGGTTGCGCACGACCAGCGGCCGGAGGACCCTGGCCGAGACGATGGGGTCCCCCGGCAGACGGGGGGCCAGGTACTGGCAGATGACCTCCAGATCGGGCAGCTCAGGCATGCGCTATCCTACGGACCCTCGACGGCCGGGTCGCCCCAGCGTCAATGGTCGTCCTCTTCCGGTTGGACCAGTGTGATGACCCGGAAGCGCTCGGCGTGGGCCATGCCTTTTTCCTTGCCAATCTCGGCGCTCCACTCCTTGATCCGGTCGGCGGGATCCCAATCGCCCATCTGGCTGGCGTGCTCCCGCAGGGCCTCGATTTTGGTCTCCAGGGTGTCCGAGATATCGACCCAGACATTGGACTCGTCGTTGCCATAGACATAGACCTTGTGCACGCGATGGGGCTCGCCCACCTCGGGCCAGAGGAGGGGCATGGCGCTGGCCGGGGCGATGGCATCCAAGGCCGCCTGGCCCGCTGCCCGGTGATCGGGATGGTTGATATAGTTGTCCCGGGCAAAGAGCCGGGTGGGATCGCTGGTCAGGACGATCTCGGGCTTGTAGTGGCGGATGGCGCCTACCAGGTCACGCCGGAGGTCAAGGCTGGGCACCAACTGGCCGTCGTCGTAACCCAGAAAGAGAACCTCGCGCACCCCCAGCCTGGCGCAAGCGGCACGCTGCTCAGTGCGCCGGATGTCGGCCAGCTTCTCGCGGGTCATGCCCGGCTCATGGGAGCCGGCGTTGCCGTCGGTGCAGACGACATAGTTCACCCGACAGCCCGCTTTGGTCCAGGAGGCTACCGTTCCGGCCATAGTAAACTCGGCGTCGTCGGGATGGGCCACAATGACCAGGGCCGAGTCGGGTATACCGTCTCTATTCATACTTCACTCCACATCTCGGATGGTTTCAGGCCCCCATCTTACCACATCTTGAGCCGGCAGACAATGGCTTGCCGCGGCGATACCCGTCCCTACCAGGCCTATCTCAGAATACCCTTCATTGCAGCAACGTCCAGAGGCCGGGGTTCGCCGCCTGTTCCTGCCATCAGGGCCAGAAACCGCTCCAGGTCGTACAGGCCCGCTTGGAGGACGGGCGACCAGGTCGACGCACCCATGGTCATCAACTCAAAGGCGTGGTCGGTGCCTGGGTACTCGACATAGATGGCTGGTATGCCTTCCCGGAGGAGTGCCTGATGTAGCCTCCTGCCGTCGGCCACGATCCCGCTAAAGTCGTGGCTGCCGTGAAATAGCAGCGTCGGGGGACAGTGGGGCCCCACGTGGGCTAGCGGCGAGCCGACGATGTAGGGCTCTGGATCTGCTGCGGGCGTGCAGCCCAGCAGGCTGGGCAGGAGCTGGGCAGGGGGGATGTTCTGACCTCCAGGTGGCAACAAGCCCCAGCGTCTGAAGATCCGGTTCCCAATGGCCACAAACCAGCGTTCGGCGGCTGACCTGCCGGTCAGGAGGGCCCCGAATTCCTGCTGGAAGTAGGCCTGTGTCCTCAGGAGATCGGCAAAGGCAGAGAAAGAGACGACGGCTTTCACATAGGTATCTGGGCTCACGCCGGGGTGGGCATAGGCGGGATGATCCGCAGCGTACGCGGCCAGCAGGGCCAGGTGCGCTCCGGACGACGATCCCATCAGCACGATCCCATCGGGATCGACACCATAGGTCTGCCCGTCTTCTACCAGCCAGCTGACGGCATCGTGAACGGAGGCGACCATGTCGGCCAGGCCGGCCTGGGGCGCCAGTACATAGTCGAACGCCATGACGCAATGACCCCAGCCCGCCAGGCGCTCCAAGAACCGGCCGATCCATAGCCGCCGGTGCATATAGTGCCAGCCGCCGCCAAAGACATAGACGATGCCCAGGCCGGTGGAGGGTACGTCCGGCGGGGGTTGCCATAGATCGGCATACAGCGGGGCGCCGGTACTTGGATCGGAAGCGTACACGATGTCCCTGTGGCGCCGGGCTCGGACGTGGTCCCGCCTGCGCCAGGGAGCGTATCGCTTCCCTCGAAGCCGGACGCGCAGCTCAGGCCGGATGCGAGATTGCCACTCGGGACCGAACGCTTCCTCGAACTGCCCGTGCCGGGCGGTCACCTTCTTGACGTGCCGCAGGGCCAGGCTGCCGCCCAGGAGACCGGCAGCGGTGGCCCTCCAATCGTGACGAGCCAGGCTGGCTAGAGCTGCCACCAGGCCGGCTAGGGCCAGGAACGGCGACCAGGCCCCCGCAAGTAACTTAGGAAACCACAGAGACACCCGTGCCAGGCCGCTCCGGGGCCGGAGGATGGTCACTAGGCCCAGGATCGCCGAGGTGTAGGACAGGAACCGGATGATCCGTCTCATCTGGGGTGCAAGGAAGTCGGCGTTTTCTGGCGCTCCCGCCGGCGAATGATGGCTTGCAGACGTGGCCGATTGTGCCGCTGCACGACGATGGGAACGGCGTTGAAGAGGATGGCGTAGGCCACCATGATAGCGCCCAGCCATGGTGGGTTCCAAAAAAAGAAGAGCACGGAGGGCAGGATGGCCAGCCAGTGGCACAGCTCTGCCCGGCAGGTCTCACTCACCCAGGTTTGCAGATAGTCCTCATCGCGGGACGCGATGTGATACATGGGGAAGCCTCCTGGAAATAGGGTTCCACCTGAGGGGAGGCGTCCTTTCCAGCGCCGCACCCGGAGCACTCGGTCATAGATCTCGCCGCCCTTTTCCCAGGCTCGCGTGCGAAAGAGCCAGGCATCTGGTTCTAGCAGGGAAGGGGGAAATCGCATGGAGAGGTAGGCGATGCCCGGCTGGATGATGGCCCACGCCAGAGAATCCACGATGATGGTCCAGAACCTGGAGATGTAGATGATTCTCATGACTTGGAACCGTTCTGATTGGGGTCCAGGCGCCGGCCCCGCCACGAAACGCTGCGCAGCACGTAGGTGGTCAGAAGGGACCACAACATCAACAGCGCAAAGAAGATCAAGGGGATGGGATAGAGCAGCGCTGTGAGCGGTCGAAAGCTGCCGATGCGGCGCATCATCCACCATATCTGCGCCGTATAGAGAGCATAGACGGCCAGCAGCGCCAGGGCGCCAGGCGAGGCAAGCAGCGCGACCCGGAGGGGGTTGACGAAGGCCCCAAAGCAGCCCGTGATCCAGGCGATGGTCATGATAAAGAAGGGCAGCCGGGTGGCGAGGGCTCCACTGCCAAAGCCCTTGGTCCAGCCTTCGATCAGTTGTGCCAGCCCTCCAGGATACATCCTGAAGGATATGAGGCCACGGCCGCCGAAACAGCGCACCAGTAGGTTGTGTTCTTGGAAGAGCTGGGAGAGTGGGATGCTCTCCAGGATGGCTCCGCGCACGCGCTCGTGACCGTGGCCTCCCAAACGGAAGTAGTCATCCCGGTCACAGAGGAGGCAGGGACCATATGCGCCCGCCGGCTGGATGCCACTGCCGCGGGGGACAAACGCGTTCAAGCTGGCCATGCGCACCAGGTTGAAAAAGGCCGAAAGCTCCTCGTACGGTCGCCGGGTTACGTGATAGGGCTCCACCGAAACCAGGCCCCCGTCTTCTCGGTGCGTGACTACAAGGCAGTCGATGGCCTTCTGTTCCAGACGGACGTCTGCGTCGAGGAAGAGGAGCAGATCCCCACGGGCGGCCTGTGCACCCTGCCAGCAAGCCCAGTTCTTGCCTGTCCAGCCCGAAGGCAGATCCAGGCTGGGGATGACGCGGGCGCCCAGCTGCCCGGCGATGTGCGCAGTGTCGTCGGAGGAGTGGTCGTCGACGACGATCGTCTCTAACGGGCTGTGCGCCTGGCTGCGCAGCGCAGATAGGGTCGGGCGAATGCGCTGCTCTTCGTCCCTGGCTGGGATGATGACTGACACGCTGTACGGTTCCTCATCGGCCGCGGGCGCCCTGCCGGGTGTGTCGCACTCCAACGCGGGGATCTGCCACATCAGGTAGAAGCCCAACGACCAGAGTAGTAGCAGGACGGCTGCGGCAGGCAGGATCAGCATCGGCCAGGCTCGTCGGCTGCTGCCAAGCCGCCCAAGGGGCTACCGACCCGCCCGCACCTCGAGGAGGCCGATGGCCTGGCCCACCTGAAGTTCGGTCCGGTTCTCAGCCGTGTCGTAGCCGGGCGAGCTGATGACGTCGCCGTCCTGCTGCCAGCCGGCTGGAATGTCGCGGCCGGCTAGGCCGGTGTCGGCCTGGATGCGGACTGCCATGCCCTGCGGGACGATGATGAGCGTCTGGCCGATGGCGCCTTCGAGATTGCCCTCCAGCTGGCCCTCCGCCGGGAGGGTGATCTCCAGGCGACCCAGACCGACGTCGACCCGCAGGTTGCTGACGGTCAGGCTGGTGAGGTCCAGGATGGCCTCGCCGGCGCCGAGATCGGCCTCCAGCGCCAGCGTGGGCCTGGGACTGAACCCCAGATCCCAGACGCGGCGGTCGCTCCAGCTCCAGTTGAAGGGACCGAAGGACCTCTCCGCCGTGCGCAGCTCATAGGTTGCCTGGCCGCCGATGACCGAAAAGTCCTGTTCGATCCGCTCTCCGCTGGTCAGGTGAACCTCGCCTTCGACCAGGTTGGCCGCTTCGGGCAGGGCTTCGACCTGGAGGACCCCCACGCCAGGGTCGATGATCACCTGTGCGCGGGTTGCCTCGCCCAGGGGCTGGCGGATCTGCTCCGTGGTGAAGGTGCCGAGCTCGACGGTGTCTGAGACGACAAACCAGACCGCCAGGCCAAGAATGGCCATGATGAGAATGGCCGCCACCAGGGAGCCCAGGAAGGAGCGGCGGCCGATAAGCAGATCCAAACCAGCGGCGACCAAGAGGATCGGCCACAGGCGCAGGAGCTGCCACCAAATACTCCAGTCCAAGATGCCCATCGTGTTCAGTAGCAGAATAACACCGATGGTGATTACGAGCAAGGGACCAAAGATGCTCACGCCTCGCGACCTGCGCTCGTCCATGTCGAGTCTCTCCTTCACGGTTTCAAGTTCTGGTTCATGCCGATAGACTTTATTCTACACGACCCGCGCCGGCTGTCAAGTGCTGGTTGGCCCATTTGACGGCGACTCCGCGGCGTGCTACAATGGCGCGCATGCGCAAAGTGGGTGGGTTCCAATGGTTTCTGTTGCTCGTCATCCTGCTGGGCCTTGTGGCGGTTGTGGCCGTCATGCTTTTGGCGGGCGCCAGCCGGGTGCGCCTGACGTCTGCCTCGCCGGTCGACGGAGTCAGGGATGTTCCGGTCACGGCTCCCCTCCATCTGAACTTCTCGGAGGCGATGCAACCGGACAGCCTGGAGGGCCACGTTTCGATCGAGCCCGCCGTCGAAGGCCGGTGGGCGTTCGACGCGGCGCAGGCCACGTTCCGGCCACACGGCGCCTGGCAGCCTGGGACACGGTATACCGTTAGGCTGGAGGCGGGGACGCTGGGCGAGTCGGGGGAAGAACTGGCAGAGGATGTGGCGCTGCGGTTCGAGACACGGGAGCCCGAGGTCCTGTACCTGCAGCGTCCGGCTGCCGAGGATGAGACCCGCCAGCTCTTCGCCGTGGTCCCAGGGCAGGACGAGCCGCGGCAGCTGACGGACGCGCCCTGGGGGGTTCTTGACTATGCGGTGCACCCCCAGGGAGAGACGATTGTCTACAGCGCTCTCCGCGAGGATGGTGGCAGCGACCTGTGGCAGATGGACCGCGACGGGAGAAACGAGGGACTGCTGTTGGCCTGTGCCGA
>Ga0316577_10000145_pt1 | contig 21623 bp, 24 predicted proteins | sample S5NA_FD_203073 | JGI IMG/M metagenome (GOLD analysis project Ga0316577, IMG submission 203073) | Rhizosphere microbial communities from salt marsh grasses in Alabama, United States - S5-7_050615r2r1 | ecosystem: Host-associated > Plants > Roots > Rhizosphere | place: USA: Alabama | collected... | reverse complement strand
TACTAAAGATTCAAGCTACCGTCAATAATCGCGTTCCCGGCGAATATCTTGTTACCTTGACTGCGAGCGGGAATCCCGAATCATTGCGTAGTGTTTTTAATGCCTATGGCGTGAAGGCAATCCGAGAATTCTCGAAAGGGCGTTATCTGGTGGTACTCGAGCACGACCCGGGCCCGGAAGAAATCGCCGAACGTGTGGCAGCATCGACCGATATCGTGCGTGTACAACCCAATTTTATTTATCACGGCACAACGCCAAAATGAACTGCCCGATTCGACTTGCATTCTGCAACCGGATATCGATAAAAGTACAACCACTTGAATCATGTTTCTACTTCAATTAGGGTTGACTCGATCAAAATATACAGCAATATACGCTGTAGACTAAGAATCAAAAAATATACTACGCGGCAAGGAGAGGCCGACCGTTCATGCCAAGTATCTATGACCTGAAACCACGATTTCAGGCGCTATTGCGCCCAGTCGTGAGCTTTCTGGCAAGCAATCGTGTAACAGCAAACCAGGTGACCTTGTCGGCTGTCGGTATTTCACTCATTGCGGGACTCTGCCTGTACCGTTGGCCGACTGAAACCTGGGCCTTGTTGCTTATTCCTGTCACCCTGTTTATTCGTATGGCACTGAATGCCATTGATGGCCTGCTTGCACGCGAACATCAAATGCAAAGCCACCTTGGCGCCATATTGAATGAGCTGGGTGACGTCATTTCCGATGCGGCCCTGTATCTGCCTTTTGCGGTCATTCCCGGAATTGAACCCGCACTGGTTGTTGTGATCGTCATCCTGGCTACCATCAGTGAAATGACCGGCGTGGTTGCAGTACAGATAGGTACGCAACGGCAGTATCAGGGCCCGATGGGCAAGAGTGACCGTGCGCTGGCGTTTGGTCTGCTGGCGGTGCTGCTGGCTAGCAGTATTGAAACCGGGTTCTGGATAAATCTTTACCTGGGTGTTGTGCTTGGCTTGCTAATTCTGACCATCGTCAACCGGGCCCGTTCAGCACTGGCCGAGGTCAACGTATGAGCTGGCTGATGCTCAAACCGAACGTAGTATGGGCACTGGCAGGTGTATTTGCCATTTTGATCGCCGCGAGTTTGCTGGTTGTCGTCCTTAAGGCCAGAGCGCCACAAAAGGACTTTTCAGAGCTAGTCCAACGGATAAAATCATGGTGGATCATGATTACTGTCTTTACCGTTGCCATCGTTCTGAGTCGAAATGTCTCCATTGTTTTTTTCGCCCTTATCAGTTTTCTTGCTCTGAAGGAATACCTGTCATTGATCCCGACCCGACGCGCCGATCGCCGGATTATGTTCTGGGCCTACCTGACTATCCCCATACAATATTACTGGGTCGGCATTGAATGGTACGGGATGTTCATCATCTTTATTCCGGTCTACGCGTTTCTCTACCTGCCGACACGCATGGTACTGATTGGTGTCACGGATCGATTTCTGGCCGCGGCCGGCTCCTTGCACTGGGGACTGATGATGACCGTGTTTTGTCTTAGCCATGTTGCCTTTTTGCTGGTACTGCCTACGGCTGGCAATCCCGTAGCGGGTGGAGCGGGGCTGGTATTATTCCTTGTGTTCCTGACCCAGTTTAATGATGTCGCGCAATATACCTGGGGGAAACTTTTCGGCCGAACCCCCATCGTTCCGTCAGTCAGTCCGAAAAAGACCTGGGAAGGTTTTGCCGGAGGCGTTCTAACCACGACTTTATTGGCCACGGTGCTGGCTAAATATCTTACCCCGCTGAATCTGCCTGAAGCCGCGCTGGCGGGAGCACTGATCGGCGCTGGCGGCTTCATCGGTGATGTGATCATTTCTGCCATCAAACGTGATATTGGCGTCAAGGACAGCGGAAGCCTGTTGCCGGGCCATGGCGGGATCCTGGATCGTGTCGATAGCCTGACCTATACCGCGCCACTTTTTTTCCACTATGTATTCTATCTGCATTTCTAGACAATGATCCGCCTGCTACGCTGGTTGTATTTCAAGGTCTTTGTCCAGACCGTTATTCTGTTCATACTGGGCCTCAATATCCGCCACCGCGATCGTTTGCCGCAGCAGGGACCGGCGATTCTGATCGCGAATCACAATAGTCATCTGGATACCATGGTGCTGATGACGATTCTGCCCTGGCGTATTCTTGACAAGGTTCGTCCTGTGGCGGCAATGGATTACTTTTTTCGTAATCGCCTGCTGGCATGGTTTGCGACCAACATCATCGGCATTCTACCCATTGCCCGAAAGCGAAACAGCCCGAATGACGATCCACTGGCAGGTTGCCGCCAGGCCCTGACGTCCGGTGAAATCCTGATTCTGTTTCCGGAGGGCTCCCGTGGTGAACCCGAACAATTATCCGGCTTCAAGACCGGTGTTGCCCGTCTGGCGGAAAGTCAGCCACATGTACCTGTTATTCCGATATACATGCATGGACTCGGCAAGGCCCTGCCGAGAGGCGAGGCTTTACTGGTTCCGTTTATCTGTGACATCTTCGTAGGTGATCCTCTGGCCTGGCATGGCGACAAAGACGCGTACATGAAGGAACTGGATAAAACCATGCGGCAACTCGCTGAGGAAGGGCACTTTCCCACGTGGCAGTGAAGATCATTGCTGCCGCTTGGGGCTTTGCCGAAGCAACCCTGTTTTTCATCGTGCCGGATGTATGGACAAGTGCAACAGGAATCAACAACCTGAAGCAGGGCCTGATCGCTTGTCTCTGGGCCCTGACCGGCGCACTGGCCGGCGGCCTGCTGATGTATCTCTGGGGCCAGTATGAGCCGGTTGTCAGCACACACTGGGTCGAATCGGTTCCTGCCATTAATACTGCAATGATGGATGAAGTCCGTGCGTCATTGACAACAACCGGGATTGGAGCGATGTTCATTGGGCCGTTACAGGGAATCCCCTACAAAACCTTCGCCGTACAGGCCTATGGCGCGGGCATTCCCCTCGGTCTGTTTCTCCTGCTAAGCATCCCGGCACGGCTGATCCGGTTTGCTCTGGTCACTGTACTGGCCAATGTTGTTGCCCGCTATGCTTTGCCAAACCGTTCAGTTGCCTTCAGACGATCGATACTGTTAGCGGTATGGGCGTTGTTTTATGGCTATTACTTTACTGTCATGAGCAGCTGAGTCGCCTTGATTGCGGTGCAGCGTTTTTTGGGGTAGGTTAAAATCATAGCAACAATCCTGTTGAAGACAATAAAAAACGACTGCGCATGCAAAAACTTCCTCTGAATCTTGTTGTTCCCTTTATCCTGTTCGCTACCTCAAGCCGGCTTGTGTTTGCTGTCACCCTCAGTACAGGAATCGATGAAGTGGCGAATTTGCCATACTGGGAAATAAAGGGCGACGGCATGACACTGCGGCTGGTGCAACGCTTACCGGATCAGAGCCGTGGCTTTGCCATGGCCCGTGGATTCACGCCCGAGCAGGCCGAAGTGTTTGCACAAAGCTGCGCATTTCAGACAGTATTCAAGAATATTTCGAATCTGACCACACCCGGCACTCTCAATTACAATCTGCGTGACTGGATTATTTATTATCAGGGTAAAAAACGCGGCATGAAGACCCGGGAGGACTGGGAAAAGACATGGCCACCGGGACAGGTCAAACCTGCCGCGCAACTGGCCCTGAACTGGGGCCTGTATCCGACAGTCCAGAGTTACAAGCCGGGTGATTACAACTGGGGCCTTTCAACGTTCAACCTGAAGCCCGGGGCAATGTTCGACCTGCGAGTCGTCTGGCACCAGTATGACAAGCAGCATGAATTCGTTATCCACGACGTGCAATGCGCGCCTGACATCCACCCCGACCCCGACGATATAAACTGATATGCGCGTTCTCATCAAAATAATCATGCTGGTTTCGTTGAATCTGGCAAGCCTGTCCGCTGTTGCGGATCAGCAAACCTTACCTTCAATCCAGGAACCGTTTCCAGCACCTGGTTTTACCTTGCAGGGCGAGGATGGAAAAACCTATCGGTTATCAGATTACCGGGGTCAGGTCGTCATCCTGAATTTCTGGGCCACCTGGTGTCCTCCCTGTCGCTATGAAATGCCGTCCATGGAACGCGTCTGGCAAGATACTAAGGACAAGGGAATTGTAATACTCGCCGTCGATGTTGGTGAGGATGCCGATACCGTCTTCGAGTTTACCGGTGACTATCCCGTGACATTCCCGTTATTGATGGATCTCGATGGCGCGGTCATCAGTCGCTACGAGGTGGTGGGTATGCCGACCACCTACATCATCAGTCCGGACGGCATGGTTACCCATCGTGCCGTGGGCAGTCGTGAATGGGACAGCCCGGTGTTGCTCGATCAACTCAAGGCCATGCGAACGCCCAAATACAAATAGTGCGATGACTGAATCACAACAAAACAAAAACATGCCGTCAATGCAGTTTCTCTTCGGTGATCGGGAACTTCTGATCAGTATTAGCGATTTACTGGAAGCGCCGGTCAAGGTAATCGTCAATTCCACCAACCGCGAGTTGTCACACACGAGGGGTTTGTCGGCAACCATTCTCGCAGCAGCTGGAGAAGAATTACAGACACAAAGCACTCGCCTGATTCATGAATACGGCCACATCGACAGCGGTATGGCCGTGTACACCACGGCGGGGGATCTGCCTTATGACGCAATTATCCATGCGGTGGGTCCGCAAATGGGCGAGGGCGAAGAACAGCGGAAAATTACCCAGGCCGTCTCGCGCAGCCTGTTATTGTGTGAAGCGAATGAGTGGACATCGATTGCTTTTCCTGCCATCGGCTGCGGGTCCGGTGACATTCCGATTGAAACCTGCGCCCAGGCTTTTCACCGCGCCATCACCCACTTCTGGGATGCACGGAATGACAGCGTGGTGGAGAAAATCAACCTGTGCCTGACGGAACAACACTTCCAGCCCTTTTTTGATGCGTTCCGAGAGGATGCCATTACTGAAGCCGAGGAACCGATTCAAACCGCCCCGCCGGACGAGGACGTCACCGGTGAAGTCGAACTGTCTGATGCGGATATTGCTGATCTGGAAAATGACGACATGGCGGACTGGTTTAAATAACGTCATGTCCGGCTGTAGAATAATGTAATGAAATTGTTTCTGGTCCAGCATGGCGAAGCACTGAGCAAGGAAATCGATCCGGATCGGCCGCTGAGCGAAGCGGGGTGGCGTGATGTGCAGAAGCTGGCTGATTTCCTGTCACACCTCGACATGGGGGTTCAACGCGTCTGGCACAGTGGTAAAACCCGCGCCGAACAAACTGCCGGACTGTTGGCACAGGCGATCCTGCCACACGGCCAGGCCGAGTCGGTCAGTGGCCTGGCGCCCAACGATGACGTCATCGCTTTTGCGGCAAGGCTCGATACCGGTGGTCCTGCAACCGTCCTGGTCGGTCACCTGCCTTTCATGGCAAGACTGACAGCCAATCTGCTAGTGGGTGATCCACAGACCGAGCTCGTGACGTTCAAACCGGGCAGCATGGTGTGTCTGGAGTACACGGAGGGAGACGGCTGGCGTCTGGACTGGATGCTGCGCCCGGAATTGTTGCCCTGATACCGTGGTCATTAGCCAATCTTGAAGCGTATCCTGCCTGCCCGCATCGAATGGCGCGATGCAACGCCCTACAGCCCGGCGTTTGAGGATGTGTACTTTTCACGCGCTGGTGGCGTGGATGAGGTGCGTCATGTGTTTCTCGATGGCAATAATTTGCCGGCGCGGTTTAACGACTGCCGCACCTTTACCATCGGGGAAACCGGTTTTGGCACCGGTCTGAACTTTCTGGTTACCCTGGCCGCCTGGCAAGTACATGCCCCTGCCGATGCCCACCTGCATTACATCTCGGTGGAAAAACATCCGCTGACCCGCATGGACCTGTTGCGGGTGCTATCAGGTTGGCCGGAACTTGCCGCCGGAGCAGACGCACTTGCTACGATCTATCCGCCCCTGGTGGCGGGACTCCACCAGCGACAACTGCTCAATGGACGAGTCACACTCACCTTGTTGTTCGGTGAGGTCGGTGAGATGCTCGCATCCTTCAACATCTGTGACGATGCCAGTGTCGATGCCTGGTACCTGGACGGATTTGCACCGGCAAAGAACCTGGACATGTGGACGCCCGCCGTACTACAGCAGGTTGCGCACCTGACACGACCGGGTGGCACCATCGCCACATACAGCGCGGCCGGCACGGTACGCCGTGGCCTGGAAACGGCCGGGTTCAGCCTCAACAAGCGCCCCGGGTTTGGCCTCAAGCGCGATATGCTGGCCGGGATTCTTTCAGCGGGGTCGCCGATCCGGCAACCGGAAACCCCGTGGTTTCATCTGCCCGGTACCCCAATACCCCGGGAGCGTCATGCCGTGGTGATCGGCGCCGGTGTGGCGGGTGTCAGCGTGGCCCATGCGTTGGCAGAGCAGGACTGGCGCGTCACCATTCTGGAGAAGCAGTCACGCGTGGCAGCCGGTGCGTCGGGAAATCCGGGCGGGGTGGTGCTGCCACACCTTACGGCAGATATGAACCGGGAAAGCCGGTTTTACCTGGCCGCGTTTCTTCACAGTGTCGCCTGGCTGAATCGGTTACAAGCCCGCCTGCCCACACTGCCCTGGCAGCAAACCGGCGTGCTGCACCTGCTGGATAAAAACCGTACCACCCGACTCGGCCAGCTGGGCCTGCCTGCCTCCATCCTTGAGTGCCTCGATCAGGCCACTGCGACGGAGCGAGCCGGACTGACCGTCGCCTCGGGCGGCGTACTCTATCCGCGAGCAGGCTGGCTTCGTCCTCCGGCATTGTGCGCAGCCCTGCTGGCCGACCAGGCCGGGCGCATCGCGGTCCTGACCGGGCGGGAGGTCGCCCGACTGGAACTAAAAGGAGATCAATGGCGGGTAGAGGACACGCAAGGTGATATTACGACGGCACCCGTGGTGATCCTGGCGAATGGGCAGGCCGTGGTTCGCCTTGTGCCGGATCTCGGGCTTGGCCTCGAAGCAGTACGCGGGCAACTGACTTACCTGTCAGCCGCAACGATACCCACCCTGGCCATGCCAGTGTGTTATGACGGCTATGTCATTCCGGCATGCGATGGCCAGTACTGTGTTGGCGCCACCTATGATCGGAACGATGACACGCGTGAGCTCCGCGCGGCCGATGAGGCACGGAATCTTGCCGCTCTGGCTCTGGCTGTGCCCGCATTTGCGGGTACCCTGGCAACCGACGGGCGCGTGGCATTCCGGACCACCAGCCCGGACCATTTGCCGGTGATCGGTCCCGTGCCCGATGTGGCTTTTTATGCCAAGGTCTACGCGGATCTCCGGCATGGCCGGCCCGCCCACCGCTACCCGCCGGCCCGCTACCTGCCGGGGCTGTTTCTCACCACCGGGCATGGCTCGCGGGGACTTGTCTCCGGCCCGCTGGCAGGGACGCTGATTGCGGCCTGCCTCAACCAGGCACCCCTGCCGCTCGCTGCCGACCTGATGGAAAGCGTACACCCGGGCCGCTTTCTGGTCCGTAAACTGAAACAAGCGGTGGTGTAGAATCAAGTCATCCCACCCTGTGGACACCGAAATGTCGACCCGAATCGGATTGATGAGTGATTTACACGCGGCACCAGAACCGGTGCAGGAGGCCTTGTCGGTATTCCGCGCGGCGGGTGTTAGCCGGATTTTCTGCGGTGGTGACATTGCAGGTTACGGCGATCGGCTGGATGACACCATTGCCATACTGCGCAACAGCCCATGCCAGTCGATTCTGGGAAATCACGAAGTCTGGTATCTCGAAAAACATGGGCCGAACGCCGATCCACCGGCCGAGTATTTCAGAAACCTGCCCTATGTGATTGACGAGATCATCGCCGGCAAACGAATTTACCTCGTTCACGCCAGCCCACCACAATCGATCATGGATGGCATCAAGCTACTGGATGAGACCGGCCGGATCATGCCTGACCAGAAAATCGCGTGGACCGAGCGTTTATATGGTTTTGAACCCGACGTACTGATTGTTGGCCATACCCACCAGGTCTTTGCCGAGCAACTTGGACAGACCCTGGTCATTAATCCGGGCAGTACCCGGTTCAATCATACCTGCGCCATTCTGCAGTTGCCGGAAATGAAAGTCGAGGTGATTCCTTTATCCGGAGAGACACCGGTCCTGGCCTGGAACTGGGGTATGGAAGCATATAATGACAGCAACTGACCAGCTGCCTGCGGTAATGATGACCTGTGCCTCCGGGCGAACGTCCGGTCCGCCAGTGAGAATGGATCAATACATCCTGTGCCGAAACAACCAACCTGCAAAGGCCAGCGTGACAATACCGATGATCAGCATGGGCCAGTACTGGTTGAATAACAGGGCATAACTGTCGCCTTCCAGAAAAACACCCCGTACCACAACGAGGAAATAACGCAACGGGTCGAGGTAGGTCAGCCACTGCACCACAATTGGCATGTTGGCGATCGGTGTCGCAAAACCGGAGAGGATGACCGCCGGAACCATGAACAGGAATGCGCCCAGGATGGCTTGCTGCTGGGTAACGGCAATGGAAGAAATCATCAGCCCGATGCCTGTGGCGGAAAGCAGGAAAAGGGCAATCCCAAGATACAGCGCGCCGATATCACCGCGTAATGGAATTTTGAATAGTACAATTGCGAGAAGAATAATCACGGTTGATTCGACCAGACCGACAACGATACCCGGTATGGCTTTACCAATAAGAATTTCTACCGGACGAAAGGGCGTAACAAGAAGTTGATCGAAAGTACCAGCTTCCCGTTCACGGGCAACAGACAGGGCGGTGACCAGCAGGGTCACTACCAGGGTCAGCAGGCCGACTATGCCGGGCACGATAAACCAGCGGGACTGAAGGTTTTCGTTGTACCAGTTGCGAATTTCCAGCACGGTTCTCGGGCCGGTCTGACCCTGCTTCTTCATCGAGTCACGATTGAAGTCCAGCAGGATTGAACGCAGGTAATTCATCGCAATCATCGCAGTATTGGAGTTGCGGCCATCAAGGATGACCTGTATCGGCGTGCTTGAACCGCGCAGTATATCGGCGCTGAAGTTTGGTCCGATATGCAGCACCAGCAATACGTCTTTATTGTCGATCAACGGAGCGATATCAGCATCATGATTAATTGATCGGATGATTTCAAAATTGGGCGAGCCCTCAATGTGGCTGATCAGTTCACGGGAAGCAGATCCCGTATCCTGGTTATAGATGGCAACGGGAACATGGTTAAGATCAAAGGTGGCGGCAAAACTGAACACCAGCAGTTGCACGATGGGCGGACCAATCAGTACATAACGACCACGTTTGTCACGCAACAGGGCGAGAAATTCCTTAACCGCAAGTGCAATAATGTGCGCAAAGGGCATGTGTCAATCCAGCCGCTTGCGGGATTTTATCCGCACAAGGGTAAAGAAAAAGATCAGCATGACTAACAACGCGCCCATATTGGCGAGTATTACCGGCCAGATATCCCCGGCCAGAAACAGGGTTTGCAGTATGGCAACAAAGTAACGCGCCGGAACCAGGTGGGTCAGCAATTGAACCGGGGCAGGCATGGAATTAATATCAAACAGAAATCCTGAAAGAATAAACGCCGGTAAAAAGGTCACGATAATGGCAAGTTGACCAGCAACAAACTGGTTTTTAGAGACGATGGATATCAACAGGCCAATCAACAGCGCCACCAGCATGAACAGCGCCGCGCTGAGCGTTAGCAACCAGAAAGAACCGCGCAGGGGGACATCAAATTCCCACACCGCCAGTACCACGCTGAACAACATGCCGCCCATACCAAGAATAAAATAGGGGATCAGTTTGCCGGCCAGCATTTCGCCGATACGCAGCGGGGTCACCATCAATGCTTCCATGGTGCCGCGTTCCCATTCCCGTGCCACCACCATGGCTGTAAGCAGCGAGCCAATCAGGGTCATAATGATGGCAATCAGTCCGGGTACCAGAAAATACCGACTGGATAACGCAGCATTGAACCAGACCCGTTGTTCCAGCGTCACTGGCATGGGGAGGGGACGTCCATGTGCCTCGGTATAGTGGCTCAGCCAGGCCAGCCAGGTACCCTGGATATAGCCCCGGGTAATATTGGCCTGGTTGGAATCCACCCCGTTGATTAGCACCCCGATGGGCGCTTGCCGGCCGGAAAGCAGGTTGGCGGAAAAATTGTTGCGCATCCAGACAATGCCTTCGATATCGCGTTTATCCAGCGCTTTTTCGGCTTCCTGAATGGTACTGTAGAGAACGGAGCTGAAAAACTCGGAACGCGAAAAGGAACCTGCTAGTGAACGGGTGGCCAGATCAGGCTGTTCAATAACGATGCCTACCGGGATATGTTTGGCATCCAGTGATACACCGTAACCAAACAGGAACAGCAACACCACAGGCATAACAAATGCAATGGCGATGCTCGACGGGTCACGAAGGATCTGCCAGGTTTCCTTGCGAATCATGCCTAGCAGGCGCATGTGGCTGGCAGTGTTGGCTATCATGCCGCTGTCTTCTTCTGTTCGATGAGAGTGATAAATGCATCTTCCATCGTCGGGTCGGGGTTGGCCGTATTGCGCGCAAGATCTTTTATTTCCCGTGGCGTGCCCTGGGTCAGCACTTCACCATCCGACAAAATCACCAGGCGATCGCAGTAATTTGCTTCCGCCATGAAATGCGTAGTTACCAGTACGGTAACGCCGATTTCCGCCAGTGCATTGGTCCATGCCCAGAATTCCCGTCGTGCCAGGGGATCAACCCCTGATGTGGGTTCATCCAGAAACAGGATCTCCGGTTCATGCATCAATGCTGCGGCAAAGGAAAGGCGTTGCTTGTAACCCAGTGGTAAATCTGCCGCATTGGCATCCCGGTAACTTTCCAGTTCAAAGGTGGTGAGCGCCCAGTGCAGCCGCTTACTCTGCCGTTTTCCACGCAGGCCATAGGCACTGGAGAAAAACCGCAGGTTCTGCAGCACCGAAAGATTGCTGTAGAGGGAAAATTTTTGTGCCATGTAACCAATACTGCCTCGTGCGCGGGCCGCGGCGACGCGCAGATCGTGACCGGCCACGGCCAGCTGACCCGAGCTGGCCGGCAGCAGGCCGCAGAGCATGCGAAACGTGGTGGACTTGCCAGCGCCGTTGGCGCCAAGCAGTCCGAAGATCTCCCCCCGCCTGACACTGAAGCTGACGTTATTCACCGCGACAAAATCGCCAAAACGGCGCACCAGGTTCTTTACCTGGATAACTTCATCACCAATTTGGCCAGAAATCCCAACCTTAAGGTCGAGCTTCTGTTCATCCCTGTCAGGTCTGGTTTTAAGCTTTGCCACGAAGGCGTCTTCAAAATGGGGCGTCAACGGCGTAATCTTTACCCCGGACTCGCCGGGCAGCAAAATATCAGGATTTGCGGCGGCTTGCGCTTGCATGACCAGTCGAACTGTTTCGCCTTCGATAAGAGCGTCCAGCACACCTGGCGCATGACTCAGTTGCGCCTGCAGTTGTCGGGCGCCAAGGTGTGCGGCGCTAATCTGGAAAACATGCCCGGAAACCTCATCACTGAAGTCTTGCGGGTTACCTTGTCCCAGCAAGTTACCTTCATGTACAAGCACTACTTCATCGCAGCGTTCGGCTTCATCCAGGTAGGCAGTACTCAACAACACCGTCATACCGGCGTTCTGCACCTGTTGGTATACGATTTGCCAGAGCTCGCGACGTGATACGGGATCAACACCAACGGTAGGTTCGTCCAGTAAAAGCAATTGCGGTGAACGCACCAGGGTGCAGGCCAGTCCCAGTTTCTGTTTCATCCCGCCGGACAGCTGGCCGGCCAGGCGGCGGGTAAAGGGTGCCAGCCCGGTCATATGCATTAACTCTTTATAGCGTACAGGTCGCTCTTGTCGGGGTACATTTTGCAGGTCTGCATACAGCTCCAGGTTCTCCTGCACACTCAGATCCTCGTACAGACCAAAGCGCTGGGGCATATAACCCACCTGCGACTGAACCTGTATCGGATCTTTACCAACATCGATGCCAAGAACCTCGATATTGCCTTTATCGGGAACGAGCAAACCTGCAGCGAGGCGCATCAGTGTGGTTTTGCCGGCGCCATCAGGACCAATCAGGCCGGTGACCCGGCCAGGCTGAATCTGGAAACTGACGTCGGAAAGAGCCTGTATCAGGCGTCCTCCGCTGCGAAATGTCTTGCTGACGTCAGAAAGAACCAGGGCTGGCTGGGTCATGACCGCCGACGCCTAGTTATCACAGTTTTTGTTTGCGGCCTTTTGCCTGGCAGGCGGCTGATCGACATCAATATGGACCGTGGCGGGCATACCCAGCCGTAATTCATCCTGAGGGTTGCAGGCAAAGACCCGAACGGAATAGACCAGGCGGGTGCGTAACTCCGGGGTCTGAACACTCTTGGGTGTAAATTCGGCAGTCGGTGAGATATAACCCACCCAGCCTTGATAGGCCTTGCCGGGAAAACTGTCGGTATAAATCGTGGCTTGTGTGCCAAGGCTGATTTTACCCAATGCCGGTTCGGGCAGATAGGCACGCACCCAGACCGGATTGACAAAGGCCAGGGTCAGTGCCGGGGTCTGCGGGAATGCCATATCGCCGGGCTGCAGAATGCGGTTGCGTATGATGCCGTCAGCCGGCGAGTACAGGTTGGCATCATCCAGCTGCTGCTCCGCCAGCACCACGGCAGCCTTGCGGCTAGCGAGCATGGCCCTGGCGACGGCAATGTCTTCCTTGCGCGGCCCGAGCTCCAGCAGGATCAGCGCCTGTTGCACGGCCTGCATCTCGGCTTTGGCCGAATCGGCGGCGGCACGGGCGTTTTCAACATCCTGAGGCGAAACCAGATTCTTTTTCAGCAGGGGCTTCAGGCGTTTGTAGGTGGCCCAGGCCGAGTCGGCCCGTGCTTTTGCCGCGTTGAGTTCGGCGTGCGCCTTGCTGATTTCTTCCTTGCGGCTACCGGCTTCCAGTTTGGCCACCGTTTGTTGCTGGGCTTCCAGTTGCGCCCTGGCCTCGGCAAGCCGAGCATCGAGTACTTCCGTGTGCAGGCGAGCAAGCAATTGCCCCTTTTTTACATAATCGCCTTCCTGCACGAGGATAGCGTCAATATGTTCACTGCTGTTGAACGCCAGTTGCGCTTCCCTGATATCAACATTGCCATACAGGGTAAGTTGATCTTCCTCACCATTTTGGTGCTGCTGCCAGAAATAAGCGCCGCCAATGGCGATTGCCAGAACCAGCAGCGGCAGTACAAGAAATTTTTTGTTCATTTAGCGATATCCATTGCGGTGCAAATCGGGTCCGGAAAAGACTAATGCAACTTACGGAATTATATAACCGACATGTTAATGAAATGTATGTAGAGTCAGCGGCGTTATCTTAATCAGTTTTACCAGCCCATCATGGAACGACGTAGCGCAGCCACTGCGCTTACACCGTTGCTGTCGACGTCGTAAATCCGCCAGCCGTTGGAGGTTAAATGAAAACGAAACAGCAGCTGGAAGTCTGGCCCGCCAGGATGGAAGAAATAGCCTCCGGCCGCGATGGTGTCAGGGCCGGTCTGGACGGGCATGATGGGACGAAAGCGGGGTATACGGTTATTGAAAATGCCCATACGGCGGGCAATTCGTTCGAACAGGATGTCACGCAGGCGGTTTTGAAAATGGCTGCGCTCCAGGATATTCATTTGTGCGTAACGCGGTCCGCCCACTTGCCAGGCAATGGCTGAGAAATCGAAAAACCGCGCTGCCTGATCTTCCATCAACGCTACGATAACCGCCGGATCACGCAGGTTGTCAGTACCGGTTAAATCCTGCATCCAGTACAGACTGGATTCCAGCAGGTCAATCCCACTCGGCCGATAGCGTTCGGCGGGAGAAATACCGTAGCCCCAGGCGGGCGATGCCTGTAACAGGATCAGAGTCAGCAGGCCTGCGCCGAATACTGACGATTTTGCTAAATATTTAATAGGCTTGGGCGGTTTCATGGCTCGAGATCGCTGACCCATCTGCAGTTTACTCGTGATTGATCATCCAGATGCGGATGAAACACGTTTACCAGAATATTCATTTTTACAGGCCTCTGTGTTTTATCAGCAATGATAAGTTGAACCCTATAATGTCAGAATACACTTTAGATATTGCGTAGCACAGGATAAACGGGCCAGCGGGATATCGCACGACCTTTGCTACTGCCTTATTCCAGTACCTCGACCGACACCCCCACTTGCAGCTCGCCTTCGCCATCGGCAATAACATTCTGGCCGAAATATATCCGGTTATCGCGTTTGCGGTAGGTGGCCAGGGTGCGGGTAGGTTCTTCCCCACGTTCACCGGTCGCAAGATCAATCGTCGGGATAACACAGCGGCTGCAGGGCTTCACCACCCGAAACGTCAGCTCGCCGATGCGTAAACGGTGCCAGGTGTCCTCGGCGTAGGGCTCACAACCCGTTACCACCAGGTTGGGTCGAAACCGGGCCATGGGGATGGGTGTGACTAGCCGTCGGTTGAGATCGTCCAGCGATGCCTGGGAGATGAGCAAAAAGGGGAAACCGTCGCTGAATGCGGTGACGTCTCCCGGACGGGCATAGTCCGGATCGACGGCGCGTCGCATCTGCTCCGGGAAATACACCAGCCTGCAATCGGTGGTGAGGAACTCGCTCAGCCATGCCGCCGCCGCGTCGCCCGCATCGAGCGCCTGACAATGGTCCTGCCAGACCCGTACCGTGCGGCTGACGCCGGAAGTCGGTCGTGTGATCATAAGATCCGGCATGCCCGGGGCGTGCAGTAATACTCCCGATTCCATGAGCTCGGGCTGGATCAGGCACATCCGGCCCAGTTTGCGCTGGGTGAGAAACATATCCTTGTTGTCCACCACCATCCAGCGTCGATCCCGATGCGGACCGAACCGGTCAATGCGGATCGCATCCTGTCTGATCTGTGCGCAGGATTTGACCGGATAGATCGCCAGTTCGCTGAGGTGCATCTCAATCAGCCTTCGCCGGGGTTCGGATTCTGGCAGGCGGCGAGCCGTGCCTGCATTGTTTCAAGGCCTTCGCGCCGGGCCAGGGCAATATTGCGCTCGGGGATGTCTTCCGGCCGGGGGTGATTCAACAACGCCTGCTGAATACTCGCTTCGCGGATCAGGTGCAACATAGGGGCGGGGGAGCGATTGGTGTAATTGGCCGGATCGTCTGCTGCCGTGTCAGCAAAACAGTAATCGGGATGAAAGCTGGCCAGCTGATAGACACCTTCGTAACCCTGTTCGACCAGCAATGCCTCGGCGATAGCAATGAAATCGAGAAATGCATCGAAATCCGCAAACCCGGCAGGAAAAATGAGCAGAGTGGTTTCAATGGCGGGTTCTTCATCAAGGCGGACACACTCATCGATCACGGTATGCAGGCAGGGTTCCAGTGTGGTTTCCCGAATCACGGCATAGCGAATGCTGTCGCGTTGCAGTTCGCGTTTGGCAAACGGGCAGAAATTCATCCCGACGATGATCGTCTCAACCCAGGCTCTGGTCTGGGCAACGGCATCCGCATAAGTGGTCTTGGGGTCGGTCATAGACAAACAGGCCGTAATACATCAGGACATTGTGTCATGTCATAGTATCACTGTTCCTTAGTCCATGTTCCAGAGTAGATCTGATATGTCGCCCGGTGTGACTCCCGTTGTCTCACCGCCAATCCGGATGAGGTAAACTGTGTCCCGCAATGTTTACGGAATACTGGAACAGATATGGCCACTGCAATTAAAGCCGTATTGTTTGATTTTGGCGGAGTCCTGGCCGAGGAGGGGTTTCGTAATGGCCTGCAGGCGCTGGCTCGCGAGCAGGGGCTGGATGTGTACGGCATGCCGCGTGCAGCAATGCAGGCAGTCTACGAATCGGGTTTTGTGCTGGGGCGGGGTAGCGCCGCAGATTTCTGGGCTCTGCTGCGCCAGCGGACCGGGCTGCAGGGCGACGACGCGACACTGAGCCAGCGGATTCTCGACGGATTTGTAATCCGGCCCGAGATGATTTCACTCGTGAGGCAGCTGCGGTCTGCCGGTTATCTCACTGGTATCCTGAGTGACCAGACACGCTGGCTTGACGCGCTGGACCGCAAGTATCATTTTTACGCTGCTTTCGATCAAATTTATAACAGTTGCTATCTGGGCAAGGGCAAGCAGGACCCATCCCTGTTCGACGATGTGTCTGCTGATCTTGGCTTACCCAACGGGGCGATTCTGTTTGTGGATGACGATACCGGCAATGCGGCCCGCGCCCGCAAAACCGGAATGCAGGCCATTGTGTTTTCCGATCAGGCCCAGTTAATTAGCGTACTGCAAGACAGGCTGCCGGGTTTCTGCTTCAGGCCGGGGGGCGGACAATCGACACCGCATGGCGTAGGTGAAACAGCGTAAAGTCAGACAGTGTGGGAAATCAGTCTACTTACTTGCTCTGCGCCAGACGTTTTTTTACGGCTTCACAAAGGCGTGCATCCTTGACCATGAATTCGCCTTCGGTGTGCTGGAAACCGTTACGTTCATAGAACCGCTTGACTCTGGCGATGTAAGCCGGCTCGGCCGACTTGCCCAGTTCATCCGCAAGGGGAAATGCTTTCAGTGCAATCAGGCAATCGGTCACATCGATCATCCCGCCCATCCGCTGTAACAATGATGACCCGAGACCATGACTGCGGAACCCGGGATCGATGATCAACTCGCTGATGTAGACAAGGCACTTGCATTCTTTTTCCTGATGGAGGTGGTTTTCAGTCTCGGGCAGGATGCAGCGATCATCCTTCATCACGGCGTCTGCGAAGTCCGACAGCTCGGAGGATACCGAGTCAAGCAATTCATGCAGGCTAACCTGATCATATTGTGCCGTAGACAGGTCGATGCGGTGGCCGCGGATTTTTCCCACCGTGCGTTCCTCGGCGAGTTCATCGTCCCAGTGCTTGGCCTTACCTTCGAATTCCAGGACATACTGACCAAGTGCCTTGTCGTCATGCGGCTTGAGTGAAAACTCAAATTCCAGGCTGTTGAAAACGGTGTCGGGAATGATGGTCTCTTGCATGATCGGTTCCGCGTTTAATCCTGAGTGATCACCAATGGGACGGGACGTTGCCGGTGCGATACGGTACAGTATCATATTGCAGATTGAATTCGACAACTCCTGCGTCGGCCTTCGGGTGTCAGGTTTGTCATAAGTGGTCGACAGGCAGAGTCATTGTAGAGGAAAAGGGTATGGATGGTATCGGAGTTGTAACCGGGGCCGTGGTCCTGCTGGCCGGTCGGCCGCTGTTCTGGCTGTTTGTGGGTGTAATGGGATTCGTTGTCGCATTCGATCTGGCCAGCCTGTACCTGGCCGGCCAGCCCCAGCTGATTATCCTCGCTATTGCACTCGTTGCCGGCCTGGTAGGCATCATCCTGGCATTGTTACTTCAGCGTGTTGCCTTCGGCGTGGCCGGTTTTCTGGCGGGTGGTTATCTCGTGTCTATGGGCGGAGTGGCACTGGGCTGGGCCCATGGCAGCGGGTTTGATGTAACAATGCTGATTGGAGGCATCATCGGCGCACTGGCCGGTCTGTTGCTGGCCGACTGGGCGTTGATCGTCTTTTCGTCCCTGGTCGGTGCCGCCATGATTGTTGACGCGACGGGCCTGGGTCATAACACCAGCTTGCTGCTGTTCGCGGGCCTGACGGTAGTGGGTCTCGCCGTGCAGTCCTGGTGGTACAAACCCACCAGTCGGCCGTTGCCGCCCGCCTGATCCGGCGTTTTAACGTGATCACACGATAACAGCGACGCCACCCCGGCGTGGATCCCCGGCACCGTGGAAAGTCGTACCGTCTCGCATTACCGTATGGGCGCCCCCGAAAAAAAGGTTCTGCGATGACCAGAGTGTATGGTCCGGCCAGGCCGCGAGAATTGGCGTCAGTACATCGGCGTTAAACCCCGCCTCGATACTCAGGTGTTGTCCTTCCAGATGGATACGCGGCGCATTAACTGCAGCCTCCACCGGCATCCCGTAATCAATCAGATCCACCAGTACCTGCAACATGGCGCTGCGGATCCGGTTGGAACCGCCGGAGCCGAGTGCGAGACGGCGGCCATCATCAAAATGGATCACGGCCGGGGCCATCATGGAGGTCATGCGCTGATTGAGGGGCCAACGGTGAAAGCCGGCGGGATTGATGTCTTCCTCTCCCAGCATGTTGTTCAGCATCACACCGGTACCAGGGATCATATGGCCACAGCCTTCCCCGTTACTGGCTGTCATACTGGCAAGGTTGCCGTCCGCATCGATCACGCTGATATGGGTGGTGCCACGCTCACTCCGGGCGCGCCCCACGATCTGTTCCCGGTAATGTGCCAGAAACGTCGGGTTGAGAAGTTTGCCGGCATCGGGCGTAAGCGCCTGATCCAGGTGCAGAGACTGCCGGGCCTGGTTAGTGAGTGCCATGGCAGTGGTGAGACAGTGTAAATAGGTGTCCGAGCCAAATGGCATCTCACCGATACCGGTCTGTGCCAGAAGATCCAGCGCAAAGGCGACCAACAGGCCGCCGGAAGAGGGCGGAGGATTGATAAACACCCGGGCATTACGGTATCGCACGGCAAGTGGTTCACGCGGGATAACCTGATAGTCGCTCAGGTCCGCGAGCGTCAGGTACCCACCATCTGTCTGACACATGCTGGTAATGCGCTGTGCCACTTCCCCGCGATAAAACAGATCCTCACCTTCCCGGGCCAGGGCATCGAGGAAGTCAGCCTGCTCCGGTTGGTACAGCAGTTGACCGGAGGCAAGGATTTGATCCGGCGTGTCGGGATTGGCAAAAATATGGCGTGACTCGGTCGTCGCCAGATAAATCGGCGCGACGATGCTGAAGATATAGGCGTGAAAATCATTGAGCCGGATCCCGTCCCTGGCTTGTTCGATGGCCGGCTCAACCAGACGTGTCATGGGCAGGGTGCAAAGATCCCGCTGAATCTGGAACAACCCGCGGACGCAGCCGGGTGTCGCCGTTGCACCGAGGCCGATATGAAATTCCTGTTTTACAGTGCCGAAATCGGCCAGGATGGGATAGAAATCGAGTTCGTCTGCAGGCCGGCGTTGTTGCGGTGTGTGGACAAAAAAATCATAGACCCGGGGTCGGCCTTGCTCCGCATGCGCCAGCAAGAATCCGCCACCCGCCAGGGAACAAAGTACCGGTTCGGCAACACAGGCGGCGAAATAGGCCGCCACCACGGCATCAAAGGCGTTGCCGCCCTCACGCAACACTGCTTCTGCGGCCGCCGCAGTGGCCGGATGGCCGGCGGCAACGACACCGCGCATGGTTGTTTTCATGAGACACGCATTCCTGTTGATTGAGAACCCATCTGCCTTAAAACCTGATTGATCGTGGCGTACTATGATTAAGGTAGCGCCCGGCAAGGTTGGCAGGATATTCTGATGGCAAGAACATGACAACGCAGTATCGCACACTCGTCTGGCTAACCCTGTTTGCCATCGCCATGGCTCAGGTGGAAGCCAGTATCGTGGTACACCTGCGGACGATTTACTATCCCGCCGATCCGCGGCACATCTTTCCGCTGGTTCTGATGTCGCATCACCACCTGGCTATCGAGCTAATTCGTGAACTGGCGACGGTGGTAATGCTGCTCAGTGTGGCAGTACTGGCAGCCACAGGCATGGTCCGCCGGTTTGCCGCCTTTGTTTATGTGTTCGGACTGTGGGATCTTTTTTACTATATCTGGCTCAAGCTGATGATTGGCTGGCCGGTCAGCTTGCTCGAGTGGGACGTTTTGTTCCTGATCCCCTGGCCCTGGTTCGGGCCATGGCCTGCCCCGGCTTTAATCGCCCTGGTGTTTACCGCGTGGGGCAGTCGTGTATTGCTCTCATCGGGTACAATTCATCTGCGGCCCTGGCCGGGGATCCTGTTTCTAGTCGGAACCCTGTTGGCGCTTGCAGCATTTTTGTTGCCGGCTTTTGCACTGCTTCCCGGTGGCGAAGCGGCTTTTGACGGGTATCAGCCAGATCGTTTCCTGTGGGGTTTATATCTGATTGGCGTTCTCCTGATGACAGTAAGTCTGTGGCGCATTTCGCTGGAGAACTGACATGGCCAGCAAGAAAAAAGAGGAAAATTCAAAGTACTGGTCCGCACGGGTCACGCGTGAAAGTTATGCCTTGGATCTGGAAGAGGGCGTATTTACCTGGAAGGATCCCAAAATGATTGCCGCATCCCTCAAACATTCCGCCGAGGCCAGTACGCGCCGCAAGGCGCCTCCGTTTCGTTCTGCCATGTCCATGCTGGTGTTTTACATAAATCGCGCGGGCAAGAATCTGGATAAAAAGCAGAAACGCACACTGGAACAGGCCAAGGAAGAATTGCGCAAACTCTATGGCCGAGCTTGAAGACCCGTAGATCTGTATTTCAGGAGATATTTCAACACCAGATGGGTCGGCCAAATCACCAGCAGAAAATACACCAGCATAACGGCCAGTACGTAAAATCCGCCGGGCAGCCAGGTCTGGGGAATTTCCGTCAGACCATAGACCCAGTTGATATTACGGTCCGGCCCGGACACCAGATAACTGACAGGCATAACGATCCAGGCCAGCAGGGTCTGGGCCAGACCCGCGCGTGGATCGTATCCAAGCCGCAACAGGGCATGGACCAGTACGATGGGAAGAAACACATGAAACAGCGAGAGACTGCGTACATACAGTGGTATATCCGGGGAAAACATATAGGCCGTGGCGTCAAAACCGAACATGTCATGCCCTGCAAAGAGATGACTGAAAAAATCTGCATTCCACACCAGCTCAGGGAGTAATAATCCGACAGCCATCATGCTGATGAGTAACCTGTTTTTGAGCCACAAGGCAACATATGTTACCAGCAAGGCAATATCGCACAGCCACAGAAAATTAACCGGACCATATTCAACCCAGTACACCGGAATCAGCACCAGAACAAACGCGCTATAAGCAAGCTTCAGCCATAATGACAGACAGGCAGGCGAATGATTCTGTGGATACGAGGCTTCGTCAGACAATATAGTCCATCCCTGTTGGGAAATATAAAACCGCGAGTTTGTTCATATTCACCCTGTAGCAACCGCTTTACGGGTACTAGATAAAGCAATCACCGGGAGTAAAGACTATACAAACTTCTCACTCTCTATTAATAGATAAATTTATCCAGATGAAAGACTTGTTAGATTCGCGCGCATTAAATATATTTAGCGAGTATTGGCATCACACTAATAAACACAATAATGGCCATAATAATTACTGAAGTACTTATGATAAATTTTTTCCATCCTGGCAGAGAATCCCATCTTTTCGCCGAGTCAGCGAGTGATTCACCGCCGATAACTTCAATAAAACCCACAAATGCATATGCCCCTGAAATGACTGCCAGCATTCGTGTGATCCCTGTCGCTATTCCAATGTAGGCCAGGATTCCGCCGATGATTGAAACGGGAATGCCGATTAAGAGTTTTTTGCTTCCCGGGGCCCGCGATAGTGGAACCCTCGCTTTTTCTTTAGTAGGTTCAATTGTTTTAGTCTCAGGTGCCTGATATGGATTATTACTCATTGATTCCCTC
>Ga0316577_10000144_pt1 | contig 21624 bp, 20 predicted proteins | sample S5NA_FD_203073 | JGI IMG/M metagenome (GOLD analysis project Ga0316577, IMG submission 203073) | Rhizosphere microbial communities from salt marsh grasses in Alabama, United States - S5-7_050615r2r1 | ecosystem: Host-associated > Plants > Roots > Rhizosphere | place: USA: Alabama | collected... | reverse complement strand
TCGGCGAGCCGGTAGACGTTCGCCTCGCGGGACCGGAAGTCGCCGCCCTTGACCGTGTCGTAGAACAGACGGTAGACGCTGTCGCCGTCGCCCTGGTAGTTCTTCGCGGCGTTGATGCCGCCCTGCGCGGCGATGCTGTGGGCCCGCCGCGCGCTGTCGTGGTAGGTGAAGCAGAGGACGTTGTAGCCGAGCTCTCCCAGCGTCGCGGCGGCGGCGCCGCCGGCGAGCCCCGTTCCCACGACGATGATCGTGTACTTCCGCTTGTTCGCGGGGTTCACCAGCTTCATGTCGAAACGGTGCTTCTCCCACAGGCTCTCTATCGGTCCGGACGGGATCTTCGAGCGCAGCTCCATATCCCTGTCTCCTTCCCTTACGCCACGATCCCGGCGAGTACGGCCACCGGGAACAGGATGTTGCCGCCCGCGACGACGATCGCGATCGCGAGCGCGAGGGGCCGCCGGATCCGCTTCGCCAGCGGCCCGTCGAGGCCCAGCGTCTGAAAGGCGCTCCACGTGCCGTGATAGAGGTGGAGCCCCAGCGCGATCATGCACAGGACGTAGAAGACCGACACCGGGACCGACTGGAAGCCCGCCACGAAGTTGTGGTAGGCGTCGCCCGGCACGAAGTCGGGATGCAGCGTGCCCGTCGTCAGGTGGAGGATGTGGTACCCGACGAACAGGAACAGGACGACGCCGCCCCAGCGCATCGTGCTGGACGCGGCGTCCAGGTTCAGCGACTCCTTCTTCCGGTACTTCACGCCGCGCGCGGCCCAGCTCTGGCGCGTGAGCGACCAGGCGGACCACACGTGGATGACGAGGGCCAGGATGAGGCCGGCACGGAAGGCCCACAGGAACCACCCGTAGCCGAGGAAGGGCTCGCCGAACTCCCGGAGCCCTTCGGCGTAGTGGTTGAACGCCTCGGGCCCGAGAAACACCTTGAGGTTCCCGAACCAGTGCACCATCACGAACAGCACGAAGATGGCGCCCGAGACGGCCATCGTGATCTTCTTGCCGACCGAGGTGTCATAGAGGGCGGAGACCCTGCTCATGTCGTCTCCTCGGAACAGGTTGGGCGAATGGGTACGCGCAAGCTATCGAGGCCCGACATGGGCAACAAGAGACATCGGGAGAGCCCGGGCCACCCGGGCGGCTCCTCGCGTGCAGACGGCGTCGCGGGCGCCCGTTCGGGGCGTCCGGCTCTCACCCTGAACCGGTTCGGAGAGCGCATGAATCAGCGTCCCATCCCGTTCGCGGCCGCGGCTGTCGCCGGTCTTCTCCTCGGCGGCTGTTCCAGCATGTCCGTGACTCGCGACTTCGACGACGGCTACTCGTTCCGTGGAGCGACCGGCTACGCGTGGCTCGACGCCCCGGTGGACGCCACCGGGATCAACGAGGAAGGGGCCCGGAGGGTCCGCGCCGCCGTCGATGCCGAACTGTCGAAGCGCGGCTTCGCGCAGGTCCCGGTCGGCGAGGCCGATCTCGTGGTCGCCGCCCGGGGCGGAACGGCGGACCGGATGGTCTACGACACGTACGGCTACGGCACGGGCCGCTGGTGGGGGTACGAGAACACGACGGCGGTGCAGCGCACCGAGACCGAAGGCGAGCTGATCGTGGACATCTACGACGCCTCGCGGAAGGAACTCGTCTGGCGAGGGACCGCGACGGATGCCCTGGACCCCGACGCCACGCCGCAGGAGCGGACGGCGAAGGTTCGCGAGGCGGTCTCCAGGCTGTTCGAAGGATTTCCGCCGGGCCTCTGAGCCCCGTCGGCGCTGCCCGTCCGACCGACGGCGACGTGGCCGCTCATTTCTCCCAGTAGCGGGCCTTGTGCGGGAGGATGCCGCGCAGCCCGCCGGTGGGATCCGGGACGTCGCCCAGGTAACGGGGGATCACGTGAACGTGGGCGTGCGGGATCGTCTGTCCCGCGGCGAGTCCGTCGTTGACCCCGATCGTGAACCCGTCCGGACGGTGCCGTTCCGCCAGGCGCACACGGACCTCGGCCACCAGCTCCCAGAGGTCGAACTGCTCGTCCAGTTCGAGGTCCCAGACGCTCGCGACGTGTCGGCGGGGCAGGACGAGCGTGTGTCCGTCGGTGGCCGGATAGTGATCCGGGACGGCCACGACGCCCTCGTCGTCCAGCCACACCCGCTCGGGAGGAAGCGTGCAGAACGGACAGTCGGGATCCATGAGATCTCCTCGCGAGGGTCCGTGACCCAACCTATCCCGCCGGCTCCGGGGAAGCACCCGGCAGGTGGCGTGGTCCGGGCGAGGCTCGCCTGGCGCCCGCTCGTCCTCGCGCTCCGGGCGTGGCAGGGCGGGGACCGCGAGGCGACGCTTCGCGTTCGGAGCGATGTCGGGGAGGACGAGGAGTGGCCCGTGGGAATGTTCTTCCGGGGCGAGGACGAGCTTCCGGAGATCGAGCGGGCGGCCCTCGACCGCTGCGGACACGCGGTAGTCGACGTGGGCGCCGGCGCCGGGCCGCACGCGCTCGTACTCCAGGACCGGGGGCACGACGTCCTGGCCCTGGAGTCGACACCGGAGATGGCCGACCTGCTCCGGGCGAGAGGCGTGCGCCGCGTCGCGATCGGGGGACCGGAAGCGGCGCCCCGATCGGGCGCGGACACCGTGCTGATGCTGATGAACGGTCTCGGGCTCGCCGGCACGCTCGCCGGTCTCGGACCGCTCCTCCGCTCCGCGGGCGGCGCCCTCGCGCCGGGCGGACGGATCCTCGCGGACTCGACGGATCTGCGGACATCGCAGGCGACCGTCCGCCGCGATGACGGCCGGTATATCGGCGAAGTGCAATTCCAGCTCGAGTTCCGCGGCGTGCGCGGCGAGCCGTTCCCGTTCGTATACGTGGACCCGGACACGCTGGCCCGGCAGGCGCGGGCCGCGGGTCTCGAGCTGCTCGAGAGCCTCGAATTCGGGGATGGAACGTATCTCGCAGTGCTCGCGGTCGCGGCCGCGACGAAGGGAACGGAAGGAGACGGAGTGCGGGCATGAGCGAAGACAGGCAAGGAGCCCCCGCGGACGCCTCCGGAGACGGCAAGGCGGAGTCGGAGGCCGAGGCGAAGGCCCGGCAGGCGAAGGCCGAGGCGCTCCGGATCCGGACACCCGCGCTCTCTTCGGAGGACGCCCGGGCCACGTACAAGGTCCTGGAAAGCTCGCTGCGGGACCTGTGGGCGGTCGTGGACAACCTGGCGGCCGTGATGCCGCCCCGGCCGACCTACTACCGAGTGACGATCTTCGGCTCGTCACGCATGCTGCCCGGGGACCGGCTCTACGAGGAGACGAAACGTCTCGCCAGCGAGCTCGCCTCCATGGGCTGCGACATCGTCACCGGGGGCGGCCCCGGCGTGATGCAGGCGGCGAACGAGGGAGAGCGGGAAGGCGACGTCCTCGACCGGACGTACTCGATCGGCCTCAACGTGACCCTGCCGCACGAGCAGGAGTCGAACCCGTACGTCGAGAAGCTCTACCATCACGGGACGTTCTTCTCGAGGCTCCATCATTTCGTCCAGCTGTCCAGCGCTTTCGTGGTCATGCCGGGCGGGATCGGCACGACGCTCGAGGCCATGCTGGTCTGGCAGCTCTGTCAGGTGGGCCATCTTCGCAAGCGGCCTCTCGTGTTCGTCGGAGAGCAGTGGCGCTCGCTCGTCGAGTGGGGCCGGACCTACTGGCTGCACAACGGACGGAACCTGGCCGACCCGGAGGACCTGGAGATCCCGATCTGCGTGGAGACGGTCGACGAGGCGGTGCACATCATCCGCAAGAACCTGGAGGAGTGGGCCGCCGAGGCGACCTGAGCCGCCGGGCTAGAGCTCGAAGGCCTCCCCGCGAGCGGGGACGCGGACGTCGGCGGTCCCGCCCGCCCGGACCGCATCGGCGAGGGACGCCGCCGCGGCGGGCTCCCCGTGCACGAGGAAGAAGCGTCCGACCCGCCCCGTTTCCCGGGCCCGCTCGGCCCACGCCAGGAGCTCCGTGCGGTCCGCGTGGGCGCTGTACGCGTCCGCGCGCTCGACCCGCGCCTTGACGTCGACCTCGGCGCCGAGGATCGGAACCGGGCTCTGGCCGGCCAGGATCTTCCGTCCGAGCGTGTGCTCCGCCTGAAACCCCACGAAGAGGATGGTGGTCGTCGGCTTCCACGCGTGATTGACGAGATGGTGCAGGATCCGCCCGCCCTCGCACATCCCCGAGGCCGCGATGATGATCGCCGGGCCCGGACGCGTGTTGAGCCGCTTTGACTCCTCGGCGTCCCGTACGTAGCGGAGCCGCCGGAACCCGAGGGGATCTCCGTCGGAGTCGCTCTCCTGCGTCTCGCGCATCTCGGCATCCCAGCACTCGGGATGCCGCGCGAACACCTCCGTGACGTCGATCGCGAGGGGACTGTCCACGAACACGTCCATCTCCGGCAGCTCGCCGGCCTCCCAGAGCTGGTTCAGCCGGTAGACGACCTCCTGCGTGCGGCCCAGCGCGAAGGAGGGGACCAGGAGCTTGCCCCCCCGCTCGAAGGTCGCGGCGGCGCAGGAGCGAAGCGCTTCCTTCGCGGCACTCGGCGGTTCGTGGCGACGGTCCCCGTAGGTGCTCTCCATCACCACGTAGTCGGCGCCTTCCGGCACCTGTGGATCGCGGAGGATGGGAAGGCCCTTTCGCCCGATGTCCCCGCTGAACACGATGCGTACGGTGCGGCTTCCCTCCTCGGCCTCGACCAGCGCCGAAGCCGAGCCGAGGATGTGACCCGCGTCGAGGAGCCGGGCCCGGACGCCCGGGACCGGCGAGAACCACGCGCCGTAGTCGATCGCCCGGAACCGCTTCCGCGTCCTCCGGACGTCGTCGATGCGGTACAGCGGCTCGAACGGGCGCTTCCCCTGCCGCTTCCTCCGACGGTTCACGTGACGCACGTCGCTGGCCTGGATGTGCGCCGAGTCGGCGAGCATCGCGTCGCACAGGTCCGCCGTCGCCGAGGTGCACCAGATCCGGCCCCGGAAGCCCCCGCGCACGAGGGTCGGAAGATTGCCCGCGTGATCGAGGTGGGCGTGCGTGAGGATCACGGCGTCGACGGAAGCGGGCTCGAAAGGCAGGTTCCGGTTTCTGTCGAACGCCTGTTTCCGACGCCCCTGCACCAGTCCGCAGTCGACGAGGAGGCGATGCCTCCCGACCTGCAGGAGATGCATCGAGCCCGTCACCTCCCCGGCCGCTCCCCAGAATTGGAGCTGCATGCGCCCCTCCGTTCGGTCGTCCGCGCCGCCCCATTGTCACGGCCCCCACCGTCGCCGCCCCCCGAATGCTCGGACCCGTGAGGTTCCGGACGCAACAGGGGCGGAGGCGGTTTGCCGGGCGCGGAGGCCCCGGCTACTCTCCCGTCATCGGCGGAGTACAGAGCGGTCCCCGGCGGCACGGATCCGCCGGGCCGGGGGCCCGCACCGAACCACGCGGAGACCCACCATGAGCGTCCACGAGTTCATCCGCCGGCATTACCGGCACTTCAACGCGGCGAGCCTGAAGGACGCGGCCGAGGCGTACCGGTCGCACGTCGAGGGCGGCGGCAAGATGATGGTGACGCTCGCCGGGGCCATGAGCACCGCCGAGCTGGGACTCTCCCTGGCCGAGATGATCCGGCGGGACCTCGTGCACGCGATCACCTGCACCGGGGCGAACCTGGAGGAGGACCTGTTCAACCTGGTCGCGCACGATCACTACGTCCGGATCCCGGAGTGGCGGAACCTGACCCCGCAACAGGAGAAAGACCTCGAGAGCCGGGGGCTGAACCGCGTCACCGACACCTGCATCCCGGAGGAGAAGGCGTTCCGGGCGCTCGAACGACACATCGTGGGGATCTGGAAATCGGCGGACGCCGCCGGCGAGCGGAGGCTTCCGCACGAGTACTTCTACGATCTCGTCCGGAGCGGCGTACTCGAGGACTCGTACCAGACGGACCCCGAGAACTCCTGGCTCGTGGCCGCCGCGCGACGCGAGCTGCCGCTGTTCGTTCCGGGCTGGGAGGACTCGACGATGGGGAACATCTTCGCCGCGAGCGTGATTCGCGGAGAGATCTCCTCGTCGGACGTGGTTCGCAGCGGAATCGACTACATGCTCGCCCTGGCCGACTGGTACCAGAGCACCACGATGGGCGACACGGCACGGGCGATGCTGGAGCGGGGCGTGAAGCCCTCCCGGACCGGCGAGCACGGGGCCGCGATCCCGGCCGAGGAGGCGGAGACGACGGTCGGCTTCTTCCAGATCGGCGGCGGGATCGCCGGGGACTTCCCGATCTGCGTCGTCCCGATGATCCACCAGGACCTCGAGCTCCCGTGCCCCTACTGGGCATACTTCTGCCAGATCAGCGACTCGACGACGAGCTACGGCTCGTACTCGGGCGCGATCCCGACCGAGAAGATCACGTGGGGCAAGCTCGACCTCGTCACGCCGAAGTTCGTGATCGAGTCCGACGCCACGATCGTCGCGCCCCTGATCTTCGCGTACCTGCTGGACTGGTAGCGGGAGGGCCGCCGGGGCCGCCCTCCCGCGGGATCGTCCGCTCCGGCCGCTAGTGGACCGGTACGACCTGGACGCCGAGGACGAGCGTCCAGTCCGTCTCCAGCTGCGGACCGTCGAGATCGCGCACGAGCGGCGCCAGCACCTCGGCGGCGACCCGGAAGGCGCGCCACTTGGGCACGTACAGGTTCACCCCGAAGCCCGCTTCGACGACGGTACCGGCCCGGAGGTCGGGATCCGCCGTCGGGACCACGGACGGGTTGACGCTCGGGGCCGGGTCGGAGCCGTCGATGTTCTCCGTCCGCGTCGCACGGAGCCGGACCGACCCCGACACGCTCCGGCCGAAGGCGCGCGCCCACCACCCGGTCGCGTAGTAGCGATTTCCGAGGGTCCAGCCCCGGTCGTTCTCCCCGAGCCGGATCGTCGCCCCGCCCTGCGCTCCCCAGGACCAGTCGCGGGTCTGGCCGAGCCACGTGAGAGCCGGCTCGAGGTCGAGCGTGCCCGACCCGTTCTGCATCGGGTACGGGAGCTGGACGTCCTCCCCCATGCTCGTCGGAAGGACATCTCTCTGCTCGATGGATCCGGTGGGCAGGCTCACCATGGCGTTGAGGTGGAGCAGCTGACGACCCCAGTCGGCGAGGCCGATCAGGCCACCCAGCTTCACGTCCCCGATCCCCCCTGACTCCGTCGTGAACGCGGTCCCCGCGCGCGTCCGGTGATCCATCGAACGGTCGACGATCGGGATCATCCCGAGCAGCGTCACCCCGTCCGTCGGCGCCCACATCGCCCCGAACATGTGCATCTGCATGGTCATGTCGGTCGGGGTGACCGGATAGCCGTAGCCGTCCGGGTCGAGCACGTCCGCGTCGCTCACGCGGTCCCTCCCGACGCGGCTTCCCGCCATCTCCATGACCATGAACCGGTAGGAGAGCATCACCTCGCCCGCGTGGTGCCGGTGGTCTCCCATCACGCCGATCGGGGCGTGGCTGTCCGGGCGGGAGGGGCTCCACTGGGCGAGCGCCCGATTCGAGGCCCCGACCGTGGCGCCCGCCACCAGGGCGAGCGTCGGAATCAGTCTCCGGGCGGTCGCGACGGCCATGCTTCGTCTCCTCTCGTACGCGTCGGGGGCCGGCGTTCGGTCACCGGGACGCCAGGACTTCCGCGAGAACCCGGTGCACCAGCTTCGCCGCCACGAACTCGCTCGCGTGCTGCCCCGGGATCGGAAGCAGCTCCACGACGTCGAATCCCACGATCCGCCGTCTGCGCGCCACGCGCCGGACGAGCTCGTTCACCTCGTACCAGCCGAGGCCGCCGGGCTCGGGCGTGCCGGTGGCGGGAAGCAGCGACGGGTCGAAGGCGTCGAGGTCGATGGTGAGATAGACGCGCTCCGGCAGCAGCTCGACCACTTCGTCCATCCAACCGTCTTCGCCCCGCCGGGCGATCGCGTGTGCCCAGAACACGCGATCGGGGTCGAGGCGCTCCATCTCCGAGGCGTCGACGGCCCGGATCCCGACCTGAACGATCGGGCCGCGCTCGCGGGCCCGGGCCATCACGCAGGCGTGATTGTGGGTCGAGCCCTCGTAGGCCTCGCGGGTGTCGCCGTGCGCGTCCACCTGGAGGATCCCGGCGCCGGGGAAGGCGTCCGTCACGGCCTCGACGGCGCCGATGGTCACCGAGTGTTCCCCGCCCAGGACCACGGGGAGCGCGTCGCGCCCGAGGATCGCCCCCACCCGCTCCCGTACGAGGGCCGCCAGCTCCTCCGGCCCGCCGTCGTGCAGGATGGGCGGGAGCGTCACGATGCCCCGTCTCCACGGCTCGAAGGCCGTCTCGATGTCGTACAGTTCCACCGTGGCCGACGCCTGGAGCAGGGCCGAAGGTCCCCGGTCCGCGCCCTTCCGCCAGGTGCTGGTGAGGTCGTACGGCACCGGGAGGATCGCCGCGCTGGCGCGGGCCGGGTCCGGAGGGACCGCCTCCTCGCCGAGGAACGGCGGATACGGAAGATCGGCGGGCGCGACGTGTGCCCTCGTCGTCGGCTCGTTCACTCGTCGGACTCCAGGTAGGTGTACCCGTTGAGCGCGCTCTCGTAGAAGCGGAGGAGCACGCGAGTCTCGGGCAGCGTCATCCGGCCCTCCCGGACCGCGGCCTCGCAGTCCTTCACGAGCCGCGGATACAGCCGGTCGACCTCGTACTGCATGTAACCCAGCACCTCGCGCGCCGTGTCCCCCTTCACGAACTCCTCGATCGTCCAGCCCCCCTGCTCGTGGAGCCCGATGTGAACCACGTGCGTGTCCCCGAACAGGTTGTGGAGGTCGCCGAGCGTCTCCTGGTAGGCACCGACCAGGAAGACCGCCAGGTAGTAGTCCTCCCCGGACCGGAGATCGTGGAGGTCGAGCGACTTGCGCACGTCCCGCACGTCGACGAAGCGGTCGATCTTCCCGTCCGAGTCGCAGGTCATGTCCGCGAGCACGGCGCGATGCATCGGACGCTCGTCGAGCCTGTGAATCGGCATGATCGGAAACAGCTGGCCGATCGCCCAGCTGTCGGGGAGCGACTGAAAGAGCGAGAAGTTGCAGAAGTAGGTCTCGCTCAGGATCTCCTCGAGCGGTTCCAGCTCCTCCGGCATCACGTCGAGCTTCGACGCCACGTCGTGGACCCGGGCGCAGGTCGCCCAGAACAGCCGCTCGGCGAGGCCGCGGAGCTCCAGGCTCAGGTAGCCCAGACTGAACAGGTTCAGCGCCTGCTCGCGGGCCTGGACCGCGTCGTGGTAGGCCTCGACCAGCGTGCGCTCGTGCACGGACTGGTAGGCCACGATCAGGTCGCGGATCGGCTGCGCGAGGTCCTCGTCGTCTTCGGCCACCTCGACCGTGCCCGCGTAGGTCGTCCGCGGACCCGCGGCCCCCAGCACGTTGATCACGAGGACGCTCTGGTAGGCCGCCATCGCCCGGCCCGACTCGCTGATGATCGTCGGGTGCGGCACCTCCCTCTCGGCGCAGACGCTCCCGATCCGATAGACGACCTCGCTCGCGTACTCCTGGATCGTGTAGTTCATCGACGAGGAGAAGTTCGTCCGGCTCCCGTCGTAGTCGACGCCGAGGCCGCCTCCCACGTCCACGTACTCGATTCCCACGCCAAGGTGCACGAGCTCCGCGTAGATGTGCCCCAGCTCGCCCACGGCTTCCTTGAGTCGCCGGATGTCCTGGATCTGGCTCCCCGGGTGGCAGTGGATGAGCTTGAGGGCGTCCAGCATCCCGTGGGCGGTGAGGAGCTCGATCATCTCGAGCACCTCGCTCACGAACAATCCGAACTTCGACTTCTCGCCGGCCGAGTCGCGCCACCGGCCGGCCCCCTGGCTCGCCAGCTTCACCCGCACGCCGATCTTGGGACGGACGTCGTACCGCTCGGCGTACTTCAGGATGAGACGAAGCTCGCTGAAGTTCTCGACCACCGGGATGATGTTCCGCCCCAGCTTCGCCGAGAGGATGACGGCCTCGATGTAGCTGTCGTCCTTGAACCCGTTGCAGACGATGAGCCGGCCCGGAGCGTCCTCGGTCATCGCCATCACGGCCAGCAGCTCGGGCTTCGAGCCGACCTCGAGTCCGAAGTCGTAGACGCTGCCGAACCGGTAGACTTCCTCCACCACCGGGCGCTGCTGGTTCACCTTGATCGGGTAGACGGCCACGTAGCGACCCTCGTACTCGTTCTCGGCGATCGCCGTCTGGAAGGCGTCGCGCAGCGTCCGGAGCCGGTGGGCCAGGATGTCGGAGAACCGGATCAGGAGCGGCGGGGTGAGGTCGCGCTCGCGGAGGCCCTGGACGACCTCGAACAGGTCGATCTCCGTCCCGGCGTCCGCCTGCGGGCGCACCACGACGTGACCGGCCGGCGAGACCTCGAAGTAGCCCTGGCTCCAGGCCCCGACCTGGTAGAGGTCCGCGCTGTCCTCGGGCGTCCAGCGGGAGATCGAGAGGCGGGCATCCGTCTGTGTCGTGTTCATGCGCCCGAAGATAAAGCCGCTCTCGGCGTGTCGATAGCGGAACCGGCCGGCGGGAGGGCGGACGGGATCGTCCGCGGGGCCGCGCCGGAGTCTGTCCACTTGTTGTCTATGGGTTGTCGACGTAGACTGAGGCACACGTGTCCCGAGACAGCCAGGAGCCATGAGCGAGCACACGAAGTCGGAGAAACGGCATCCCATCCAGGTCGTGTCGCGACGGACCGGCCTGTCGGCCGACGTCCTCCGCGTCTGGGAGAAGCGATACGGAGTGGTGGAGCCGGGACGATCGGAGGGAGGACGTCGACTCTACTCGGACGCCGACGTGGACCATCTCCGCCTGCTCCACCGCGCCTCGGAGGCCGGGCGGAGGATCGGGCGCATCGCCGAGCTCTCGACGGACGAGCTCCGGGAGATGGTGAGGGAGGACGAGCGACAGGAGGCCCGTGTCCGGGGCTCCCAGCCGGCCGTGACCGGCTCCCCCGACCGACACCTCGCTGCCGCCTGGCAGGCGGTCGAGGGCTTCGATCCGAAAGGACTGGAATCGGCGCTGATGCGGGCGTCGGTCGCCCTGAGCGCACCCGTTCTGATCGACGACGTCGCGGCCCCGCTACTCCAGCGGATCGGGGAGACCTGGGCCCACGGCGAGCTCAGCCCGGGAAACGAGCACCTGGCGTCGGCGGTGATGCGGCAGGTCCTGTCGTCGCTCGTGGCCTCCTGCTCGCCGGACATGGACGCCCCCCGAATCGTCGTGGCCACGCCGACCGGCCAGATCCACGAGTTCGGGGCGTTGTTCGCGGCGGCCGTGGCGGCGGCCGAGGGGTGGCGGGTGATCTATCTCGGAACGGATCTCCCCGGCTCGGACATCGCGCAGGTGGCGGACGAGACGGGCGCGGAGGCGATCGCACTGAGTCTCGTGTATCCACCCGCGAGCCCCGGCACCGAGGCCGCGATCGCGGAGCTCGGGTCGGCTCTCGTCGACCCCGTCGCCGTCACCGCCGGCGGCGCGGCGGCGGAGTCGTACGCGGAAGCTCTGGAAGAAGCGGGCGCCGAGCTCGTCGCCGACCTGCGCGGCCTGCGCGAGTGGCTCCGGGGGGTGGCGGAGCAGGCCTGAGGGGCCGCGCCTCAGGTTCCGGCCGGACGCATCACCTCGCCGCGTCCGAGGGCACCCCGCACCGCCGCGAAGGTACGGGCGTCCGCGTCGCGCGCCTCGGCACTCCGCTTCCGGAGGTTCGCCAGCGGGAGGCGGAGGCGGGGGATCCCCTCGAGTCTCGCGACGTGCCGGGCGAGGAACGCCCAGTAGAGGGGCGTGATCGGGCAGTCGCTGCCCGGGTCGAACGAGCAGCCGTCGCAGAAGTCTCCCATCCGCCGGATGTAGGGGGCGCCGGACACGTAGGGCTTCGTCGTCATCAGGTCCCCGACGGACCACGTCCCCATCCCCAGCACGTTCGGCTCCACGACCCAGTCGAAGCCGTCGACGAAGGCGACCCAGAACCAGTCCGAGAGCTCCCGGGGCGACACGTCCAGCAACGTGGCGAGGTTCGCCAGCACCATCAGACGCGGGATGTGGTGGCTCCACCCCTCCTCCAGAACGCCGGCGACGACCTCGTCGAGACAGCGCAGGCCCGACTCGGCGCCCCACCAGGCCGCCGGGAGAGGCGCGGCGGACCCGAGCGCCGAGGGAACGGCGCCGCCGTCGGCCGGGGCCCCCGCGCCCCCTCCGGGATCGGGGCGCTCCCCCGTTCGCCAGGGCCCGTCGATCCAGCGGCTCCAGCCCGCGTCCCCCGGACGATCGCGCACGGGCACGCGCTCCCGGCCGGGCAGACGCCGGAACCCGTCCGTCCGCCGGTGCACGTGGCGCACGAACTCGCGCCAGCCGAGCACCTGCCGGACGAATCCTTCGCGGCTCGCCAGCGGGGCGTCGCTGGCCGCCGCTTCGGTCACGACGCGCTCCGGGAGGAGCCGGTGCAGGTTCAGGAGGGGGGAGACGCGGGTGTGGAACAGGCTCCGCGAGTGCGAGGACATGGCGTCCTCGTAGGGTCCGAAGTGCGGGAGGCAGTTCGCCAGCGCCCATTCCCAGAGACGCTCGGAGTCCGCGCGCGTGACCGGAAGGGCTTCGGCGTCGAGACGGCCCGGGTGGCGCGCGAATCGGCGCTCGACGAGCGCGGCGACCTCGTCCGTGACGGGGTCGCTCGCGAACCGCGGCGGGGCCGGCGCCGGCGGACTGCCGGACCAGGGCTCGCGGTTCTCGGCGTCGAAGCTGAACTTCCCGCCGGCCGGGCGGCCCTCCTCCATCAGGATCCCGGTCCGCCGCCGGACCGCGCGATAGAACGCGTCCATCCGCCACGGAGGGCCGTCCTGGCTTCCGTCGAAGTCCTCCGCCGTGGTCAGCCAGCCCCCGTGGGGCCGGATCCGCAGACGTCCGTCACGGACGAGCGGCGCCAGATGCGCGCGGAGTTCGCGCTCGGCCGGCTCCATCATCTCGAACGGGCCGGTGTCCCGGGCTTCCTCCACGAGCGTGTCGGCATACGGGCGCTCCGTGAACCGGTAACGAACCGCGACGCCTCTCCGCGCCTGCTCGAGAGCGAAGTGACGCTGCGAGGCCAGCACGAGCAGGAGCTTCTGCTTGTGGTAGGGCCGGAGCCGCCCCTTCCAGGCGCTCTCCACGAGCAGGATCCCCGTCTCGCGCGGCTCGGAATCCGCGAGGAGACCGATCCGGTCGGAGAGCTGATCGTAGGCGACGAACGTCCACCGCCGGCCGCCCTCCTCCCGGTCGGACTGGAGCGCCCCGAGCGCCTCCCGGAACGCGCTCACGGACGGTACCGGGCGATATATCCGTCGACCGAGTACTTCCGTCGCGTGCTGTCCGAGCTCATGTACCGGATCTTCCCGAACACCGGCCGCTCCGGGCCCCACGCGCGGTCGTAACGGCCCAGACACCAGAAGATCCCCGACCACGAGTTGGGGTCCCGGCCGTCGAGCGCGTACCGGTTGTTCAACTCGACCATGATCGACAGAGCGTCCCGCGGGCTCTCCGTCCAGTGGAGAATCTTCTTCCCCCACAGCATCCGGAGATAGTTGTGAATCCGCCCTTCACGGCGCAGTTGGACCTGGGCCGCGTTCCACAGTTCGTCGTGCGTCCGGGCGGCATCGAAGTCCGCGAGATCGTAGACGTGCTCCCGCTCGTCCGACTCGTGCTCCTCCAGCGTCGTCCGCGCCCAGTCCGGGAGGGACTCGTACCGGTCGTAGTCGTCCGTGTGGGCGCAGCGGTTGAACCCGACTTCGCGCCACGTGACGAGCTCGTCGAGGAACGCCTCGGCGGCCGGCGAGAGACCCCACCACCCCTGTCGCTTCCCATCGACCTCGTCGGAGAGGTCCGAGGGGCTCCAGTCCTCCCGACGGGCGATCGCGTCGAAGACCTCGTGCGCGGACACGTGGCCGGAGTGGAGCCAGGGACTGAGGCCGCTCGCCGCGTCCGCCTCCGGCGCGTTCCGCCGCTCGCCGTAGCCCGCGAGGTCCCGGTCGAGGAACGCGTCGAGTCGACGGCGGGCCGCCGCCGTCCCCCCTCGCCGCTCGACCGGCCCCACGGCGTGGTCGATCGGCAGAGCCGACAGGTCGGGCCCTCCGTCGCGCAGGGTCGCCGACGCGTCCCGCCACCGGTCGGTCAGCCCGGAGGGCAGCTCCGGCCGTTCCGAGACGGTCAGCGCGTCCAGCGGGTTCTCCACCGGCAGGCGCTCGAGGTGCGGAGCGAGCGTCTTCTGAAGGTGCCGACGGAACGCGTGCGCGACGGGGAACACGCGCCGCGTGTCGCGCATCGGGTACAGGCCGTTCCCGTCGACGGCCTCGAGCCGCACGGACAGCCGCGATGCCGCGGCCTCCTGCATGCGCGGAACGAAGAAGCAGGGCCAGTCGTCCGTCACCACCTGCACGGCGTCCGCCGCAAGCCGCTCGAGCAGCCCCGAGCCGTCGCCCGCCGCCGGCTCCACGTAGGGCAGGTACAGGACTCCCCGCCGTCCGCGCAGCGCCTCCTCGTGCTCGCGCATGCCGTCCAGCAGGAACGCGTGGTGGCGGTCGCTGGCCCATTCGTATCCGACGCGGAGCGCCTCCAGGATCACCAGCGGCACGTCGAAGCGGCCCGCGACCTCCACCGCCCTCTGGAGCGCGAAATTCCAGCCGAGTCGACGGGTGGATGTCATCCAGTAGAGGACATACCGACCCTCACGACGCGCCTCGCCGCCGTTCAGCTCCCGGATTCGGATGGACGGGACCTCTCGCATCGTCTCCTCGCCGCCTCGTGGGTGAACCAGCAGTCTGTCGACTCGTCGAGCGAAGGTCAAGCTTGTTAATGGACACTCACTTGACAAACACTGCCCGGGGGGCCATCTTTCTGGACAACGAATGAACAACACCGGGGCCGAGCGGCCCGACAGCGAGCGCTCCGGCCCGGATCGACCCCAAACGGAAGAGGACATGCAGATGAACAAGCACCTGATGACTTCGCTCGGCGCCCTCGCGGCAGTGGCCGCGTTCGCGCTTCCGGCTTCGGCCCAGATGGCGACGCACGGCGGTCACGCGATGCCGACCGGAGATGACATCGTCGACGTGGCGGTCGCGAACGGCTCCTTCACGACGCTCGTCGCGGCGGTGAAGCAGGCCGGTCTCGTGGAGACGCTGAAGGGAGAGGGTCCGTTCACGGTGTTCGCGCCGACGGACGAGGCCTTCGCTGACCTGCCCGCGGGCACGGTCGAGAGCCTCCTGCGTCCGGAGAACCGCGACAAGCTCACGGCGATCCTCACGTACCACGTCGTCCCGGGCAAGGTCATGGCCAGCGACGTCGTGAAGCTCTCCTCGGCGAAGACGGTCCAGGGTTCCTCGGTGTCGATCGAGGTCGAGGACGGAGCGGTCTACGTCGACGGAGCGAGGGTCGTCAAGGCGGACGTCCCGGCGAGCAACGGCGTGATCCACGTGATCGACAAGGTGATTCTCCCCTCGAAGTGACCGACGTTCAGGTTCGCGCCGCCGGGGCCCGCACGGGCTCCGGCGGCGCTCTGTTTCTCCACGGGACTCCGGAGGACCGATCATGTCAGACTCCGTCGCCCCTGCGTACGCGATCCTCGGTGCCACCGGGGGCATTGGCAGCGAGGTCTGCCGGCGCCTGGCGGCCGGCGGCGCGCGGCTCGCGATCGGGGCCCGGGACGAGGCGCGACTCGACGACCTCGCCGCCGGGTTGGACGCGACCGCCCGCTCGTTGGACGCGGCCGACTTCGACGCGGTCGACGCGTTCCTCGGAGAGGCGCTCGAGCGCTTCGGCCGTCTCGACGGCGTGGTGAACTGCGTGGGCAGCGTCTACCTGCGGCCTGCGCATCTCACGCCGGCGAAAGACCTCCACTCGGTCCTCGCGACGAACCTGGTGACGGCCTTCGCCGCCGTACGTGGGGCGGCGCGGCGGATGAAGCAGGGCGGATCGGTCGTCCTCATCTCGACGGCCGCGGGGCGCACGGGTCTTCCGAGCCACGAGGCGATCGCCGCCGCGAAGGGAGGCGTCGAGGGTCTCGTCCGCTCCGCCGCCGCGACCTACGCCCGGGCCGGGCTCCGGGTGAACGCCGTCGCGCCGGGACTCGTGGAGACGCCGGCCACCGAGCGGATCACGTCGAACGAAGCGGGGCGCGCCGCGTCCCTCTCGATGCACGCGCTGGGGCGGCTGGGGCGACCGGCGGACGTCGCCTCGGCGATCGTCTGGCTCCTCGACCCCGGGAACGACTGGGTCACCGGTCAGGTCCTGGCCGTCGACGGCGGCCTGGGCTCCGTCCGGGTGCCCGCGCGAGGCTGATCGGCGGACGCCGGCCCGGCCGGCGGACGCCCCGGCTTCCCGGACGGGCCCCACGTCTCCACCTCCTCGAGGCGGGCCCGGGTCTGCGGCCCGTCCACCACGACGACGGTCTCGGCGATCTTGTCCTGGATTCCCTGGCGGTTCGGATCCCAGAGGATCTTGAGGAAGCCCTCGAACCCCGTGAACAGCGCCGCGGCGTATCCGCCGTAGCGTTCCAGCGAGGCCCAGAACCCGAGCGGTCGCCCGTCGAGGCGCACGACACGCACCTGGAGCAGCCGCTTGCCGGGCGTGCGGCCGCGGAAGAAGCCGGTCAGAAACGTGAAGTAGAGACCCGACCAGCCGAGACCGAGGCCGAACTCGTCGAGCAGGTTGGTGACGGTGTGGCGGATCCCCTTCTGCTGCTCCGCCTCCAGGTCGGCCCTCGTTTCCGCGAGCTGCCGCCGGGCCGCGTCACGCTCGGCCCGGAGCTCGCGGCTCGCCTCGGCACGTGCCGCGAGCTCGGGGGCCGCGAGCCGCGTCGCCAGCGCTTCCCTCGACCGGGCGATCGCGACCGAATCGCCGGAGCGCCGGGCATCCCGGAACGCCGCGAGCAGCGAGTCGAGCGACGCGGGTGCCGTGTCCGCCTCCGCACCCGCACCCGCACCCGCGCTCTCGTCGATCACGCGGACGAGAAGCTGCCGCAGCTCCGGGTCGAACTCCTCGGCCGACGCCATCTCGGCGACCACGTCACGCATCTCCTCGGCGGTCATCCCCTCGCTCCGATAGCGGTCGACGAGACGGCGCGCGGCCGTCGCCCGGGCCGCCGAGTCCTCCGCGCTGGACAGGGCGACGAAATCCGCGATCGATCCGATGGACACCGGGACACTCGTGCCTCCGGGCGTATCGGTCCGGAACATCACGGCATCGTCGGGCACGAGCCCGGGCCCCACCGTCGCGAGCAGCGTGATCGTGACCACCGTCGCGCCGAGGCAGCCGATCCCGGTCCGCACGGCCCTGCTCGAAGTGGACTCTCTGCGCCGATGGACCGCCAGCCAGAACAGGAACGCCCCCGCGGCGAGGGCCAGGAACACGCCCCGGGCGTTCGCGAGGAGCGCGATGAGGACGAGGTCCACCGCCATCGCCACCGCCCGCCGCCACGGCGGAGCGAGCGGAATCCCGAGCAGACCCGGTGCCACCGAGAAGGCATCGGGCGTGATCGTGCGGCGGGGATCCTCCGGGTTCCGCGTCATGGCGGAAACCTCACGCCCCGGGGACGCCCCGGCAACGGCGCGCCCCGGGGGCGGAGCGAGGTCGACTCAGGTCCGGACGGCACCCGGGCCGGGGACCTCGGCGGGACGCTCGAACCGGAACAGAGTCGGAAGGTCGAGGTCCGGAATCTCGATCCGCTCCAGGCGCTCGAGCACGTCCGGGACGAGCATCGCGCCCGCCGACGGCGCCACGTTCCAGCGCGCTTCGCTCGCCTCGGGGAGGTCGACCTTCACCGTGCGCTCCTTGCGGTCCCGGAGGAGGCGCACGGAGATCGTCCCCTCTTCGGCCGCCTGGACGGCCGAGATGAGATCCGCGGGGCTCGCGACCTCGTCCTCGCCGAACGCGAGGATCACGTCTCCCGCCTTCAGCCCCGCCTTCGCGGCCGGACTGTCCTCGCGGACCGTGGTGACGAGCACGCCCTCCCTGTCGGCGAGACCGAAGTACGCCCCGAGTTGCTCTCCGAGCGTCTGCACGCCGACTCCGAGTCGTCCGCCGCTCATGAGCGCGAACATCCGGCCGCGGAGCTCGGGCGCCCTCAGCCGCTCCCCGACTCTCCCGGCGATCTCGGGAGCGGGCACCCGCATCGTCCACGTCCCGCCCGGCCCGGTTCGCTCGCCGATCTCGACGGGCAGCTCCCGACGCGTCCCGTCCCGGACCACGGTCAGCCGGACCTCGCGGCCCGCCGGCGTCTCCGACACCAGCCGGCGCAGCTGTACGGCGCTCTCCACGGGCGCCCCGTTCCACGCGACGATGACATCATCCTCCCGGAGGCCCGCTTTCGCCGCAGGTCCGTCCTCCGTCACCTGCGACACCCGGGCCCCGCGCTCCGCGTCGAGCCGGAGCCGATCGACGGCCGCCGCGTCCACCTCCGCGATGTAGACCCCCAGGTAGCTTCCCGCCGGGCCGAACGGCATCCCGCGGGCGATCACGATCTCCGGGGCCTCCGGTGCCTCCGGCCTGTCCGGCTTGTCCTGCGCGGCGCCGCAGCGCGCCGTGGCCCCGACCAGGACCACCGTCGCGAGCGCGGCTCCTGCCATTCGCATGCCTCCGAGCGTCATCTTCATCCCCTCGCTCCTCGTCCTCGACGCGAGGCCCGCCCCCGCGTCCGTCCGTTTGGACAGGGAGGGACCGGTGACGGGTTGCCCGACCCCGCTCCACCCGGGCCCGGGCGGAGAAAGGAAAGGGCGGCGGGCCGGACCGCGAGCCGTGCGCTGCCCTCCCTCCAGATCTCGCCGTCGACGTTGATCCAGAATCCGGGGCCGGCCTCGACCTCGACCCGGCGGACGCGACGGTGCACGATGTGCGGGGACGCGAGATGACGGCCCGCGAGCACCGCGGGCGCGAGACCCGCCAGGCGCACGCGCGCCAGCTTGCGCACCGCGACCACGTCGATCCAGCCGTCATCCGGCTTCGCTCCGGGCGCGAGCGGAATCCGGCCGCCCGCGAATCTCCCGTTGGCGACGACGAGCATCAGGAGCTCGAGGTCGAGCCGCTCGCCGTCGAGGTCCAACGTCACGTCGTGGGGGCGGAGGTCCCGCAGCTCGCCGAGCGCGGCACGGAGATAGGCGAGCGTTCCCCAGCGGCGCTTCATCGCCGGCGTCATGCGGTCGGAGATCCGCCCGCAGAAGCCCGCGACGACGGCATTCCACGCGAACGGCGGATCGGCGCCGCCTCCGGCCGGGCCCAGAGAGATCGCGTCCACAGGGAGCGCCTGGCCGGTCCGGAGCAGCTCCAGCGCCGCCGGCAGGACCATCGACACACCCAGCGAGCGGGCGAGGTCGTTGCCGGTGCCGATCGGGAGGATCCCCATTGCGCCCGGGAATCCCGTCTCGAGCAGCCCCGTCGCCACCTCGTGGACCGTGCCGTCCCCGCCGGCCGCCACGACACGGTCGAAGCCCTCCCGGCTCGCCTCCCGGGCGAGCCTCCGGCTCGCGCCCGGGCCTTCTCCGGCCCGGAGCTCCGCTCCGCCGGGAACGTCGGCGAGGTGGCGGCGGAGCTCGGCGCCGCGCACGCCGCCGGCAGCGGCGGGGTTCAGGATGACGCGGGTGCGCATGGTCCCGTAACTTCGGGAAGCGGGCGCATTCGGACCACGGCCAGGCGCGGAGAGGATCGATGCGGGACGACGAGGATCTCCAGCGGGCCCGGCGACTGCTCGCCGGAGCCGAAGCCGTCGCGGTCCTCACGGGCGCCGGCGTGTCGGCCGAGAGCGGCGTTCCCACGTTCCGGGACGCGGGCGGCCTCTGGCGCGGGCGCCGACCCGAGGAGCTCGCCACGCCGGAGGCGTTCCGTCGGGATCCGGTCGAGGTCTGGTCCTTCTATCGCTGGCGCCTCGAGTCGCTGCGCGAGGTCGCGCCCAACCCGGGGCACTTCGCCCTCGCGCGCCTCGAGGCCCGACGGGACCGCTTCTGGCTGCTGACCCAGAACGTCGACGGTCTCCATGCGGCGGCGGGCAGCACGCGGGTGACGGAGCTTCACGGCTCGATCCGGCGCGCGCGCTGCACGCGGTGCCGGGCGGACATCGAAGTCGAGCCCGCTCTCGCCGGACTCGGGCCGAACTCCGTCCCGGCCTGTCCGGCCTGCGAGGGGCCGCTGCGTCCGGCCGTGGTCTGGTTCGGCGAGCCCCTTCCCCGTCGCGCCCTCGCCGTCGCGGAGGAGGCGGTGTCGGGCTGCGAGCTGATGCTCGTGGTCGGCACATCGGGGGTGGTTCAGCCGGCTGCCTCGTTCGCGTGGACGGCACGCTCCCGGGGAGCGCGCGTGATCGAGGTGAACCCCGCGTCGACCCCGATCTCGGAGATCGCCGACGTCTCGCTCCGCGGCGGATCCGCCCGCCTCCTGCCCCTGCTCGTGGAGTCCGCCGGGCAGACGGACGTCCGCTGAGTCAGGCGTTGCAGGTCATCCGGCTCACCGACTCCAGGAAGGCGACGAGGAGGGATTGGTCGAGACGCCCCCCGGAACGGACGCCGGAGCAGACGTCGACGCCGAACGGCCGGACCATCCGGATCGCCCGGCAGACGTTCTCGGGGGTGAGCCCGCCCGCCAGAATGACGGGCGTCTGCACGGCCTGCACGATGCGGCGGCTGATCTCCCAATCGTGGGTCTGTCCCCCCGGGTTCTTCCAGCGGAACGGAGGCTCCGGATCCGCGGAGTCGAGGCAGATCGCGTCCACGTGCCGCGAAACGGCCTGCGCGCACTCGACGGCCGACTCGTCTCTCACGTGGATCGACTGCACGAGCGAGAGGCGCGGCGCCCGCCTCCGGAGTCGACCGTAGTCCTCGGAGGCGAGACCGTCGAACAGCTGCAACGTGTTCACACCCGTCACCCGGTGCAGCTCTTCGAGCCGGTCGACATCCCGTGCGGACGTCAGCAGGAAGGTGCCGATCCCGGGCCGAGTCTCGCGGACGATCTCCGCGATCTCCGGCAGGGGCACCTGTCCTTCTCCGGAGGGCGTCTCATCGACCATGCCGATCGCCGCGGCTCCGTATGAGATCGCGAGCCTCGCCTCCTCGCGGGACGCGATGCAGCAGATCTTCACCTTGACCGGCGGTATCATCTCCATGCGGCCTCCGCGCACTCCCGGGACCGCCCCTCGTCGTGGGGCCGACCTTCCGAATATTGCAGGAATCGGACCGCGGCGGCAGGGGGCGGATCAGAGGAGGGCGTCGAAGGACAGGTAGACCCGCCACGCGTCCGGATCGCGGCCCCGGAGCGAGCGCGCCACGTCGAGCCTCAGAAGACCGTCGAGGGCAGACACTCCCGCGCCGGCCGCGAGCGCGGGGTCGTCGAACCGGACGTCGGCCCGGTCGCCCGCCCACCCGGCGTCGAGGAACCCGAGGAACCGGATGCCCGGATCCCTCGTCGAGAGCTCCAGTCGACCCAGCCAGAACGCGGAGCCCCTCAGAGCGCCCCCTGGAAAGCCCCGCAGGGTCTCGACGCCGCCGAGAAACCACTGCCGCTGGGCGGGAAGGGTGCCCGCCGTGGATCCGGCCGAGAGCGCGACCGCGGCGGCCAGCGGGCGGAACAGGGGGACGTGGAGGCTTCCCTCCCCCGCGAACCGGAGATAGGAGCGG
>Ga0316577_10000142_pt1 | contig 21628 bp, 20 predicted proteins | sample S5NA_FD_203073 | JGI IMG/M metagenome (GOLD analysis project Ga0316577, IMG submission 203073) | Rhizosphere microbial communities from salt marsh grasses in Alabama, United States - S5-7_050615r2r1 | ecosystem: Host-associated > Plants > Roots > Rhizosphere | place: USA: Alabama | collected... | reverse complement strand
GGTGGCTGGTGGCCTCAAACCCCAGGAGGTTCTCGCGCAAGGACGGGAAATCGAGGGGATTCGGGAAGAGCTGGAAGGGATCCGGCTCTTTCAGAGCCTGGAGGTGGACATCCTGAATGATGGCACCCTGGACATGCCCGACGAGGTTCTCGAAAGCCTGGATCTCGTTCTGGTTTCGGTGCATTCGTCTATGCACATGGAGAAGACCGCGATGACCGAGAGGGTGATCCGGGCCCTCGGGCACCCGGAGGTGGATATCCTGGCCCATCCAACGGGTCGGATCCTGAACCGGAGGGAACCGTACGCTCTGGACGTGGATGCGGTGCTGCAGGCCGCGGCTGAATTGGACGTGGCGGTGGAGCTCAACGCTCACCCGGAGCGCCTGGACCTGCATGACGGCCACGTTCGCCGGGCCAAAGAGCTGGGGGTGAAGGTGGCCATCAACACGGACGCCCATTCCACCAGGGACCTCCCTCTGATTCGGTATGGCGTGGACCAGGCGAGGCGAGGTTGGCTGGAGCGAGGCGATGTCTTGAATGCCTTGCCGCTGTCGGAATTCGAGGGTTGGATCCAAAGGAAGAACCGCCGATGAGAGCGCCGTGCTGATCCTGGAGATCCTGCTCCTCCTGGTGGGGTTCGCGGCCCTCTACTTCGGTGCCGACTGGATGGTCCGGGGTGCGGCCCGCCTGGAGGGAAGCCTTGGCCTGAGCCCCATTGTCATTGGATTGACCGTCGTGTCCCTGGGCACCTCCGCTCCGGAGCTGGTGGTGGCCGTTCTGGCTACCATCGCGGGGAGCGGAGATCTGGCGGTGGGCAATGTCATGGGATCGAACCTGGCCAATATCGGCCTCATCCTCGGCGCCACCGCCCTGGTTCGTCCTCTCGTGGTGCTGCAGCGAGTAGTGCGACGGGAGATCCCCATCATGATCTTCCTCACTCTCCTTCTATTTCCCCTCATTCTGGATCTGCAGGTGGACAGGGTGGACGGTGCCTTTCTGTGTCTGCTCCTGGCCACCTATCTGACGTACGTCTTCCACCAGGGGAAGAAAGCTCCGCCCGGTCTCGTCTCTCCCTACACGAAGCTGGCTGGCAAGGTCTGGCGAGTGGAGAAGAGGGCCGCCGTCATGGACATCGGTCTTCTGGTGGTGGGCGTTTTCGGGCTGGTCCTGGGCGGAAAGGCCATCGTGGAATCGGCCACCTACCTGGCGAGGGCCCTGGGGGTCAGTGAGATGACCATAGGGATCACCGTGGTGGCCATCGGGACCTCCTTGCCGGAGCTGGCCACCTCTCTGATGGCGGCTCTGCGCAAACAGACCGACATCGCCGTGGGGAACGTCATCGGCTCGAACATCTTCAATATTGCGGGTGTCCTGGGCGTGGCTGGGGCGGTGGAGCCCATAAGAGTGGCCCGCGGGGTCCTGACAGTGGAGTATCCGGCCCTTCTGGCCATCTCCCTGGTCGTTCTCTTCGTTCCCGTCGCCTGCCGGCGTCAAGGGCGTTTCCAGATCCGGAGACTTGGAGGTGCCATCCTCCTGGGAACCTACGTGGCCCTGGGGTACTGGGTTCTGGTCCTGAGCTGAGGCGTGTTCCGGTGGCGGGGCTTCAAGCCTCTCGGACGGGGCCGTGCCGCCTCTTCAGACCTGGGCCAGGGCCTGAGAGACGTCTGCCATCAGGTCCCCAGGGTCCTCCAATCCGACTGAGATCCGGCACATCGACGGGGTGATCCCGATCTTCTCCTGATCCTCCAGGGGAATGTCGGAGTGCGTCATGGCTCCGGGATGCTCCGCCAGGGATTCGGTCCCACCGAGGCTCACTGCGAGCTTGATGAGCTTCAGGGCGTTCAGGAATCGGAACGCCTCCGCTTCCCCACCCTTCAACTCGAAGGCGATCATGGAGCCGGCGCCGGTGCACTGCTGGTTGAAGACTTCGTACCCCTGGTCCCCTTCCCGGAGATGTCCCAGGTAGCTCACCCTCAGCACCTTGGGGTGATCCCTGAGGAAGTCCGCCAGGATCTGGGCGTTCTCCATTTCGGTGTGCATACGAATCTTCAGTGTCTCCAGGCTTCTCATCAGGAGAAACCCGGTGAACGGACCGGCCATGTTACCCAGGAAGGTCCGAGTGGCCCGGACCTGGTCCATCAGGTCACTCGGTCCCAAAACCGCCCCTGCGATCAGGTCCGAATGGCCCCCCACGTACTTGGTCAGGGAGTAGACCACCAGGTCGGCGCCGTGCTTCAGGGGCTGCTGGAAGACCGGTCCCAGGAAAGTGTTGTCGACGGCCAGGAGAACGCGGCGCTCCTCGGTGGACAACTCCCGGGCGACACGGGCGCATGCCTGGATGTCCACCAGGTCGTTCGTCGGGTTCGAAGGAGTCTCCAAATAGATCATTCGAAGCCGGTGGATTCTGTCCCCTTCCGCCAGGGCTTGCCTGACGCCCTCGGCGCCGTGGGAGGAGCGGAAGCAGACCACCTCGATCCCGTAGTGAGGGAGTACCTCGTGAAAGAGGTATTCCGTTCCCCCGTAGCTGGGCTCGGAGAAGACCACCACGTCCCCAGGCCGGAGGAAGGTCAGGGCTGCGGTGGATATGGCCGCCATTCCGCTGGCGAAGACGGCTGCGTCCTCGGCTCCATCCCAGAGCGTCAGCCGATCCTCGAGAATCTGAATGCTGGGGTTGTTGAGCCGGGAGTAGATGAGACCGATCTCCTCGCCGGCGTCCTTCTCCCGGAGCCCGTACGCTTTGTAGAAGAAATCCTTCCCGGCCTCCGCGCTCTGGAAAGTGAAGGTGGAGGTCGCAAAAATGGGGGCCTTCACAGCCCCCTCCGACCAATCGGGTCGATACCCGTAGCTCATCATGAGGCTCTCGGGAGCCAGGGCCCGATCACCGATCTTCTTCTTGGCCTTCTTGTCCCACATGGAAAGTCTCCGGAAACAGAGTCGATCTGGAAGAGGAGTCCGGCCGAGAGCCTCCTCTGGCGACCCGGAAGAGCGCTGGACCGGCAACCAGGGAATACTACCGTTTGGGGAGGGGAGGGGCCAGTTGGAGGCTGGAGAAATCCCTTGCCCCTGAAGTGCTTTACCTCGAGCTTCAGGGAGGGGAGCGGGAGGGAATCCCAACCCCGAAAAGGAGTCAGTCATGAACATGACCTCCAACCCCGTTCTCCGAGCCATCGGCCTCTGGGTGCAGAAGGCGCGGGGGAAGGCAACCCTTTCGGAGGCGGGCTCCTGAGCGTGGAGAGGAAAGACCCGGCCGAATTCGGGAGCCTGCTGCCCACAATCCTGGTTCCCCCTCCGGGACCGCGCTCCCTGGAGATGTCCCGACGTCTCGCACGAGTGGAGTCACGAAACGTGACCCACCTGACGCCGGCTTTCCCCGTCTTCTGGGACTCCGCCTGTGGGACCAACGTCCGAGACGTGGACGGGAATGTCTTCCTGGACCTCACAGGTGCGTTCGGCGTCTCGGTGGCTGGCCACCGGAACCCCCTCATCACGCAGGAAATCCGGGATCAGGCGGAACGGCTGGTCCACGGTATGGGAGACGTCCATCCACCGGCCAAGAAGGTGGAGCTCCTGGAGGCTCTCGCCCGGATCGTGCCGTGGGCAGATTCCCGGGCCATCCTGGGATCCTCCGGATCGGAGGCAGTGGAGGCGGCCCTGAAGACGGCGCTTCTCGCCACGAGGAGGCCGGGGATCGTTGCCTTCGAGGGGGCCTACCATGGCCTCACCCTGGGATCGCTCGCAGTCACGGAGCGGGAGGATTTTCGAGAGCCGTTCAGGGAGCGTCTCTATCCGGGGGTGCGCTTCGTTCCATTCCCCGAGCCCTTGCGCATGGGCTCCGGCGCGTCGTCTCGATCCCTGGACGCGGTGGCAGAGGTGATGGAGGAAGGGGCCGGTGGAGAGGGGATCGGAGCGGTCATCGTAGAGCCCATTCAGGGAAGGGCGGGCGTCCGGGTCCCCCCCAAGGGCTATTTGAGGGATCTCGCGTCCCTGGTCCGGGGGGCAGGGGCCCTCCTCATCTTCGACGAGATCTTCACGGGCCTGGGCAGGACCGGCTCAATGTTCGCATGTCTCCAGGAGGACGTGGTTCCGGATCTCATCTGCCTGGGGAAGGGTCTGGGAGGGGGACTTCCCCTCAGCGCCTGTGTGGGGCCGTGGGAAGTGATGGAGGCATGGCCTCCTTCGGTGGGGGAGGCGATCCATACCAGTACTTTCCTCGGACATCCCTTGGCCTGCGCAGCAGGCCTCTCCCTCCTGGCGGAGATGGAGAGTGGGGACCTGGTGACTCGATCCCGGGAACTGGGCCTGGAGCTGGTTCGCTGGCTCCGGGACGAGTTGGCCGGGGTGCCGGAAGTGGCGGAGGTGAGAGGGCGGGGGCTCTTCGTGGGGGTGGAGCTGGCGGATCCCGGGACGATGGAACCCCTGGCCGGAGCCGCGTCGGTGGTGGCCGGGAGGGCCCTGGGTCGGGGGATTCTGGTCCTTCCGGCCGGGAGGGTCGGGCATGTCCTCGAGCTCTCCCCGCCCCTGGTGATCACGCGCGAACAGCTGCAGTGGGCGACGGTTGAGCTCGGTGGAATCATCAGGGAGACGGTGCGGGGCGTTCCCTCGTCAGGCCACTAGGCCACGATCTCCTCACCGCCGTCCACGTTGATGACGTTCCCGGTGATCCAATGGGATTGGGGAGCACAGAGAGCCAGGACGGCGTCGGCCACGTCCTCCGGCGTGGTGAGCCTCCCGGAGGGATTCCGCCTCGCCGCTCCCTCGATGAGAAGATCGTTTCCAGGTATCTTCCTGAGTGCCGGCGTATCGGTAACCCCTCCCCGAAGCGCGTTCACGGTGATTCCCATGGGAGCCAGCTCGTAGGCGAGCTGCCGGCAATGGGATTCCAGCGCCGCTTTGGCAGCCGATACGGGCCCGTAATCCGGGATGATCCGGTTCGAGCCGGAGGAGGTCATGGCGAAGATTCGCCCGCCCCTCCCAACGAGACCTCGCTTCACGGTGGCCTGAGTCCAGTCGACCAAAGAATGAGCCATGACCCTGAGCGTCATATCCATCTGACTTGCGGAGACAGACCCTTCGCCGATGTAGGGACGGAGCGTACCGAAGGCCAGGGAATGCATGAGTACACCCACATCTTCCTCTTCGGCCATCAGGGTCTTCATCTCCTCGAGGGTGTCCTCCATCTTCACAGGGTCGGCAGCGTTGATGTTGAAGAAATGAGTCTTTCGGCCGAGGGCCTGAAGGTCCGATTTGAGCTCCTCCACATGCTCCAGACCGGCTCTGCGGTCAAGGTGCACGCCGAAGATATGGTAGCCGGCCCCAGCCAGGCCCCGGGCACATGCTTCGCCGAAACCGCTGGACGCACCAAGGATCAGGGCCCAGCGGCCCTTCCCAATGTGTTCCGACATCCTGAGTTGCTCCGAAGCGAGGAGATGCGAAACCGGCCCCTCGGACGGAAGCCGGCGAATAAGAGAAGATATTGGAGAGGCCCTTGAAGGCAAACCCGCTGGCTTTCGTCTTCATTGCCCTCGTCGGGAGCCAATCCGGGCCGTCTGCCGGAGTGGCACAACTCCTTTCTCCAGAAGAAGCACAGGTGTTGGCGGCGCCCACGGCCCCGGTTCTCCTCGTTCCCGGATGGCTGCGGGGGTCCAGGGAGCTCACACCCCTTGCGGAACGATTGGTCCGGGATGGTTGGCCCCGGGACTGGGTCTGGGCTCTGGACTTCGAGGACCCTGTGGGGAGCAACGTAGATCACGCAGTCGAGATCGACGAAGCTGTGGGCGCGCTCCAGGAGAGGACTGGTTCCAGGTGGGTCGACATCATTGCCCACTCCATGGGCGGCCTGGCCCTCTGGACCCTTCTCCAACGGAAGGGGGACGTCCTCCCCATCCGCCGTGTGGTCTTCCTCGGCTCTCCCCTTCAGGGGACCCTGATCGCCCACCTGGCCTGGGGGGAAGGGGGGGAGGAGATGCGACCGGGAAGTGATTTCCTGAAACGACTACAGGACGGACCCGCACCCGATCATTGGGTTGAAGCCCTGACGATTCGGACCCCCCTCGACCTGACGGTGGTACCTAACCAGGGCGGGACCTTGCCCGGAATGGGGGATCACCTGGTCTGCTGCCCGACCCATCAGGGGCTTCAGGACCATGAAGAGACCTTCGTGCTCGCCAGGGATTTCCTGCTATACGGGAGGGGGGGGAAGGGCGAAGGAAGCTCCGCTCCTAGCGAGCAGAGGTAGCAAAATCAATCCGCTGAGCCAGCTCCAGATCTTTCTGAGAGATGCCGGCGACCTCGGATGTCGTGAGGGAGAGACGGACCAGGCTGTCCCGGATATCGATGTTGGGTCGGTGGTCGGTCTCGTCCGCGAGGCTGGCGATACGGTTCACGAACACGATGGTGTCCCGGAAGGATCTGAAGGTGAATTCCTTCACCAGGGCCTGCCCCTTCACCTTCCATCCGGGGCGCTTTTCCAGCCAATCGTGGATAGATTGTTTGTTCAACTTCTCGGCCATCGTCCTCTTTCCCTGAATCTACGCATCCCCCAAACCTTTTAAGATAACTGGACAGGCACGGTTCGAGTATTGCCCTGGAGTCGGCCTATCCCACCGATTGAGCCTGGTGCGGCCGGATCGTGCGGGAAAGTGTGCCGCTCCGGGCCCCTACCGGTCCAGCTGGAGCCCCGGATCGGGGGGGAGTGGACCGCCTCCACGGGGGTTGAGACGGCCTTTCCGTTTGCCTATGTTTAGGGCCGCCCTGAACTTGCGGGACAGGCCATGCCCCCATCGTCTAGTGGCCTAGGATACCTGGTTCTCAGCCAGGAGACGGGGGTTCGATTCCCCCTGGGGGTACTGAAGAGGCCGGGCCTCAGGGCTCGGCCCATTCAAATGGAACGAGGTCCGAGAGGACGAGAAGGGGAGGCCGCTTAGCTCAGCTGGTAGAGCACATCGCTCACATCGATGGGGTCGCTGGTTCGAGTCCAGCAGCGGCCATGTGAACTGGAGAGGACCCGGCGAGGGAGCTGGGTCCTCTCTCGTTTTCATTCGGAGCCCTCCCCGGCCCCGCCGGGCGGAGGCGATTCCTTTCTCAGCACGCTGTGGCGACGGCCGTAGAAGAAGTAGATGAGGCCCCCCAGAACCAGCCAGACCAGGAAGCGGATCCAGGTAACCAGAGGCAGACCGAACATCAGGTAGACGCAGGCCAGGGCCGCCAGGATGGGGACCACCGGGGACCCGGGGGTGCGGAAGGGGCGCGCCCGTTCCGGCTCCGTGCGTCGGAGGACCAGGACGCCGACGGATACCAGGACGAACGCGAAGAGCGTGCCGATGTTGGTCAACTCCACCATTTCGTTGATGTTGGCGAAGGCTGCCAGCACCCCGACGAAGACCCCGGTGAGGATGGTGGTGATATGAGGGGTCCGGTAACGGGGGTGGACGCGGGCCGCCCACCTGGGGAGGAGGCCATCTCTCGCCATGGCGAAGAAGATCCGGGGCTGTCCGAATTGAAAGACCAGGAGGACGGACGTCATGGCCACCACTGCTCCGATGGCGACGACGATCTCGGAAACCCGCAGTAGGGTCGGGCTACCGCCGGACAACTCCAATGCCGTGAGCATGGGTTCCGGAGTCCCCAGGCGGTCCCAGGGGGCCATGCCCGTCATGACCAGCGCAACCGCGATATATACGACCGTGCATACCACGAGGCTCATGAGGATTCCGAAGGGCATGTCTTTTCCCGGATCCTTCGTCTCTTCCGCCGCCGTCGAAACCGCATCGAATCCGATGTAGGCGAAGAAGATGATGGCTGCCGCCGAGCTGATCCCCAGATATCCGTTGGGTGCGAACCCTCCATGGGCCGTCAGGTTCTCCGGTCGAAAATAGATCATCCCCACGGCCAGGAAGAACACGATCACGGCCAGCTTCAGGATCACGATGAACATGTTGAAACGGGCCGATTCCCTCGTTCCCCTGACCAGGAGAAGGGTGAGGAAAGCCACGATGAGGACCGCGGGGAGGTTGAGGATGATGGGGACGCCGAGGATCCGGGGAGCCGATGTCAGAGCTCCGGCCAGAGGGCCTACCTGAAGTCCCGCAGCCGCGTCGGCCGCCATCTGCCCGGCCGTCCGGTAGTCGGTGGCGAGCCAGGGAGGAATGTGGATCCCCACATAGGTCAGAAGCTCGGAGAAATACCCGGACCAGGAGATGGCTACGGCGACGTTCCCGATGGCATACTCGATGATGAGGTCCCAGCCGATGATCCAGGCCAGGATCTCCCCGAGGGACGCGTAGGCGTAGGTGTACGCGGAACCCGCCACCGGCACCATGGCGGCGAACTCCGCGTAGCAGAACGCTGCGAGCCCGCAGGCCGCCGCTGTGAGCAGGAAGGAGATGAGGATTGCCGGGCCGGCTCCGGGGTGGGATGCCCCCCCGGCGATGGCTGAGCCCGTGGCGGCGAAGATGCCGGCACCGACGATGGCCCCCACACCGAGGAAGGTCAGATCCCAGCCACCCAGGGACCGTTTCAGGGTGTCCCCGGTTTCGGTTTCCGCCCGCAGGCGGTCGATGGGTTTTCGGAGCAAGAGGTTCATTCAGCCTGGAGTATCACCCCCCAGAGGTCGAGGATGTTCCCCGGGGCTGTCCCGGCTCCGGCGGTGGTGGTCAGTTCCTGGCCGGGCCGGGTCCGCCGGACTTCTCAGCGATCACTGCCGTCACCGGGAAATGATCCGAGGGCCAGGTGTCATCGACTCTCCCGTCCAGAATCTCGGCGTGGCGGGCCTCGAGACGGGGGTCCAGGAGGATGTGATCGATCCGATCCCCTCCGGAAGGATCCCGAAAGCCGTTCATCGTTCCCAGGGCGCTCTCTGGATGAAGGGTGGAAAAGGCCGACGTATATCCTAGATCCCGGAACACACGGAGGGGCTCGGACTCCTCCCCCGCGTTCAGGTCCCCCATGATGACGGCTGGGGGGCCTTCTTTCGCGTGCAGCGCGATGAGGCGTGCGCTCTCGACCCGGGCGATCTCCCCCCGATGGTCGAAGTGGGTTCCGTAGACCCTGATAGACGTGCCGCCTCCGGTCCCCTCCAGATCAACCCATACGGCCATCCGGGGAAGCGCCGCGTCCCAACCCCGGGACCCCACGGAGTCCGGGGTCGGTGACAGCCAGAACTCACCCCATCGGAGAACCGTGAGACGGGCCTCATTCACGTAGAGTCCGGAGAACTCCCCGGACGAGCCTCCTTCCCGGTGTTGACCGAGCTTCCGATACCCCTTCAGCACATTCCCAAGGTCCTCGAGCTGGAAGGCCAGGCCCTCCTGGATCGCCAGCACGTCCGGGCTCTCCCGACGGATGATCTCCGCCACCAGGCTGCGCCGATTCACCCAAGCGTTGGGGCCGTCTTCCGCGGTGCCGTACCGGATGTTGAAGGTCATGAGCACGAGCTCATCACTGGGCTCCTGACGGACCGGGGAAGCCTGCATTGCCGAGAGCAGGAATGCCAGGAGCGCGAGAGGAAGCTTCATGGGGTTTCCTCGCTTTTCGCCCTTTGTTGGGGGAATCCGGGGGGGAGTGGTGAGAGGGTGGGCTCAGGCCCTGCCCCGCTTCTCGTGGGTGAACCGGTCGATCCGGAACGCCTCCCACGCGACGTCCGTTTCCCCATCCAGGATGAGGTGGGCTACGGCGCGACCCGTCAGGGGAGCGAAGAGGATACCGTTGCGTCCGTGCCCGGTGGCGTATAGAAGACCGTCCAGCTCGGGATCGGGGCCCAGAATGGGCCAGCCGTCCGGGCTGATGGGCCGAAGGCCGGCCCACGCCTCCACGATGGTGGCATCTTCCAGGATGGGTACGAGGGAGGCGGCGGCGTCCGCCAGGATCTCCGTCCCCTCTTCGGTTACCCGGTCATCGTAGCCAACCTCCTCCATCGTGCTGCCCACCAGGACGGTTCCGTTGACCCGGGGAACCAGATACCGGCCCTGGTGGGAACAGACGAGGGTCCAGGGAAGAGGCCGTGGTGGAAGGAGCCGGAGAATCTGCCCTCTGATGGGTCTGACAGGGAGGTCGGTGGGAATCCCTTCGATCTCTCCCGACCAGGCGCCGGCCGCCATCACAACCCATGCTGCGCCGAGTTCCACGCCATCCTCCAGTCGGACCCCGGTGACGCGGGAGCCTTCGGTGAGCAGTGCCATTACGCGGGTGCTCCGCACCAACCGGACGCCGGCGCGTTGTACCGCATCCGCGAGAGCCACGGCCAGACGTTGGGAATCCACCTGCGCTTCCCGGGGAAGCCAGAGCCAGGAATGGACGCTCCTGGACACGCCTTCGTGGATCCGTCGGGCATCGGACGGGGAGAGGATCTCTCCTTCGAGTCCTGCCGCTTCCTGGAGAAAAAGCTCACGGCGGGCTGCGTCCTCCTCCTCCTTGCTATGGTTCGCCACCAGCATGCCGTCGGTACGGAATCCCACCTCCCATGCGGCCAGCTCCTGGAGGCGTTGGACGAAGGCCGGATACGCCTCCTTGCAGGCTACGCCGAAATGAAAGGCAGCCCCTGACGCATCGGCCTCGTACTGGGGGGCCAGGATCCCGGCCGAGGCTCCGGTGGCGCCTACCCCCGGTTGGTTCCTCTCCACCAGAGTCACGCTGGCACCCCGGACGGCGAGCTCCACGGCGACCGCACATCCGGCGATCCCGCCTCCGATGACGATGACCTTCGGCATGCCGCTCAGAATGACCTCTCCCATCCCGGCTTTCGGGGGCCTGAAAAGTGAAGAGTAAGGATAGGGAATAGCACGGCCCGGTGGGAGGCTTGCTCCGTTTCCGGAGCCCAGCGTTGCCCGAGGGATGGAGAAAGGGGCCGCAGGCGCGTTCGCCCGCGACCCCTCACCTTCACGGTCTCTTCTTCAGGTCGACCGATGCAGCACCACCTCTCGGCTGACCCGAGTAGAATAGGTCATCCGACGTTGGGGTTGTTCCTCACCTCCACGTCCGGGAGTGGGAAGCACACGTTGTCCCCGTATGTTCCACCCTTCCGATAGGGAGTGCCCGGAGCCGGAACCAGAGGCAGGCTCAAGCGACGGATGTCGAAGAACCGGTGCCCTTCCAGCCAAAGCTCACGGTTCCGCTCCTCGATTACCTGAGCCGCGATCTCCGAGGCGCTGCCCCCGGGGAAGGGATCCAATCCCACCGCAGCGTGGAGGTCATTGATGATGTCCACCGCCGTCTGGCCGCCCTGTACCTCGGCTACGATGAGCTGGGCTTCGTCGCCGGTGGCGATGGGGAGTGGGTCGTCCAGTGACATGTACTTCAGCTGCAGGTAGAGGTCCGTCCCGTCGGTGTTGACTCGGATGAAGTCGGACACAGGGACCCGGGGATCCGGTTGACCGTTATAGGTCAGGCTCCGGTAGGCCTCACCCACGGAAAGCGCCGTGCCCGCGCTGGAGCCCAGCCCGTTCTGGGCGTAGACCCGGTTTGCCCGGCGGGAGAAGTCCCCGGAGGCGGTGGCCATGTACTCAAAGTCGGCGGGGACCGCCTGAGCGTCCGCCAGAGCATTGGAGCCCTGCCCCAGGCCGAGGTAGGCCCGGGCCCGTCCGACCCGTGCGAGGTTGATGACGTCCGTGGTGCCGGCGGCCTGCGCCGCCTGTATGGCGGTGTCGAACCGGGCGATGGCCATTTCCGTCACGGTAGAAGAGGAGAGCTCCCCCGAGAGGTCGATGGCCACCGTGCAGAAGGCCTCGGCCAGGAGGAGATGGGAATAGCCGGAGAAGACGGCCGCCTTCGCGATGAGCTCCTGCCGGTTCGCCACCTCCGCGTCCGTCCAACCCTGGAGCTTCTCCAGGATGTAGTCCGCAGACCATCGGGCAGTGGAGAGCGGGGTGTAGATCCCCATCCCCGAGCAGGAGGAGGTCCCATAGAGTGCATCGTTGGGGATGACGTTCCGGCGGTCATACGGCCATCGGGCCGCCGTCTGGGTGGCGTCGATCATCTCGTGAGCCATGACGCCCGTCAGGGTCACGTAGGCGCCGAAGGCGCACTCGAAGTCTCCGATGGCGCCGTTGAGCAGGAGTTCGGCGTTCTCCGGGTCCGCCAACCCCTCGGCAGGAATCAGATCCGGGGGCTGGACATCCAGGACGTCACCGCACCCGGTGGGAAGCACGAGGGTTCCGGCGACCAGCAGGGCACCCAGGGCCGGAGTGCGGCGGAGGGCCCTTAGGAGGTACGACACCGTGTCCATTGTACGCTCCTGGTTTCCATTCTCGTTGGTTCTATGCGCAGACATGTCGCCCTCCTCAGAAGCTGACGTTGAAGCTGACGACGAGCTGCGCGAGCTGAGGCAGCACGTTCTGCTCCCACAAGTAGAAAGCCCCTCCCCGACTGCCACCGTTGAAGGTGGATTCAGGCTCGAGCCCCATGAACTTGGTCCAGGTGTAGAGGTTCCGGGCCGCCACGGTGATGTTTCCGCTTCGGGCGCCGACCCGGGCGACCCACTCGCTGGGCACGCCATAGCTGACAGACACTTCCCTCAGCTTCAGGAAGTCCGCGTCGTCCAGGATGGCTCCCGCGTAGGTGCCGGCGGCCTGGATCTCGGCGATCTTCGCCGGGTCGAACTCGGTGGGATACCAGTTCTCCCGGCACTCGGAGAAGAAGTAGCAGCGGACCCGGTAGTTCCCGTCCAGCTTGGTGAATCCGGTCTTGAAGTCGAGTTGCGCGAAGAGCCGGATGTTGTTGAAGAGGGTCAGGGTGGAGGCGAACCCGCCTTCGGTGGAGGGGACGGTCCGCCCCATATATACGTTCGGGGCCCCGCTACAATCGGTACCGCCTCCATGTCCGTCGTCGCACCGGAGGTTGATGGCCGTTCCGTTGGCGTCGAACTCGGCGCTCACCACCCGGGGGCTGAACCATGACCCCACGGGGTACCCGATCTGGTGCCGCAGATAACTGCCCACCGAGATGAAGTCCTCGTCCGTCACATCACCTAGACTCAGGACCTCATTGTCGTTCGTGCTGACGTTGAAGGTCAGCTCCAGGGAGTGCCGGGAGGTCTCCCACGGGGTTCCCCTCACCAGGAGCTCGATCCCACTGTTCTTGATCTCCCCTGCGTTCACCCATTGGGATCCGGAGAAGCCGGTAGAGGGGGCGATCTCTCTCAGGAGGATGGCGTCCTTGGTCTTCTGGTAGTAGTAGGTGAACTCCACGCCCACCTTGTCCTCGAAGAGCCCGGCGTCGAACCCCAGCTCGATCTCCGTGCCCCGCTCCGGGCCCAGATCGGGGTTCCCCAGGTTGTCCGGCGTCACCGTTCCCACGTTGTTGGGCCCGGCCACCGGTGAGAAGGTCCGGATGGCCACGAAGGCGTCGGGCTGCTGTCCTGACTCTCCGTACGCCCCGCGAAGCTTCACGGTGTTGGCGAAGTCGTAGTTCCAGAACGGCTCTTCCGTCAGGACCCAGGCGGCGCTGACCTTGGGGTAGGTGACGAAGTCGTAGTCCACACCGAAGGCGCTGTTGTCGTCGCCCCGGATAGCTCCCGTCAGGAACAGGCGATTCTTCCAGGAGAGCTGCTCCTGGACGTACATCCCGACGGTGGTGTTCTCCACCGAGGTCTGGCTCGCGCTGCGGTTCTGGGTCGTGGCGGAGATGCTGGTGAGTCCCGGAGTGGGCCAGACCTCGCCGTAGGCGGATACGAGCTCGGAATACCGCCGGTAGAACTGGCCACCCACCGAGGTGGAGGATTCCAGCTCCTCCGACACCGGCCATTGGTAGGTGGCGGCGTAATCCACCGTGGTGTAGTCGACGTTCCGCTCCTGCGTCGACCGGTAGCCCCGGTCGGAGAAGGACCAGAAATCCAGCCACTTCTCGTCGTGGTACTGGATGTCGTTGTCCTGCTCCCGGGTGTGGTCGAAGCCCACCGTGAACCGATGGGAGAACCCTTCGAAGGGACGATGGTTGATGGTCACGCCGGCAGTGGTCCGGTCCAGGTCCTGCCACTGGTCGAAGGCCCCGGTGTAGGACTCGGGGGTGCCGCTGTAGAACCCCCGACGGGGTGTATCCAGTCGATCCGGGCGGGCGAAGTAGGTGGTCCAGGTGAATCCCCCGCCGCCTGCCTCATAGCTCAGGTTGGTTCGGCCGCTCACGTACCCCAGGTTGCCCCGGATATCCAGCTTGTCGTTGGGGGTCACCGTGACGTTGGCCCGCATTCCCCACTTGTCCACCGAGTTGTCCGGCTCCACCCCCTGGGTGTTCTCGTAGTTTCCGGAGAGGAAGTAACGAACCAGGTCCATCCCCCCGGAGACGCTCAGGTCGTACTGCTGGAGCTGCCCCGTCCTCCAGATATCGTTCCCCCTGGACTTCTCCAGCTCCACCATGTCGATGGACTCAATGGTCCCGTCGTTCCCCACATCGTAATAGTTCACCCACAGACGGTCGTCCGGGTTGCTGAACCAGCTGGCACCCTGTTTAACGCTCAGGTCGAAACGGGCCGCTCCAGCCCGGCCCCGCTTGGTGATGATCTGGACCACCCCGTTGGAGGCTTCGGTGCCGTACAGGGTGGCGGCGGCGGGGCCCTTGATGATCTCGATGCTCTCGATGTCCTCGGGGTTCAGGTCGTTCCAACGGGAGATGGAGGCCGAGCCGAATGCCTGGTTGGTCGGTCCCGTGGCCTGGGAGTTGTTCACCCGAACCCCATCCACGTAGATCAGGGGCTCGTTGGAAAGGGAGAAGCTACCGGCTCCCCGGATTCGGACGCGGTTCCCGCCTCCCACCATCCCCGTGGTATGGATGATGGTGACCCCGGGGGCCCGGCCGTTGATGAGCTCACTCAAGGTACTGACCGGGGCCACCTCCATGACGTTGGCCGCCTCCACCGTGGCAACGGTGTTCCCCAGGGAGCGTTTCGCCTGCTCGCCGGGGGTTCCGGTGACCACGATCCGGTCCAGCTCGATGGCCGAGAGGCTGAGCTGGACGCTGAGATTCAGATCTCCCACCGTGGCCGTGACGGTGGAAGTGCTGTATCCGATGAGGCTGACCCTCAGTGTCACTTCCTGACCCGAGAGACCGAGAAAGAGGAATCGACCATTCTGATTGGTGAAGGTCCCCCGACCCATCCCCACCACCTCGACGGTTGCGTCAGGTAGGGGCCTCAGCGTCTCGGCCGATACCACCTGGCCACCCACCTGACCCTGCTGGGCGGAGATGGGTTGTGCCACCAGGAGGCAAGACAAAACGGTTGCCACACCGGCACCCCATATGCCGGTCCTGAGCCACCGCGCGTCGGATGACTCACGTGCCATGACAATCCTCCGTTGTAGAGGGGATGTACCCGTAGAGGACGATCCAACGGTCGATTAACCAGGGATCCGGGAGACGTCGGCCGGGGAGGGAGCCCAGCGGCAAGCTCTATCCGGAGAGAGGAAGATCAGGCCGGGAGACGCCGTGCCAATCCACCCACAGAACCCCTATTTGGTTAATGGTGTCAAGCTTGTGAATGGGGACTGGGACTGCAAGGATTTTCTTTGGCTTTGCATGTGCACCGACTTGCCCATGCTCCTCGCCGATGCCGGGAAGGAACCTTCCTGGGCCATGCTGGACAGGCATCCCTGGCTGCCCCCGACCCACAGGTTCCCTGAAGACGTGGGCCTTCCAACGGCCGGCCCGGGATGGGTCCGTGTGGGGATGTGCAGGGAGTTGAGAGGGGGAGTTGCGGGCTGTCTCCCCGAAGGAAGTCGGTCAATGCTGCCCCCCCGACCGCAATCGACACAGGCACCGCCCGCGCGCACCTCGAAGCAGTCGCTCCATCGTCCCGGAGCAGTCGCTTCGAGCTATAGACGCGGATTCTGACGAAAGTGTGCAAAAACCGGGTCCTGTCAGCCCCGGTGCCCGTGGCTTCGGATGCGTCTTTTTGCACGCTTTGGCCGCTTTTCCCGTCATTGGATTGACGGACCAGTGAAATCCTCCGCGGGGCGACCATGAAACGGCTTCTTTCCAGGGACACCCTCCTCTTGGGCCTGGCCCTTCTGGCGTTGGGTCAGGTTCTCCTCTTCGGCAACAGGTGGAGGAACCGGGACGGGCCCGCCGACTCCTGGCTCCACGTTGGGGACGACGTAAGTGCTCTCCAGTTCCGGACCCCCTCCGGACGGTCCGTGTCCACGGCCGGGGGCGGAACCATGGTGCTCCTGATCTTCGACTCCCAGTGTGCGCACTGCCTTGCGGTAGCCCCTGCCTGGAAGGAGTGGATCAAGACGGCGCCCCCTCGCCTGAGGGTCGTGGGGGTCTCCACCGAACCCCCCGAGACCGCCGAGGCTTTCGCCCGGGAGCAGGGTTGGGGGGTGGAGGTCTGGCAGGTGGAGGCACGGACGGGCAGCCGGGAACACGCCCTGACGAGTCGTACCCCCTGGGTCTTCCTTCTGGATGGAGAGGGCAGGATTCTGAAGGAGGGCCACGGGTCCCGCCTGGCGGAGCTCACCTCGGGGGTGTCCGACTTCGTCGCGGAGGCGAGGGTCCGATGATCCGGGTGAACGGCCGGTCTGCTCTGATTCTTCTGGTCGTGGTGGGATGCCAGCCCCCGGAGGAGCCGGTCGGCGCCCCCTCCCGAGTGGTGGAGGTGGGTGAGATCGTACCGATCCCCACCGAGGCCCGGTTCTTTTCCGTGAGAGACGTCGTCCTAACCGGAGATGCCCTGTGGGTGCTGGAGGGAGCGTCGCCTTTCGTGACTCGCGTTTCATTGGCTTCCGGGGAGGCAGTGAGGTTCGGAGGGGAGGGCGAGGGCCCTGCGGAGCTCCGAAACCCATGGGGGATCCAGGCCTTGGAAGGGCTTGGGGAAGGCAGCGTCCGGATCTGGGACCTGGGCAACGGACGGGTCTCCACCTTCGATTCCACTGGCGGGTTCCTTGAATCGGAGCGCCTGAGCACCCGAGGGATGGTGCGGGCCAGGAATGACATCCGGGAGGTATCCTACGCGGATCCCTTCAGGATCCGGGCCGGACCGTCCGGAGTATTCCTCGGTGTCTTTCCCGGGAGGGTCAACCGCACCCCCGACCTTTCCGGTGGGTCCCTGTGGCGCGCCGACGTGCAGCTGGAGCCCGGCCTCGAGATGACGCGTTTCGGGGAGCACGCGTCCTCCGGAAGCGACGGGCTACGTGAGTGGGCGTCGGTTCCGCTCTGGGACGCCTGCGACGGATCGGCGGTGCTCTGGAGTCCCGAGGCCGCCAGCGTCATCTGGTTGGACCAACAGGGCCGCGTGGTGCAGACGGTGCCGGTCCAGGTGGATCAGACGCCCGTGGCCCTGGAGGACATCGAGCGTTACTTGCGGCAGATGAGCCGGCTGGAGTTGGGCCCCGACCATGAAGAGGCGGGCATCAACTTCGCCAGCGCGGCCCGGTCCATGCGCGGGGAGTTCGCGGAAGATCGACCCTTCGCCACGGACCTGCGCTGTGAGGAAGGGGAGGCGGCGTGGATCCGCCTCTTCGATACCTCCGTGGACCCATTGGGCCGGAGCCAGAGGTGGCTGCGGGTATCCCCGGATACCTCCCCGCGCCAAGTGAGTTTTCCCAGAGGTTTCACTCCGGCCCTCTTCACGTCCGATCGCGTGTACGGCCTGCTCGAATCCCCCAACGGTGACCAGCGGCTGGCCTGGTGGTGCGAGGCCTCCGTTGACTGACCCATTCTCCCACTCGATTCTCCCATCAAGGGAAAAGGAGCCCCCCCATGCGTAGGAAGCTCATGGTCGCCCTCGTCGTCGCCAACGCACTCCTGGCCGGCGCCATCCTGGCCGTGCCGGCGGACTCACAGATCAAGCCCAGGGGCATCCGCAGCTGCTGTCAGCATGACGGCCCGGGCGAGAGTTACTGCTGTAGAGGCTGTTGTTGGTTCACATTCAACTGTTTCACGGACGAAGAATGCCAGCTCGCGGGAACCAGTGCGGTGCTGCCTTGACCCATGCCTGCTGAGCGGGAGCGAGGGGCGGGGCGATTCTTCACCGTTGCCGGGGTCTGGCTCTTGGGGTTGGTGGGCGTGGCTTTTCTGTACCAGTTGCTTACGCGGCCGACCCGATGGGATGCTCTGAGTTTCCATGAGACTGCCCTGTTCCTGCCTGGATCGGTGGGCGCCCTCCTCCCGCCTGCTGCCTTTGCGGGTGGTCTGGCGGTCTGGGGCCTCTCTCGGGACCTGGGCGTGGCCGTCAGGGGAGCCCTTCTGGCGCTCCTCACATACGCACTCCTGGCGTATGGGGCTCCCCTGGCGGATTACCGCCTGACCGGCTCGCACGGGATCGAGGTGGAGAGCCAATACCCCTTCGGCGCGTATACGCCCGATGGCCTGCGGAAGATAAGGGAGGCGGTTCGGGCGAGCCCCCCCGAGGAATACACTTACCGCATCTCCCGGCCCCTGGAGACTCCCCCGAATTGGTGGACCTACCTCCTCCACAGCATGATGGCCGTCTCCGCGTTCACCCTCCTGGCGGCACTCTTGGGCAAGGAGGCCGGCGTGGTCACCCGGGCCCTCCCTCCTCCCGCGCGTGCCAATGTCCGGTGGGGGCTGGGGCTGGCGACGATGGTGATGTTCTTTCTGGCTGACAAGCTTGCTCTGGGCTGGGTCCGGAGCGATCCGGGGAATTCCGGAGTGCTGGCAGGGTGGATCGCCCTCACGGTCCCTCTCGTGGAGTTGGCAATCCTGAGGCTCGTGGCCCGGAACCAGGTCGCAGGTCTGCACGCTCCGGCCTCTTCCGGCGTCTGATGATCGACGTCCGACGATTCAGACGAGGGGACCCGGAATACTTCGAGGAGGTCCTCAGGAGCCACGGGCACACCGTGCTGGCGGTGGCGGAGGCCTTTGGGAAGGACTCGGATCATGCGGAGGACCTCTTCCAGGAGACCTGGTCCCACGTGTTCGAGAAGAGGCGTTCCTACCGGGGAACGGGCTCCTTCGACGGGTGGCTTCACAGGATCGCCACACGGGTCTGCATCGGTGACTACCGGGATCGGAAGGACCGTCTGGAGGCAATGGACCGAATGAGAATCGAGAACCATCGAGAAGTGCTGGGTGTGGTGCCCATGGATCCCCTCAGCGCGGCGGCTCGCACGGATCTCCACGGGAGGCTCCATCGGGCGCTGGGCGGGCTGAGCCGGAGAGAGCACGAAGCCATCACCCTGAGGATCTTCGAGGGAATGAGCACCGGCGAGGTGGCGGATCGGATGCGGATCACCCAGGCCACGGTACGATCCATCGTCAGGCACGGAATCGCGCGCCTGCGGAACATCATGGAGGACATGGGAGATGAGCTGCCCGGATATAGACCATCTCATTGATCTCGCGGCTGGAGCCCGCGCCGATGCCGAGCTGCAGGCGCATGTGGAGAGCTGTCCCACCTGCCGGAGGGACCTTCTCCTCATTCGGGAGATCTCCGCGGCGTTCCGGCGGGAGCTGGAGGTCCCCGACGCCCTGGTGCAGCGGGTGATGGCGGACGTCAGAGTCCGCGAGTCCCGGGAGGAAGATCGGCGGGGGATTCGGACACAGGCCCTGGGGACGACGATTCTGGGCTCCCTGACGACCGCGGGGGTCGTCGTCCTCACTGGCGCGGGGACCGCCGCTCCCGGGCCGCTCCTGACCTTCTCCCTGACCGCGGGAGTCCTGGCGGCCGCCGCCCAGTTCGGAGCGATCCAGCGGAAGGAGCTTGATGGGGCGTAGGACGCCAAGGGGCTCCCGGGGAAACCCGGCGAGCCCCTACCCCTCCCGGAGAATCGCCGCCGGATCCATTTTCCCGACCCGTGCGGCGGGAACGAAGCTCGCCACCGCCGCGAAGAGAGACAGGATCCCCAGGAGGGCCGCCAGGGTCGGGGGATCTCCGGGGGTGACTCCCCAGACCAGGTGTTCCATGAGCCGGGACACCCCCACCGCCGCGATGGCGCCCACCACCAGACCGTAGCCGGTGAGTCGCATCCCGCCGCCGGCCGCCGTCCAGACGGCACTTCCGGGGGTGGATCCCAGGGCCATCCGAAGGCCCATCTCCGAGCGACGCTCCAGGACCTCGTGGGCCACGATCCCGTACAGACCGATCCCTGCCAGGAGCAGCGCGAAAGCGGCCACGAGAACGAGGAACCCGGCCTCGAAGCGCTGACGGGAGAACGCGTCCTCCATGATGTCCGCCAGGGGAGCCATGCGGGCCACCGGGAGATCCGGATCCACCTCCCGGAACGCCTGGATGACCTGGGCCGGCAGATCTTCCGTGGAGTTGGCGGCCCGGATGATCCAGCTCGGGGAGAACCAGACGTGGATCCCCCGGAAGAACTCGCCGCTGGTCTGGGCGGAGGCCAGATAGAGCGTCGGTGTCTCCCAAACCGGCTGCGATGTCTCTCCCCATCCAGCGGATTGCTGCACGTTTCCCACCACTCCGACGATGGTCACGTCCGCGTCACCGGCGAATCCCATTCTCACCGGCGACCCCAGGGCCCGCCGGTCCTGCAGATAGGCGTCCACGAACGCCTGGTTGGCTACGGTCACGATGGGAGCGCCCTCCCGATCCGCCTCCTCGAGGGTTCGGCCCTGGGAAAGAGGGATCCCCATGACCTGGAAGAAACCCGGGGTGACGTACACGGCGTTGGTGACCCGGTTGGTTCCCGGCTCGTCGTCGGGGAACCTGAAAGGCAGGTTGAGGGGCCGTTCGTAGGGGAGGGTCAGGGACACGGCTGCATTCGTCACCCCCGGAATCCGACGGAGCGCGACAAGACTCTCCTGGAAGAGGTGTTTGACCGCCTCGGCATCGGAGTAGCGGGCATCGTCCAGGGAATACTGGACCGTCAGGATCCCCTCCGGCTGAAACCCGGGGTCGAGCCCCTCCAGGTGGCCGTAACTACGCACCAGAAGGCCCGAGGAAAAGAGAAGGGCCGTAACCAGGGCCACCTGCCCCACCAGGAGAATCTTCCGGACCCGGTGGCCGCCGCCTCCCACCACCCTGGATCCACTCACCAGGATCCGCTGGATGCCGGGGCTGGCGGCCTGGAGGACGGGCGCAAGCCCGAAGAGGAGCGTTGCCAGAGCGGTGATCCCCGCTGCCGCTCCCAGAGATCGGGCGTCCATGCGGATCTCTTGCCAGATGCCGAAATGCGCCTGTACAAGAGCCGCGAGCCCGGTGATCCCAACGTAGGCTATCGCCAGGCCCGCGCCGGCCCCCAGGAGACCCAGGAGCAGGTTCTCGGCCATCATCTGACGGACCAGGGCTCCGGACCCGCTTCCCAGCGCCTGCCGTGTGGCCATCTCCGGACGCCGAGCAAGGGAACGGGCGATCTGGAGTCCCGCCAGGTTGGCGCATCCCACGACGAGCATGATACCGATGGCTCCCAGCAGGATGAGCATGGGAAGCCGGACTTCGGCTGTGAGGGCCTGGTCCAGAGGTACGAGCCCGAAGCGCAGCTCCGGGGCGTCTTCGCCCGTAGACTGAGGGGCTTCGATCGCGCCGAGGCGGGCGTCGGCCTCCCCGAAGCTCATGCCATCAGGGATGCGGACCAGGACGGCGTAGTTCTCGCCGCTCCCCTCACCGGTGGAGTTGGGGCGGAGGGGGGTCCAGACGGCGGCGTCGGCCTGGGATCGGAAACCCTCCGGCATGACCCCCACCACGGTGTGGGCTTCCCCTTTCAGCCGGATGGTGGTCCCGATGATGTCGG
>Ga0316577_10000141_pt1 | contig 21632 bp, 19 predicted proteins | sample S5NA_FD_203073 | JGI IMG/M metagenome (GOLD analysis project Ga0316577, IMG submission 203073) | Rhizosphere microbial communities from salt marsh grasses in Alabama, United States - S5-7_050615r2r1 | ecosystem: Host-associated > Plants > Roots > Rhizosphere | place: USA: Alabama | collected... | reverse complement strand
CAGCGGCAACCCGGTTGGCACTCCACCAGGCGGGTTTGGTGAAAATGTGTTTTGATGTTCATTAGATAGAAGCGCAAACCAGGTTGGCGCCAATCATGGCAACCCTGCTGAAGCCTGGATGGGCAGGATGGTCAGCGCATTCAGTCGATACCAGAGATCTTCCCGGAAGCGACCCTGGGTCACCATTTCCTCCAGTTTAAGGTCAAATCGTTCTCGTCAAAGGGTGCCTCGGTTTTGTTCAGAGCTTCAATGACCCCGATGGTATTTCGTATTTATAGGCATCTAAATTATGAACAAATAGTCATCGTTATTGACGATTTGGATAAAAATACACTCAAGGATGAATTGCCTTAACATTATTTGGTCTTACCGTAATGTTAGGGGCATAGCGAAGGCCGGCAAATCCCGGTGAAATAAACCCCAAGGTTATAAGCCCATTCGAGGTGAATAGCCGGCATAGCGAGAATTACTGTGCCACGCTCCTGGTTGTTGATTAGGATGATCCGGGTAGGCTACCTGATTTAAACTTCTGACGATTGAATTGCTTTTAGTGGATCAAACAACATAATCCTTCACAACGACTTTCTATTCTCGACTCGCGCGCGTTTTCGCGTGTATCCCAGAAACACTTCAACCACAGGAGGGCATTATGCGCAATATTCTCATTCTTGGAGCCGGTGCCGGTGGAACCATTGTGGCCAACATGCTTCGCAAGGAGTTATTGGAATCCGAATGGCGGATCACCATCATCGACCGCGACGAACGCCATCAATACCAACCTGGATTTCTTTTCATTCCTTTTGGGATCTACAGCGAGCAGGATGTTCTCAAACCCAAAAAGGAGTTTATCCCCCGCGGGGTTGACTTTGTGGTGGATGAGATCGTCAAGCTGGATCCCGCAGAACGACGGGTGCAAACCCGTCTGGGCACGTACGACTATGACTGGCTGATCATTGCCACCGGTTGTGACATCTATCCGACGGAAATCGATGGGATGATGGATGGATGGCATAAGGATATCTTCGACTTTTATACCCTGGAGGGGGCCTTGGCGCTGAAGCAGAAACTGAAATACTTCAGTTCCGGCCGAGTGGTTTTGAACATCGCCGAAGTTCCATACAAATGCCCCATTGCGCCCCTTGAGTTTGTGTTCATGGCGGATTGGTTCTTCACGGTTAACGGCGTGCGCAACAATGTGGAAATCGAATTTGTGACCCCGCTGGATAATGTGTTCACCAAACCCGTTGCGGCCAAGGCCTTGGCCCGGGTGGCCAGCGATAAAAAGATCAAGGTGACACCCTATTTTGATTTGGCTCAGGTCAATGCCAAAGATAAAACCATTGAATCCCATAAAGGCGAGACCATTGGCTACGACCTGCTGGTCTCCATTCCGCCCAATATGGGGGACAAGGCCCTGATTGATTCGGGCGTCAGCGACCCGGTGGGATTTGTGGCCACTAGTAATGAAACCTTGAAAGCAGAACAGTTTGAACGCATCTATGTCATCGGCGACACCACCAACGTCCCCACCTCCAAAGCCGGATCGGTGGCTCACTATATGGCCTATACCCTAGTGGATAACCTTTTGCGCGAGATCGATGGACATCCCCCTAAAAATCACTTTGATGGCCATGCCACCTGTTTTCTGGCCTCAGGCTTTGAGAAGGCGATTCTGCTCGACTTCAACTACAAAGTTGAACCACTGCCGGGCAAGTTCCCATTCCCCGGCATGGGTCCTTTCAGCCTGCTGCAGGAGAGCCTCCACAACCATTGGGGCAAGATGATGTTCCGCTGGGTCTATTGGAACCTGATGATGAAGGGCCTGGACTTGCCCCTGGAACCGCAGATGAACCTGGCCGGAAAGATCCGGCCGGCAGCCTAAGGGAGGTGCCGCCATGACCCATAAAGACGAACTCATCGAACGGATCGACCGGCTTGAAGCCCAGGTGGCACCCTTGGCGCAATCGGCCAAAGCCATCGGCGAATTACGTGACGAACTGGCACCACGGGTCAACGAAGCCGTGCAGGCGCTCATCGTTGAACTGGCCGATGTTGAGGCCGATTTCCAGTTGGAGGATTTGCTGCACCTCCTAAAAAACGCCATGCGTAACGTCAAGAACCTCAACTTTGCCCTGGATCAGCTCAAGAACCTGATTGATTTTCTGGTGATCGCCGAGCCACTGATGAAGACCACCGTCCCGCAAATCATCTACTACTTTGATGACCTGGAGCGCAGTGGGGTATTTAGATTAATATCCCTAGGCCTGGAAGTAATGAAGAAAATAGGTTCCACCTATTCCCCCGAAGAGATACAGCAAATCACGGATGGTTTGGTCAGGCTGGTGGGCAGTCTGAATAAATTGATGACTCCCGAGGTTCTGGATCTGTTGGATAGGGCCGCGGAGCTACCGGCGCATGTGAATTGGGCCGGTGCCAAACCAGTAGGTCTGTTTAAGCTGGTGGGTGCTTTGATCGATCCTGAATTCAAGGCCGGCGCGGGTGTTGCCTTGGAGCTGACCCGGGGACTGGCCCGTTTAAAGCCTGACGGTCAGCCCGACCCCAATGTTACATAAAAAAGATAAAAGGAGCATGGAACATGAGCGAAGATGCCAAGTTTGAATGCACGGCTTGCAACATCGAGTATGATCGGGACGAAAAAAACGTCATGACCGCTTGTCGAATGTGCGGACGGCTGCATTGCCCTGATTGCGTTGATGAACATGGTCGTTGCGTATCTTGTGCGGAAAAATCGGTCGCCGACCGATAGCTTAAATGCACTGGGGAGTGTAAAATGATTACCCAAATACAGGAATCTGTTGAAAATAAATTGCATCGGACTTGCCAGAAGCATAACGGTCCGGCCGACTACTACTGCATCCGCTGCAACTGGCGGGGAGATCACCCGGAAAGTCCCCGCCAGGGTGAGCAATGGCACTCCTGCCCGGTATGCCGCGGACACACGCTCCCATGGGAACGGCGCATGCGATGAACGCTGACGTGAGGCTGCACATGACCCCATAAACACCCGGCAATCGCCATTCGGCTTGAACCACCGGCGCATTGGTGATAACAGGTAAAAGGTCATCGGGACTTTTCCCTACCTGTCGAACGCTGATAGCAGGATTGCCGCCCCATGAAACGGTTCTCATTGGATGCCTACCTGAAGATGGTGGTCAAGACACCTGCGTGGGCGCTGTTAGGTTGCACCGCCATCACCCTTTTTTTGGGCTGGCAGCTTCCCAAACTCTCTTTTAAAACCACCGTTTACGATCTGGTAATCGAAAGCCTCGACGAAACCGATCGTTACCATCAATTCCTGAAACAATTCGGCTCCGATGAAATCATCCGCTTGGTCGTCAAAGCCGAAAATATCCTCGATCCCGCCACCTTTGCCAAGGTTACCCAGGTGTCCGAAGCAGCGGCACAGATCAACGGGGTCATCAGGGTCATCAGCCTGCCGGAAGTCAAAAAGAGCGTGGATCAGAGCGATCAATGGGACATGGCTAAATTCGCCGCCACCCTGGAACCGGTGGACCTGTTTCGGCGCAACCTGATCTCGGCCGACCGCAAAACCACCATCATCACGCTGGTCATTGATGCCAAAGCGGACAAGAATGCGGCCATCGCCGCGGTGAAGCAGCTCATCGCTACCTCGGGCAAGGACTTGCGCCTTTATCAGACCGGCATGCCGCTGGTTTCCCAAGCGCTGGCAGAATACACACGCCAGGATTTTTTCCATCTCACGCCCATTACGCTGTTGGTCATCGGTGTTTTGCTGGTGGTGCTGCTGCGTAACTTGCACTGCCTGATCCTGCCCCTTTCGTGCGTCATCCTGGCCGTGTGCTGGACGTTCGGTCTGATGGCACTGAGCGGAATCGCCGTCTCCATGCTTACGATCATCGTTCCGGTATTTCTCATTGCCGTTGGCACGGCCTACTGTCTGCACCTTTGTACCGAATACCTTCATTTGGTCCAGGTTTCGCCCACGAACCGAACCGCGGTGGTGGCCACCTTCAACCGTCTGACCTTCCCTGTCACCCTGGCGGTGGCCACCACGATCATCGGTCTCGGTTCACTGGCGGCCAACCGCATCGCCGCCATCCAGGAATTTGCCCTCTTCGCCTGCTTCGGTATGGCCAGCCTATTGGTCATTGTGCTCACCTTTTTCCCGGCCATGCTGGCTTGGATCCCGGCGCCGCGTACGATCGCCGCAGGCGATTCGGCCATCGATCGTTTTTTTGAACGGGTGCTGGCCGGAATCATTACCTTGAACTTGAAACACCGCAAACCGTGTCTGGTGGCTATCGGCCTGGTGTCGCTGGCCTGTGTCGCTGGAATGTTGCGGCTTCGCGTGGAGACCAACCCGGTGGCCTTCTTCAAACAGAGCACCGACGTGAGCCGGCATTTTCACGATATTTACCAAGCGATGTCGGGCAGCTTTCCCATCAACGTCGTGATGGCCGGCGGCGAAGCGGATTTCTTCGAAGACCCTGCCAACGTGGCCGCCATCGCCCGCTTGCAGACCTTTCTGGAAAAACTCCCCGGGGTGGACAAGACCCTCTCGCTGGCCGACTACCTGAAGCTGGTCAACTACGTCTATAACCAGTTCGACCCGCAATTTTATGTACTACCCGAGGATCTCTATGAAATGAGGATGTTGCTGAACAATTTCAAGATCATCCTGGGGAACGATCTGTTGCAACGGTTCCTGAGCGATGACTACCGCCGCGTCAACATCCTCATGCTCACCCATATTGCCAACTCCCGCGACTTTATCCACACCCGTGAACGCATCGCCGACTACGCCCGCACAGAGCTTGACAATGGCGCCACCCTTGATGTGACCGGGCTGGGGATGGTGATCGCCGCCTCAAGCCATCTGCTCACCCTGGGACAGGTCAAAAGCCTGGCCATCTCTCTGGTGCTGATCTTCGGTGTCATGATGGTCTTGTTTCTCTCCACCAAGGTCGGTCTCATCGCCGTGGTACCGAACCTGTTTCCCATCGTGGTGAATTTCGGACTCATGGGGCTGCTGGGAATCCCATTGTCGGCGGCCACCAGTCTCATCGCCAGCGTGGCCATTGGTCTGGCGGTGGACGACACGATCCACTATCTGGTGCGTTATAATACGGAATTCAAGAAGGACCTGGACAAAGACCGGGCCATGCGCGACACCTTGATGAACGTGGGGCGTCCGATTATCTTTACCTCCCTGATCATCAGCCTGGGCTTTTGCGTACTGATCTTCTCCCATTTTCAACCCACCGCCATCTTTGGTCTCCTGATGGTGGTGACCATGATTTCCGCCTTGATCGGAGACGTGATCCTGCTGCCAGCGCTGATGATCCATGTGGAGCTGGTAACGGCCTGGGACCTGCTTAAAATGATGCCGACCCTGCGCGGCATCTCCTCGGCCACGGTTCACGAGCTGAACCAGCCGCTCAATGCCATCAAGGTGGGCAGCGATTTCCTTAAGATGATGGCGCGCCAAAAAGAACCGGTGCGGGCATCGCACCTGACGGCGGTTGCCGGTGAGATCGGAAACCAGGTGGTCCGGGCGTCGCAAATGATCCAGCGCCTCAGCCAGATGGGTCAGGCGCCGGATATGGACAAGCAGCCCGTTGATATTCGTCTGCCCATCCAAGACACCCTGGCCTTTGTGGAAAATCAACTCAAGCTGGAATCGATCGCGCTGGAGGTGGGCATCGAAGCGCACCTGCCGTCGATCCTGGGGCATCGCAATCGGTTGGTGCAGGTCATCTATAATCTTGTGGACAACGCCAGAGAGGCCATTGCACGCCAACGCGAAACCCAAACGCCGCAACGCGAGCATGTCATCACCATCAAGGCCTGTAAAAACGGCGCATCGATTGTGGTCACCATCGCGGATACGGGTGCCGGTATCCCCGAGCATTTCCAGGACCGCATCTTCGAGCCCTTCTTCACCACCAAGCGGGCCGGCAGCGGCAAGGGGCTGGGCCTGTCCATCAGCCATGAAATCGTGCGCGATATCGGCGGACGCATCAGCGTTGCCAGCCGACTCGGACACGGAACGACGGTGACATTGACCTTTCCAGCCTTGGAAAAAGCCGACGAATAGAGGCCTTGCCTTTGGCAGGCAGGCTGAATTAAAATGGATTGGTGGATTCGCATCCGCCACGCATCGGTTGCCATCGTTAGGGATACCGATTCCCAATGTACACACCTTGAAGGGAAGACAACTATGCCGAAAACGTTATATTGGATCCAGGGGGGAAGTTGTGGGGGCGACACTTGGTCCCTGATGAATTCGGATACGCCGGATCCTGTGGAGCTTTTCGAGGCATTCGACATCGACGTGCTTTGGCATCATGCGCTAAGCTCCACATCGGCAACGGATCTGACGCTGCTGAACCAACGGATCCTGGCGGGTGATCAGCACCTGGATATCCTCTGTCTTGAGGGATCGGTCATCAACGGACCCGATGGGACCGGTCGCTTCGATATGCTGCCCGATGGCCCGCGCAAGGATTTCATTTACAAACTGGCCCAGCAGGCCCAGTTCGTTTTGGCGGTGGGGACCTGCGCCAGCTTCGGTGGTATCGGCGCCGGAAGCGAAACCATGGCCGGCGGACTTCAGTTCAACCAGTGGGAGATGGGAGGGCTCTTGGGCCAGACCTATCGATCCAAGGCCGGCCATCCGGTGATCAACTTGCCCGGATGTCCCTGCCACTGCGACGTGGTGGTGGGTACCCTGTCGGTGCTGGCCGCTGACGGCGTGGTCAAACTGGGCCATTACAACACGCCCACAGACTGGTATGGCGTCATGGTCCACCAGGGATGTACCCGCAACGAGTACCACGAGTACCGGGTGGAGGAAAAGCAGTTCGGCGAGCGCGGGTGCCTCTTTTTCTACATGGGCTGCCACGGCCCGCTGGTCACCGGTCCCTGCAATAAAGCCTTGTGGAACCGGCGCTCGTCCAAAACCCGGGTGGGGGTTCCTTGTTTCGGTTGCACCCGGCCGGATTTCCCCCAGCAGTATCCTTTCTTCGAAACACGCAATATCGAAGGGATACCCATCGAACTGCCCGACGGGGTCAGCCGGGCCCACTATATGGCCTACAAGGGGATGGCCGCGGCCGCGGCCCCAAAACGGCTGATGGAGCGTAAAACGAATATTTAACGATTCTAACCATCGGCGGCGTCAGCGAGTACTCATGACAACGATCCAAAAAATCATTCCGTTGAATCGCGTGGAGGGAGATCTGGAAATCCACCTGGCGGTGGATCGGGACAACGTGGTGACCATGGCCAAAAGCGTGGGTACCATGTACCGGGGCATTGAGAACCTGATGAAAGGTCGGGGACCTTTGGACAGCCTGGTCATCACCCCGCGGATCTGCGGTATCTGCACGACGGCGCACCTGAATTGCGCTGCCAAAGCCCTGGACATGGCCTATGAGGTCTCCATCCCCGCCGATGCCCACCGGCTGCGCAATGCGACCCTGATGGTGGAGCAGCTGCAAAACGATCTGCGGCATCTGATGCTGCTGTTCATGCCCGATTTCACCCGGCCCCATTACGCCGATCACCCCTTGTATGAGGAAGCGCTGGCCCGCTACCGGCCTCTCAAGGGACAATCCACCGTAGAGACCATCCAGGAGACCAAGAAGCTCGTGGAAATCATCGCCATCCTGGGGGGACAGTGGCCCCACTCCTCCTTCATGGTTCCGGGCGGGGTGGTTTCGGTACCCAGCGTGAGCGACATCGTCCAATGCCGCCATATCCTGTCCAATTTCCGCAAATGGTATGAAAAACGGGTGCTGGGTTGCAACCTCGACCGCTGGCGGGCGGTGAAAACCTGGGACCAGTTGCAGGGTTGGCTGGACGAAAAGCCGGCCCACCGGAACAGCGAATTGGGGTTTTTCATCCGTTTTTGCCGCTCCGCCGGGCTGGATAGCCTGGGTTGTGGTCACGACCGGTTTATCAGCGCCGGCGGAGTGGATCAACCCACGTCGGACGGTGGGATCCGCCCCCTCTTCCCGGCCGGCATCTTCACCGCAACGGGCACGATGCCACTGGATCCACACAAAATCAGCGAAGACGTGTCCCACGCCTATTTTAAACAAACCCCCGCTCACCCTTTTGAAAGCCGAACCCTGGCCGATCCCTATACCGAGGATGGACGAAAATACTCCTGGGCCAAAGCCCCGCGCTACGACGGCAAGCCAGCTGAAACCGGCCCGCTGGCCGACCTGCTCATGGCCGATATACCCCTGTTCGTCGCATGGGTCCGCGCAAATGGCGCCAGCGTCTTTATCCGGGAACTGGCCCGCATGGTCCGGCCCACCTTGATCCTGCCGGCGGTGGAGCAATGTGTGGCCCACATGGCCCATGCCAATGCACAATTTTACACTGACACCCGCAAACGGCCGTCAGCCAAAAGTTTCGGAATCATCACCGCCCCTCGGGGGATATTGGGCCACTGGGTGGTTATCGAGGACGGAAAAATCGCCAACTATCAAGTCATCACCCCAACGGCCTGGAATGCTTCCCCACGCGACGCGGACGGTGTTGCGGGCCCCTGGGAGCAGGCAGTTTTAGGCACGACGGTGCGCAACCCCAACGACCCGGTGGAGGTGGAGCAGATCATTCGATCCTTTGATCCCTGCCTGGTTTGCACGGTCCATGCGATCCGGGCATACTGAATGGTTAAGCTAATGACCTTGACGTCGGGGTTGGTTTAACGTTACCAACGAGGTTAACACCATGACACCTGAAACCCACGCATCGATTCAATACCGGATACCAGAGCATCATCCTTACCGGTGGCCCAAGCGCTGCGCCATCTGCCGCGACCGGGGCGACTGCCCGGTTCAGGACTTGGTGGTTGAAAATGAAATTCTGAAAGAAGAGATCCGTGTCTCCCGTGAATCAGCGGAAATCACCGCCAACCTGGTAGTCAAGCAATTCGAGGAGACCGAACGGATTTTGCGACGGTTCCAGGTGGCCAATGCCCAACGCAAGGCCGTGCTGGATTCCGCCTCCCACATGGCCATCATCGCCACCGATCGACGCGGCACCATCACCGTGTTCAACAAAGGCGCCGAGAACCTGCTCGGCTATCGGGCCGACGAGGTGATCGGCAGCCTGACGCCCCTGGTTTTTCACGACCCCGGGGATCTTCACGAAAAATTGCTCCTGGCACGCGCCGAAGCCCAGCGGCCGGTGGACGGCATCGAACTTTTTTATCACTATGCCATGCATACGGACCAGGAGCAGCGCGAATGGACTTACCTGAACAAGAACGGTAATGCCTTCCCCGTGACCCTTTCCATCAATCCGCTGCGTTACACGGACGGCAGGTTCAACGGGTTTTTATGCATTGCCACGGATATCACCGAAAAAAAGCGCTCCGAAATCGCCCTGCGGGAAAGCGAGCGCAACTACCGCCTGCTGATCAACAACATCCCCAATATCGTCTTCAAAGGGTATCCGGACGGAAACATCGACTTTTTCGATAACAAGGTCGAAGCCGTGACCGGTTATCCACGCGAGTTGTTCCAAAACAAGACCCTGAAATGGACCGACCTGATTCTACCGGAAGATCGGCAACAGGCCAAAGCGATTTTCCTCGATGCCCTGAAAGGTAATCGCCAGTATATCCGCGAATACCGCATCCGCAAAAAAAACGGCGAGATCGTCTGGCTGCAGGCCAGCAGCCAGATTGTCTGCGACGAAAACGGACGGATCGAATTTATCAGCGGCGCCTTCCTGGATATCACCGAACGGAAAATGGCCGAGGCGGCGCTGCACGATTCGGAAGAGAAATACCGCAGCCTGTTCGACAGCGGCCCCAATCCGATTTTTGTCCTGGAGCCCACCGAACTGCGAATTCTGGATGTCAGCCCGGCAGCCCTGGATGCCTATGGCTACACCAAAGAGGAGCTGATCGGACGATCATTTTACGAGCTGGGAGAGTTTGAAATCAGCCAGGCCGGCTTGCCACCTGGTACCCCCATCAGCGAGATCAACAGCTGTTTCATCAACCAGAAGGCACGCCATCTGAAAAAGGACGGCACGCCGTTTTACATCCGCGTCAAGGTCTGCCCCATCAAATACCAGGATCGCCAGGCCTTGATACTGGCGGCCACCGACATCACCGAGGCCATCGAAAAGGACGCCCAGCTGTTTCAATCCAGCAAGATGACCACCCTGGGAGAGATGTCCGCCGGAATCGCCCATGAATTGACCCAGCCCCTCAATGCTATCAAAATCGGCAACGATTACCTGAAGCGCAAAGTCGAAAAGGAGCACCCCATTACCGGCGAGGAACTGAGCCGGGTGACCACGGCGGTGACCGACCAGGTGCAGCGGGCCTCGGAGATCATCAACCGGCTGCGCGAATTCGGACGCAAGCCCGATTTCAGGAAAGAACCGGTCAATGTCAACACGATCATCACCGATGTGCTGAAGATCATCGGTCAGCAGTTGGCACTGAACAACATCAATGTCTCCTACCGCTTGGCGGATGATCTGCCCACGATCCTGGCCAATCCCAACCGCCTGGAGCAGGTCCTGTTCAACCTGGTGACCAATGCCCGCGATGCCATCGGTCCCGTGCCCGAAGATGCCGTCGGCAAGGGTGAGCGCAACATCATCATCGAAACCTACGTGGACAACGGCGATGTGGTCTGTGCTGTGGCAGACACGGGCAGCGGCATTCCTGACGATAATCGCCACAAAATCTTCGAGCCTTTTTTCACCACCAAGGAGGTGGGCCAGGGCATGGGTCTCGGGCTGGCGATCACATACGGCATCGTTCGGGATTATGGCGGCCACATCAACGTCAAAAGCAAAGTCGGCAAAGGCACACGCTTTGAGATGCGCTTCAAGCACATGTAAACGCGGTTTGAACGCCAACGTTCACGGAAAATGACACCATGACCCAAATTCTCATCATTGATGATGAAAAACCGACCCTGCAGATGCTCAGCCTCTATCTGGAGGCCTGCGGGCACGAGGTCTTGACGGCCGATAACGAAACCGAAGGGATGGCGGTGTTTACCGCCCACCGTCCGCAGATCGTTCTCACCGACATCAAAATGCCGGGCAAGGATGGTTTTGCCGTGCTGCGGCAGATCAAATCCATGGCCCCGGCAACCCAGGTCATCGTCATCACCGGCCACGGTGACCAGGATCTGGCCCGCCAGGCCTTCGACCTGGATGCCTGTGCCTTTTTCAACAAACCGCTGGATACCGAAGCGCTGGAAGCGGAAATCAAACGCATTGAAGCCGCCCTATCGCCGCCTGCTTAAATGCGTTGAGAGAGGGTACGTCAAGCAGGATCCAGCGTTTTCATCACGTCGCGGGCTGGACCATCTCCTCGGTGGTAAAGCTTTTGGGCACCCCTTCATAGGGCGTCCGTCGCCGGTCCCGCAGGGTCTTGGGATCCTGCATCATCTCCAAGATATCGATGCTTTCCTGTAGCCCCTTGTTGATCCGGCACATCTCCATGGCCATACCCACCACCTGGGCGACGGCCTGGACGAAATTCACATCGTTGAGGGTAAATTCCCACGGTTCGGCGGTGTATACGCGCAGGCAGCCGACCACTTGATCGCCAATGATAATGGGCGTGGCGAGAATCGAGGCAATGCCTTCCTTGATGGCCGCTTCCGGGTACTGGATCCGCGGATCGTCGCTGACGTCGAAGATGGCCACCGGTTGTCTCTCTTGCAGCGATGAAGCGATGGACCGCAAGGCACTGACCGGTCCCTTGTCGATATATTCGTTGCTCAGTCCATAATAGCCGGCCAACCTGAGTTCGGCGCTTTTTTCACTGAACAAAAACAGGGCACACCCCTTGACATTGAGCGCGTGGGTGACGCCCTCCACGGTGATCAGTACGATCTCCTCCGGGTCCTGGATGGTAGAGATCGCCTTGGTGATCCGAATCAGGGTCTCATAGTTGATGGTCGGTTTTCCCATGGCCCCCTCCTTTGCTGGTACCGAGCGTTGTTGTCTGGCCGAGCAACCGGGCATGATGAACGCCCTGTCGGTCAGCCTTTGGTTCAAAAAAGCGTTGATGACATCCGCCACCGGACCGCAAATACATGCCATCACCTGGATACCCATGGATGTCAGCGCATTTTCCAGCGGCCACGATATGGCACCGCATATCAGTACATTGACACCGAATTGCCGAACATACCGAGCACGGGCCAGGCAATCCGTCTCGGCCACGGCTCTCTGATGACGCCGCACGACACGACCGTTGACAACATCCACGAGTAAAATATGGGCGGCGACATCAAAAACCGGCGAAACCCGATCCTGCTGACAAGCAATGGCAATTCTCATACATCCCAAAACCAGCAATATTCCTGCCATTTTCCAGATCTACCAGATGTTTCTGCAAAATCAGTTTGTTTGAAGGCAAAAAAAGAAGTATTTTGGATTTAAAGTAGTGCAAATTGCATGGTTCCTGAAAACCAATGCTTGCCAATTGCAATGCTTTGAAGGAGGGTGCAGCTTGGCTTCAACCGTCGTAGTAAAAAGGCATCAGGATACCATCCTGAATTCCATCAATGAAGGCGTTTTTACCGTCGACCTAAACCTGCGGATTACTTCCTTTAACCGGGCGGCCGAAAAGATCACCCGTGTTCAAGGCAGCGACGCTTTGGGACGGCCTTGTTGCGAGGTGTTTCGGGCCAATATCTGCGAAAATGCCTGTGTTCTGAAGCAGACACTCACCAGCGGCAGGCCCATGGTCAACATCAGGACCCATATTGTTAGCGAGGCCGGCAGGCGGATTCCGATTCGCTTGTCCACCGCCCTCCTCAGGGGAGAAGACGGAACCGTCGTGGGCGGGGTTGAGACCTTTCAGGATCTGACTCAGGTCGAGCAACTTCGCAAAGCGTTGGCATCACGCTATACCTTCGAGGATATCATCGGCCGCAGTCCGGGTATGGTGAACCTTTTCCAGATCATGCCGCAAGTCGCCGAAAGCGACAGCACCGTATTGATCGTTGGGGCCAGCGGGACCGGCAAAGAACTCTTCGCCCGCGCGATTCACAACCTTTCCCATCGCAGGAAAAAGCCGTTTGTAGCGGTCAACTGTGCGGCGCTTCCCGACACGCTGCTGGAATCCGAGTTATTCGGATATAAAAGGGGGGCATTTACCGACGCCCGCAAAGATAAACCGGGACGGTTTGAACTTGCCCAGGACGGCACCATTTTGCTGGATGAAATCGGAGACATCTCTCCCGCCATGCAGATCCGGCTGTTGCGTACACTCCAGGAAAAGTACATCGAACCGTTGGGTTCGATCAGGCCGGTCAAGATCGATGTGCGCGTGGTGGCCGCTACCCATCAGCCCCTGGAAGATTTGGTGCGTGAAAAAAAATTCCGCAAGGATCTCTTCTATCGCATTCGGGTCGTCCAATTGAGGCTGCCCGATCTTCGGCAAAGACGCATGGATATCCCCCTGCTGGTGGACCACATGGTGGCCAAATTCAACCGGCTCAAAGACCGGGATATCGCCGGGGTGTCCGAAGCAGTGATGCTGCGACTGATGGCGCATGACTATCCAGGCAACGTCAGGGAGCTGGAAAATATTATCGAACATGCGTTTGTGTTGTGTCGAAGCAGCCTAATCGACTTGCACCATCTGCCACCGGAACTTTGCCCGGCAAGCAAACTGAGCAAGGCCAATCAGACGGATCCAAAAACACTCAGGCAGATGGAAAAGCTCATGATATACGATGCCCTGCAGCGGCACCAGGGCAACCGCCGGCGCGCGGCAAAAGATCTGGGGATCGACTATACGACGCTTTATCGAAAGATCCGGGATTTGGCCATTGACACGCCTGCCACCAATGGCCGCAGCCGGAAACCGTAACCGCTAACCTTGCAAAATGCCATCAGCCACCGCGCCTTCGGGGCCTGGTCACCTTTCCTCGAAACGCTTCCTTTTCAATATTCTATTAAATTTTAGTGGATTAGTGTTAATCCAATATTCCCCCTCCGCTAAGGCACAATTATTGCGCGTTCTATTTTTCAAGTCTTTTAGCCGCCATGGAAAAATGAGATGGATTTTTTAAACTAAAAGAGAGGTACCCGCCATGAAAACCTACATGGTCGTTCATCGGGATCCAAAGCTTAGCTGGGACATTGTGGAGAGAAACTGGCGCAGGCTGGCCGCTGTGCAAACGGCCACCTGGATCAGCACCTATTACAATGTCGAACAAGGCGTGCGCTTCTGCGTCTGGCAGGCACCGGACCAAACAACTCTGCAGAAAATCTTCGGCAACCTTGAAATATCGTTTGAATCCATGACCGACGTCGAGGAGACAAAGCCGGATCTGTGGGGTGAAAAATGGCTGGAGCATCTTGAGGCCGATGCCGTGGCGGATACACTGGGAATCTAACTTTTCAGGCCTTGAGCTTGTGCAGATCCACCGCGCTGACTTTAAATTCAGGGATATTGGCCAGGGGATCGACAGCATCCGAGCTGGTCAGCACATTGGTGGGATTTTCACCGAAGTGGATGGGCAGGAACAACGTACCCGGCGTCACCGCATCGGTTATTCGGGCCGGCGCCTCCATTTCGCCGCGCCGCGATGAGAGAATCACCATATCGCCGTCCTGGAGTTGGTGCCGTGCGGCATCGTCCGGGTGGATCTCCACATAGCCGGTGCGCTGCTCCACGTCCAGGTGGGGTGAGATGCGCGTCATGGTACCGGTATGGTAGTGGGCGAACATCCGGCCGGTGGTTAGAAAATAGGGCCGGGTTTCATCGGGCATTTCCGCAGGATCCCGGTAGGTCAGGGCATGGAATTTGCCCCTGCCCCGGGAGAAGTGGTCCCGGTGCAAATAAGCGGTTCCGGGATGCTCGCTGTCCGGACACGGCCACTGCAGACCGTTTACCCCCAGACGGTCGTAGCGCATGCCCGCGTAACTCTTGGGCGTTAGGGCGGTCATCTCGTTGAATATCTCCTCCGGGCCCCGGTAGTTCAGCGCATATCCCAGAGCAGTAGACAATCGGCAGAGGATTTCCCAGTCCGGCAGGGTGCTGCCCATGGGATCGATGGCCTTGCCAAATTTCATGCAACGGCGTTCGGTATTGGTAAAAGTCCCCTCTTTTTCGGCCAGGGAGGCGGCGGAAAGAACCACATCGGCCACCTGGGCTGTTTCGGAGAGAAATAAATCCTGGACCACCAGAAAATCCAGTGCCTTCAACGCATGATGAAAATGCTGCCAGTCGGGGTCGCTGAGTTTGGGGTTCTCGCCGATCACGAAAAGTCCTTTGAGTCTGCCGTCAAGCATGGCAGGCACCATCTCGGTGATGGTCAAGCCCGGTCGCACGGGTATCTGCCGGCCCCATGCGCTGGAAAATTTTTCAATCACAGCCGGATCGCTCACCGGCTGATAACCGGTGAGCACATTGGGCAGTCCGCCCATATCGCAGGCGCCCTGGACATTGTTTTGGCCGCGCAAGGGGTTGACACCTCCGCCGGCGATACCGACATAACCGCACAACATGGCCAGGTTGCAGCATGCCTTGACATTGTCCACCCCACAGGTGTGCTGGGTGATGCCCATGGCATAAAGCAGCGATCCCGGCCGATGGGTGGCATAGAGGCAGGCCATTTGGTGAAGATCGTCCGCTGCCACACCGGTTAGCTGCTGGACGTATTGCGGTGTATATGCCTGGACCGCTTGGGTCATGGCGGCGTACCCTTCGGTGCGCTCGGCAATGTAATCTGTGGCATGCCAGCCGTTTTCAATGATGATCCGCATCATGCCGTTGAGCAGGGCCACATCGCTGCCCAGCCGATGTTGGACGGCCACATCGGCGAAACGGCTCAGCTGGATCCGGCGTGGATCTGCCACGATGAGCGCGGCCCCGTTCTCCTTGGCCCGCATGATACGCTGGGCCAAGATAGGATGGCAGGCGGTGGTATTGGAGCCGATGACGAAGATACATCCGGCATCTTCAATATCGGCGATGGAATTGGTCATGGCGCCGCTTCCGAAGGCCGCGGCCAGACCGGCCACGGTGGACGAATGTCAGAGCCGTGCGCAGTGGTCCACATTGTTGGTCCCGATAGCCGCACGGGCGAATTTTTGGGCCAGATAGTTTTCCTCGTTGGAAATTTTGGCCGACACCAGCACACCGATGCTGTCCGGACCATACTGTTCCTTGATGGCCTCGAAGCCTCGGGCCACGGTCTGGATGGCTTCTTCCCAGGTCGCCTTGATGAACCGGCCGTTTTCCTTGACCATCGGGGCTTTCAGACGCATGAAGCTGTTGATATGCTCGTGCAGGTTCCACCCTTTGATGCACAGTTTGCCCTGGTTGACCGGATGGGATTTGATGGGCCAGGTGGCCACGATTCGTCCGTCAACGACCTGGAAGAGCACCCCGCAGCCGGTGCCGCAATAGGAACATACTGAAGGGATAAATTGGCATTGCATTTCTTTTTCTCCTTAGACTTCCAGATCGAGTTTTTGGGCTGCGTTATCGGTCGTCACGGTATGACCATACAGCTTCCTCCCGATAGCCTTGCCAAAAACATTATCTTGAAGTCTATCTAGGCTGATCCATGCATCGCGTCATTTACCGGCTTGATCGTTTGATGCGACTGGAGCGGTTTCGGCGTCAGGGTCACCTTGTCGCCCAGCATATTCAGGGGTGGACGATCATCACAGGCGCCGGTTTCATACTCGAAAAGCTCCCCCACGATCTGGTTGACCTTGCGATACAGCAGGCGCAGGGGGATGTTCATGGGGCAGACCGCTTCACAAAGGCCGCAGTCCACACAGCGCCCGGCCATATGCACGGCCCGCACCAGATGAAAGATGGGCACATCGGGCGGCAAGGGACCGGTCGCCACCAAGGCATCGTGCGCCAGGCTGCAATCGGTGCAGAAACAGACCGGACAGATGTTGCGGCAGCCATAGCATTTGATGCACTTTTCAAACTCATACATCCAGCGCGAGAGACGCTCATCAGGATCGAAGGCTTCCACCTCGGCCGGCGCCAGGGTGTTGTCGATGCCGGCCTGGACTTTATAGGGACCCGGTTTGGGCGGCTGCAGATAGGAGCAGTCGGCATGCGGTTTCAGCTGAGACGGGCAGCAATTAAGGTCGATGGTTTTGATCTGCCCGGCGGGCAGTTGGTTGAAAAGGGTGAGCACATGGATGGCGCGCTGGTTGCAGTCCCGGGCGAACATGCCGATCTTCAGGTCCGGATGGGCGGCAAGCAGATGGGCGGCGAATTTTTCCAGCGGGTAGCGCTGGGGACTGTCGATCAACCCCTCGAGTTCTTCCAACCGCTGCTTGACAAAACCATGCGGCAAGGGATGGCCGTCGGTGATTTTATATCCCAGGAAGATATCCACGGTGCCTGTTTCCAGCCAGCGTTTGACGGTGGTTTTCATCGTCCACTCCTCATTGTGCCGCAGGGGCCGGGACCGGTTCCTTGGCCGGTTCGTGGGTCCGCCCATTCGACCGGCATTTTTGGGCACCGGCTGTGGTCAGCCCCAAGCCCTTCAAGGGATTGGGGCCCAGGACGCGAATATGCTCGGTAAAATCAGCCACTACCTGGACGAATTTTTGGGCCTCGGCCGATGAGATCCACGCCAGATGCAACCGTCCCCCCAAGCCGATAAAATCGAGCAACGCCTGCAGAAAAGTGATGCGCTTGACCGTCATGTGATTACCATACAGGTAATGACAATCACCCATATGTCACCCGCCCACAAGGATACCGTCGGCCCCGCTTTGCAGGGCGCGCAAGATAAAGTGGGGGGAGACGGTGGCCGAGCACATCACCCGCACGGCACGCATATTGGGCGGGTACGGCAACCGGCTGACCCCGGCCAGATCCGCAGCGCCGTAAGCACACCAGTTACACAAAAAAGCGACAATGGTGGGTTCGAATCGATCTTCTTGCATGGACTGCTCCTTTCAGGTGGCCAATGCACTTTCAATCTGGGCGTAAATCTGCCTGGTGTTAAAACCCATCAGAACAATCGCTTCCGACGGGCAGGCGGCCGAACAGGCCCCGCACCCCTTGCAAAGGGCGCTGTTGATGACTGCCTTGTTGTTGGAATCGTCGAAGTCGATCGCCCCATAGGGGCAGACTTCGACACATCCCAGGCACCCGGAGCACATGGCGGTGTTGATCTGCGCCACCTGCCCCCCGACCCAAATGGCATCCCGGGCCAGGACCGTCAGGGCCCGCGAGACGGCCGCTTGGGCCTGGGCGATGCTCTCTTCAAGGGGCTTGGGATAATGAGCCAAGCCGCATAGATACACCCCATCCGTGGCAAATTCCACGGGTCGCAGTTTCTGGTGGGCTTCCAGCATCCAGCCATCCTGATCCATGGCCACCTTGAACAGCCGGGCCAACTCCTGATCCCTGTGGGAGACAATGGCCGTGGCCAGGCAGAGCAGATCGACCTCGGCGCACACAGGGCGCTCCAGGATGGGGTCCTCGAAGGTCACCGTGACACCATCGCCATGGGCCACCACGCGGGGCGGTTTTTCCGGTGCGTAGGGGAAAAACAATACCCCCTTGGCCCTGGCCTCTTGATAGAGCCTTTCGCGGGTACCGTAAGCGCGCATGTCGCGGTAAAGCACCACCACCTGCTTATCAGGATCGAGTTCTTTCAACGCCACCGCGCTGGTCAGGGTATGCGTGCAGCACACCTTGGAGCAGTAAGGACGCTCGCTGTCCCGTGACCCCACACATTGGATAAAGGCCACGCTGGAAGCCTGCCTCAGACGCGCATGGGCCTGGCGAAAAAGCGCATCCATCTCCAGGTGGGTGACCACGGCCGGATGTTGGCCATAGAGAAACGCCTTGGGTCGAAAAGGTTGCGCGCCGGTGGCCAGAATCACCACGCCATGAGCGATGGTGGTTGGGTGGGTGCCGTCGCTGACCTGGGTTTTGAAATTGCCCACAAACCCCTCTACCTGTTGGATCTGCGTGCCAGTGTGGACCGTGATGCCATCGCAGCGCTCAACGGTTTGGATCAATTCTTTGAGATACGCATCCACCGCCTCACCCTTTGCGGTGCGATAGAGATTGCGGGCATGGCCGCCGAGGACCTGGGCCTTTTCCACCAAATGGACCGGGTACCCCTGCTGCGCCAGGGAAAGGGCGGCAGTCAGACCGGCCACCCCGCCCCCCACCACCAGGGCGCAGGGTGTGACAGGCAGCTGGCTTTGCTCCAAGGGCTGAAGCAGGGCGGCTTTGGCAACCGCCATGCGCACCAGCGATTTGGCCTTGGCCGTGGCAGCATCCGGATCATGGGCATGCACCCAGGCATCGTGGTTGCGCAGGTTGGCCATTTCCAATAAAAATTTATTCAACCCGACATTGATGAGGGTTTCCTGAAAAAGCCCCTCGTGGGTGCGGGGAGAACAGGCCCCGATGACGATGCGGTTCAGCTTCTGGTCGGCAATCACGCGGGCTATATTCTCCTGGGTGTCCTGGGAGCAGGTGAACAGGTTCTCCTCCACATGCACCACGCCGGGCAACGCCCGCACATCCGCCGCAACCTCGGGTACCCGCACCACGCCGCCGATGTTGATACCGCAATGGCAAAGGAACACGCCGATGCGTGCAGCCTGACGTCCCAGGCTGCGTTGGGGCGGCGGCGGCGACGTCCGCGTCAGTTGGTGGCGCGCCGCGGCCAGTTTCGCGGTGGCGGCGCAGGCTGCGGCGCTGGCCTCAACCACCGACTGGGGAATATCCTTGGGACCGGTAAAGCAGCCGCAGGCATATATCCCGGGCATGGAGGTGGCCACCGGATGGAAGCTGTCGGTAAGCGTAAAATGGTCGGCGTCCAGGCAAACCCCCAAACGGGCCGCCAGATCCGCCACCTGGGGAGCGATTTGCAGGCCGGTGGAGAGGACCACCATATCAAACGGCTCTTTAATGATGCTTCCCCCACCGGTCACATAACGCAAAAGCAGATCATTGCCGCCGTGTACCGGAACGATGGAATGGATCCGCGAACGCACAAAGCGCACCCCCGACTTTTTGGCGGCCTCGTAGTAGCGGTCGAAATCTTTGCCACTGGTGCGCATATCCATATAAAAAATGGCGCAATCCAGCGAACCGGCAGCGTGGGCTTTGGCCATCAGGGCCTGCTTGACCGCCACCATGCAACAGACCGACGAACAATAGGCATGCTTGCAGCGGTTCAGGTCCCGTGATCCCACACACTGCAGCCAGGCGATTTTTCGCGGCGGAGCAGCTTGCAAAGACTTGCTGGGCTTGCTGGAAGGCCGCATCAGATGGCCGCCGTAAGGCCCTGTGGCCGACAAGATGCGCTCGAATTGCAAGGACGTGACAACGTCGGGAAAGCTTCGGCAACCATAGTGATCCAAGGCAGCGGGATCGAAGGGAATAGAACCCGCTGCCAGGATAATCGAACCCACATTGAGCTGAATCTGCTTGATGCTGTCGCTGAAATTAATGGCCTGGGAAGGGCAGAATTTTTCACAAGCTTTGCACTTGCCGTTTTTAAAGTAAATGCAATTGGCCGCATCGATGGTGTATTTAAGGGGCACCGCCTGATCGTAAGGCACATAGATGGCCTTGCGTTGGATGAGACTTTCGTTGAAGGTGTCGAAGACTTTCTTGGGACATTTTTGGGCACACAAGCCACAGGCGATGCACCGATCCATATCGACATAACGCGGGTACTGTAAAACCTCCACGGAAAATCGGCCCTCGCGGCCCGAGACCGTTTGGACCTCGCTTAACGTGAGCAGTTCGATATTGGGATGCCGGCCGACCTCGACCAGTTTGGGTGACAGAATTCACATGGAACAGTCATTGGTCGGGAAGGTCTTGTCCAACTGTGCCATGACGCCACCGATGGCGGGTGTTCTCTCAATCAGGTAAACCAGAAACCCCCCATGGGCCAGATCGAGGGCGGCCTGGATGCCGGCAATCCCCCCGCCGACCACCATCACCGCCCCTTCTATCCGGTCATTGGCGTAAACCGTTTTCATGGTTTGGCCCCCTTCCAGTGATGCGCTTGCTTGAGGCCTCGGCGGCGAGAAAAAGGCTCTTCTCACCGTCGACGGCCGAGGGTACGGGGTTGACAGGCCACTGCTCGCCGCGCCAAAGAGTCAGACCATCGCTCCTCGTGACCGCCTGTCTTCTGCACCCATGAGTCGTTTTACCAGGCTTCGCGCTCGAGCCGTTTGAAGATGAACATCAACTGCTTCTGGGTGAGTTCGCCCACATGGGTATTGAGCCAGTTTAAATCCCCTGAAGCAATGGCCGCGCGCGCCTCCCATGTCAATTGATATTCGTCGAGCGCAGCAGAGCTGTTTTCCATCAAGTCCTTCCAGAATTCAGCGTCCTCTGCCGCACGGTTCAACACCCGGATCACCTCTCGTCTTTGGATCAGTTTCTCTTCTTCGGTTTCCACCCGCTCGGCAATTTTATGCTCGCTGACCCTCTTTTCTTCCTTTGTCTCCAAGGCAGACCGAATCGATTCCTTGATCTGATCTTCACTGAACGGCTTGGCAAGATAGTCATGGGCGCCCAGCTTCATGGACCTTACCACGGAGTTGACGCTTGAGTAGCCAGTGATGACCACCACTTCGGTGTCGGGCCA
>Ga0316577_10000139_pt1 | contig 21671 bp, 21 predicted proteins | sample S5NA_FD_203073 | JGI IMG/M metagenome (GOLD analysis project Ga0316577, IMG submission 203073) | Rhizosphere microbial communities from salt marsh grasses in Alabama, United States - S5-7_050615r2r1 | ecosystem: Host-associated > Plants > Roots > Rhizosphere | place: USA: Alabama | collected... | reverse complement strand
GCTGCTCTGCATCCCGCGCCAGCCCTTTCCGCTCTTCGACCCGCTGCGTCGGATGGGATACCGCTGGGAGGTGGCCGGCGAGGAGGGCGGCTGGAGGATCCTGATCGAGCCCGAGACGGCGGCAGGGACATCCTGACCCCATGGTTGATGCGCGCGGCCTCAGCCTGGATCAGGCCCCTCCCATCCATCTCCCGCTCCGGTTCTTTCTGACCGCGCCCTGGCTCGCCGTGGCCGCCGGGCTCGTCCCGGCCATGCTCGGTGCCGAGGCGTCCGCCTCCCGATGGACGCCCGGCGCCCTTGCCGTCACCCACCTGCTTGCCCTCGGCTTTCTCGCTCAGGTGATGTGCGGCGCCTTGCTGCAGATGCTTCCGGTGATCGCGGGCGCGCCGGTTCCGCGGGCGAGCCTGGTCGCGCCCGTGACCCACGCCGCGCTCACGGGGGGGAGCGTTCTCCTGGCCGCCGGATTCATCGGTGGCGGCGCGGTCCTCTTGGGGTCGGGCGCCGCCGCGGCGGGGTTTGGGCTCGCCGTCTATCTCGGTGCCCTGACCCCGGCCTTGATCCGGGCAAAGGGGGCGGTCGCCACCCGAACGGCCCTGCGACTGGCCGGCATTGCACTGGGGCTGACCGTTGTCCTCGGTCTGGTGGCGACGGCGACCCTGCTCGGATGGCTGGGCCTGCCGGGGCTGACGGACTGGGTCCAGGCCCACCTGTCCTGGGGACTCTTTGGCTGGGTCGGGCTCACGATCGTCGGGATCGCCTACCGGGTCGTGCCCCTGTTCCACGTCACCCCCGCCTATCCGGTCTGGTTGACGCGTTGGCTCGCGCCGCTGCTCTTTCTCGCCCTCGCGGGCGGGACCCTTCTGGTCCTGGTCGGCCGCGCGGGCCCGGCCGAAGGGCCCTATTGGGCCCTGGCGCTGGGCTTTGCCACCTTCGCGGTTGCGACCCTGTGGCTGCAGCGGCGGCGCTCGCGGCCCCGGGTGGACGTCACCCTGATCCACTGGTGGATGGCCATGGGCGCGCTGCTGGGGTCGGCGCTCGCCTGGTGGCTCCAGGCGCCGGCGGAGCTCCTGGGGGTGCTGCTGCTGGTCGGCGTCGGGGTGGGCCTGCCGAGCGGGATGCTGCTCAAGATCGTGCCCTTCCTGTGCTGGTTCCACCTCCAGTCGCGCCAAGTGGCCCTGGGCCGATTCGACGTGCGGGTGCCGCACATGCATCACCTGCTCCCGGATCGGCTCTCGCGGTGGCATCCGCCGCTGCACGCGCTCGCCCTGGTCCTGCTCGCCGCGGGCACCCTGGAGCCGGTGCTGACCCGGATCGGCGGCGCGGTCTTGGCGGTGTCCGCACTCTGGCTGTTCGGTCTTCTCGCGTCGGCGGCCTGGCGCTACCGCCGGGTTTCCCTCGCGCTGGGCGGAACGGAGGCCTGACGGCGCCGGCGTCGGGGGTCCCCAGGGGGCGGGTCCCGGGTGTAGGCTTCGGCCCGTGCCTCGAACACAGACAACGCAGGACGGACCCATGATCGACGACTTGCGTATGACGCCGCTGCTGTCGCGTCTCAGCGATCCTCAACTGGCGCGCGTGGCGGCCCATGCGGTCCGGCAGCGTCTGGATGAGGGGCAGTGGCTGTTCAGCCAGGGGGACGCGGCGCGGCGCTTCTACCTGGTTCGCGAGGGTCAGATCCGGCTCTTCCGTTCCTCCCCCGAGGGGGTCGAGAAGGTCATCGAGATCGTCTCCGCCGGCCAAACCTTCGCCGAGGCGCTGATGTTCCTCAACGCGCCCCGCTATCCGGTTTGTGCCGCCGCCCTGGAGCCGACGGAGGTGATCTCCATCGACGCCCGGGACTTCGCCGCCATGCTGCGCGAATCCGTGGACACCTGCTTCGTGGTGCTGGGGGCCCTGAGTCAGCGACTGCGTGGTCTCATTGGCGAGATCGACAACCTGACCCTGCACACCGCCAAGAGCCGGGTCGCCCGCTACCTGCTCGCCCACTGCCCCGAGGACCAGCGGGCCTTCGAGCTGGACGTGCGCAAGGGCGTGCTTGCCTCGCGGCTTTCCGTGAAGCCCGAAACCTTCTCCCGGGTCTTCAAGCAGCTCACCGACGCCGACGTCATCTCGGTCCAGGGGGCCCATATCACGATCTTGGACCGCGCGGCCCTGATCAGCCTTGCCGAGCTGACCGGCACCGCGGAGCTGGGAGCCATGCCGGGGGATTCCTGAGGGAGGAGGGGGCTGGCTCAGTCGGAGCGGATGTCGTCCGGCTGCCCGCCATGGAGGTCGTGGTGATGCTCGCGCTCGAGGATGCGCGCGCGGGCCTGCTCGAAGGTCAGGGTCCCCGGCGCCGGATCCGGCTGGGCGCCGAGACCGTACTCCATGGGGGTGACCTGGCCGAGAACGTAAAAGGCGGTGCGGGCGTCGATCCAGTCCCCGGTGCGCCAGTCGTTGACCCAGATCTCGGTGGTGGGGTCGTCCCCGGCTGGCTTGTCCTGGAGCCAGATAAGGGCGCAGCCCAGGTCGTCGAAGGGATGAGTCCGGGAACCGCCGTCCGGCTCCCGCAGCCGGATCTGGGCGGCGTGGTGGCGGTCGCTCAGGACCATGCGGCAGCGCTCGCAGGTGACACGGTCCCATTTGACGTCCACCGGTCCCGTCCCCGGGTCGCCGCAGGCGGTGACCAACAGGGCCAGCACGCAGGCGCCGATCCGCTCAGCCCAGCGCACGTCGGCGTCCCTCGACGGTCTCGTCCCAGTGGACGGAGGTGAGCAGGGCGGCGTAACGGGACAGCAGCCCCAGGAAACGCAGGCGGTCGGGCCCGGCCACCTCGCCGTGCCAGTGGATTCCCCCGTGGCTCGGGTTGAACCCCCAGGCGGCGATGGCGCGGGAAAATGCCTCGTCGGCCCGGGCGAGGCCCAGGGTGCAGGTGAGTCGGCTCGTCAGGTCCACCAGGTCGGCCACCCGGTCGTCGAGGACCACCCGGCCCTGGTCCAGCTCGATGACCCGGTTGACGAGCGCCGCCACCTCGTCCAGCCGGTGGCTGGAGATCAGCATGGCGGCACTCTCCTGGCGCTCCGCCAGCATCTCGAAAAACACCCGCCGGGCCTCCGGATCCAGATTGGCGGCGGGCTCGTCCAGCACCAGGATGTCCGCCTCCCGGCCCAGCGCGATGGCGATCAGGAGCTTCTGCTTCTGGCCCCCGGACAGCTTGACGAAGGGCTGCGCATGGAAGCGGTCGAGGTCGAGACCCAAGCGGCTGGCGACGGCGCCGATGCGCCTCGGGCTCGCCTCGCAGAGACTCGCGGCAAAGCGCACCAGCTGGCCAGCGGGCATTTTGAGCGGGGGAGGGAGCTGTGGGACGAAGCCGATGCGCGACAGCACCTCCTTGCGGTGCCCCCTGGGGCTGAGCCCCTCCACCAGGATCTCGCCCTCGTGCAGATACTCCCCCAGGAGACAGCGGATCAGGGTGGTCTTTCCGGCCCCATTGGAGCCCACCAGGGCGACCCGGTGTCCGCGCTCGATGGTGAGGTCGATCCCGGCCAGGACCCGCTGGCGGCGGAAACGCTTCTCGACTGACTGGAATCGGATCATCCGATCGCAACCTCGGCTTAAACTAGGCCGCCCAGGCCCTTGACCTTGAACGCGAGAGAGCTCGTGGGGCAGACGTCCACGCAGAGACCGCAGCGGGTGCAGTCCGCCCCAATGTCCGTGTCGACCGCCTGGGCACGCCCGCGGATGGTCACGTCCAGCACATGGGGGACCATGCAGACCTTGCGGCAGTCGCCCTCATGGTGGCAGCTCTCGACGTTGTATTGGACCCGGATCGGCGTCGCCAGGCTACCCACCAGGCCGTAGGTGATTCCGATGGGACAGATATAGCGGCACCAGGCGCGCCGCGATACCAGGACCTCGAAGGCCAGCAGGGCCAGGACCCAGAGCAGGGCGAGTCCGGGCCCGTAGATCAGCGCGCGGCTCAGGATACCCGTCGGCGAGAGGGTCTCGAAGACCGTATAGCCGGTGAGCACCGCGAGCAGGGCGAAGACGACATAGAAGACGGCCCGAACCCCCCGGTGGAACTGGGTGTCCCGCGCCCAGCCGCGCGCGGCGAGCTTGAGATGCAGCGCCTCGGCCCATTCGGCGATCAGGTGGTAGGGGCAGGCCCAGGAGCAGAAGGTACGCCCGCCGAGCAGCCACCAGAGGACGAAGACGGTGGTGGTGCCGATCAGCAGGTTCAGCACCACGTGCTTGTAGGCCAGCATGACCTGGAGCGCCGAGTTGAGGTCGGCCATGTGGAAGCCCAGCACCCGTGAGCCGGTGAGGGCACCCTCCACGAGCTGGATGTCCAGGCGGTAGGAGATCACGAACAGCAGGTTGACGAGGATCAGGGTCATCCAGCGCCGATTGCGCCACTTGTGGCGCCCGGGTGACTTGTCGTGCTCGTGCTCCACGGCCCTGAGGGCCGCCTCGGTGAGCCTTTCCTTGCGCTTCTCAGCATAGACGGCACGGACCTCGACCGGGATCTGATCGGGGGTCGGCTTGCGGGGCTTGGCGCCGATCAGCTGGCGCAGGGAGTCGGTGAAGTAGCTCATGCGGATCCCCCGCGAACGGCGATCGGGTCGTCCGCGTCCCGGTCGATGTCGACCACGATGGCGGCGGGGTCCACTGGACAGATCATCTCGCAGACGCCGCAGCCGACGCAGCCGTCCTCCACCCTGGGCAGCGCGTCGACGCCATCCGCCAGGGGCTCGAGCCGGATGGCGTGTCGCGGCGGGCACTGGTTGGGATCGCCGGAGGGCGGTTTGCCCGATTCGCACTGGGCGATGCGGATCTCGATGGGGCACTGTCGCACACAGAGATCGCACAGCGGCAGGTCGTAGGGATGGTCAGCTACAGCAATAGGGTTCCAGCGGTCCACATCCTCGTAGCGCAGCCTGCCGCGGAAGTCGGGCCCCCGTGCCTGGCCCCGAAAGCCCTTTCCCTGCGCCGCGAGACAGGCGTCGGGGCGAGCGAGCCGTGCGAGCCCCATGCGCGCCTGGGCGGGATAGTCGATGGAGTGGGTCAGGGCCCCGGTGGGGCAGGCCAGGACGCACTGCAGGCCGTCGCATGAGAAATCGCAGGCCTGCTCCCGGGCCTCGATGTGCGGGACCCCGACTCCAACCCCGTCGGTGAGATCCGCCAGGCGGATCGCCTCCACCGGGCATACCTGGACGCACTGCCCGCACTTGATGCAGGCCGCCAGGAACTCCTGCTCCTGGAGGCGGTGCTTGATGGCCCCGGGCGGACGCAGCCGGGCGTTGGCCCCGCCCAATGCGGGCAGCAGGCCGAGCAGAGAGGCCCCCGCCATGCCGAGGGCGAGCCCGGCGGTCCGCAGGAACTCGCGGCGTGCCTGCTCCTTGCGGGGCGACACCTTGACGGCCGGACGCTTGGGGGTGGCAGTGGTCATGGATCGGCTCAATCGGCGGGCGGGTCTCTAGTCCCGGTGCAGTGAGCGGCGCAGGGCCTCGTACGCATCGAATCCGCCCGACTCGGGGGGTGCGGGGCCTTCTTCCCCCTCGTCGCCGGGCTCATCGGATTGGACCGCCGCCAGGGCCGGAGGCTCACCCGACATCCGTGGCCGCGGGTCGCGGGCCATGAGCCGGGGGGCGCTGAAGGGGGCGAGGCGCTCGAGGAAGTCGATGACCTCGAGCATGGGCGAGCCCTTGAAGAACTGGGCCGGCGGCACGTCCATCCAGATGCGGTCGGCGTAGGTGTAGAGCTCGTGGGGTGTGTCGCCGATGCCGTCCCCGTTGCGGTCGAAGCCCTCGTAGTCGTCCCAGTAGTTGTCTTCCCACAGATTGCGGTTGGCGGTCTTGCCCCCTTCCACCACCATCTGGGTGATGTTGCCCTTGAACCGATTGCCCCGGAACAGGTTGCCGCGCCAGTCGTTCAGCCAGCGCACTCCGACCCCGTTGTAGGCGACCACGTTGCCGGTGATGCGGTTCTCCGTGTCCGGCTGATAGGGCGAGACGTCCAGATAGAGTCCGGTGGCGTTGTAGAGGACCTGGTTGCCCTCGATCGTGACGTCCGATGTCTCCTTGAATCCGATGCCGATGCCCGTGGGTCCCAGCGCGTTGGCGATGTAGTTGTTCCGCACCACGACACCGTCGCTGTACATCAGGAAGATCCCCACCGAGTTGTCCTCGTAGTGGTTGTCCTCCACCCGGTTGGTCTGGGAATACATGAAGTGCAGCGAGTAGCGCCCGCCGCGGGCGTCGTTGCGGGCGATGAGGTTATCTTGAGAGTACCAGACCACGGTGTCGCGGCTGTCGCGGATGGTGTTGTCGGTGATCTGGTTGCCGAAGCTGTACCAGAGGCGCACCGCGTCGCCGCGCACCCCCAGGTCCACCGGCTTCGACGAGATCCGGTTGCGCCGCACGATGTTGTTGCGCGATTGCTGCAGGTCCACACCGAACAGGCAGTCCTCGATGCGGTTGTCCTTGATGACGTTGAAGTTGCCGCGCACCTGCACCCCGGAGTCGATGTCGTTGTGCGAGCTTCCGGAGTTGCGGAGCGTCAGTCCCTTCAGCGTCGCCCCGTCGGTGTCCAGCAGTACCACGGTGCCGCGGCCGGCGCCGTCGATGACGACCTCGGCGCGCCCATCGATCGTCAGGGGCTTGTCGACGATGACCGGCCCGGCATAGATCCCGGGCTCGGGGGCGAGGACCGATCCCTCGTCCGCCGCGTCCAGGAGGGGCTGAAGGCGCGGGTAGTCCGCCCAGGCGGCGCTGCCGATGATCCAGGCGAAGGAGACCGCGGTCGCGCGCCCTGCCCAAATGGAACGGGCGGACATAGGGCCGTCTCTAGCCGCCGCCGAGCTGCTTGCGCCGCAGCAGAGCGGCCAGGGCCAGTACCAGGGAGGACAGCAGCATCAGTCCGAATCCCCAGTAGGGATAGGAATGGGTGGAGAACTGCGCGACCTTGCCGTCCCCGAACACGGTGGGCATGAATGGCTTGACCGTGAAGGCGCCCATGGCGTTCAGGTTGTGCCCATACCACCAGAGCCAGGCCGAGTAGTCGATCAGGAAGAAAACCGGCAGGGCCATAGGCACCAGCACCAGCAGCCAATAGAGCGCACCGCCGGTGCGCCGAGCGCCCCACAGCAGGAGCAGCATGGCGGCGAGCAGGAGCCAGGGCAGGGCATGGCCGACCGCGGACATGGTCCCGACCATCGGACGGATCTCCGCCGGGTTGTTGAAGTAGCGCCCGAGGCTCTTACCGTAGTGCCAGGCCATGACCTGGGCGCCGCTGCCGGTCCATTCCTGGCGATCCGCGGCCTCGCGGCGAGCCTGGTCGCGCTCGAAGGTGATGCGCAGGCTCTCGATCATGGCCGCCTTCGCGGAGGTGGCGTCATCGCCCCCCAAGCCCGGCGCGGGCGCCTCGGTCTGCACCTTGCCGGTGCCCTTCGCGAGCTCCGCCTTGAGTTGGGCGATCAGGGCCTCGCCGGGAGTCAGGGCAGGTGCCGCGGTCTCCTCTTCCCGACCGGCCTCCTGGTCCAGGGAGGTGACGAGCGCGCGCACGAAGCCCGTGCTCTGCCAGCGCAGACCCTCGGGTCCGTAATAGCTCAGCAGCATCCAGCCCATGATCGCGGCGAAGCCGACACCGAGCACGCCCATCCGGAGCGCCGGGCGGCGGCTCGCGAAGCCGAGCAGCATCACCGCCAGCATGGCGATCAGGAAGGGTGAGAAGGTCTTCTCCAGCACGCCCCCGGCGGCGATGGGGTACATGCCCACGTAGTGGTTGATGGTGTCCATCTCGTGGACGCAATCGAGCGCCTCCTCCTCGCGGATCTCGGCCTTTTCCACCTTCTTGCAGCCGTTGAAGACCCCGTTCATGTGGAAGTGGATCCGCACCCCGTCGGGGAAGGCCTCGGGCGGGTAGTTGGGCGCGGTGAGCGAGACCCACCAGATCGGGGTGAAATAGACCGCGACGAGCAGACCGACGGCGATCAGGGACAACAGGGCGACCACGAGACCACCGCGGTCGGTCGCTCGATCATTCATGAGGGATACCGCTTGGTTGGGAGGGGAGGGGCCGCCCGGACGAGCCCGGGCGGCGAATGGAGGGGCTTAGTCGAAGTCCGGGTTGCGCCAATCGGCGGACTCGGCCAGTAGATCTTCCGGCGGCTTGAGGCGGGAGGCGTAGTCGCTCACCGCGATCACGTCGCGCTCGGAGAAGTTCTTCACCTGCTCCACCATGTCCGGGTTGGCGTTCTTGCGCGCCCCCGATTTGATCTCGCGGAACTGGCGCACGATGTAGTTGTAGTGCTGTCCATGGACGCGCGGGTAGAACTTCTCGTTATCGCCCTCTCCGTTCGCCCCGTGGCAACGCACGCAGTTCTCCTCGTAGAGCTTCTGGCCGTGCTCCAGGTCGTCGCCTGGACCCACCCCATTGGCCGGGGTCATGGGCAGCTTGGCCATATAGGCGACCACGTCCGCGAGGGCCTGGGGCCCGCCGATCTGCTCGGGCAGGGCGAAGGGGTACATGGTCGGGTTGTTCCGGTTAAGCGCCCGGATGTCGGCGAGCTGCTTGATGATCACGTTGTGGTGCTGGCCGGCGAGCTGCGGGAAGGTGCCGTCCGGCAGGCCCCAGCCCTCGGGCATGTGACAGGCGGAGCAGACCTCGTAGACATCGCGTCCGTTCTCCGGGTCGCCCACCAGGTGCATGGCCTCGTCCTGCTCGCCGCCACCCTCGTTCCAGGCGAGGGCAGAGCCGGCCAGCGCGGCGGCCGCCGCGCCGGTGGCCAGTCGTATCAAAAATGCTTTCATCTCTGCAGTCTCCGAATAACGATCGGGTGGGCCCGCAAGGGCCTGGTCGGACACCCGCCGGGTAGGCCCTGGTGTCCCTTACCGCGACAGCCTAGGTCGCCCCCCAGGTCCCCGCCTTGACGTCGGTCAAGCCGTAACACCCGAAAAAATAACACTTATTGTAGGGATTCAAGCCAGTTGGCGATGGCACGCATCTCCGCCTCGCTCACCAGGTGCATCACCCCTTTCATGGCCGCGGTCTGGCCGTTATTGCGGGCGCCCGACTTGATGTCGCTCATTTGGTTGTAGGCATAGTCGGCGCTCTGCCCGGCCAGCTTGGGATAGATGGGCAGGAGCGGGGTCTTAGCGTCCTTGCCGTGGCAGGCGACGCAGGTCTTGGTCACATACAGTTTGGCGCCGTCGAGCTCCTCGGCCCGCGAGGGGGCGGCGAGGGTCAGGGCGCCGAGGGCAAGGAGTGGTAGTGCGAGTGCGCGACGGGTAGGGGACTGCATGGCTGGCTCGATTCTCGGTGAGGTTGGACGGTTGCAGACGTCGGACTGGCGACGGCTGTTGCCGGAGAAACACGGCCGCTGGGGCCGCGTCGAAGGGGGCAGGGATGCCCCGGCGCGACGGCGTCTGTCGTCGAGCCGGGGCGCTGCTTCTACTTGGCCGCCTCGTCCAGGAGATTCTTGGCGCGCAGGCCGAGGTCCGCGGCCTTGACCTGGTACTGCCACCACTGGTTGGCCCAGAGCATGGCGTTCTGCCAGTCCTGGCTGCCCGCGGCCGTCTCGGCCTTGGCCTTGGCCTCCTGGGCGAAGCCGAGCTGGTCGGTGGCGTCCTCCACCAGGGCCAGGACGGTCGGGTAGGACTTGAAGTCCTTGGACGTGATGTAGGCGACCACCTGGTCGATGACCGCCTGGGTTTCCAGGTTGGTCTTCACCTGGGTGTCGTAGTCGGCCTGGGTGTAGAGGGTGCCCTCAGTCATCGTGACCTCGGTCGCCTGGTAGCCCTTGGGCTTGACCAGCAGGTAGCCCTGCATCTCCAGGTGCAGTGCGGAGCAGAACTCGGTGCAGTAGTAGGGGAAGACGCCTTCCGTGTCGGCCACGAAGGTGGCGCTCGAGGTCTTGCCCGGCTCGATGGACAGCTGCACGTTCTGGCCGTACATGGCGAAGCCGTGCACCTCGTCCTGGGCCCGCTCCAGGTTGGTCAGATGGATGGAGACCGTGTCGCCCACCTCGGCCTCGATGATCTCCGGGTTGATGTGTGAGCGGATCACGGTGCCCTTGACCGTGACGGTGCACTTGCCCTCGGCATCACAGGTGCGCTCGGTGGACTCTCGGCCCGCCCGGGTGGCAAATGCCGATTTCTGGTTGCTGCGGCTGTCCCAGCCGGACTTGTAGCGGACCTCGGGCTTGAGCTTGTCGGCCTTGATGGCGACCACGTAATGGGGCTCGCCGAGCGGCAGGGGCATGTCGTAGAGCAGCTGCATCTTGTCGTTGCCGATGTCGATGAGCTGGTGGTTCTGGGGATGCAGCGGCCCCACCGGATTGAACCGGTCGATGGCGAGCTTGTTGAGCGCCACCAGGTACTTGCCGTCGGGATTGACGCTGTCCCCCTCCATGGTCACGAGGTGGCCGATGTTGTAATGGATGGCCAGCTTGTCCAGTACCTTGCCCTCGCAGTAGTCGTACTTGGCGACCATCGAGTCCACGTACAGGGACGTGTAGGCGATGCAGGGCTTGGAGTCGAACTGGGTATGCAGCGGCCCGAGACCCAGCTGGATCTGGTTATGCAACACGTCCTGGATCGCGATGATCGGGATCCCATAGGGGTCCTTGCCCTCGAACTTGCCGTCGGCGATGGCCTTCTGGATCTTCTCGAAGCTGAAGACGGACACGTGGCTGTCGAGCTTGCCCGAGACGATGATGTACTTGCCGTCCGGCGTCACGTCGACGCCGTGCGGGCTCTTGGGCTCGGGGATCAGGAAGACCAGTCCCTCGGCAATGGATTGCTCCATCGGGATGTAATACATCCCTTTCTCCTGCTTGACCTTGCCGGCCTTGACCAGCTCCTCGGCCTTCTTCCAGTTGGTCACGTGCAGGAAATCGGTGTCCTTGGAGGAGCAGCCGGCCTCGAAGGGCGGGCGTCCGCGCTCCATCCCCCCCACATAGCGCTCGGTGCAGAAGGAGTTGGTGAAGCCCCAGCCATAGCTGTCCTTCTTGCCCGCGTCGGACAGGTCCTGGCTGTAGGGCGGCAGCTCCAGGACGATGGATTGCTCGGGCACGATGCGCCCTTGCTCCTTGTCGAACGACCAGTAGGTCAGCCCGCCCCTGTACCTGTCGTTGAACTCCTCGATGGGGACGAAGCCGTCTTCCAGGATGGGCGCCGCGTACTGGGTCGCCTCCATCACGTACTCGGTGTTCGGGGTGACGAAGGCACCGCCGTGCTCGGACTTGAAGAAGGGGTTGACCACGATCTGCTTGGTCTCGAAGTCGTGCAGATCGATCACCGCCACCCGCGGGTTGGCCTTGTCGTTGATGAACAGCCAGCGCCCGTCGTAGTCGCCCTCGGTCTCGGAGAAGGCCGGGTGATGGGTGTCACCGTAGACGATTTCCTTGCCGCGGATGCGGCCCTGGGCCAGCACGGCCTTGGACTCGTCGTCGAACCCGTAGCCCTGCCAGGGCTCGGGGGTGAAGACGCCGATGTATTTGAGGATGCGCATCGACGGGATGCCATAGACGATCACCTGTCCGGACTGGCCGCCCGAGGAGAAGGCCAGGTACTCGTCGCGCCCGCCGGTCGGCGTATAGGTCTTTGCCGCGGCCAGGAGGTCCTTCTCGGTCAGTCCGCGCCGTTCCATGACGGCCTTGAGGTCCTCGGCCGACCAGGCGGTGGCCGACGCGCCGGCCGTCAGGATCAGCCCCAGGCTAAAGGCCAGTCGGTTCATGCTCGCCGTTCCCATTCCTCGCCTCCGCAATGATGATGAGTTGTAACGCCCGCGGACACGAGTGTCCGAGCCTCGGGCAGGCTAGCCAGTTGGATGGGGCTCCGACTTGATTTAGGTTAAATACCGCACTGGCATCAGCGATTTGACGCAGTCGTGGTCGATCTGCATCGGCATCGCCCCTGCTCGTTCCCGCGACGGGGGACCCTGGGTCGTCAGGGATGGATTTGATGCGGGTCAATGGCCGCACCGGCGTCCGCCGGTTAGGGTCGGGGAAGAAGCGGAGGTCCCTATGCCCGAATCTCCGGTGCCCCTCGCGCGTCCCGGCCCCGTGGTGCTCGCCCTTGGCTTTCGCCCCTTCTTCCTGGGGACCGGGGTCCTGGCCGTCGTGGCGATGCCGCTGTGGCTCGCGGTGCTTCGTGGCTGGCTGCCCGGGGATTCCTATTACGGCGCAACCACCTGGCATGCGCACGCCATGCTGTTCGGCTACGGGACCGCGGTGATCGCCGGCTTCCTGTTGACCGCCACCCGCAACTGGACGGGCATGGCCACGGCCTCCGGGTGGGAGCTGGGGGCCTTGGCGGGGCTCTGGCTCGCCGGGCGGATCGCCCCGTGGCTGCCCGTGCCGGGACCGTTGATCGCGGCCCTGGATGTGGCCTTCCCCCTCCTGCTCGCCCTGTCCCTGCTCAAGCCACTCTGGCATGGGCCCAATCGCGCGAACCGGGTATTCCTAGGTCTGCTGGCGGGCATGAGCGCCGCATCCCTGCTCGTGCATCTCCAGACCCTCGGCCTCACGGGGGGCACGGCCCTGGTCGGGGATCGGCTCATGCTCGGTCTGATCCTGGTGACCCTGCTAATCGTCTCTGGGCGCATCCTGCCCTTCTTCACGCGCTCGGCGGTCCCGGGGGCGGCGCCCAGGGTCAGGCCCTGGGTCGAGTGGCTGACCTTTGGGCTCGCGGGTCTCTGGGTCCTGGCCGACGTGGCCTGGCCCGGGAGCCTCCTGGCTGGCGTGCTGGCCCTTGGGCTCGCGGCAGTGCAGGTGCTGCGCCTCGTGGGCTGGCACCATCCCGGGGTGTGGGCCAATGCCATGCTGTGGGTGCTCTACAGCGGCTATCTGTGGCTGATCCTCGGGGTTCTCCTGAATGGTCTGGCGCACCTCGGCCTCGTCGCGCCTTTTCCCGCCCTGCACGCCCTCACGGTGGGGACCATCGGGGTCTTTACCCTCGGCATGATGTCGCGCATCACACTGGGCCACACGGGACGCGTCATGCGCGTGCCCCCGGCCATGACGGCGGCGTTCTGGACACTCAACCTGGCGGCCCTGGCCCGCGTCTTCGGGCCTCTTCTGGGGCCTTCGAGCTACGCCGAGTGGCTGTGGGTCTCGGGGGTGCTCTGGACGCTCGCCTTCGGCCTCTTCCTCTGGGTCCATGCGCCCATGTTGATCCTTCCCCGCGCCGACGGGCGACCCGGCTAGGGCCGCCGACCGATGGCGCGGCGGGTACGAGCCGGGGATGTCCCGCCGCCTTCCCGAGGGGATGCCGATCGAACGCCGCGATGGCCGTGGATCCGCTCCCGATGGTCCGCTCGTCGTTGCTCAATCGGCCGTCTTGATGGAGATCAATGTCCTCGAGCGCTCGCGACGGCAGCGTTAGCGCGATAACAACAACCGGTCGTGGGCCCCCGGCCCACAGACACCCCACAGGAGCCCGATCATGCACCGACTCTCCCCCTGGTCCGTCGGCCTGGCCGCACTGACCCTCAGCCTTGCCGTCCAGGGCGAGGGCATCCGCTCGCCGACGATGCTTGCCTATACCTGCGCCGGCTGTCACGGCACCAATGGGGCCAGCGCGGGGGAGTACATGCCGAGCATCGCGGGCTTCGACAAGGGCTACCTGGTCACCGTGCTCGACGACTACCGCACGGGCCTGCGTCCGTCCACCATCATGGGACGCATCATGCGCGGCTACTCGGACCAGGAGATCGCCGCCATCGCCAGCTTCTTCGCGGAGCAGCCCTGGGTCTCGACGGACCGCACCGTCGACGCGAGTCAGGCCCACCGCGGCCAGGAGATCCACGACACCCAGTGCGAGACCTGCCACGGCGACGGGGGCCGGGAGCAGGAGGACGAGTCACCGCGCCTCGCGGGACAGTGGTCCGAGTACACGCGCTATGCACTGGAGAACTGTCGCGCCCAGGGCAAGCGCTGCGACCCGCGCAAGATGGGCGAGCGGGTCATGAAGCTGAGCGACGAGGACCTCGCGGCCCTCGCGCAGTACTACGAGAGCCAGAAGTAAGGGGGGGAACATGTCCGGCACCACACGCAGAAGCTTTCTCAGGCGCTCCGCCGGGGCGGCCGCGGCCGCGTCCCTTCTGGGGCTTCCGTCGATCCTGGCGGCCGCGCCACCCAAGGCCCGGGTGGTGATCGTCGGTGGCGGTTACGGGGGCACCATCGCGGCCAAGTATATCCGGATGATGGACCCCGGAATCCGGGTCACGCTCATCGAGAAGAACGGCGCCTACGTGTCCTGCCCGCTGAGCAACGAGGTCCTCTCGGGTGAGCGCGACCTCGATAGCCTCACGTTCGATTATCGGGGACTGAGCCGCCGCGGTATCGCCGTCGTTCAGGACGAGGTCGTCGAGATCGACCCCGCCCAGTCCTTCGTGCGCGGCAAGAGCGGCGGCCGCTACAACTATGACAAGCTGGTGGTGGCCCCGGGCATTGCCTTCCGCTTCGACGCCATCGAGGGGATGAGCGAGGCGCTGGCTGACGAGACGATCCCCCACGCCTGGAAGGCGGGCCCCCAGACCCTGCTGCTGCGCAGGCAGCTGGAGGCCATGCCGGATGGCGGGGTCTGCGCCATCGTCGCGCCCCCGAACCCCTTCCGCTGCCCCCCTGGGCCCTATGAGCGGGCCGCCCAGATCGCGCACTACTTCAAGCAGCACAAGCCCAGGTCGAAGGTGCTGATCCTCGACGCCAAGGACGCCTTCTCCAAACAGGGCCTGTTCCAGGCGGGCTGGAAGGCGCATTACGGGGACATGATCGAGTGGGTCTCCGGGGCCGCCGGCGGCGTCATCGAATCCATCGATCCCAAGGGCATGACCCTCTCGGGACCGGTGGAGGAGTTCAAGGCCGACGTCATCAACCTGATCCCCCACCAGAAGGCCAGTGTCCTCGCGCAGGAGGCCGGTCTGACCAACGAGACGGGGTGGTGTCCGGTCAATCAGCAGACCTTCGAGTCCAGCCTCCATCCCAACGTCCATGTCATCGGCGACGCCGCCATCGCCGGGGCCATGCCCAAGTCCGGCTACGCCGCCAACTCCCAGGGCAAGGTCTGCGCGGCGGCCGTGGTCGCCGCGGTCAATGGAGGGGAGGCCCCGGCACCGTCCTATGTGAACACCTGCTACAGCATCATCGCCCCGGATCACGGTATCTCGGTGGCCGGTGTCTACCAGCTCCAGGACGGCAAGATCGTCGAGGTGGCCGGCGCGGGCGGCTTGTCACCCGCGGATGCGGATGCCCGCACCCGGGCCATCGAGGTGCAGTTCGCCCTCGGCTGGTTCCGCAACATCACCTCAGACATGTTCACTTAGCCCCTCCGTCCTGCGATGGGGGTGCGGGGCGCCTGGCGCCCCTCGCGCCCCGACCGGTGACGCGCGTCGGTCAGCCGTTCGGCTGCGAGCCGCGCGTGCCCGGGGCAGGGCGGCGAGATCACCCGGCCTCCGCCCTTCCCAACCACCATCGAGGCGGACTACAGTTGCGGAGGCGTTGAGTGATCGACGCTTCCCGCGGCGTACGGACGTGCCGGCGTCTTTCGACCGCTTCGGTCGCCGAAAGACGGCGCCCTCCGAGAGGCGCGTCCCTCGGAGTGCGAGCTGAAGAATGCCAGGATGGCGCGTCTCGGCGCTGGTGGGCTCAGCTCGGGCATGAACATTCTCGCGGTCGTTTCTGTCTTCACCGGTGCTGGTCTGGGTGCCCTCCTGCGTTGGGGTTTGGGGGCCCGGCTCAATCCCGTGTTCCCTCCGGTGCCAATGGGAACCCTGGTCGCGAACCTGCTGGGCGGATTGCTGATCGGTCTGGCGGTGGCCTGGTTCAGCCGCAATCCGGGGGTGCCTCCCGAGCTCAGACTCTTTCTGATCACGGGGTTCCTGGGCGGGCTGACCACCTTCTCGACCTTCTCCGCGGAGGTGGTCACCACCCTGGGGAGGGGCGAGTATGGTTGGGGCCTTGCCATCGCCGCGGCGCACCTGGTCGGGTCCCTCGCCCTCGCGGGCGTCGGGCTCGCCCTTGCCGATTTGATCTTGGCACGCGCCTGAGGCAGAGATGAACGGCTGTTTCCTCAAGTTTTACATGATGGAGAACCGTCGCCACCATCATCGGCTGGCCTACGAGTGGCTGCTGGAGGAGGCCAAGCGGCTGGGGTTACCCGGGGGGGCGGCCTTCCGCTCCATCGCCGGATACGGTCGCCACCGCCAGCTTCACGAGCAGCGCTTCTTCGAGCTGGCGGCGTATGTGCCGGTGGAGGTGGGCTTCGTGGTGAGCCAGGAGGAGGCCGATCGGTTCGTCGAGCATGTCACCAAGGAGGGCCTCAGCCTCTTCTATATCCGGCTGCCGGTGGAATTCGGGTACACGGAGGGGAATTCCCGATGACAGGCGTATGTCCCTTTGGTAGAAGGGGACTTTGGGGAGATGCCGATCACATGCCTCCCTGGCATTCGATCAGCTTGCATCCCGAGACGCGCGGGTCATCCGTGCGATAGCGCGCCGAGCGGCGGTCCAGGGGCCGATGCGCCAAAACCGATGTCGATGTCCAACACGAGCACCACCAAGCAGCGGGATCCGCTCCTCGACCTCTGGCGGGGTTTGGCCCTGGTGGATATGGCCTGGGTGCACCTGGTCGCCTATCCGATCGGGGTCGCCTCCGTGCTGGCGCTCTGGATTGGCGAGTACACCCGCTTTGCCGCCGGTGCCTTCGTGCTCATCTCGGGTCTCTCGGTGGCGCGGGTCTTCGGACCCCGGCTCGCCGGGGATCCGGCACAGGTGCGCGAGTCCCGCCGTCGTCTGTTCCGTCGGGCCCTCATGCTGGCGGTCCTGGATCGTCTGGTGGCGGTCGCCTTTGGCCTGATCGAGCGGTCCCTCTCGGTACCGCCTGCTATCACTCCCAGCTATCCCGACCTATTCGACCTGCTGACGTTCGCCACCCCCGGCGTGACGGGGGGTCTGCTGTCACTCTACGCGGTCCTCCTGGCGGCGACCCCGGGTCTCGATTGGATCCTCCGTCGTCGCGGCGCGCTCGGGGCACTTGCCGTCAGCGCGGGCCTCTACGCCCTGGCCCACGGCGGATTCCTGGGGTCCCCCGGGGCCAACTGGCCCTTCCCGGTGGCCTACTGGCAGCCCCTGTTCGTCGTGGGCTACGTGGTGTCGGACCGTCTCGCCGCCCTGCGTAACGCGTCGGGGCGGATCGCGGTGTGGTGGCTGATTCTCGTCTCCACCGCGTTTGCCGCCGTATTCCTGTTGCGCAACGGGGCCTCCATTGGTCAGGTCGCGTTTTCCGCGTTGCCCGCCCTCGCGTTCGTGAAGGTGCCGCTCAGCCCCTGGGAGCTCGCGTGGTACCTGGCCTCCAGCGCCTTCGTTCTCACCTGGTCCGCGTGGGTCTGGGAGCGCGCCGCTTGGGCCCGTCGGCTCCTCGGTTGGCTGACCCTGCTGGGGCGCCAGAGCCTCCTGGTCTACGTGGCCCATCTGTTCGTCCAGCTGGTCCTGATCGAGGTCCTCACGCTGCTGGAGCCTTCCACCACGGCGCGTGCCTTGATGCTGCCCCTGATGGCCTTGGTCCTGGTGGCAGTGGCGGCCGCGGGGAATCGCGCGAGATACGGCCGTGGGCCGCGCCCGTCGCTGCCATTGCGTTTGCTGCCTCCCCCCGCCTTCCTGGGTGGGTCTGTCATGGTCGGCACCTTCGCCGCGGTGATGACGCTGCAGCTACTGTTCGGCACGCCCGCCGCCTGGAACCTGGCCCCGGAGGCGGCGGAGGTCGAGGTGGCGACGATGACCGACGAGGAGGCGGGCATCGTGCCAGCCGTTGAGGGCGATCCTTACTTCAGTCCGATCCCGTGGCTGATGGAGCTGGGGGACGATGGGTACCCTGTTCCCTTCGTTGCCCCGGACGCCGTTGAAGCGGAGCACATCGAATCCGGCACGTAGGGCGGCGTCGATGCGCTGGAATCCGCCAAACGACAGCCCTGGCGGCTGCCGCGGCGGTGCAGCTCCGACTCGATGCCATTCAGGACCGCCCATTTCCTGCTGCACCATTGGGGTGCGAGCAAGACCTCAGGGGAGGCGGTGCCCGTGAGGCGATGGTAGAGAACCTCAGTCGGAGTGCGCTCGATCAGATCGGCACAGGCGTCGACATAGTCCTTGATCCCCCAGGGCCGGTAGCCGCCCCTGCGCCAGTCCTGGGCCAGGCGGGTGTGTCGCACCACATGCAGTGGGTGCAGCTTGAGGCCCTCCACCCCCAGGGCCAGAACCGTCTCCAGGCTGTCCAGGGCGCGCTCGGGCCCCTCGCCGGGCAGACCCAGGATCAGGTGGGTGCAGACCGGAAGGTCATGGCGGTGGGCGGCCTCCACCGCTTGACGGTACTCGGCGAGGCCGTGCCCGCGGTTGACCCGCGCCAGGGTCTGGTCGTGGGCGGACTGGAGGCCGAGCTCCAGCCAGACCTCGAGCCCCCTGGCGCGGTAGCTCGCAAGCAGTCCCAGGACCGACTCGTCCACGCAGTCCGGCCGCGTGCCGATCGACAGCCCGATGACCCCGGGACAGGCCAGCGCGCGATCGTAGCGATGGCGCAGCGCCGCCAGATCGTCGTAGGTGTTGGAATAGGCCTGGAAATAGGCGAGAAAGCGTCGCGCCCCGGTGCGCCTTGCCAGCACCGCCCGACCCGCGGCAATCTGGGCCTCGATGGGCGGCGGGGCCTTGCCCTGGGGGTTGAACGAGGCGTTGTTGCAGAAGGTGCAGCCGCCGCGACCCTTGGTCCCGTCCCTGTTGGGACAGGTGAAGCCGGCATGGATGGCGAGCTTGTGGACCCGCTCGCCATAGCGGCGCAGCAGGTACTGGCCGAAGGTATTGACTCGGTCGCTGAGGGTCCGTGATCGGGCCCCGAGCGGGCTGGGCGCTATCACAGGCGCAACTTAAGCGCTCGGGATCTCGGCTTGGTTGATCGAGGTCAAGGCCCGGTCGGACGTTGTCGAGCGCTATGATGCGGACAGGTGCGCGACCGCTGCGGAGCGGGCACTCCCGGAAATCGGAGGATCGGCTCCCCGTGACCAAATCCAAGACGCCGCCAGGGGTCCAGTCCGGCCCCCGCATTCGCCAGGAGAAGCGCACCATCGATGCCATGCTCGGCATCTACTGTCGTGATCTGCATGGACCGCCAAAGGAAGCCGGAGTCGGTCTCTGCGCCTCCTGCGCCCGACTCCAGGACTACGCCCACCGCCGACTCGACACCTGTCCCTTCCAAGAGGAGAAGCCGGTCTGCAACCGTTGCGAGGTCCACTGCTACAGCGAGAGCATGCGCGAGCAGGTGCGGGAGGCCATGCGCTACGCGGGTCCCCGGATGCCGCTGCGCCACCCCTGGCTGGCCTTCCTGCACCTGCTCGACAAGCTGCGTGCGGTGCCGAGCCTCGCCAGCCGACGCCGGCGGGCGAAGTCACCGGTTCGATAGGGAGGTGCCGATTCACCGCGCTCCCCGTGCAGGCCGAGATCGAGCGGCGCGTGGGCGCAGCCGCTCACGGGCTGGTCAGGTGGGCACGCGATCGGCATCGTCTTGGACGAGCCGGCGAAGGACCGGCGCATGCCAGCGCTTGACGAGCGAGCGCATTCAAATGGATGCTTTAGCCGTCAGCCCCGTGAAGTCGGCGGGTTAGGCGAGCGTTGACCTGGAACCGATGGTTAGGGAACCTGAGATGTCCGGGTCGAATGTAGATCGATACACCGACACCCGCGCCCGGTCACAGGCGGTCGATAGCTTCCATGATTCGGTTGAACCCCATACCCCCGGGGGCGCTTGTCCCTCGCGTCGGCTTGATCTCCATGGCCCTTTTGATCGGCGCCTGCGGTGACCCCGGGACTGGCCCCGTGGGGGTCAAATGGGATCGGGTCTCCTGCGAGCGCTGCCGCATGGTCCTGAACGACCGGCACTATTCCGCCCAGGTGCGGGTGCGGGAGCCGGACGGTCGTTCCAACGTCTACTTCTTCGATGACCTCGGTTGCGCCTTCATCTGGCTGGGCGACAAATCCGCCGAGGCCGACTCGGCCACCGAGATCTGGGTCAATGACTGGCGCACCGGCGACTGGCTCGATGCCCGCGCCGCCGCCTATGTCCCGAATCAGTCGACCCCGATGGAGTACGGACTGGGCGCCCAGTCCGACGCCTCCCCAGGCACCCTGACCTTCGAGCAGGCCCGCGGCCACGTCTTCGACGTGGAGCGTCGGTACAACGTGCACGGGGTCCACGGAGTCCACGGAAGTCACGGGATCTACCAGGGCCATCCGGAGCCGTTCGCCGAGCCCGTGCGTGCTGTCGAATGAAGCGCCGCGGGATCGCCGCCCACCGTCTGGCGGGTCCTGTCCCGTCTCCGGCTCCCCATCCCGTTCCCCTAGGCCTTTTCGATTGCCGGTATTTACTGAGGCTCACCATGCGCTTTTTGCTGTCCCTTTTGTTGGCTCTCTCCCTCTCCGCCGTGAGGGCGGAGGTGCTGCCGTCCTGGAACGATGGCCCAGCGAAGCAGGCCATCACCACCTTCGTCACGGATGTCACCAACGTCTCGGGTCCGGACTTCGTCCCGCCCGCCCAGCGCATCGCCGTCTTCGACAATGACGGCACCCTGTGGGTGGAGCAGCCCATGTACACCCAGCTCGCCTTCGTCCTGGACCGGGTGAAGGCCCTTGCCCCGGACCACCCCGAGTGGAAGGACCAGCAGCCCTTCAAGGCTGCCCTGGAGGGGGACATGAAGGCCCTGGGGGAGGCGGGCAACGAGGGCCTCATGCAGCTGCTGATGGCCACGCACGCGGGGATGACCAGCGACGAGTTCGAGATGATCGCGGCGGACTGGGTCGGCGCCGCCCGCCACCCGCGCTTCGAGCGGCCCTACACCGAGCTCGTCTACCAGCCCATGCTGGAGCTGCTCGATTTCCTGCGCGCGAACCACTTCATGACCTTCATCGTCTCCGGTGGGGGAGTCGATTTCATGCGGCCCTGGACGCAGCGGGTCTACGGCATTCCGCCGGAGCAGGTGGTCGGCTCCCAGATCGAGCAGCGCTTCGAGCTGCGGGACGGCAAGCCGGTTCTGGTCCGGGAGCCCAAGATCGCCTTCATCGACGACAAGGGCGGCAAGCCGGTGGGTATCCAGCGGCACATCGGGAGGCGGCCCATCCTCGCCTTCGGCAACTCCGACGGGGACCTGCAGATGTTGCAGTGGACGACGGGCGGTCCCGGGCGACGGCTCGGACTCATCCTTCACCACACGGATGGGGAGCGGGAGTACGCCTACGACCGTAAGAGCCACTTCGGCAAGCTCGACCAGGCACTGGACCTCGCCCCCGAGAACGGTTGGGTCATCGTGTCCATGAAGGACGCCTGGGCCCAGATTTTTCCGCCGGCACGCTAGGGCGGGCACAGGGCCTGGGCTACTATTGCGCACCGCCTGGCCTCGGAACCCAGCGCCCCGGCAGGTGGACACCATTGAGAGGACAATTATGAAAACCCCAAGGCACCGACTTGGCCGTTATCTGGCCACACTCTTGGCCGCCGCCTCGCTCGGTATGGCGGCGCCCGTCTCGTTGGCCGAGGAGCAGGCCGCACCGGCGGCCGTGGCCGCCGAGACCGAGGTCTTCCCCCAAGAGCAGCTCGAGCAGCTGGTCGCCCCCATCGCGCTCTATCCGGACGCCCTGATCGCCCAGATCCTCATGGCCAGCA
>Ga0316577_10000138_pt1 | contig 21716 bp, 18 predicted proteins | sample S5NA_FD_203073 | JGI IMG/M metagenome (GOLD analysis project Ga0316577, IMG submission 203073) | Rhizosphere microbial communities from salt marsh grasses in Alabama, United States - S5-7_050615r2r1 | ecosystem: Host-associated > Plants > Roots > Rhizosphere | place: USA: Alabama | collected... | reverse complement strand
GTAACGGTTTGCGGCGTCGTAGCCCAGCCCAGCCGCGGCCTCGGCGCTCATCATCGCGCCGTAGAAGCTGGGCGCACTGGACAGGACGCCGATGACTGTAAACTCGCGTTCGATCCCGTCACGACCAACCACGGTGATAGGGATGGGATCAAAATCGGTATCCGATGCTGAGATGGAGGTGATCAGGAAGGCATCCTCGTCGGCCTGGAAGGTGGGATCGCCGGTGCGATCCACCGAGAAGCTGTCTATGACGGCCAGGCTCGGGTCAGCCTGCAGCGCAGCCCAGACCTGCGCCGCCGACTCGTAGCCCTGGGCCAGGCCGGAGAACTCGAGGCGGTTGGTGTCCACGAAGGACTGGTCGATGCCATTGACCAGGTAGGGTGCCAGCCTATCCATGCCAGGCGACTGGGCTTGCGCCGGACCGGAGATGAGCGAAGCCAGCGCCGTCGGCTCCGCCATCTCTCCAGCAGCAGCCAGCTCGTCGACCGTGGCTTGCAGCTCCTCAGGGGAGACGGGGTTGAAGGGGTTGGTCTGGACCAACACATCGTAATCCCCGCTGCCGCTTTCGACATCCAGAAAGTTGCTGAAGGTATTCGAGATCGTGGCGGTGCCCACCAGGGTAAAGATGACCAGGCTGAACATGGCCAGGGTAATGGCCGTGCGGCCTTTGGCCGCCACCGGGTAGGCGATGGAGACGCGGGCGACGGGCAGCAGGCGGCCCAGCCGGCCGAGTAGACCGGCGAACAGGGTCAGCAGCTCCTCGGCGTTGTAGAGGAAGATGAGGATGGCGCCACCGACCATGAAAAGCCCGCCGATGAAAAAGTCACCGGGGTTGGTGCCCAGCTCAGCCAGCCCCCCCACCTCGCGCGTGGGCAGGGACCAGTACAGTATCAAGGCCAAACCCGTCAGCGAGTACGCCAGGCGGCGGGGTATGCCGATCCAGGCCGCCAGCTGGCCCATCCCGACGAAGAACAGGGCCACACCCAGGCCGTAGACCCCGGCCTGCCCGGCGACATTCACGCCCAGCCAGGCAAAGGCAAAGCCCAGGACCAGGAGGACGGGACCGCGGGCAAAGAGACCGGACCAGAACTGCAGGATGGCCCGGGGCCCGGCCAGGAAGAAGAGCTTGAGGGCCAGGCGGCGATTGCCGGCCGCGGCCTCGCGCAGCGTCTGGCGGTAGACCCGCAGCGGGTGCAGGAAGAGCGTCCACTGCGACGGACGCGGCTGCGTAGGCAGATCCAGGTTGCGGATAGCGGCGATGATGTTCACCTTGGAGATGCGCACGGCCGACAACGTCACCGTGGCGAAGGTGATGACCAGGCCCAGTGTATAGCCAATGGCGATAGAGCGCGGTGATATCCGCGGCGTGATGTCCACGGCAGTGCCGGCCAGCAGATCCAGGATGGTGCCCGCCAGGAGCAGCGCGGCCAGGACACCCAGCGCTGCGCCTACCGCTGCGGCCACCAGGTTATAGGCCAGCCCCTCCACCACGAACTGGCGGATGAGGTCAGTGCGCTGTTGGCCGACCGCCCGGCTGATGCCCATCTCGGATTGGCGCTCGGCAGCCAGCACGGTGAAGATGAGAAAGATCAACAGCACGCCGGACAGGATGGAGAATGTGCCAAAGGTAATGAACAAAGTGGTGATGAACTCGGCGCCGCTCTCAGCCGCCTCCAGAGCATCGGCTTTGACCGGGCTGAGCACCAGGCCTGCATTGGCTGCGATGGGCTCCAACAGGGCCACGGCCTCGTCGTTGGTTTGCACGCCGCTCTCGGCATCGCCGTCGATAGAAGCCAGCACCCTGTTCAAGCCATCCGGCTGCCCAAAGAAGGATTGTGCTTCGCTAAGGCCCATAAGCAGGGCCGGGCCGCTTCCGGCTAGCTCGCCGTCGGGCACGATGCCTGCCAACTCTACGGTGGCCGGCATGCCCTGCACGAGGAGCAGCTCATCGCCTGGAGATAGGTCCAGCGCTTGAGCCAGCGTAGCGTTGGCCAGTACTCGTCCTGACCCGAGGCCGGCTAGGCCCTCAGGCGCGAGCAGGCCATCGCCCGTCACCTCACCGATGCCGCGGATCTGGACCGCCGCTTCCGAAAGGTTGGAGGCGGTGCTGGCCACGGGCAGTGTCTGGACGATCAAGGGCGCTGCCCCGTCCAGCGTACCGTCGCCAACCAACGCGGCGACCTCAGCGGCCACAGAGGCATCAAACCAATCACCTGCAGCCGCATCCTGATTCGGGCCGCTGGAGAAGCCAACGCCGGCCTCGGCCTGTACCAGATCGGTGCCGATCTGGAGGTCGATGCCACCCAACTCCTCATAGACGCCCGACTTGGTCGAGTAGTCGATGGTATCGCCAATGCCAAGGGCACTGGTGATGATCATCGTCGACAGGGCCAGCCCGCCGATGACCAGGGCGGTCTGCGCCTTGCGCCGGGGCAGATTGCGTAGCCCCAGCCGGAAGGATAGGGGATAGCGCCAGGCGACAAAGGCAACCACGGCCAGGATGAGACCGGTGGCGGCCAGGAGTACCGTCAACAATGTGTCCGCCGGAATGCCAAATATCTGATTCATATCATGCACTCATCTTTCACTTATTGGCCCGAGACATGCTAGTTGGCCGAGAGGGCTTCGCGTGCCAGCAGGTCTTGTTCTGGTGACAGGCTAAGGGCCCTTTCCGTCGCCGGACTGAGCGATTCCGTGGCACAGTCCTCGCACAAGCCGTCGCGGATGGTGATGATGCGGTCGCACTGGGCGCCGATCTCAGGGTCGTGGGTGACGATGACAAAGGTCTGCTGATTGTCGCGGTTCAACTGGCGCATAAGGTCCATGATCTCCTGCGCGGTGCGCGAGTCGAGGTCCCCCGTGGGCTCATCGGCCCAGACGATGGCTGGGTTGTTGACCAGGGCCCGGGCGATGGTCACCCGTTGCCGCTGGCCCCCAGAGAGCTCGCCAGGCAGCTGGTCTGCCTGGCCGGCCAGTCCGACGGCTTCCAGAGCCGCCAGTGCCCGGCGCCGGGCTTCCTTTGCGTTGACGCGCTGCCCGTTGAGCAGGAGCGGCATTTCGACGTTCTCGACGGCCGAAAGCACGGGCGACAGGTTGTAGAACTGAAAGATGAAGCCCATGTTCTCGGCCCGATAGCGCGTGCGCTCGCGATCACTCATCTGAGCCAGGTCGCGGCCATCGATCTCGATGATGCCGCTGTCAATCTCGTCGAGGCCGGAAAGGGTGTTGAGCAAGGTAGTCTTGCCCGAGCCCGAGGGCCCCATAACGGCCACCATTTCACCTCGTTGTACTTCCAAGTCGACGCCACGCAGGGCCTCGACGGTCACTTTTCCGGTCCGGTAGGTCTTGGTCACACCCACCGAGCGGATAATCGTCTGGTTCCGTGCATCTGGTCCGCTTCCATTGTTCGACATCACATGCCTCCTTAGATACGTGTCCTTGCTACCCAAACACTATATCATATTGCACAGCTTTTGTCAAGTAGTTGCAAGGTATTTCTAACGAGGTCTTAATGACGTGCCGAGCGTGCGCGGGCTGGCTGGCCACGCGAAAGCCTCTGCTGTACATCCCAGACCTGCGCGCCTGAGCAGCCCGACCTCAACAGGCCGAGGGAGCCAGTGGCCGGGCGCCGGCGTGCCAGCGCGGAATGCCGCGGGTTGACAGCAAGGCCAAGGACGGCTATACTTGAGCCCGGCCATTCCAGACCACACCCAGGGGGCAAGCATGGACAAGCTACGCGAGCTGATCGAGGAGTTCCGTTCCGTCGTCACGGGCCGCGGTAACCTGCTGGACTCCATCGTGCCTCCCCTCATCTTCCTGATCGTGAACGCCCTGCTCGGCTTCCAGGCCGCGCTGTGGGGCTCGCTGATCGTCGGCGCCGCCATCACCATCCTGCGCCTCATCCGCGGCCAGTCGCCCCTGTATGCCCTGGGCGGGATCGCGGGCGCCGCCGTGGCGGTCCTGCTCTCCTGGCTTCTGGGCAGCGCGGAGGGCTACTTCCTGCCGGGGATCGTGACCACGGCCTTTACCGCTATCCTGTGCCTGGTCAGCATCCTGGCCCGGCAGCCTTTGGTGGCCTGGACCAGCCACCTCGTCCGCCGGTGGCCGCGGGACTGGTACTGGCACCCCAAGGTCCGGCCGGCCTACGCCGAAGTGACCCTATTCTGGTTGATCTTTTTCGCCGGCCGGCTGGTCCTCCAGATCGTCCTCTACCAGCAGGAGGCCGTAGGCCTGCTGGCCGTCCTCAATGCCATCAGCGGCTGGCCGACCACCATCGTGCTCCTGATCGTGAGCTATCTCTACGGCACCTGGCGGCTGCGCAACCTGGGCGGCCCGAGTGTCGAGGAGTTCCAGGCCGGCCAGGAGCCGCCCTGGGAGAGCCAGAGGCGGGGCTTCTGACTATGGCTGTTGGAGCATCACCATGCGCCTGACAGACATCTCGGCCCTGGCCCGGTCTGTCGATCCCCGCTATCCGACCGTGGGCGCCATTCTGGCCTTCTCCCTGTTTGTGACCGTTGGGGGCGCCGGCTTTCAGCTCTTCCAGGGATCCAGCCTGCAAGAGGCTCTGCTTTGGGGCGTGAGCGCCGGTCTGGCGGTCTTTCTGGCCTGGGCCCTGGGCCGGGAGCTCGATCCGGACCACGAACTGTCGGCTTTTGTCGGTGCTGGGCTGTCGCTGGCTGGCCGCGTGCTCTTTGGCGCTCCCGCGCTGCTGGCCTTAGCCTGGATGCTGGTTTCCCTGCGCCTGGTGAACCGGAGCACAGGCCTGCCGGCCAGGATCCTGGACTCCCTGGGCCTCCTGGGACTCGGCGCGTGGCTGACCTGGCAGGAGAGCTGGGTCTATGGCTTGGCGACCACCATGGCCTTCTTTCTCGACAGCCGTCTATTCCCGCCCCACCCGCGGCACCTGGGCTTCGCAGTGTTGGCCCTGCTGGGCACATTGGGGCTGACGGTTATGCAGGGCGCGGCCAATCGTGATGGCTGGCAGGGAACAGGTCTGCTGTGGACCATGGTCGCGGCCACACTCTTGTTCGTGCTGGTCATCCCCGCCTCGCGCCAACTGAAAGCGACCGGCGATGCCACCGACGATCCGCTGCGGCCTGCCCGCCTTCAGGCGGCGCAGATTCTGGCCCTGCTGACCGCCCTCTTTGCCGCAGCCTGGGCCGGGCAAGCGGGCGTTATCGACCTGTTGCCGCTGTGGGCAGCGATGCTGGGCACGCCCCTGTACTGGCTGGTGGCCAGCCTCCTGGGCCGGGGGTAGGGACCGCTGGTTGACTCATGGCTTGTGTCTATTGGGAGTGAATGATGATGATGGATGAACCCCTGCTTGGACCCAGGTACCACGAACCCTTTCCGGGGCCGCCAGAGGAAGAGGCCAGACTGGTAGATGGCATCCGCGACCTGATAGGCAGCCAGCCCTTTGCCGTTCTCTGTACCCAGGGCAACGGCCAGCCCTACGGCTCGGTGGTGGCCTTTGCCGTCAGCCAGGATCTCCACAGTTTCGTCTTTGCCACCCCGGTGGCCACGAGAAAGTACCGCCTGCTTTCCGACTGCGATCGGGTGGCCCTGGTCGTCGACAACCGGGGGCAGTACCCCGAAGATATGATGAAGGTCGAAGCCATCACCGTCACGGGCCAGGCCCGGCAGGTGCCGCCGGGCCCCGACTTCGAGACCTGGGGCGCGTTGCTGGCAGCGCGCCATCCCTATTTGCGCTCCTTCATCAAGGCGCCGTCCACGGCCCTGTTCCGGGTCGACGTCGTGCGCGTCTTACACGTAACCCGTTTCCAGGAGGTACGCCAGTGGTTGCCCTCAGCCAATGGGTAGTGCCGCTTGAGGAGGCCGCCGCCCAGCCGGAAGGCCCCCTGGGCGGCAAGGCAGCCAAGCTAGCCGCACTGGCCGGCGCCGGCTTTCGGGTCCCGCCCGGCTTCTGCATCCCGACCGTGGCCTACGAAGCATTTGTCCAAGAGGCGGGCCTGGCCCGAGCCATCCGCATGGAGCTCGGGCGCAAGCCGTTCGAGTCGATGCGCTGGGAGGAGATCTGGGATGCGGCATTGCGCATCCGGTCCGCCTTCCTGGCGGCGCCGATCCCGCCATCGGTCATCCAGGCCATCACGACTGCCGTGCAGTCGCTGGGCAGCGACAAGGCCCTGGCCGTGCGCTCCTCGGCGCCGGGCGAGGACTCGGCGCAGCGCTCCTTTGCCGGGCTGCACGAGTCGGTCGTAGGCGTGCGGGGCGAGCAGGCCGTGCTGGATGCAGTGCGGGTGGTGTGGGCCTCCCTGTGGTCCGACGCAGCCCTGCTCTACCGCCAGGAGCTGGCCCTGGACCCCGCCCAGAGCCGCATGGCCGTCGTCGTCCAGGAGGTGGTCGACGAGGATCGTTCGGGCGTGGCCTTTGGGCGGGACCCGCGGCAACCGGCGCTGGATCAGGCGATCGTCGAATGCGTGCCGGGGCCCTGCGGTGACCTGGTGGACGGCATCATCGATCCCGATCGCTGGGTCCTGCACCGCGACACGGGCCAGGTGCTCTCCTGGCGGCCGGGCGAGCGCGAGAATGAGGAAGCAAGCGGTCCCATCCTGGGTGGACGGGATCTGAGCCAGCTGCTGGACATGTTGCTACAGGTCGAGGCAGCCTTCGGCTGGGCGGCTGATACTGAATGGACGGGCCGCGGCGAACGATTCACCATGCTCCAGGCACGGCCTATCACCACAGCGGCAGAAGATGACGACGCGCGCTCCTGGTATCTGACGTTGCGTCCCGGCGCACGCCGCCTGGCGGAGCTCGCCAGCCGCGTGGCGGAGCAGTTGATCCCGGCCCTGGAGGCCGAGGGCCGGCAATTTGCTGCGGAGCCGATCGAGGGCTACGATGACAGGGCGCTGGCCGCAGCCATCGGCGAGCGCCGCAGCGCCCTGGACCGCTGGCGCCAGGTCTACCTCGACGATTTCATCCCCCTGGCCCACGGCGTGCGTCAGTTGGGTACCTACTATAACGATGCAGTGCGGCCGGGGGACCCCTACGAATTCGTGGGTCTGCTCAAGGGCGAGCGCATGGTCGCTTCCCAGCGCAACCAGGCGCTGGCCAGGTTGGCAGAACGCGTAAGGGCCAACCCGGACCTGGCCAGGGCCATGCGCCGGGCCGCCATCGAGCCACGCCAGGGGGTAAGGGGCTGGCAGGACATCCTCGAGGCAGAGGGCAATGCCTACGGTGCGAAGGAAGTCGTGGCCGAGATTGAGCGCCTGCTGGACGGCTTCCTGGACGTCGCGCATGGCGACGAGCGCCTCTCTGATCGACCCGATCTGATCTTTAATACCATCCTGGAGATGGCGATGGCCGAAGAGCCACCGCCCGAGGCCGCCCTGCCGCAGGAGGAAGAACCTGGCCTCGCCCAACTGGAGCGCAGGCTCCTGCAAGCCGTGGGAACGGAGCGCGAGGACGAAGCGCGGCAGATCCTGGCCATCGGGCGGCTGAGTTGGCGGTTGCGCGACGATGACAACCTGCTGGTGGGCCGGCTGGAGAGCCAGCTCCTGAGGGCGCTCGAGGAGGCTGCTGCGCGGCTACGCCGCGAGGGCCGGCTGGCGGTCGCAGCCAGGGTTCGCATACCCCACGCCTCTGCCCTGGAAGAGGCGCTGCTCGATACACGGGATGCCAGGGTCGAACTCCCTCCAGAGCCAGAAGCCGTGACGGCGACAGAGAAGGCCGAGCCGGGCGAGAGCCCGCGCCAGCTGGTGGGACAGCCGGCGGCGCCGGGTCTGGCCAGTGGTCGCGTGCGCGTCGTACGCGACGCCGATGACCTAGGCCGTTTCCAGGCGGGCGAGGTCTTGGTCTGCGACGCCATCCAGCCGACCATGACGCACCTGGTACCCCTGGCCAGCGCCATCGTCGAGCGGCGGGGTGGCATGCTCATCCACGGCGCCATCATTGCCCGGGAGATGGGCATCCCCTGCGTCAACGGCGTGGCCCACGCCGCCGAGCGGCTGGCGGACGGCGAGGTGGTCACCGTCGACGGCTACCTGGGCATCGTGACCGTCGGCCCGCCGGAGTTCGAACTCGAGCTTGGACCAACGACGCAGGGCATAGCAGCCGATGGCGAGGGCCAGTAACGCCCAGGGATAGAGGGAGTGAAGCATGAACTGGAAAGAGCAGATCATCAGCCGACTTCAGGGTCAGGGAAGTGGGGACAGGTCGCTGTACGTGCCAGATCTCAGCCTGTGGTACGAGTGGCATGAGAAGCAGGGTAGCCTGCCCCGAGAATGGCAGGGCGCCTCTCTGCCGGCCATCTGCCGGGCCATGGGCGTGCCGATCTGGCTCCCCTTCCAGCCCTGGCGGCTCGAGACGCCCGGAGTGGAGACGGTAACCAGCGAGACAGAGGGGGAGCGGGCGATCCGATGGCAGACGGAGGCCGGCAGCCTGGTATCACGCTGGACGCTGGGGCCGGCTGGCGACTGGTGGCAGGTGGAATACCCGGTCAAGGGTGCGGAGGATCTGCCCGCGGCCCTGGAATGGGTCCAGGCCCGCTCCTACGCCCTCCACGAGGAGGGCCTGGTCGAGGCACGGGCCGAGGTGGGCTCAGATGGTGTGGTGGCCCTGACCCTGCCCCGCCGGCCCTACTCCGACCTGTTGCACGAGGTCTTGGGCTGGGCCGAGGGGCTGTTGCTATTGAATGATCCTGCGGTACAGGAGATGCTGGCCGACCTCGAGGAGAAACTCCAGGCGTTGGCGGCTGAGGTAGCCCGGTTGCCCGGGAAGGTAGTCCTGTCACCCGACAATCTGGACGGACAATATATCTCGCCGCGGATGTACCAACGGCACCTGGCGGCCAGCTACCAGCAAACGGCAGAGCAATTCGCGGCCCAGGGCAAGTGCCTCGTCGTGCATGCGGGCGGGCCGGTCCGCCGGCTGCTTGAGCCGCTGGCCGAAGCGGGCGTCGCCGCTGTGGAAGGCATCGCCGGCGCGCCGCAGAGCGACGCCACCCTGGCCGAGGCCCGGCAGGCAGCCGGGCCAGATCTGACCCTCTGGGGCGGCATCGCCCAAGATCTCATGCTGGAAGCCCATGACTGGCCGGCCTTTGAGGCAGCGGTCCGGCAGGCAGCCGCTGAAGCCAAAGAGGATCCCAGGGCCATCCTTGGGGTCGCCGACCGAGTACCGGTCCCGGCGGAGCTCGACCGCCTGCGAGCCATTGCCGAATGGGCGGCAGAGGCATGAGCGGCGGGAGTTCTGTCACAATCCCTGGGAACGGCCTGGCCGTGGACCGGGCCGGAGCGAGGACGGCGGGCGCCTGCCTGACGGGCACGCGCCTGGACCGGTCGGGGTGGCTGGAGGGCAAGGCATGAGCCGTTGGTACCTGCGCGCCGTAGAGACCAACCGGATCCCCGACTGGCTGATCCGGCTGGTCCTGCGGAGCACCCTGACCCGCTCTCTGCGGGCCAAGTACAGGGTAGGCGTCGAGGAGCGCATGGCGGAGAAACAGGCCCTCCTGGCTAAGCTGCGCCAGAGCCCCATCGCCGTGCACGTCGACGATCCCAACTGGCAGCACTACGAGGTGCCTGCCGCGTTCTTTGAGCGAGTGCTGGGCCCCCGGCTCAAGTACAGCTGCTGCCACTGGCCCACCGGCGTCGACAGCCTGGAGCAGGCGGAAGAGGAAATGCTGGACCTGACCTGCCGGCGCGCCAGGCTGGAGGACGGCATGGACATTTTGGACCTGGGCTGTGGCTGGGGATCGCTCAGCCTGTGGATCGCCGAGCGCTATCCCGACTGCCGGGTGCTGGCGCTATCAAACTCGCGCACCCAGCGGGCCTTCATCGAGGAGCGGTGCCGCCAGCGTGGGTTTGACCGGGTACAGGTCGTCACCGGGGACGTGGCCGAGTTCGATACCGATGCGCGCTTTGACCGGGTCCTATCGGTCGAGATGTTCGAGCACATGAAGAACTACGAGCAGCTGATGGCCAAGGTCGCCTCCTGGCTGCAGCCCAAGGGGAATCTCTTCGTCCACATCTTCAGCCACCGGGAGTTTGCCTACGAGTTCGACGCCACCGACCCTGACGACTGGATGGCCCGGACCTTCTTCACCGGGGGCACGATGCCCTCCGATGACCTGCTGCTCTACTTCCAGCGCGACCTGCAGCTGGTCCCTTCGGGTCACTGGCGGGTCGACGGCCGGCACTATGCGCGGACACTGCGGGCCTGGCTGGAGAAGCTAGACCGCCAGCAGCCAGAGATTCGGACGATTATGTCAAACACCTACGGACCACAGAACGAGACCCGCTGGCTGGTAAACTGGCGCCTGTTCTTCCTCGTCTGCAGCGAGGTATGGGGCCTTGGAGGCGGAAGCGAGTACTTGGTATCACATTATCTATTCGAAAAAGGGGAGGGTTCAACATGACTGTGCTAGAGATCCTACAACTGATTGCTGCCATCCTGACCATCATCACCGGGCTGGCGTCGCTCATCTTCCCGCGGTCGGTGATGGGCTTCACGGGCCTGATCGTGCCCGGACCCCGGGGCATCACCGAGATCCGGGCGATCCTGGGCGGCACCTTTGTCGGCCTAGGCATCGCCCCCATCGTCCTCGACGCGCCCGAGGCTTACCTCATGCTGGGCATCGTGTACCTGGTCATCGCCGTGGCGCGCGGCATCGGGCTGGCCCTCGACCGGTCGACCGAGGCCTCGAACCTGGTCAGCCTGGCAGTGGAGATCGTCTTCGGGGTTCTGCTGGTTATCTGATTTTCGCGAACAACTGCAGACCATCCTGCGCAACATCCTCACCAGGCTCCACTCGCAAAGTGCCGGTCCCGGGGAAGAAGGGCGCACCGCCGTGCGTCGCTACCGTCGCAATCGATCACGTAGGGGCGCAGGGCCTGCGCCCGCCTTGCTCCCACCAGCATCGTGCCAACATGAAAAAGCCGGGGGCCACGAGGACCCCCGGCCAGAACGCTACCCATGCGTTCTCTTTCAGACTCCCTCCGCACTGCCAGCCCGGAGAGGAGCCGCGCATCGTATTCGTTTATCGGACTTCTACGTCCTGCGCGCGGGACCGGACGAACAGGCCACTGGCGATCAGGGCCATGCCCGCACCCAGGATGGCCAGGAGCCACAGGCTTGTGACTTCGCCACCAGTCTCGGGCAGGGTCGTCGGCTGGTCGTAGCTGGCGTCAAGGCTGGCGACTGCGGTCAAGGCGGGCTCACCGCCGGCCAGGCCCATGGCGAAGACGGTGTAGACCCCGCCAGCCTGCAGACTCACACCAGGCACGCTCAGGGCCACGTCGCTCGTGCCGGCCAGCCGGGCTTCGAGGTCGTAGGTGCCGGCATCGACGGGCAGGTAGTCACCCACGCCCTTGAAGGCGATGTTGGAGAAGAGGACGGGTCCACCGTTGGCGACGGCGATGTCGACTGCCGGCGCATCAGGTGAGGCGTGCACGAAGCGGACGTGGGCCTTGCCCGCGGCCGGGGCACTGTTGTTGTCAACCAGGACCAGCGGTTCGATGTTGGCCAGCTGGCCAACGGCGACGACCGTGTAGTCGGTGTTGGCGGCCAGGTCAAGGTCGGCATCGATCACGACGGGCTCCGTCGCGCCTGTGGGCGTGACCTGCACATTGTAGGTGGCCGGGCTCAGCTCGGCATAGTCCGTGATACCCTCGAAGGGGGCATTGCTAAAGGCGACGGAACCATCGACCCACACGTCGACGGCGGGTGCATCGGGCGAGGCGTGGACCACGCGGACGCGGGCCATGCCATCCTGGGCCAGGGCGCTGGTGGCCAGGGCCAGACTGAGAACGAGAACTGCGGTAACGGCGAAAAAGCGTTTCATTTCGAATCCTCCTGTTTTGGGTTTCGGTGTTTGATATTCGAGACTACAGATTATGCTTTGTCTTTCGGCTGGTTCACAGCCGCATGTTCCAGTGAAATCTTGTCCTGATCTCTGGGATGCCTTCTAGGTCGGTATCGGTGCTGGTTTCCCCTCCTGATGTGTGACCTCACTCCCCCCTTGAGTGGAACGTTGTGAGCGAAGTATAGCATACTATCAAGGATTTGTCAATACTTTGCACAGATTCTTAACGGGTTCTTAATGGCCGGTCAAAAGGGTGGATCCACGCCGCGGGACGGCCGCACGAAACAGAAAGGAACGATCAGAAAGGGCCAGATCTTGGACCTAGCCTGAGCTGTGGGGAACGGGGATCTAGCTAGGATAGGCTCATCAGTGGGCCCTGGTTGTGAACCGGGCGTCGTCCGGCTCGAACAGGATCTGCTCGTCCGTACTGGGCAAAGCTGTCAGAGATTTGTCGTGGAAGGCGGTCGAGGCACCGGATGCCGCAAGGCGCCCGTCATCTGCAGTAGGTCGCTGGCCGCCTGCTACCCCGCTCCGGCGATCCAGCTGGCCACATACTCCGTGTGCTCGTTGGGCTTCTCGGTGGCCGGCTCCTCCACGCGCCAGGCGCCGGTCAGGCCCAGTTCCTGGGCAGTCAGCCCAAAGTGGCTCATGGCAATGCCCATGTCCACGCGCTGCAGGTCGGTCGTCATGAACAGGCCAGAGATGCCCTCGCCATAGCCCGCCGAGCGCCGCAGGTAGAAATGCCAGCTTCCACTCTCACGGATGATGCGCCATGGCTGCCGGTTCGACGCGGAGGGTCCGAGGCGGACCATCTCCAGTGGCAGGGCATAGTCGCCCGCGGCCTCCTGGCTGAGGGTGTTGCCGAATTCTTGGTCAAAGAACAGGCGCTCCCAGGGCTGCCGGTTGTGGGCCCGCGCCCCCCGACGGATGAGCCGGTCGCGCAGGCTACGCTGCTCAGAGATATAGCCGATGGAAACCACCGCAGGCATGATCTCCTCCTCGCCGAGGTCCAATTTGTCGGCGAAGCTGCTCTTGGTGAAGGTACCGCCCAACCAGCAGGTTCCCAAATCGAGCGCCGTGGCAACGAGGATGGCCTCCTCCATGCGGTAGCCGAAATCTTCAAGGTTCTTGTCGCCCTCACGGACAGCCCCGGCGAGAAATCCGGTCGCCCCCTGAATGAAGCCATAGGTGCCCAGACCGCGCAGCGCGGCCCGGTCCTCCTCGCCCGCGGCGATGAGCTCCAGGCGTAGTGGTGTGCCCAAGGGGCCGTGCATCAGCGACGAGAGGAACGCTTCCAGCTTCTGCCGGGTCTCGGGTTCGATGGGGTTCTCGCGGTAGGTGCGGCAGGAGAAACGCTGCCGGATGAGATCGGTGATGGGTTGGCCAAAATGCATGGGATGTCCTCCGGGTGCCTGGTTGAGATATCGTCCGATTATACCCGGTTGGGCTCCATGCGCAAACTTACCGGCATCCCCTGGTATCCCTCCTGGTTGTACACCCGGATGACTTCTGCGTCCTCCTCAAAGCCCAGCTCGGGCATAGGCCCGGCCAACGGGAACCAGGCCACCGCATCCAGGTCATCGCCAGCGGAGAGCTCGCCGCCCAGCACCCGGGCGGCGAAGTAGATCCCCAGGAAGTGATAGCGCGGCGAGAGGAGCGAAGAGACCACATTGATCATGGAGGTCAGCTCCACGTCGAGGCCCGTCTCCTCCTTGGCCTCGCGCACCGCCGCCAACAGTAGATCGTCGTCCCACTCGATGTAACCGCTGGGCAAAGACCAAGTTCCCCGTCCGGGCTCGCCGTGGCGCCTGCCCAAAAGTACTTTGTCGTCACGAACAATGAGCACGCTCACGGTGGGCGCTGGATTCCTGAACTGGATGTAACCGCAGGCCTGGCAGGTGGGTCGGTGCCTGCCACCGAGGTCAGCCAGGATCAGCGACGCTCCGCAAACAGGACAGAACTTGAAGTCGCCCTCACGTTGGTCTGTCTGCTGATGGTGGACGAATACGTGTCTGGCTGTCATTTGCTACCACCTCTGGATCGTCATGGATGGCCGGCGCAAGCGCAGCGTCAGAAGGCGTGGGACGGTGTCTGATTCGGTCTGCCATTCGCTAAGGCGCTCTACGACAAAGCCGGCGCCTATAGCCCCGTTCACAAACTCCGGTACGGTATGAACAAAGGCCGGGACCCGGACCTCGCTGCCAGAACCCTCCTCCTGGTATCTCGCCTGCGAACCGAGGAACTGCTTGTGGGGATGGAGCTCGCCGATGTAGAACCGGCCCCCAGGCTTGAGCACGCGCCGAGCCTCGGCAAACACGTGACCGAGATCTTGGACGTGTTCCAGGACCAAGTTGGCGATCACCAGATCAAACGCATCTCCCCGGAACACCCAGGGCTCCGTCAGGTCGGCCATGATGAACTGTACGTTGGGCGAGCAGATGCGCTGCTTTGCCCGGGCGAGCATGCCCGGGGAAAAGTCGACACCGATCACATGGGCGGCGCTGTGGGCGAGCCAGGCGGTATTCAGGCCTGTGCCGCAGCCCACCTCCAGCACAGTACAGCCCCGCACTTCAAAGGGCTGGCGGCGGAGAGCCATCGCGTTGAGGTCCCGGGTGGGGTTCTGGTCCGTGTCATAGACCGCCGCCCAGCGGTCGTAGGCAGACCGCACGTCGCCCGCCGAGGCGGGAGGCGACGGGCTCATGTGGTGCACCAGCGCGTGGCGTGGTGGCACAGCCGCGGATCAGGCATCAGACCGCCCAGGACGGCTGCGCAGGAGACGCCAGGCCGCCATCAGGGCGCCGACCCCCACCACCACCAGGGGCACATAGGCACAGGCAAAGGCCGGGATGAAACGCGACTGGTCGAGGCGATTGTGGTGGGGGTAGAGCCGGAAGTAGACCACGGGCACCCGGTCTTCCTCCGCGAGGGCGCCCCCGCCGAACTCGATCAGGTGCTTTTGCTCCTGGTAGACAGGCGCTGCCGGACCCACTGACTCCTGGTCGTAGAAATCGACCCGGGCTTGGCTGCTGCCGGCGTGACCGCCGCCCGCCCACTCCTGGGCGCCAACGGTCGCTGTCTTGGTGAACACCTGACCAGCCGGCGTTTCAAATCGGTACTGAACGTAGTAGCGGAAACTGAGCTCCCCCTCGCGATCGTCATCAAGCGATTGTACCCAACGGTCGACCACGGTGGCCTCGACCCGCTCACCGAAGAGCCACAGGGCCAGGTCTTGGCCCAATTCGACAAAGACAAAGAGGGAGAAAGCCGCGGCAAGCAGAAACAGGAGCACTGCCAACAGCATCCGAACGAAGGGATAATCGTCCAGAATGGCCATACCCGCCTCCCCTCTGTGTGCCTAATGCGCCGTAACGGGCCGCACGCTGGGCCGCCGCGCTGGTGCTCGTCGAGACCTTGACAGTCGCGAGAGAACTCGTCGACAGCTCGATTATACTTGGAAGCAGGGTATGGTGTCAAGAGCTAGGCGCAGAGGCAGGCATGTCCTGCCGGGCACGCCTGTTGGTAGCCCGGGCCACAACCGGTCGCCTGGCCCAGGATCTGGCCGGCCCCGGGCGTCGGGTCATGAGCTATCGACTTTCTCGTGAATCTCAATCTCGCGCCGGGCCAGCTCCTCGAAAAAGATGTCGGCATCGAAGGCCGTCTCGGGGGGCACAATGCCGCGCGCCTCGACATCGCCGCGGCCGATCATCTGGACGCCGATGCTCAGCGGGATGGCGATGTTCTTGTAGTAGGCGGCATCGCCGCCCCACTCTTCTTGGGGCGGATGGCGGTTCCAATAGGTGAAGGTGCGATCTTGACCGCTCACCTTGCCCCGCACCTCGACCCGGAGGCCGTAGGCCCACAGCGGCGTGTCCTTGGTCTCGGGCACGCGCAGCAACACATCGTACATCAGCTCGTAGGCCGTGGTTTCGATGCCCTTGATGACGAGGGGCTCCTCACCATAGAGGCCCGACTCGAGCATGGCCCGCGCCAGGCGCATGGCGTGCGGCGGGAAGCAGCCGCGCACCGAGACCGCCCTGGCGCCCAGGCTATGGGGCATGGTCCGGGTTTCCGGATGCGGGATGTAGCAGACCTCCTGGTCGCCGATCGGTCCCGGGAAGTGCACGGTTCTGAGGCCCTCGAACGGGCCCGCCCAGTGGAACTCGCCCTCCTCGTAGTACAGGCGCGACTCGGTCTCGGGATGGAACTCCCACAAGAACGTGGTGAGCAGGCCCGGCGAGGGGGCCGGGCAGCGGAACGCGGCGAAGTAGATGTCGATGCTATCGACCTCGTCCAGTTGATCCGCGCCGCGACGGGCCATGGCATTGGTCGTGCCCGGGGTCGCGCCCACACCGGGCACGAACACAATCCCCTTGTCACGGGCCGCGCCGTCGTAGCTCCACTGATCCTCCTCAGTGGAGACATCCAACCCGCTCACGCCGGCCTCGACACAAGCCTTGGTCACGACCAGGTCGTAGCGCCAGGGCAGGCCGTTGAGAACCACGTCGAAGGAGCGAAAAACCTCCACCAGGGCATCATAGTCGCCCGCGTCCACCTTGAGGGGCCTGACACGGGGATCCCCAATCTCGGCGGCCAACCGCTCGGCTGCCGGCAGATTGTAGTCGCCGACCACGATTTCGTCAAAACTTGAGTACTCGGCTAGATCACGGGTTGCGTATTGGCATACCGCACCCGCACCCCCGAGGGCTAGGACCTTCATAGGCTCCTCCTCTCTCAACCGTCCTTCACGGTCCGGACGGCGTCCTCAAAGTACGTCAGTGTGTCAGCCACATCCTGCTCCGTCAGCGCAGCACACAGGAACCAGGGTTCACGGCCGTCGGGATCCGGCGCGGCGCCGTTGTGGACGAGGGCCATCATGATCTCCTCATAGAGGCCGCTGTCGCCCTCGGCCCAGCTGCGGTAATCGACCGGCTTACCCTCGGCAAGGACGATGCCGAACATGCCCGGCACGCCCAGCACTTGGCTGGGTATGCCTGCACCGGTAAGGATGTCGCTCAGCCCGTCCATGAGTACCTGGCCCCGGGCCTGGATGGTCGCCAGGGCCTTGCCCTCGGCGATGATGCCCAGGGTAGCATCCGCAGCGGCGGTGCCGACCACGTTGCCGCAGTAGGTGCCTCCATGGGCCGTGCGGCCCGGGCCGACGCTGGCCATGACCTCCCGCTTGCCGCCGATGGCGGCGATGGGGAAACCGTTGCCCATAGCTTTGGCATAGGTCACCAGGTCGGCCTCGACGCCAAAGTACTCCTGGGCACCGCCGGGCGCGACCCGGAAGCCGGTTTTGACCTCATCCATGATCATCACGATGCCGTACTCGTCGCACAGGCCGCGGATGGCCTCCAGCCAGCCGGGCTCGGGCATGATGCCGCCCAGGTTGCCCAGAATGGGCTCGACCAGGATGGCGGCCACGTCACCCCAGCTCTGCCGCACGGTCCGATCCAGCATGTCCAGGTCGTTGTAGGGCAAGGTGAGCACCAGGCTGTGGATGGCCTTGGGGATGCCCGAACTGGTCGGCGCGGGGATGGGGCTGCGGCGGTGGCCCATGGCTTCGATGGGTGAAGACGCTGTCGAAAAGAGCACATAGTCGTGCATGCCGTGGTACTGGCCCTCGAATTTGATCACCTTTTCCCGGCCGGTGTGTGATCTGGCGATGCGTAGGGCATGCATGGTCGCCTCGGTGCCCGAGTTGGCAAACCGCACCATATCCACGCCGGGACACATGGCCACGATCTTTTCCGCGACCTTAACCTCGAGCTCATGGGTGAAGGCGTACAGGGTACCGGTGCCGATCGCTTCCGAGACCGCCGCGGCGACGGCGGAGTGTCCATGGCCGAGAATGACCGGGCCAAAGGCAAGGCGATAATCGATGTAGCGGTTGCCGTCAAAGTCCCAGATGTAGGCGCCTTGGGCGCGGGCGACACCGATGTCGTTGCCTTCGCCCCAATAGCGAAAGTTGGAAGAGACACCGAAGGGCAGGACCTTCCGGGCCCGCTCGAAAAACGCATCCGTCTTGATCGTGGTGTGAGACAAGTTGTCCTCCTCTGTCATTTTCCAAGGCTCCTGCGAGCCCGGTGTTGGATCCGCGTCAGTGCCCGGTCGGCTGACCCATCGAGGGGCAGTGGCTCGTGCCCGGCCAAGATATCATCGACCTGTTGCCGGGCACTTTCCAGAAGCGTGGGCTGGCCGTCGGCTTGCCAGGCCTCGAACGTGCCGTGCACGCCAAGCGCAGGAATATGCCAACCGCCGCCGCGGATCTGGGCCACCGTCGACGGCTCGGCCAGAAAGTGGCCGCCTGGCCCGGTCTCTTGGATCAACTCCTGGAGCCAGGCCCCAGCGTCGGTGGCGATGCCCGCCTGGGCCCGCTGGCCCATGCGAAAGATCTCGACGTCAATGAGCAATTGCTCCAGGCTGAGGACCATGGAACTGCCCAATAGCCCGGCGCCGACCAGGATGTCGGGCCAGGATAGGATGGTCAGCACGCCGTTCATCGCCCGCTCGTAGGCAGACTGGATGTCCGGCACATAGTGGTCTGTGCCAATGCCCGGTGCCTCGGCCGGGAGCCCATAGAAGCGAGCCATCTCGGTCACCGCCGCCCCGGCGAGGCCACCCTCGATGGCGCCGCCGCTGTAGCGCGCGGAGCGGGGGTCTATCGTCGCCAGGGCCGGCGCGTAGAGGACCGGGGTCCCGGGCGCCGCCGCCTGGACGAGACAGAGCATAGCCAGCACCTCGCAGTTGCCGACAACCGCGGTGGAGATCAGGCTGCCCGGGGCCGTGGCACCGCGCAGCGGCATGGGCATGATGGCCACCGGTATGTCCCAGCCAGCCAGAGCCAGGTAGGCATCTGTGTAGTCCGCCTCGATAATCAGCGGCGACTGGGGGCAGATCAAGAACGAGAGCGGGTGCTTGCGCCGGATCGTCTCGCGGTCACCAAAGATCACCTGCAGCACCTCCAGCAACCAGGGTGCCTGATCGGCGTGGCTGATGGGATCCTGTACATGCTTGGAGAAGTTGCGGAACAAGGCGCATAAGTAGTCGACATAGTTGGCCGTCGTTTCCTCGCGGTCGCCGGCCTCGACCATATGCCAGTAGAGGCCAATGCCGTCGAGGGCGTCGATCAGGCGCGTCGCCTCCAGCCAGTCGGCGAAAGTACCCGGCCGGCGCTCGCCGGTCTTGCGGTCCAGGACGAAACGCGCTGTCCCATCGACCAGCAGGTGGCACTCCCCGGCATTCATGGGCAGGTCCCAGCCGGGCCGGCGGGCACCCAGGCTGAACTCGCGGGGTGCAAGTCGCAGCGCCTCCTCCACCAGGTCACGAGGAAGGCGTACGACGTGGCTGTCCTCCTTCACCTCGGCACCCGCCGCCGCCAGGATCCGCCGGCCGTCAGATGTGTCCACCCGCACCCCTGTCCCGGACAGGATGTCGAGGGTCCTTTCGTGCACCTGGACTCGCTCGTCGTGTGACAGTACCTGGAAGAAAATCTTTGGCATGTACCCCCTCTCGCTAGAGTGGATGGCTTTCTCAGCCCAGTTCGTGCTCAGCAGCCTGCAGGATCCGGCCAAACTCGGCCCGTTGCGCTGGCTCCAGTGGTTCGGGATGGTGGTTTTCCAGAATCCATCGGACCCGCTCGCGGGCCACCTCGATGGGGTCGCGGTATCCGCCATCGGGCGCAGGCTGGCTTGTCAGATCGGAATACTGGCGCCGCCGAAGATGGGTTCGGGTATGGCGCTCCCGCAGGAAATGGCCGCGGGGCCCTACTTTCTTGATGACCTCGAGGGCCAGTGCTTCGGGGCTGGTGTCAAAACCGGCCACATCGAGACGGACCCGGTGGTAGATGTCGGTATCGAGCAGAATAGCCTCCGGATGGAGCACGGTGCAACCCTCCAGCAGGCCCATGCCACTGCCCGTATCAGCCCCGCATAGGGCCATCAACAGCAGGCAGGAGCCCGACTCGGCTGCCTGTTGCCAGCCGGGCACCCGGGCATCAGTCCCAAAGATACCGCCCAGCGTGGGCACGCCCCACATGTGCGCCAATTCGACCCCGACGGCATAGAGCAGCTCCCCCTCCCAGGCTGTGCCCAGGTAACCGCCCGTGCGCGGGTGCATGATGCCCGGCATCAGCGAGTGGTAGGTCGGCGCGCCCGGATACGCCATCTGGATCAGGACCATGGCCGCCACAATCTCGGCATCAGCGACGGCGACAGTGCCGGCCAGGGTCGCCGGCGCAGTGGAGCCGGTGTTGGCCATGGACATAAAGCCGACCGGCAGGCCTGCCTCCGCCAGGACAAGGGCCGCCTCCATGCCACCCTTGTCCTGGGCCAGCGGCGCAATGGTGCAGATCAGGGAGGACAGCGGCGGCCGGCTGCGCAGCGTGTGGTCATCGCCGGCGATGACCCGGGACATCTCGACGGCATACTGCGCCATCCGCTGGTCCATCACCGTCTCTGTCTGGACATGTTTCACGGTACTGCTGAACGAAGCGTCGAGCTCGTGCAGCGGGGCGACGGCCGGATGGTCTTGGGCGCTGACGATGGGCCAGTAGAAGCCAACGGAGCTCAGATAATCGGCCACGCACGCCATCTTGGCCACATCGTCCTTCTCAGAGGTGCGACGCTGTCCTGTCTCAAAATCGATGGTCGCTACCCCGCAGCCGTCTGTGGCACAGTAGGTCGCCGTCCCGTCGAGGTGCAGGTCGTAGGCCGGCAGACGGGCGCCCATGGTATAGTACCGCGGCGCGTGGGCCATGGCCTCCAGCACAACATCCGGTGGCAGCCGGACCCACTGCGCCTCAGCATCCACCTGGGCGCCGTGATCGGCGTAGATCTGCTGCGCCTTCGCCGAGGGACAGTGAATGCCGACCTCCTCCAGGATCTCAAGGGTCGCCTGCCGGAGCTCGGCCAGCTGCTCGGGTTGGAGGACGTGGACGTAGTAGCTGGGGACGATGGGCTCCAGCGGGGGTGTCTCGCTTGACATGCGCTTTCTCCTTCTCAGTCCTCGGCCAACGATCAGGCTTCCTGGGCGCCTCAGCGCGGGGATGCAGCGTCACCGGCCAGGCGCTGCGCCTGCCGTTCGGCTGCGTCCAGAATCCGATCCAACTCAGCCAGCACATCCTCCGGCAGGGGCTGGGGATGGTGGTCTGCCGCAATCTGCCTGAACTGCTCCAATGCAGCTTCCCTGGGGTCGCGAGGACTGCCATCCTGGCCCTTCTGGCGGACCAGGCGTGATAGCCGGAAGTCACGGATGTGCTGCCGCGTGTGCTTCTCGCGCAAAAAGTGGCTGCCAGGCCCCACCTTGGCGATGACGTCCAGGGCCATACCCGCTTCGTCCCAGTCAAAACCGTGGAGCAGCTCGTATGCATTGTGGCAGATCTCATAGTCCAGCAGGACTTGCTCCGGGTAGAGCACCATCGAGCCCTGGACCAACCCCAGGAAACCGCAGATCTCGGCCCCGGCCAGCGGGATGGTAGCTGCCCCGAGCCCCGCCTCTGAGCCCGACTGCCAGCCGATATCAGGTGCGTCGCTGGCCACACCGCCGCCACCCAGGCTTGGCACGTTCCAAGCGTGCGCCAACTCTACGGCCATCAGCGAGAGCGGTAATGGCAGCGTGCCGATATAGCCGCCCGTGCGCGGATCCATGAGCGAGCTGACGATCGAGTGAAAGACGGGCGCGCCGGGGTAGATCAGCTGAACGAGCACCATGGCCGCGACGACCTCGGCGTCGCCCTGGACTAGGGCGCCCAGTGGCGTCGCGGGCGCGGTTGAACCCATGGTCGGCATGGCCATAAAGCTGACCGGGATGCCTGCCTTGGCATAGACCAGCGCAGCTTCGATGCCATCGCTGTCCTGGGCCAGCGGGGCGATGGTGCAGATGTTGGCGCAGATGGGCG
>Ga0316577_10000137_pt1 | contig 21827 bp, 21 predicted proteins | sample S5NA_FD_203073 | JGI IMG/M metagenome (GOLD analysis project Ga0316577, IMG submission 203073) | Rhizosphere microbial communities from salt marsh grasses in Alabama, United States - S5-7_050615r2r1 | ecosystem: Host-associated > Plants > Roots > Rhizosphere | place: USA: Alabama | collected... | reverse complement strand
CATAGAACACCATGCCAATGCCCCACAGCAGCAGGTGCGCGGCCCTGCGCCCCGCACGCTTGTGCGTTGCGTATCGACGGAACACCAGCACCGCAAAGATCGTGCTGACGACTGCCGAGGTAAAGGGTAACAGAACGTTGAACGTGAACATCAGAGAACGCCTCCTTCTTGTTTGAATGGGTGAGTATTTATGTTAGGCGCCCGGGTAGAGGCCCAAGGCCACAACCAGAATGATACCAAGCAGCACCAGAATGGCCAGAGCAATGAGCGCGAGGACCACGGGCACCGCCCGTTCATACGCAGCCGGATACTGCCGCTTGGGCGGTGCGCCGTTTTCCGACTGTGGCCTATCAGTCGCCATCATTCCTCCTCCTCGGGCACAGCCACCAGGCGCGAGCGCCGCTCGTAGCTCTCCAGGCACGCGCACATCACCTCATCCAGATAGCGATACAGGCTCCGTTGGATGCGGATATCCTCGGCATCGAGATCCCCCGTGTTCCCTTGTCCCTGCCCCACCGCGTCCAGCAGCACGCGGCGAAAAAAGATAAAGGCGCGCGCGGTATCCGCCAGAGGCACGCCGCGCTGCGCACACTGCTGCCCATAGTACTGCCCGATGCGCTGACCTTCTTGCAGCACGCGCTCGCGCCCTCGCGTCCGCATAACATACCGGATCGCCAGGCCAAACAGAGCGCGCCCCGTCTCGCCCATCGCTCGCCGCTCCTCTTCGCCGACAAACGCTGCGTGCCAGGGTTCTCTGGCTATCTGCTGCTGGCTCATCTCGTGGCGAGCGAATCCCACGGCGCTTCGGACCAAGACGTCGTGGGCCGGCACCAGGCTGGTCGACTCTTTTCGCCCCATCCATTGCTCCAGATCCGCCTTGCGAAACCGCCTGTGTCCGCCTGGAGTACGAAAATAGGGCACGCTGCCCGCGTCTGCCCACCGTCGCAGCGTAGTAAAATGCACGCCCAGCAACCGGCTCGCCTCAGCCAGGGGCAACCAACGATCATCTTCCTGGGACGCCATCGTCATCCTTCCTACCATCCGGGAAATCTCAGCCTATACATGCAAATCTATGTAAACCGGCGCATACCATACCACAACCTGGCAGGATTGTCAAATGTGAGCAGCCGCTGAAGGCGTCACCTGCTCGGCCTGCGCGCCACTCCTAGTCGCCAGGTTGACAACCGCGCCCGCCAGTGGTAAAATCTGCCGCTGTGCTGAACGAACGTTCAGTAGAAGCCTGGAGAGATCACGGGAATGGAAGAAGGAAGATCGCTGGAAACACGGCAGTGCATCCTCGAGGCTGCGCAACGGCTCTTTGCCGTACACGGCTATCACGGCGCTTCGATCCGTGACATCGTCCATGCCTGCGGGGTCTCGAACGCTGCCCTGTACTACCACTTTGGCAGCAAGCAGCAGCTGTACTACGAAGTATTGGGTGAGATGGTTGCCACCGTCATCGATCGGCTGCAAACTGCTGATCCGGGCGAAGGAACCAGCCGCACTCGCCTGATCCACGTTGCCCTGGCCTACGCCGCCATCATACTCGAATCTGAAAACGTGCTACAGACCTTGCTGCGTGACATGGCCCAGTTCGACCGGGAAGAGATCCTACGGCTGATTCCCGATCTCGGCAGCAGGGTACCGGCACCGATCGCCGCCATCCTGGAAGATGGCATCGCCGCCGGGGAGCTTCGGAAAGTCGATCCTTTGCGCGTGGGCATGCTGATACTGGGTATGGTCAACGCCATGGCAGTCCCGCGCCTGTACACCGAGGCTGAAACCACCCTAGAACAAGATGCCGAGCTGGTGATCGAGGTCCTTTTCGAAGGCATCGGTATCTAGGAGCAGGCAGTCGCTCACAGTCTGTCGCGCACCATGCTATCAAAGACAATCGGAGGCAGGTTACCATGATCCAAGCGTTTATCGACCGTCTGACCCGCGCATCGTTGCGCTTCAAGTGGGTCACCATCGTCCTGGCGATCATAGCCCTTGTTGCGGGCGTCATCGCCGTCGTCCAACTGAACCAGGAACTGATCCCCAGCATCGAGTTCCCCACAACCATCGTCCTCGCGTTCAACTCTGGCATGGAGCCGGAGGACATGCGCGACGAGGTTACGATCCCCATTGAGGACGCCGTCAAAGACATTGAGGGGGTGATGAACGTCGAATCCACAACCTCCACGGGCGTGGCTGTCATCCAGGTTCAGAGCGAATTCGGCCTCGACATGGATGCATTCAGAGCCGAGATCGCGGATGCAGTCGGGACACTGAGCTATCCGGAGGGCATGGAGACGCCCGAACTCCTCACCTTTGGCATGGACGATCTGCCGGCTGTATATGGCAGCGTTTCGTCCGAGGAGCTTTCGCTGGCCGAGCTCAAGGCGCTCGTAGAGGCTGAGATCCTGCCCGTCCTCGACGAAATCCCGGGCGTAGCTGCGGTCCAGGTCAGCGGAGGGCAAGAACTCCCGACCGAGCCACCGCCCACGCCGGAGCCCACACCAACCCAGGAGCCCACAGCGACGCCAACCCTGGAACCCTCTCCCACGCCAACCACGGAGCCCACCGCGGCCCCCACCGAGGTGCCTCCTACGCCAACTCCCGACGCTGCTGAATCGGTCGAGCCCGAGCCTATCGAACTGCCCGAATCGTGGGTGCAGGCCGCCGCCGCCCAGGGCGTGACCCTTGCCACCACGGCCGATCTCACCCCGCAGATGGTCGCTGCCATCGCCGGCTACGCGCCCCAGATGTTGGGCGAGCTGACGCCCGAGATGTTGCTCGCCATGCCCCTCGACGCGCTGGCTGCCCTGCCCGAGGAATACCTCCAGTCCCTGGATCCCGAATTGCAGGCCCAACTGGCCGAGCGAGCCGCCGCAGCCGAGGCAGAACAGGAAGAAGCAAACCAGGCTGGCCCGGCGCCATTGCCCGAGTCGTGGACAGCGGGTGCCGCAGCCTGGGGAGTCAAGCTCGAGACGACAGATGATCTCACCCCCCTGATCATGAGGAACATCCTGTCCAGGACTCCAGAAGCACTGGCGGAGATCACGCCCGAGATGCTATTCGCTCTGCCACTGGACGTGCTGGAGGTCCTGCCGGAGGAGTATATCGAATCTCTGGATCCCCAGTTGCAGGCGAAGGTGGCAGCGCGCCTGGCAGGGGAAGAGGTCACAGGGGCGGCCCCTGAACCGACGCACGACCCCGCCCTTCTGCCCGATGTCTGGCAGGCGGCGGGGCAGTCGCAAGGCATTACGCTGGTGATGCCCGAAGACGTCACGCCCGAGATCATCCAGGGCATCGCAGGCATGGCCCCACAGCTTCTCAACCTGCTTACCCCTGAGAACCTGCGCCGTTTCGCGCCAGAGGTACTGGGTTGGCTTCCGGCGGAGTACATTGAAGGGCTCGATCCCGAGCTGCGCGCCAAGCTGGATGAGCTCGCCGCCCCGGTGGGTGGCCTGGGCGCGCTTGCCGCCGCGGCCCAAGCGGGACAGCAGGTGCAAGCCGAAGGGGCGCCAGAGCTGGGTGGCCTCTGGCGTGCGGCAGCCGGGACGCCTGGCATGCCCACCTTTGAGACCGCTGCCGATCTGATGACCAGCGGGTTCACCGACAGTGCAGCGGAGCTCCTCAACCTGCTCGTAGAAAACCTGCCACAGCAGGCGCCGCAACTCATAGCCGATCTCACGCCGGACGTCATCGCCTGGCTGATCGAGAACGAAGAGGGCTTTCTGGAAAAGCTGAGCCCTGCCACCCTGCGCTTGATGTCGCCGGAGGTGCTGGCCTCCCTGCCTGCCGGCTTTTATGACGCTTTGGACCCGGATCTCCGCGCTGAACTGGAGGCCATCGCCGCGGGGACCGCGGAGGCCTTTGTGCCAACCAACACCATCACCTGCGTGAACGGCAATCCGAGCCTAAGGCTGATCGTCTACAAAGACGGCGAGGCCAACACAGTCACCGTCACCCATGCAGTCTATGACCAAATGGACACGTTGGAGGAAGCCTACCCCGGCCTCCGTTTCGACATCACCTTCGAGCAGGCGTCATTTATCGAGGAATCGATCAGCGGCGTAACGCGCGAGGGAGCCCTTGGCGCCCTCTTTGCTGTAATCGTGATCCTGCTCTTCCTGAGCGGCACGGTCAGGGGACGCTATCATCTGTCCTGGCGCAGCACGCTGGTCACCGCCGCCAGCATCCCGCTCTCGGTATTCATGGCCTTTGCCCTGCTCTACTGGCTGCCGCCTGTTGCCAATCTAGCGCTGGAACCGCTGGCGAGCGCTACCAAGGATATCCCGGTGCTGGGCGCGATCATCATGCTGATCCACCGCATGTTCCCGACTGAGTACACGCTCAACATCATGACGCTGTCGGGCATGACGGTCGCCATTGGCCGCGTCGTGGACGACTCTATTGTCGTCCTTGAGAATATCTACCGCCACATCCAGCGCGGTGACGACCGCAAGCAGGCCGTGATCCAGGGCACCAAGGATGTCTCCATCGCCATCCTGGCTTCGACGGTCACGACCGTGATCGTGTTCATGCCGATTGGGCTGGTCGGCGGGATCGTCGGCGAGTTCTTCCTTCCCTTTGGCATCACCGTTGCCTATGCCCTGGGCTCCAGTTTCCTCGTCGCCGTAACTATCGTGCCGGTGTTGGCCTACCTGTTCATCCGCAAAGAGCACCTGCCCGAAGAGAAAGAGACGACCCTGCAGCGCTGGTACACACCGGTTCTAGAGTGGGCGCTGAAGCACCGCGCGATCGTGCTCGCCATCGCTGGCGTGCTGTTCGTCGGCAGCATGTTCCTCCTATCCCGGCAGCCGCAGGCCCTTCTGCCCGATATGGGCGAGCCCCAAATAACAGTGGATGCGGACCTGCCCAATGGCACAACCATGTCAGAGACTGCGGCGCTGGTTGCCGAGTTCGAGACGGAAGTAGCCGACGTGGAGGGCCTGGGCACCCGGCAGTGCGAGATCGGGGCTGCCGGCGGCATGATGGCCATGGCCGCCCAGATGTTTGGGGGAGGGGGCATCGACCAGAGCCTTGCCGGTATGGACATAGGTATCGAGGAGCTCGACAGAGTCGATGAGCTGACCGCTATCGTCCGCGAGAAGGCAGAACAGGTCTTTGGTGCCGATTATGTCACCGTGTCGGGAGGCGGGCTCATGTCCAGTGCCTTCGCAAGCTTCTCTCTGGTCGTTTCTGGCGAGCCCTCGCAACTGGCGGCCATCAATGACCAGGTTATCGCCACCCTGGAGCAGATGGAGGGGTTGGCCAACGTAACCAGCAATGCGGCCGACGAAACCGTCATCCTTAGGGTGGGCGGAGAGCCGGCCCTCCGCTACACCGGCGAGGTAGAGACCGCAGACTCAATGGGCCTGGCTGCTGCAGCCAGAGCCGAGGTCGAGGCTGTCGTACCTCCCGAGGTCACCGTCAGCGAGGGCTTTGAATCCGAGATGCAGACGCGCAGCTTTGCGCAAGCCATTGAGGCCCTGCTCATCTCGATCATCGTGGTCTATGTCGTGCTGGTGGTCACCTTCCGCTCGTTCGTACACCCCTTCACCATCCTGCTAAGCCTGCCGCTGGCCCTGATCGGCGCAGCTCTCCTGCTGTGGATCACAGACCGGGTGGTCGGCTTGCCGGTGTTGGTGGGCATGATGATGCTGGTCGGCATCGTGGTGACCAACGCTATCGTGCTCATCGACCGCGTGCAGAATAACCGCAAGCTGCGGGGCATGGACGTGAAGGGCGCGCTCATGGAAGGCGGGCGCACGCGGCTGCGGCCCATCCTGATGACCGCCGTCGCTACCATCCTGGCGCTCACGCCGCTGGCCATCGGACTTACCGAGGGGGCGCTCATCGCCGCAGAACTGGCCACCGTCGTGATCGGCGGCCTGTTCTCCTCCACACTTCTGACGCTGCTGGTCGTGCCGGTAATGTATAGCCTGCTCGACAGGCTGACCCGTACCGGCCGCCAGGAAGCCAGAGAAGCCGCGCCTCCTGCGGAGGAATAGCTCAATCCCAATAGAGACGGCCCGCTCATCTCAGCAAATGAGCGGGCCGTTGTGTTGGCCTTGTCACGAGTTCGGGACTCTCACCCGCTCGAGTCCTTCCCCTTGCGCCGTTTCAGTGCTGCCGCGGCTGCCTTCCCATAAACCGAGCCGGGCAACAGGTCTACCGCTTCATTGTACTGCGCCACAGCCTGGGCATCCTTCTCAGTCTTCTCGTAGGCATACCCCAAGTTATAGCGACAGGCGGCCTCGTACTTGATTCCGAGCCGGGGCCGTTTCTCCACCTCCAGCACACTCTCCAGAGTCGCAATCGCCCCATCCACCTGCCCACTGCGCAGCTGGGCTGCGCCTCTGTTGGACAATACAATCAGCCGCGATGCCTCATCCGGCCACATTGCCAGGCCCAGCTTGTACAGGCGGAAAGCCAAATCAAAGTTTCCGCGACCTGCCAGGACGTTGGCCAAGTCCACGATCAGCCGCGACCGCATGGTGATTAGATACAGAAGGGCCAAGAGCAAAAGTGGATGGATCGGCACCCCTAACAGCGCAGAGCCACCCACTAGAATGGCAGTCACACCCACTGCCTCCAGTGCGAACTGTACTGAAAGCCCCTCGCGGCGCAGGTAGCCCAACCCGCCAAACACCAGAATAAAGAGACAGCCTACGGCCAGGCCCAAAAGACTGGGATCCATGTCGAGCATGTCGAACCTTGTCCTCCCCTGGACGGCCGGGAACGGCCCTCCACCGAATATCTTCCGAGACTGACCCTATTCGAACAAGTAGCCGGCCGTGCGCCCCAGCATGTCCACACCCTGCACCTCGGTGTCGAACAGAGGCACCACCGCGCGCACGTCGGGGAAGACGCGCCAGATCTCGTCCATGTACCCATCCTGCATGGACACGCGGTTCTTGACAAAGTCGGGTGCCTCCGCGCCGATGGTCTCTTTCTCGATTAGCATATTCACCACGACGCCGCCCACAGGGATGCCGAACTCGTCGAACCAGTTGATAAAGCGCCGGATCACCGCAATAGGCAGCGCCTCAGGCAGCGTCACAAAGAAGAAGGCCGTCTTTTCGGCATCGGTCAGCAGTTCCTTAGCATGGCCCATCCGCGTGCGCAGGTTGAGCAAATAATCCATCAAGGGGTCCTTCTGCTTCTTTGTCCTGCTGTAGGAGAGAAGCTCCTTGAGGGACATCGCTTCCTCGCGGCTCTGGACCATCTTGTTCACCCACATGGAATAGACGTCAGACATGCCCAGCAGACGGCGGGCGTTGGCCGTCGGCGCAGTATCAAAGACGTACACATCGTACTTGTCCTCGAACATGAGATCGATCATGTTCTCGAACATGGCCGACTCTTCAAACGCCGGGTTCATCGTTGCTGACTCGACAAACTCGTCGGCTTTGGTCTTGATGTCGGCGTACTTGAGGAACCACTCGATCTTTTCTCGGATCTCTTTCTTCGACTTTTCGATGGTGTCTTTGGTATCGATCTCGTATGCGTAAAAGTTGGGCGCGCCTACTACCAGGGTATGCCGTCCGAACACGTCTTGTCGCAACATACTGGTCAGGCTGTGTACTGGATTTGTGGAGGCCAGCAGCGTCTTCCTCCCCTGCTGGGCAAACCACAGGGCCGCCGCTCCGGCCATCACCGTCTTGCCCACCCCCCCCTTGCCGCCGAAAAAGACATATTTCAAGCCCGGATGCTCGGACAGAAACTGGCTTGTGCTCTGCTCTATCATCTCTCACCCTCCGAACATCTCATTGGCCATCTTTTCGATCATGGCCAGGCCGGTGATGTCCCGCTCCATCTCTGGCACGTAGGCCAGCACCTCGTTGCCCAGCTCCTGCTCGATGGTGCCCAGGTGTCCCTTCTGCATCTCCAGCCGGTGCCGCAGGTAATCAGGGATCGCTTGCTGCGCCAGCGACTCGGGGATGACGCGGTTGACGATATACCCCGACAGCGGCACATCATACTTGGCAAACAGACCTGCCGCCTTCTTGGTATCAAGGATAGCCATGTCCTCCGGGATGACGACAAAGAAAAACGCCGTCCGCTTTCGATCGGTAAGGATGCCAGAGGACTTGTTGATCCGATCCTTTATATACTGCAATTCGCGCAGGATGGCATCTTCTTCGCTTTCCTTCTTGCGCTGCATCACCGCAGCCACCTGGGAATATTCTTCCATCTCGGAGCGAAGGGCCGTGATCTTGTCGATCCACTGGTCGTACACGCTGGCCATGCTCAGGTAGTATAGGGCGTGTCCCAGAGGCACTAGATCGTAGATGTAATAGTCGTATTCAGCACTGACGACGATGTCTACCACTGCGTCAAAGATGGCGCTCTCTTCCATCGCCGGTTCGGCTGCAGCCGCCTGGATATAGTTCTCAATCTCCTCCGGCACCTCGTCCATGCCGTACATTTCCCGGATCTTGCCACGGATCTCTTCCTGATATTCCCGAATACGCTGGTCGGCGTCGATCTCCTGGGCGTAGAGGTTGGGCATGATCTCCACCGCGCCCTTGCCAAAGATGTCCTTCTGGAAAATGTCAGACAGTGATGCCTGCGGGTCCACCGAGAACACCAGAACTTTGTATCCTTGCTTTGCCAGCCAGTAGGCCGTCGCTGCCGAAAAGGTGGTCTTGCCTAGCCCGCCCTTGCCGCCGAACATGATGTACCGGCGTTCGGGGTTCTCTTCAAAAGTGCGTTGTAGTGACACTTTTCCTCCTTTAGGCCAGCGCGTCCGTCAGGTCGCGTTCGCGCAGCATGCGCCGCTTCCAGGTGCTGATCTGCGGCACCACGTAGGGCAATATGCGCAGCGAATAGTAGGGCGGCAGGATAGGGATGCCCAGCAGGTCCCCCATGGTGATCAATATGAACAGATGCTCCATGCTGCCGCGTGTCTTGAGCGCGTAACGGCTCATGTCATGGCCGGCCAGGCCGTACAAGATGCTCTTGGCCGCCTCAAGAAAGCCCCTCTTTTCTTCTTCTGTCATTTCCATCTCCTCAAGTGATTTCTTGATCGCACAAATCGGTCAGATCTCGTTCGCGCAACATGCTGTAACGCCATCCCTGGATGTTGGGAACCACGTAGGGCAGTAGACGCAGGGCATAGTAGGGGGGTAGAATCGGCACGCCCAACACATCACCAAATACAGCCAGGATGAACAACCGCTCGATCATGCCCCGCTCTTTGTTCAGGTCGCGGACCATCTCATAGACGGTCATCCCGTAAAACATCTCGCCTATCATCTTGGCCCAGCCGCGGAGTCTCTCCTGCATGGCAAGAAACTGCTCAGAGTTCATCGCAACACCGCCCCGTTCGCTACCCGTCCCCAAGCCTGCGCAGAGCTGACTTGAGCCAGCGCGCATGCCTGATCTCATCCCGCAGCAGCTCGGCCATCAATTCCGCGGTCTCCTCGTCATCCACAATGCCGGCCACCATTCGGGCGTATTCAACGATGGCCCATTGTTCCCTCCCGAGATCGTGGGCCAACCATTCTGCGAGGGTGGCGCCTGTAGGCTGCGGCGCCGGCTGATCGCTGGGAGGGCTGCCACCCAGGGCCGCTATCCGTTTGGCCAGACGCAGGGCATGTTCCCGCTCTACGTCACCCAAGGTAGCCAGCGCCTCGCTCATCTCAGCGTTTGTGGCTGCCTGCGAGTGGCTGTGATAGTCGGTTGCCGCCTGCATCTCCGCCAGGATTGCGGCATGGAGGCCGTCCAAGATCTGCGTCGCTGTAAGCTTGGTCAGGGTGCCAACCCCCATCATCTCATCCCCTTCCCTGGTCTTCCATCGCCGGATGCACATACAGCACCGGCACCGGCGAGCGACGGCGTACCTTCTCATCGACGCTTCCAAATAGAAAACGACCCACGGCCGACCGCGGCAGCGTGGCCATAACGATCAGATCAACTTGCTCAGCTCGTGCCAGCTCAAGGATCGCATCCTCCGGCGAGGCTGTCGTTACCACGACTCTGGTGAGTGTGTCTACACCAGAGGAGCGGAGCGCTGCCGCAGCTTGGTCCAGGAACCGCTCACCTTCTTCCTTCCGGCGGGCACCCGAAGACCCGGTTTCCACCTGGATCTGCCTCATGAAGGTCTCTTCTGAGGCAACAACCGGAACCAACCACGCCAGGATCACGGTGGCTCCCAAGTCCCCGGCCAGCAGCCCCACGTGGGCCAATGCGGGGGCCTGATGATCTTTGTCTTCCATCGGGAGCAGAATGCGTTTGTACACCCCGAACCCTCCTAGGGGCGCGACAGAGCAGCGTCCAGAGCCTCGCGATCCCAACCGACTACCCGGGTCTTGCCATCCACTACCCACGTCGGGTAGCGGCGCACGCGGTAGCGCAGACTCTTGAAAAAGCCCTCCGGCGACTGGGGATCGATCACCTTGATCACGATGCGGTCGCCGTAGCGACCCGCCAGATCATACACCCATTCCGTCAGTCGCTGCCACTCCTCCTGCCATTCGAGAGGATACTCATCCAATGCGCGCTCAGTCGGCCGCTGGCCCAGCCTTGCTTCGGCCATGACCACCTCACAAGCCGTACAGATGCCCATCCCCTCGAAGGTGTGTGCGATCACTTCCAGTCGCACACGGCCCGAACCCTTACTTCGATCTGACGCCATCAGAGAACGCCTCGCCACAGCGCGCAGCCAGCCACATCTATCGCACACCCGGCCCCGACCGTAACCTGCCGTATCATGAAGCCCCTTGCTCCAACGATAGATCTTCGGTGCAGCTGCCTGAACAGATCATACGCGCTTTCGCCCAAATCATCGGGCTAGCTATTGCGCCCCCTGGCGTTGTACTCAAGTCCGGCAAGAAAACGGGAGAGCCCGGGGCTGGGCTCTCCCTCACACGTCGAATGATTGTCTACTCTCCGCCGCTTGCCTTAGCCGGCGCCACAGCCTGTGCCCGGAATTTCCGGATGGCCTGCACGCCATCCCAGGCCAGGAACGCCGCAGCCACGATCAGCAGGATGGCCACCAAAGCGATGATCACGTTGGCGGCGATTTGCTGGCCAGTGAGCCCTCCCTTCACCAGTTTGTCGATCGACTCCACCACCTTAAAGACCAGGGCAGCAATGGTGGTGACGAACATAAAGACAAACGGCCAGAATGTCCACTGGTATGGCTTACCCTTGGACATCAGCCACAACGTGATCAGCAGCAACGCCAGCGAGGCCATGAGCTGATTGGATGCGCCAAACATGACCCAGATCCCGAGGAAAGGCACGACCCAGATCAGGAACAGGGTCAGGATAAGGGCAAGGATGCTGCCCACATGGATGTTTCGCATGACCGGGATGACATCGCCGAGCGCCTCGGCGCTGGCCACACGCATAAAGCGCACGACCAGGTACATGATGGTAAGAGCCATCAGCACCAGGAAGACGCCGGCGTATGGGATGCCGATCGTCTCAGGCAACCCCCAGTGGCTCATAAAGGCTGCCAGACCCTTGGAGAACACTTGGAGCGCCGATCCCGCATCTTTGTAGCCCTGAAAGCTGCCAAACGCCACCGTTGCCGTCAGGAAGGCCATGATGGCAAAGAACATCTCCAGGAACATGGACCCGCCGCCGACAAACAGCGCATCGGTCTCCTTCTCAATCTGCCGGGCGGTACCGGAACTGGACACCAGACTGTGCCAGCCAGAGATGGCGCCACAGGCGATCGTGACAAACAGGATGGGCCATAGCCAGCCGAGCCCTGGGACGTTCCACTCGGTGAAGGCAGGAAAGTCGCCCATACCAGGGTGCCAGATCACCAGGCCGATGACACCCCCGACGATGCCCACCAGGACGATCCAGAAGGATACATAGTTGATCGGCTGCGCCCAGCGCCAGATAGGAAGCACAGCCCCCAGGTAGCAGATGATCACTACGATCATGCTGCCAAAGAACATGGCCTGCGTCACGTTGAGGAACCAGACGGGTGAAGTCGCACCCCCATAGGTACCAAACAGCCTGGCGAATAGGTCAGGAACCACCTGAAGCAAATTCTGATCCCCGACAGGCATGCCGGCTCCAACCCAGATGCCAAGGAAGGACAGGAGTACCGTGATCACCGTCGTGAGAACAATATCCTGCTTCCACTTGTAGGTCATCTGGCCGGCCAGAATGCCAAAGATGATCACGAGGAACACACCCAGAGGTATGCTGGGATTGGTCATCAGGCTGAAGCCCACCAGGTTGCCAAAGGCGCCCATGATGAGCAAGAGGTAGAAGTAGATGAAAAGCAGCAGCAAGTTTCGCGAGCGGGGTGAGATGAGGCGGTAGCTGAGGGCACCAAACGTCTGGCCTTCTTCCCGAACACCGACTACGATGCTACCATAGTCCTGCACCCAGCCGATGAAGAAGGTACCTACGATGATCCAGATGAGAGCTGGCAGCCAGCCCCACTGGACAGCGATGATCGGACCTGTGATCGGTCCCAGTGCGGCGATCGACTTGAACTGGTAGCCAAACAGCACGTTGCGGTTGGCTGGGGTAAAGTCCACCCCGTCCATATACATCTTGGCCGGAGTAGTCCTATTGTCATCCGGCTGGATGACGTCGGCGTTGAGCTTCCTTGCATAGACAAAGTAGCCCAACACGATAGCCAGAATGCCGACGAGCAGAATGACGATGCTCATAGTTTCTCCCTCCTACTCCATTGTGGATTCCAACTACTGGTTCAACCTCCCTGGTTGAACGATATCCATCCACGACGTCGGCACAGCTCTATTCTGCCCGGCTCCCACCTCCTTTCTCTTCCCTCCCCGACCTTGTCGTCAGGGGCACTACTGTCACTGACGATGCTTAGCGCAGGTGGGGGGACGCTGAACACAATCCGTCAATGAGCAGCCCCAATAACCAGGTATAGTGTACCACTCATCTTGCCAGTTGTCAACTACATGTTTCTGGACAAGGCTCCGACTCTGGCCGCATGTGCAGGACAGCCGCAGCAACCGCTGCACCGGACTCTGCCCATGCCGATCCTCTCCCCCACTACAGAACACCGATTCACCCCGGAAGTTCTGGTGTCACGGCGATGATGGATGTGTGCCATTAGTTCACACCCGGCCTACTGCACGGCCCGGCGACGTCTATCGATCGATCCCCAGGCACACGAGATCCACCTCGAGCTAATTGCGCCCAAGCTCACCTCCAGAGCTCGCCAAGTCGTGCGGGCTCCCCAACCTCAACCTGGCCCGCTACGAGTTGACACCCGACCCGTTCCCGCCTATACTATGCCTGTCTGAGTCATTCCATTTCAAGCGCGCGGGTCTCACCCGCCACCATATTCAACCAATTGACAAGGAGGTCAACATGCGTGCAACGTCTCGATGGACCAGGGTGGCGCTGGCGCTGCTGTGCGCCTGCGGTCTCATGCTTGGATCGGCCCAGGCAAAAGAAGCCGTCTATCAAACCGGCTTCGATGAATGGCTGGCAGCAGAGCGGGATTTCGCCGGCTGGGAGATGATCGGCACCCGCCTCGGTGCACAAGGCGAGTTGGTCCTTCACCGGCACACCACCGTGCTGGAGACGGATCCCTACAAAGCCGGAACCTACTACGACGGCAACTTTTACAACGGAGGATCCTATTGGGTCGGTGAAGCCACAGGTCCCGTTACCCCGGCCGATTTTGACTTTGACGAGATGATCCCCTCCTGGAACGCGAAAACGCCATCCGGCACCTGGGTCGAGGTGCTGGTGCGCGCCGAGCTGGATGGACAGTGGACCCCCTGGTACAACCTGGGCATCTGGGCCAGCGGCCTGGAGACGATCCAGCGCCACTCGGTGCGCGATCAGAGCGACGAGCAAGCCCGTGTCTCCGTGGATACGCTCAAGATCAGCGACAACAAGGCGACTGCTGGCGCCTATCAGCTCCGGGTGCGCCTGTTTAGCGTGGATGGCCTGGCGACGCCCAGCGTGCGATACGTCTCCGCAGCCTATTCCACAGAGCCCCGGAAGAACAGCATACCTTCCACCGGCAATCCTGAGTACTGGAACACGCTGCTGGCTGTGCCACAGTGCTCGCAGATGGTGTACGAGGGCGGGAATGTCTGGTGCAGCCCAACCTCCACGGCGATGATCGTGTCCTACTGGGACGGCTACACCGGTGAGTGCGAGCCTGCCGTGCGCGCAGCGGTGACTGGCATCTACGACTGGCTATACGGCGGCACCGGTAACTGGCCCTTCAACACCGCCTATGCCGCCACGCACGGGCTGCAGGGCAGCGTGCGCCGATTTGGCAGCATGGACGAGGTCGAATACTGGGTGGCACAGGGTGTGCCGGTGGCGATCAGCTTCTCGTGGGGCAAGGGGCAGCTCGAAGACGCCGCCGTAAACAACAGCGGCGGGCACCTGTCGGTGGTGGTCGGCTTTGACGACGAGGGCAACCCCATCGTCAACGACCCGGCTGCCGATCCCGAAGATGGGGAAGCAGTACAGCGCACCTACTTACGCACCGAGCTGGAAGCCCAATGGCTGGAGAGATCGGGCGGCACGGTATATTTGATCAAGCCGTAGCCGTCTGCCAGCAGCCGGATCGACGGAGAGTCTACCTGTGCAGAAGCGTGAGGGCGGTGCTGCGCGCCGCCCGTCAGCGCTGCAGGTGATAGGGTACGTCGATGATGACGTGGTCCTTGCCGGTCTGCCCGCGCCGGTAGAGCAGGGCCCGTTTGATCGCTCGCGCCGTCTGGTTGTGGAGCAACTCGTGCCAACGGCGGGCCGCAACAAACTCTGGGAGGACGATCACTGCCAGACCTCGCTCTGGATCCCGCCGGTCTGTCTCGTCCACGTAGGCCAGCAGCGGCCCAACCGTCGACCGGAAGGGGGACTCCAGCACGGCCAGCGGCACCTTCTGACCCCAGATCGGCCACCGTTCGCGCACCCGGGCAGTGACCTGAGGATCGACGTCAACCACTACTGCCGTCACGTCTTTCGACAGCGATCGGGCGAATCGCAGCGCCTTCAGCGTCCCACGATGCACGCCCGAGATGGGGACCAAGACCTTCTGGCGCTTGTGCGACGCCAGCCCCTTCCAGGGTTCGGGAGTCACTCCTTCCAGGGTGAGCTGCTGGGCCACCAACTGGTAGTGACGCTTGACCGCGCGGAACATTGCCACAAAGAGCGGGATGAGCAGGATCACGATCCAGGCGCCGTGGATGAACTTGGTGGCGACGATAATCACCAGGACCACGGCGGTGGCGACTGCGCCCACGCCATTGACCACCACCTTCCATTTCCAGCCGGAGCCGTGCAGCCTCTGCCAGCGGCGCACCATCCCTGCCTGGGAAAGGGTGAAGGAAAGAAAGACGCCCACTGCGTACAGAGGAATGAGCCGGTGCGTCATCCCGCCAAAGATAATCACCAATGCCGAGGCCAAGATCGCCAGGAGGAGCATGCCGTTGGCAAAAACAAGCCGGTCGCCCAGGTTGGTGAGCTGGCGGGGCAGATACCGATCGTGCGCCATGATAGCCGCCAGCCTGGGAAACCCGGCAAAAGAGGTGTTGGCAGCCAAGATCAGGATAAAGGTCGTCGCCAGCTGAAGGGCAAAGTACAGAGCACCATCGCCAAACACCTGGCGGCCGATCTGTGACACGACTGTCTCACTCTCGAGGGGAACCGTCTCCAGCGAGCTGGCCAAAAAGCTGATACCCAGGAACATTGTGACCAGCAGCAGCGCCATAACGACGAGGGTCTTGCCGGCATTCACAGCCTCTGGTTTGCGAAACGCAGGGATGCCGTTACTAATGGCCTCGACGCCTGTCATCGCGGTACACCCCGAGGCAAAGGCACGCAGCATCAGAAATATCGTCAAAGCGCCGGCGCCTTCCTCTGTGACCGTGAGCACCGAAGCCTCAGCCAGCGTACCACTATACCAGCGGACCAGGCCCACGGCCACGAGCGTAAGAAAGATAAGGATGAAGCCGTAGGTGGGGATGGCAAATACGGTGCCCGATTCGCGCACGCCGCGCAGGTTGATCCATGCGACAAACACAATCGCCAGCAGGCAGAGCTCCACCCGAAAGGGGAGCAACGCCGGGAAGGCCGAAGTAATGGCCGCAATACCGGCTGTGATGCTCACGGCTACGGTGAGCACATAGTCGATCAGCAGTGCAGCAGCCGCCGTCAGGCCGGCCCATACCCCCAGGTTATCGTAGGCAACGATGTAAGCCCCACCCCCAGAAGGATAGCCTTGGATCGTCTGGTAGTAGGAAGTAACGACGACAACCAGCAGCGCGGTAATGGCCAGCGCAATCGGCATCAGGAGATCTCGCGATGCTGTCCCGGCGATCACCAGGACCAGCAAGATCTCTTCGGTGGCATAGGCCACCGATGACAGGGCATCGGACGAGAACACAGCCAGGGCCTTCACCTTGCCCAGCTTCTCGTGCATAATGTCGGCACTGGGCAAGGGGGTCCCTATCAAGGTTTGTCGCAAGCGCATCAACATCCTATCTCACTCCAAGTAGTAGTTTCTTCGGACTTTGAGTTCTTTGTCCAACTCGTACACTAACGGCACGCCCGTGGGGATATTCAAGCCGGGAATCTCATCGTCAGAGATGCCGTCCAGATATTTGACCAGCGCGCGCAGGCTATTGCCGTGGGCCGCGACAAGAACCTTTTGCCCGCTCACCAGTTCCGGGGCGACAACCTCGTGCCAGTACGGCAGCACGCGCCCCAGCGTGTCCTGCAGCGACTCGGTGGCAGGCAGCTCGTCTGAGCTGAGATGGGCATATCGAGGATCGAAACGAGGGTGTCGTCTGTCATCCGGGCCAAGCGACGGCGGGCGAACGGCATAACTGCGCCGCCAGACCATGACTTGCTTGGCGCCAAACTGGTCGGCTGTCTCCTGCTTGTTCAATCCTTGCAGCGCGCCATAATGGCGCTCGTTCAGCCGCCAGGAGCGGTACACCGGCAGCCAGACCATATCCAAGTCGTCAAGGACGATCCACAGGGTGTGGATGGCCCGCTTGAGCACCGATGTATGAGCCACGTCAAAGACGAAACTACGCTCTCGGAGCAGCTGAGCGGCTCGATGGGCCTCTTGTCTGCCGCGCTCCGAAAGATCCACGTCGGTCCAGCCCGTGAAGCGATTGTCCCGATTCCATTCGCTCTCCCCGTGCCGCAACAACACCAGGTCCATGATCAGCACTCCTGCAGGCGTGACAACAATGAATGTTTCATCGGCCTACCCAGAAAACAGTCTGTACACTACAAAGCCCACTGCGATTGCGGTCAGCAGCCAAATGAAAACGATCCCGACAGCGGCCACCCAGTTGGTTGGCTTGCCTTGCTCCATCGCCAGGCCGGCCTGTTCCCGGCACTCGTCAAGAACAACCAGCGGGATCATCCTCACGACCAGGACGATGCCCAGCGGAACCAGCAGGAGATCATCCAGATAGCCGAGGATGGGGATTGCATCAGGGATCAGGTCGATGGGGCTGAAGGCATAGCCAACGACAAGAGCACCGAGTATCTTGGCATACCAGGGCGTCCGAGGGTCTCGGTAGGCTAGATAGAGGGTATAGGTCTCTCGCTTCAGTTGGCTAACCCGATGCTTCCAGCTTCCGAGCATCTTGGGGCTCCTGGCGGCACTCCGCACACCACACACTTGACGTACTGCGCTGCATGAACGCCCTCGATGCAGCCAGGGTGCGTCGGCCTACAAGGTGCGCTCACTATCAGTGTAGCACAAACAGCGTCCGCTGTCCAAGAAGCAGCAGCCCTGAGAACGAGTCTGGACAGAGCCGTTTGAAGGCGCTGTCTGTAGCCGCACGCTTTCTCATGCGAGACCCAAATGCCCCAGGCAGAGTCTGTCTCTACAGCCCCTTGGCTTGTCAGATCACGTCAAATGCAGGCAGATCCTCATCAGGATTCACCCTGCCAAGGTCCCCTTTAGACCTACATAGAGCTGCTCGATCCACACCGCCGGTTTCATGTGGCACTCGCCTTCGTGTCTTTCCGGCAAGGTTTGACTTTTCGCGGACTCCGATCTATAATGAGCCTACTGGGCAACCACGCAAGGATTCCGCAAAGAAGTCTCTTGCATCGACGCAATCCACTGACGACAAGACAAACCGGCTTGGCAGGAATCATAACTAGAAGAATGACTCTGCTTGTCACTGCATGTACATGCAGTCGTTCATCTCGCCGGGCTGCGGCGCGCACGCAGGCTCTTTCCTGCGACCACGGACGCCTACGACGGCATGGAGATCGAGCCTTGACCGTATCAGAGTAAGTCGAAGTGAAAGTTTGCGATGACAGCTAAACCCGTGAATTCCGTGCAGTCTCTCTACTTCTCACCCACAGAGAGTACTCGGAGGATCGTCGAAACGGTGGCCAAGGGGACGGGGATACGCGTAAGAGATCCCATCAGCATCACCACACCCCAGGAAAGCGATTACTTTCCCGGTCAGATTGACGGAGATCTGTTGTTCGTGGGCGTACCCCGCATACGCCGGCAGAATCCCTTCGTTCGTGCTATCTCCATTTACCCCGAATCCTATCTCATCGAGGACGAAACCTGCATCCGCTGCTTTGCCTGCACATCGGTGTGTTCCTCTGGGGCCAAGACAAAGATCGTGCAGCCAGCAGAGCAACTCGCAGCCTGGTTCAGATATCGGAGCACGGAACGCGGCGAGCCGTTGCTGTTCTTGTAACGCTAGCCACAGCTTTTTGCTGGGCACTTACCCCAGGCTCGAACTGCATCCACAAAGCATGTAGCGCTCGGCCAAGGATTCCACAGCAAAGCCATTTACTGGCGGCTTCGAGTCAAAGGAATCCCACATCCGTTGGGTGGCGTGAGGGTCCATGAGCAGTAGTCGGCATCATGCAGGCACAGGAGGAACTCGAATGAGATCGCACGGTACGGGCTTCTTGTTCTTCATTGCAGGTGTCTCGTCAGTTCTGGCTTTTCCCCTCAATCCTCTGGTACTACTCAAAGTTATAGAGCCGAATGACGTTGAGTTATTGCGTTACATGGGCTGGATGTTCTGGCTAGCGGGCATTGTCTTGGTGGTTTTGTCCTACTACCACATCTACATTCGCAAGGCGAAAACGCTAGTCGATGGTGGAATCTATGCCGTCGTACGGCATCCTATGTATCTGGGCTGGATCTTGAGCATCTTTGTTGCCACCCTCTTTCTCTATCAACACTGGGTCTTTCTGGCAATTGGGATTGCCGGAGTGGCCAGCATGTACCTGATAGCAAGGCAAGAGGAGCTTGCTAACATCGAAAAGCTTGGCGATGATTACAAGCTCTACATGCGAGAGGTGCCAAGAATGAACCTTGTGAGCGGTGTCGTGCGGCTCTTGCGACGCAGAAGAGGAAAATGAGTAGCGACAGCCACATCACGTCCGTCGCCCGCTCGGCCGCCGAGGTCCAAGTCGGACGTCTCGTCCTGATACGCCTGAGCTCTTTGCGTCCGGAGCACAGCGGGCCGGAGCTCGACCACGCCCACCCGATCTCTCCTCGCACTGAGTCTGCCTATGACGGGATAGAGATCGAGTTCTGATCGAGGTTGACAATGTGTTCTCGATAGGGAAGCTTGGATGGTCTAAACCAACGGCGCTATCTTGGTTTGCGTGTATCGCGTCGTGCAGATATGTCTCTCGGGACTGTTCCTACCAAGAATCAGCCGGTCAGTGTGAGGGCTTCTTCGCGTTTGCGTTTCGTCTTGTAGGAACTTGTGTGCAAGCAGCCGCTCGCTAGCAGGCATTTCTCCACGCGCTCAATAGCCGGCGAGCAATCCCCAGAATCTGGGACTTGACACGCCTGGGAAAATCAAGGATACTACGATTGGGTGTCCTGGATCACCGCAGCCTGTTCTTCGAGAGATCCTCGGGGCAGCGCCCTGCCTCCTGCCAATATGGAGCGGTAACCATGCAGCAGACTGACCTGATACAGAAGCTGGCCACTGGCGCGCTCATCGTGGTAAGTACGGCGCTTGCCTTGATCTTGGTGTACTGGGTCCACAGACGGCTCCTGGCCTGGCTCCGGCGCGTCGATGTCATCCACGGAGCCCACCGGCAACAATTGACGACCGTCTTGCAGGTCGTGCAGTGGATCGTGATCGTGGTGTTGGTTAGTTCTGCGATATTGATGCTGCTATCCACGTTCGGCATCGACATCACCCCACTGCTGGCCAGCGCCGGGGTAGCGGCCCTGATAATCAGCCTGAGCGCGCAGACCCTGCTCAAGGATTTCATCGGCGGCCTGCTCGTCCTCATCGAGAATCAATACGCGGTCGGCGACACCATCTCTGTGGGGAACGTGCAGGGCAAGGTCGAGAAAATCACCCTGCGTGTTACAACGGTGCGCGCGCTGAACGGAGACTTGCACTATGTGCCCAACGGCGAGATGCGAGTCCTCGCCAACATGACCCGCGACTGGTCCCGCGTCATGCTGGATGTAGGTGTGGCCTACGAGGAAGACCTGGAACGCGCCCGTTCTGTATTGGCAGCGAGCGCCGAGGCGTTTGCTCAGGATCCGGCATACCAGGCCGATCTATTGGAGGCGCCTCAAGTATTGGGCCCGGTCAGCTTTGGCGACTCGGCTGTGATCATGCGGGTAGCCGTCAAGACGGCACCAGGCAGCCAATGGGAAATCGGCCGGGCACTGCGTGCACAGCTGTTGGCCGCCTGCGAGCGAGAGGGCGTGGAACTGCCCTATCCTCGCCAGGAGGTGTGGGTGCGAACAGCAGGTCAGGACAGTCCTGCACCTTCCTAGACAATCGACCAAGTTGCGCGCCGGATCGCTGCCAGGCTCGCCTTGGAGAAGCATGTCACCCAACGGACAAGACCGTCCGACAGGAGTTCGGCACGAGCTACCTGCTACAAACGTGGGAGTGGTCCGTGACCCAAGAACGCCTCAAGAAGCTGCTTGAAGCTTGCGCCGGCGCCAGCCAGGCATTGATCCTGCCCCACAATGACCCCGATCCCGATGCCATTGCCAGCGCTCTAGCCCTGCGCTATCTGCTAGAGCAACGACTGGGTATCCAGGGCCACATCGTCTACAACGGCATTGTTGGCCGGGCTGAAAACAAAGCGCTCGTTAGGTACCTCAACTATCCGATGGAGCGTCTGGACAGATCGGATCTGCAAGCGATCAGGCCCATAGCCCTGGTGGACACGCAGCCAGGCGCGGGCAACAACGCACTGCTGCCGTGGATTCAGGCGGCCATTGTCCTGGATCATCATCCGCTACGAGAGGATACCGCCAATGCAGTCTTTGCTGATGTCCGTCCAAAGATTGGCTCTACTTCCACCATGCTGACCGAGTACCTCCAAACTGCCGAGATTGAGCCTCCCACATCACTGGCGACGGCGCTCTTTTACGGCATCAAGACAGACACCCTCGGCCTGGCGCGTGGCGCCAGCCCGGCCGACGTGAACGCCTACTTCTACCTCCAGACCAGGGTGGACGTTGAGGCACTCGCCGAGATCGAGCAGGCCCAGCTTCCAATTGAATACTTCCAGCAGCTGGACTCCGCACTCCATGCAGTGCGCATCTACGGCAAGGTCGTCGTCTGCTACGTGGGCCCTGCGCCACGCCCCGACCTGGCAGCAGAAATGGCCGACCTCTTCCTGCGCCTCCGAGGGATCCAATGGGTGGTTTGCATCGAGACCTACAACGATGAGCTAATTGTGGCCATCAGGACACGAAATCCTCGCGGCGGCGCGGGAGAGCTGGTCCAGTCGATCGTGGGCGATCAGGGCACAGCAGGAGGCCACGGCAGCATGGCTGCGGGGCACGTGCCCCTGCTGGGCAGAGAGCCGGAACCGCTTGCCTTGCAGATTGGTCAGCGCGCGCTGAAGTGTCTGCAGGT